>Ga0326763_1000169_pt1 | contig 24712 bp, 24 predicted proteins | sample NORPS_P_FD_207671 | JGI IMG/M metagenome (GOLD analysis project Ga0326763, IMG submission 207671) | Hot spring water microbial communities from Norris Geyser Basin, Yellowstone National Park, WY, United States - NOR.PS_P | ecosystem: Environmental > Aquatic > Thermal springs > Unclassified...
GGGCTTCGTCCTGACCGGTGGCACGAACGAGACTTACGCGCTCAACGCGCTCCAGAACGTCACCACCGTGAAGGTGCTCTCCTCGCCACAGCTCATGGTGCTCGACAACGAGTCCGCCCGCCTGCAGGTCGGCAACCTGGTGCCCTACCTGACCACCAGCTCGCAAAGCACGATCAGCGCCAACTCCGCCATCATCAACTCGATCGACTACCGCGAGACCGGCGTCATCATGGAGGTGACGCCCCGGGTGAACAGCGGCGGCCTCGTCACGCTCGACATCGCCCAGGAGGTGAGCGACGTCGACACGGCGGCGACCACGACGTCGCAGATCGCCTCGCCGACCTTCCTCGAGCGCAATGTCCGCTCCCGCGTCGTGGTGCAAGACGGCCAGACCATCGGCTTGGCCGGCCTGATCCGCGACAATTCGTCCCGCAGCAATGGCGGCATTCCCTGGCTGAAGGATATCCCGCTGCTCGGCCTGCTCGCCGGACAGCAGAGCAACAACCGCGGGCGGACCGAGCTCCTCGTCCTCGTCACTCCGCACGTCGTGCACGACCAGCGGGATGCCAGGGCGTTGACGGAGGACCTCCGGGACCAGTTGATCAATGCCGCCGCGATCCCGAGCGAGTTGCAGCGGCTGCCGCCTTCCGGCTCGCCCGACCCGCAGCGCCCACTGCGCCGCGCGGTCGGTCTCACCCGGTGATCAGCGCCCGGTGAAGGCGGGCGGCCGGCGTTCGGCCATGGCGGCCACGCCTTCCTTGAAGTCCTCGGTTTGGAAATGCTGCTGCTGCTCGGCCAATTCGTGGTCGGTGATCGCGGCCACGGCGTCGGCCAGTCCGCGCCGGAGCGTGCGCCGGGTCGAGGCGACGGCGAGGGGCGCCGACACCGCGATCTCTTTCGCCAAGGCCAGCGCGGCCTCCCGAAGCGACTCTGCGGGCGCGAGCACGTCGACGAGGCCGATTCTCTCGGCCTCCTCCCCGCCGATCCGCCGCCCGGTGTAGAACAGCAGCGCCGCCTTCTGCTCACCGATGGCGCGCTTGAGCGTCACGCTCAGCCCGAAGCCCGGGTGGAACCCCAGCCGGTTGAAGTTGGCGGTGAAACGGGACTCGGCCGAGGCGACGCGGAAGTCGGCCACCATCGCCAACCCCAACCCGCCCCCCACCGCGGCGCCCTGCACGGCGGCGACGATCGGCCTTTCGCAGCGGAACAGCCGTACGGCTTGCTGGTAGAGATGGCCCCCTTGGCGGTCGCCGACGGTGTCGCGCGCCGGGGAGGCGAAGTTGGCGCCGGCGCAGAAGTTCTTGCCCTCTGCGCAGAGCACGATGCTCCGGATATTCGGATCGGCGTCGAACCCCTCGAACGCGGCGGCGAGATCCCGGATGAGCGGGATATCGAAGAAGTTGTTCGGCGCCCGGCAGATCTCGGCGATCCCAACATGGCCATCGGTGCTGATGCGGACGTCGCTCAACGGAGGCCCAACCCGCGGGCGATGATCCCGCGCAGGATCTCCCGCGTGCCGCCCCGCAGCGAGAACGAGGGCGCTGTCATGATGAGCCGCGCCAGCACCGCCGAGAGCGGCCCGGCGCCGTCGCCCATCGATGGTTCGACATCGGCCAGCAGGCGAATCACCTCGACGGTCTCCTGCTCGAGCACGTTGCCCAGATCCTTGACGAGCGACGCTTGCAGAGCCGGGTCCTCGCCCGCCTGCAGCATGCCGGCGATCGAGCGCGACAGCCGCCGCAAGGCGAGGATATGCGACGTCAGGCGCCCGATCGCCGCCGCAGCACGGTCGTCGGCCGAGGGCCCCAGCGCGCGCACCGCCTCGGCCAACAGCGCGAAGCTCGAGAGGAAGCGGTCCGGCCCGGACCGCTCGAACGCCAGTTCGCCGGTGACCTGCTTCCAGCCATCGCCCTCCTGCCCCAGTAGCGCGTCTTCCGGCAGCAGCATGTCGTCGAGGATCACCTCGTTGAAATGGTGGCCACCCGTCATGTCGATGATGGGGCGCACCGTCATGCCGCCGCCGTTGCGCGCCTTGTGCATGTCGACGACGAACTGGCTGGCGCCGGCGTGCCGGTCGTCGGCCGATTTGTCGCCGGTGCGGCAGAACAGGATCATGTAATCGGCGATGTGCGCCGACGAGGTCCAGACCTTGGTGCCGCTGACCAGCCAACCGCCTTGCACCCGCTGCGCCCGCGTCCGCGCCGCGGCGAGGTCAGACCCGGAATCCGGCTCGCTCATGCCGATGCAGAACGAGCACTCGCCGGCGGCGATCTTGGGCAGGATCTCTTGCCGCTGCGCCTCCGTCCCGTTTTTCAGGATGCTCGGCCCGCTCTGCCGGTCGGCCACCCAGTGATAGCCGACCGGCGCGCCCGCCGCGAGCATCTCTTCCTGCACCACGTAGCGCTCGAGCGCGGTGCGCTCGTGCCCGCCATACCGCTTGGGCCACGTCATCCCGAGCCAGCCCCGCTCGCCCATCTTGCGGCTGAAGCCGCGGTCGTGGCCGCTCCAGGACTCGGCCTTCTGCTGCGCCGTGCGGTCCGACAGCTCGGTGGCGAGGAAGCCGCGCACCTCCGCCCGGAGCGCCTCGGCGGCGTTGGTCGGCTGGGGTGGGGTGGCGAACGCGAGCGTCGGCATGATCAGCCCTCCATCGAGGTTGCGGGGGATAGCACAAGCAAAGCGTCGGCGATCGTGCAGCCCTGGCCCGCAGGATGGACGATCACCGGGTTGAGTTCCAGTTCCGCCACCGCGTCGCGGCCGGCATGGGCGAGGCGGGAGACGAGGCTGACCAAGACGGCAAGGGCCGGCACATCGGCCTCGGGCGCGCCGCGGTAGCCGTCGAGCAGAGGGGCGCTGCGCAGGCTCCGCACCATCGCCGCAGCCTCCTGCTCGTCCACGGGCGCCAGCCGATGCACGATGTCCCGGAACAGTTCCGTCGCCGTGCCGCCTGCGCCGACGGTGACCACGGGCCCGAAGGTCGGGTCCCGCACGACGCCCACGATCATCTCGGTCCCGGCCGCCGCCATCCTCTCGACCAGAACGCCGTCGAGAGGCGCGTCCGGGGCATAGGCGCGCGCGCCCGCCATGACGGCGTCGAAAGCCGCCTCCAGCGCCGCGAGGTCGCCGATCCCAAGCCGCACGCCGTCCGCCTCGGTCTTGTGCGGGATCGCGGGCGACTGGATCTTGAGGGCGAGCGGGAAACCCAGGGCTTGCGCGGCGTCTGCGAGGCCCGCCCTCTCCGTCACCAAGCGACCCGGCGCCACGACAGCCCCGCACGCGGCCAGCATCGCCTTGGTCGCATGCTCCGGCACCGTCCCGGCGGGCCCGGAGAGCGCGACGGCAAAGGGCGGCGGTAGAGCCGAGCGGGGGACCTGCCGGCCACGGTCGGCGAGCACGCGGGCCGCCTCTGCGAGCATCGCCATGGTCGGGCAGATGACCGCGCCCGCATCGGCCAGCACCTGCCGGCCCAACGGCGACGGGAGCGTGTAGCTGTAGAACAGCACCGGCTTGCGCCGGGCGGCGAGCAAGGCCGCCAGCGCAGGGGCCTCGAGGGAAACACGCGCCGGGTTGGCCAACGTCGTGACGACAGCGACGATGTCTATCGCCGGGTCGTCGAGCATCAGGCCCACGGTGCGGAGCGTGCCGCCCCCCGCGGCGCCGCCGGCCGTCAAATCGACCGGGTTCCGCGCGCTGCCGTAGGAAGGGATGAAGGTGCGGATCGCCGTCTGCGTGTCCGTCGACAGCGGCGGCAGGCGAAGCCCGGCCGCCTCCAGCAAATCGGCCGCCCAGGCCCCCGCGCCGCCCGAGATGGTGACGACGCCCACGCGGTCACCCGCCGCCACCGGGTTGGCCGCCAGAGCCGCAGCAAGGGTCAAGGCTTCGTCCAGCTCCGAGGCGGCAATGATCCCGTGCCGGTGGAACATCGCGTCGTAGCCCGCATTCCAGCCCGCCATGCTCGCCGTATGCGAGGCGGCGGCCAGCTTGCCCACTTCAGAGCGCCCCACCTTGATCGCGACGATGAATTTGCCCGCGTCCCGCGCCGCATCGGCCGCCGCGGCGAAAGCCCCCGCGTCGCGGATAGTTTCGATGAACAGCAGGATACCGGCCGTGTCGGGGTCGGCGGCCATGTGGGCCAGGAAATCCGCCGCCGTGAGGTCCGCCTCGTTCCCGGTCGTGACCACCGTGCTGAACGAGAGGCCCAGCGCTCGGCCGCGGTTGTAGAGCGCGAAGCCCATGCCGCCGCTCTGCGCCACGACACCGATCCGCGCCTTGCAGGCGACGGGATTGGTGTCGCTCTGCCGGTCGACGGCCGGGCTGAACGTCGCGCTGACCCGGGCGATCTCGTTGTGGAAGCCTTCGCCGTTCGGCCCGCTGATCCGCATCCCGGTTCGCCGGGCCAGGGCCGCCACCTGTTCCTGCATCCCGGCGGGCGCCGCGTCGTCTTCGGCGAACCCCGACGAGATGACGATCGCGAACCGCACCCCCGCCGCCGCGCACTCTTCCAAGGACGCCAGCACCGCCGCCGCCGGGATGACGATGATCGCCAGATCGACGGGCTCGCCTGCCGCCGCGATCGTCGGAAAGCAGCGGAGGCCCTCGATCTCCGCGTAGCTCGGGTTGACCGGCACGACCCGGCCATCGAACCCGTTGCGCAGCAGGATGCTGAGCACTTGTCCGCGGATCTTGTGCGGGTCCGGCGACGCGCCGATCACCGCGATCGACCGCGGGGACAGCATGGGGGCGAGCGGGCTCTCCTGCGGCGGCAGGGTCATGCTGCCGTCAGCGCCGGCCACAGCCCCTCCGCTCCCGCCGCGAGCGCCGCGCGCCCGACGACGATGTTCCACTCCGCCTCGTTGCCGAACTCGTCCCGCCACGACCAGAGCCGCCTCGTCGCGTAATGGAGGTCGTATTCCTGGGTGAACCCGATCGCCCCGTGGGACTGGTGCGCGAGCCCGGCGGCGATGCTCGCGGCCTCGCCCGCCCGCGCCTTCGCCGCACCGACCAGCATGGGCGACAGCTGGCCGGCATCCATCTTGCCCAAAGCGTCGGCGGCCATGTCCGCGGCCGCGATCGCCGCCGCCGATTGCCCGGCCAGCACCGCCAGGTTCTGCTGGATCGCCTGGAACTTGCCGATCGGCCGCCCGAACTGCACCCGCGTCTGCGCGTAGCCCACGCTCAACGACAGCGCCCGGGACAGCGCCCCCGCAATCTGCGCCGTTCGCACCGCCGCGCCCGCCGCGTGCAGGCCCGCCGCGTCCAGATCGACCGGCGCGACCGCCGCATCGGGCAACAGTTGATCCAGCACGACCGTGTCGCGCGGCTCCCCCGCTACGTTGGCGTCGTGCGCCGTCACCACGCCGTCGGCGACGACGCACGCCACCATCGGCCCGCCTGGTCCCGCCGCCAGCACCGCCAGCGCCGCGGCGTCCCGCGCCCAGGGCACCCGGCTCGCGGTCCCGCGCAGCCGCCAGCCGTTGCCCTCGCGCGCCAGCTCGAGCCGCTCTCCCCTGCGCACCGGCGCGAGGGTCAACACCCCCTCCGGCACCGGCAGCCCGGCCCGCGCCAACAGCCAGCCCGCCAGCATCGTCTCGGCCAGCGGAATGGGCGCGGTATGTTCGGCTGCGATCTGCAGCAGCCGCAGCGCCTCCGCCGGGCTCGCCCCGAAGCCGCCCGCCTCCTCCGGCAGCAGCGCCGCGGTGAACCCGGCTTCGACCACCGCATCCCACAGCGCCTTTGGGAACTGCCCTGCTTCTGCCGCCTTCAGGACGGCCTTGTCGACATGCTGGCTGAACAGCCGTTGCGCGCTATCGGCGAGTTGGTCGCTCATTCCTGCCTCCTATTTCTCAGATCGCGCCGGTTTGGCAGGGCGCAATGCATCCCATTGCTCATCGCTCCAGCCCAGCAGCGTGGCCGTGTCGTTCTGCGCCGAGCCCGAGAGGAACTGCTTGCCGCCATCCACCACCAGGCACTCACCATTCACATAGGAAGCAAGGTCGGAGACAAGGAAGCTGCAGGCATCCATCAGTTCCCGGTACTCACCGACCCGGCCGAGCGGGATGGTGCGCGCAGGGGGCGGCTTCTGCAGCGCGGCCGGCGCCAGCCCTGCCGACGCGCCCGCCGTCGGGAACGACCCCGGCGCCACCGCGACGCAGCGTATGCCCTTCGGGCCCCACTCGGCCGCCAAGCTGCGCGTCATCGCGAGCACGCCCGCCTTGGCCATCGCCGAGGGCACCGTGAACGCCGCACCCGACAGGGCTGACAGCGTCAGGATCGACAGCACCGTGCCGCCACGCCCTGCCGCGATCCAGCGCCGTCCGCATCCCAGCGTGCAGTAGGCCGACCCATGCAGCACGATCCCGAGCACGGCATCGATTGCGCGGACCGACAGCCGATGGCTCTGCGCGAGGAAGTTGCCGGCCGCGTTGTTGACCAGGATGTCGAGCGGCCGGTCCTGCCAGATCGTGTCGAGCATCGCCTCGACGGCAGCCGGGTCGCGCACGTCGCAGCCCATCGTCGTGACCTGCGCGCCCGGCTGGGCCGCCAGCATCTCCGCCGCCGTCTGCTCGAGCACGGCGACCCGGCGCCCGCAAATCACCAGCGACGCCCCCAGCGCCAGGAAGCGCTCGCCGATCGCGCGCCCCAGGCCGGTCCCGCCGCCAGTGATCAGCACCCGCCGGCCGGCGAGCAGGTCAGGACTGAACATCGCGCGCCCCGAGCGGTGGCGCGGCGGACCGCATCGCCGGGCGTTCGCCGTCGAAGCTTAGCGGCAAGCCTATCGTTTGAATGTCGAGCCCCGGGATGGTCTGCAGCATCCCGAGTGCCGCCACCTGCTTGTCCTCGAGCAGTGCGCTCAGATCGTTGATCGGCGCGAACGGCACCCCCGCCGTCCGGAACAACGGTGCCCAATGCGCCGAGGGCTGCGTCCGCGTGACCGCTGCGATCACCCCGATCACCTCGGCCTTGTGGGCCACCCGCCCGGCATTGTCCGCCCAGCACGGATCGTCCGCCCATTCCGGGTGGCCCAGCACCCGAACCAGCTTCGCGAACAGCCGGTCGTTCGCGGCGGCGACCACCAACTCGCCATCCGCCGTCGGCAGCGCCTCGAAGACGACCACCTTCGGGTTGCCCGTCCGATCCCGCGGCGGCACCACCCCGCTCTGCGCGAAGGCCGCGAACGGCACGCTCATCCATCCCATCGCCGTCTCGAACAGCGACGCATCGACGACGGCGCCTTCGCCGGTGCTCACCCGCCGGAACAGCGCCGCCACGCAGCCCAATGCCGCCCAGAGCCCTGTTCCCAGATCCAGGATCTGCACCCCGACCCTGGATGGCGGGCCGTCGGCGCAGCCGTTGAGCCCAAATAGCCCGGCGAAAGCCTGGACCATCGGCTCGTAGCCGGGCTCGAGCCGCATCGGCCCCACGGCGCCGAACGCCCAGAGCGAGCAATAGACCAGTCTGGGATGGGCCGCCCGCAAGCTGGCCGCATCGAACCCGAGCGCGTCCAGCGACCCCGGCCGCAGATTCTGCACGAGCACGTCTGCATCGGCGATCAGCCCGCGCAATACCTCGCAATCCGCCGGCTGCTTCAGGTCCAGCGTGACCGAGCGCTTGTTGCGGTTGACGGTCTGAAACGCGGTGGCCGCTCCGTTGGCGAAGGGCGGGCCCCAGCCCCGCGCATCGTCACCGCCGGGCCGTTCCACCTTGAGCACGTCCGCCCCGAGCGCCGCCAGGATCTCGGCCGCATAGGGGCCCGCCAGGTTCTGCGCGACTTCCACCACTTTGATGCCCTGCAACGGCAGCATGCTCAGACACCTAACCCGAAATACGCCCGGCGCAGACCGTCATCGGCTTGGATCTCCGCCGGCGTGCCCCCGAAGGCGATCCGGCCGCCCTCCATGGTGAACACCCGGTCCCCCAGCCCCAGGAACTTGACGTTCTGTTCCGCGATCAGCAGCGACAACCCATCCGACCGGCAGGCCGCCAGCGAGTCGATGACGGTCGACACCATCAGCGGCGAGAGGCCCGCCGAGGGCTCGTCCATCACCAGCAGTTTCGGCTCGGCCGCCAGCGCCTTGGCCACTCCCAGCATCTTGCGCTGCCCGCCGGACAGGCCGCCGGCCGCCTGATGCCGCTTCTCGGTCAAGATCGGGAACAGCGCATACAGTCCCTCCCGCCGCCGTCGCGCCACGGCGCGGTCGACAAATAGCGCGCCGAGGTCGAGGTTCTCCGCAACCGTCAGATCGGGGAACACTCCCAGCTCCGACATGTAGCTCAGCCCCATGCGCACCCGTGCCCGGGGCGATAGCCGAGTGATGTCGGCGCCCGCGAGGCGAATCGTGCCGCCGGTCGCCGGCAACAGCCCGACCAGGCATTTGAGCAGCGTGGTCTTGCCCGCACCGTTCGGCCCGAGCAGCACCACTGTCTCGTTCTCGCCGACCGCGAGGTCGACGCCCCATAGAACCCGGATCGTGCCGTAGCCGCTCTCGAGCCCCCGCGTCTCGAGCAGGCTCATGCCACCGGCTCCGGTTCGCCGAGAAAGACCTCGACCACTTCTCTGTCCTGCACCGCCTCGCGCAGCGCCCCCTTGAAGATCGCGCGCCCCGCGTTCATCACCACGACCCGGTGCGTGATCCGGTCGATGAACGGCATCAGATGCTCCACCACCACGAGCCCGAGCCCCTCCTCGGCGAGTTGGCGCAACCGGGTCGCGATCCGCTCCAGTTCCGTGGGGTTGAGCCCGCAGGCCAATTCGTCGACCAGCAGCAGCCGCGGCCCGGTCGCCAGCGCGCGGGCGAGGTCCAGCATCTTCTGCTGCACGCTCGTCAGCTCTCCCGCCCGCCGATGCTTGGCGCCGCCGAGTTCGACCGAGTCCAGGAGCGCGTCCAGATCCGCGGCCCGCCCGTCAGCCTGCACCGCGACCTCGAGATTTTGCCGGACGGTGAGAGTGGCAAACGGCTTCGGCACCTGAAACGTCCGATTGATCCCCCGCGCCGCCCGCCTGTGCGCCGGCAGCCCGGCGATGTTCTCGCCCGCAACCACCACCTCGCCCGCATCGGCCGGCAGCAAGCCGCTGATCACGTTGATCAACGTCGTCTTTCCCGAGCCGTTCGGCCCAATCAGCCCCACGATCTCCCCGGCATGCACCGCGAGGTCGATCCCGCCCAGGGCCTGGAAGCCGCCGAAGCGCTTGACCACCCCGCTGACCTGCAGCAGCGGCTCAGCCATGGCGCAGCGCCCGGATCTGCCGCGGGATCGCCGCGAGACCCTGCGGAAAGAACAGCACCAGGCCCATGATCAGCAGCCCGAACGCCAGCTGGAAGTACTGCGGTGCGGAAACGCCGATGTAGTTGTAGAGCCCGTAGAGCAGCAGCACACCGACGACCGGTCCGCCCAGCGTTCCAGCGCCGCCGAACAGCGTGAAGACGATCGCGAAGATGCTGAAATTGAGGTCGAACACCGCCTCCGGAAAGAACGTCGACGCCCGCCAGGCGAAGATCGCCCCGATCAACCCGGCGGCCACCGCGCTCGCCAGCCACACGAGCAGGCGGCCCCGCACGATGTCGATCCCCGCCATGGAGGCCGCGACCGGGTTGTCGCGCGCCGCCTGCAGCTGCAGGCCGAACCGGGAGTGGCGCAGATAGGCGACCAACCCCATCGTCACTGCCAGCACGCCCAGCGCCAGCCCATAGGTGAGCTTCGGCGCATAGGTCGCGTGCAGCCGCACCCCATACGGGCCGCCCGTCGCATCCTGCAGGTTCGGGTTCGCGATCAGGTGCAGCAGCGCCTCCGAGGCCGCCAGGCTCGCCAGCCCGAAATACGCGCCCTGCAGCCGGAGCAGCGGGGCGAGCAGGAGCCCGACCAACCCCGCCGCGACCCCGCCACCGGCGATCGCCAGCAGCGACGGCGCGCCTGCCAGCATGATCAGCATCGAGAACCCGTAGGCTCCCGCGCCGAAGAAGCCGACATAACCGAACGGCAGATAGCCCGAGAAGCCGTAGGTCAGGTTCAGCCCCTGTGCCAGGACGAGGAACACGACGAAGTTCAGCAGCAGCAATCCGTTATCGTAGACGAAGGGCAGCACCGTAAACAGCGCCAGCAACGGCACGATGATCAGCAGGACGTCACGCAGGAACAGCCTACGCATGGCGCACGCGCCGCCCCAGCAGGCCGGTCGGCCGCACCAGCAGAACGCCGATCAGCACCAGATTGGGCAGCAGATCGGCGAACGAGCTGAGATAGGTCCGCATCAGCATCAGCGAGACACCGAAGATGATGCCGCCCAGTACCGTCCCGAGCGGATTGCCGAGCGAGCCGATGATGATGACGGCGAACGACGTCAGGTCGAGCGGGATGCCGAGCGACGGCGTGAAGCTGCCGAGCATGAAGGGCGCGAACACCCCCGCCACCGCCGCGAGCCCGGCGCCGGCCCCGAACGCGATCGCCGAGATTCGGTGCACGTCGATGCCGATTGCCACGGCCTCTTCCCGTTGCGCCATGATCGCCCGCGTCTGCCGCCCGAGCCGGGTGCGGTAGAGGTACACATACACTCCCGCCAGCATCAGCACCGACACGCAGCCGGTATAGGCCCAGGCGAACGGGATCGTCTGCCCAAGCAGCGCGATCGGCTTGCCGCCCAGCAGCCGGCTCGGGATCGAGCGCTCCGTGTTACCGAACAGCGTCGCGACCACCGCCTCGATCACCTGCGACAGCCCGAAGAACAGGATCAGCGACAGCATCTCCGGCTCACGCGCCCGGAACAGGCGCGGCACCAGCAAGTAGTAGAGCGGCAGCCCGACCACGAAGAACACCGCAAAGCTGATCGCCACCACGAGCGGGGGCGACAGCCCCAATCCTCGCAGCAGCCAAAACGCCCCGAACGCGCCCAGCATGATGAAGTCGCCATGCGCCAGATTGACGATCCGCATCACCCCGAAGACGAGGTTCATCCCCACGCCGACCAGTGCGTAGTAGAGCCCGAAGATGACCCCCGTTGCGAGCGCGTAGCCCAGCATCGGTCAGGGGGCGGGATAGATCGGCTTGGCCGTCGCCAGATCCTCCGGCCAGACGATGTTCAGCTTGTACTCGCCGACCAGTTCCTTGCCGGGAACGATTTGACCGAGCGGCAGGATCTCGCCCATCTGCGAGCCATCGGGGGCTAGCACGAACGGCCCGGCCAGCGTCGTCATGTTGCCCGACAGCGAGAACACCGCGCGACGCAGTTCGAGTTGGTCCAGGCTCTCGGCGGCCTGCAGCGTCCGCTCGATCACCAGCCCGGCTTGATAGCCGGCCAGCGCATTGAATCCGAACTCCACGCCCGGCAGCTTGTGGCTCGTCACCCAGTGCTCGAACGCCTCCTTGAACTGTTCCAGGTCGAGCCCGTAGTTCGGCTTGAAGGCGTAGACCGCGGAACTCGCCAGCGCATAGCTGTAGGCGAGCTGGTCGCTGACCCCGTTGGTCTTCATCAGCGGCAATTCGGTCAACCCGTAGCCGGTGAACAGGAACTTGAATTTGCTCCCGTTATCCTGCATCGCGTGCAGGAAAGCGATCTCGTTGGCGGGGTAGCCGAATTCCAGCAACGCATCCGGCTTGGCCGCTTCGACGTTGTTGACTAGCAACGTGTAGTCCGTCGTGTTCGCCGGCACGCCGCGGTCGAACACCAGCTTGAGCTCCTTGTTCGCCTCAACCGCGCGACGGACCGCGAGCGCCTGGAAAGCGGTGTAGTCAGCCGTGTTGTAGAGGATCGCGACGCTCTTGATCCCGAGCTTCGGCATCTGCCCGACAAAGTCGGCGATCGATTTCGGATACCGGTCGGTCGAAGCCAGCCCGAGCAGGACGATGTATTTGTTGTCCGGCGAGAAGAAGTTCGGGCTGCTTCCCGTCACGTCGAACAGCAGCTGCTTGTGATCGCGCGCCACCGGCACGGACGACGCCGTCATCACCGACGTCGAGTCCGAGAGCAGGACATCGACTTTGTCTTGCGTGATGAGCTGGTTGGTCAAGTTCGCCGCCAGCGACGGCGAGCTCTGGTCGTCATACGAGATCAGCCGCACCGGGATCTTCTTGCCGAAGCCCTTGACCATGACCCCGCCATCTTTGTTGACCTGATCGGCCCACCATTCGAGCGCCACATGCAACGGCACCGAGGCGCTCGCGAGCTGACCCGACCCGGCGTACAACGTGCCGATCTTGATCTCCGAAGGCGCGTCGGCCGCCATCGCAGGCATTGCGAATGCGGTGAGGCCGGCGCAAAGCGCGGCGCGCAACCAGGATGGGGCCATCGGACTATCCTCCCTTGGAACCGGGCTTTGGGCCGGCAATTGCCGCCACCTTAGACGTGGCTAACGGAAAGAGCCTAGACCCGGTGTGGCCGATCGGGCGTTTTTGCCAACGCGATCTCCCGCGGGATCGCGTGGCCGGTCCACAGTGCGTCAAGCAACTGGCCCGGGTCGCCCGCCATGACCGGCCCGGCCAGTTCGTGGAACTTTGCCTCCAACTCCGCGTCGCTCAGCGGCAGGTGGGGGTCGCCCTTGCGGGTCGGCTGGAAGTGCTCGAAACGCCGCCCGTCCTCGAGGGTGAGCGTCACTCGTGCTGGCCGGCGCGCCGGGTAGGCATCGACGAGATCCGGCGCAACGCTGACGGAGACACGTTCCATCATCCGGTGGATCGCTGGGTTCGCCCGCTGCTCCGCCTCGAACGCCGCGAGCCTGACGCCGCCCAGGAGGAGCAGGGCCGCGACGCAATATTGCACGCTGAAGCGGCACTCCGTTTCGGTGGCGCGCCCGGCCGGTCGCACACCGCCGCCGTGGCCGCATACCCGGCGACGTGGATGTGCTGAACTTGTTCCGGCTCGAAGCGATGGGCCGCCCGCATCGCCGTCAGCGCGTCGAGCGCGGGGAAGATATGGCCGCAGCAGCCGTGGTTCTTCACGGTGATCGCAGCGATGGCGAACTCGTGGCCCAACCCGGCCAGCGCCCGCCCCCATTTGCCGGTGTCCTCGCTCGTCGCGGCCGCGAACCCGGCTGGTCCGTGCAGCACGTCGAGCGCCCCGGTCACTCCCGCGGCTGCCGCCAGGGCCGCCAGGCTGCCGGCTTCCGCAGCATGCCCGGCGTGCATCGGCTTGCTCATCCCGTCGCCGCGGAAAGCCTGCTGCAGCCCGCCGGCCATCGTGGCGGCGGTCGCCAGGGCGTGCGCGATCTGCCTCGCATCGCACCCGAGCAGAACGGCGACGGCGGCGGCGGCCCCGAACGTGCCCACGGTCCCGGTCGTGTGCCACATCCGGTAATGGCTCGGCTGCACCGCCATGCCGATCCGGCAAGAGACCTCATAGCCCGCGATCACGGCCCGCAGCAGCGCGTCCATGTCGGCGTCGCGGTCCTGCGCGACGGCCAGGGCGGCCGCGATGGTCGGGCTGCCCGGGTGGTAGCCGCTGTCCCGGTGGATGTCGTCGAACTCGACGGTGTGGCTCGCGACCGCGTTCAAAAACGCCGCATGCCGGATCGCACCGGCCTGCCCGGTCGCGTAGCAGATCGCGTGCCCGGTGCCGCGCCCGGGCTCGAGCGCGGCGGCCAGCAGCGAGCCCGGTGGCTGCCGGCACCCCGGCAGCATCGCCGCCACCCAGTCAATTAGCGCCCGCCGCGCATGACGCTCCAACCCGGGCGGCATCGGCCGATGCCGCCACTCCGCCGCGTGCTCGGCCAAGACCAAAAGCGGGTTGTCGCCCGGCATCGCCGCGTTCGCCGACCTAATCGTCGTGGATCATGGTCCCGATCCCGCCATCCTTGAATAGCTCCAGCAAGCAGGCGTGCGGCATGCGGCCGTCGAGGATGACCGCTCCCTTGACGCCCTTGCGCACGGCGTCGGCGCAGTTCTCGACTTTCGGGATCATGCCCCCGCTGATCATCCCGCTGGCGACCCCGGCCTCTACATCGGCCAGCGACATTTCGGGGATGAGCCGCTTCTCCGCGTCGAGCACGCCGGGCACGTCCGTCAGCATCAGCAAGCGCCGGGCTCCCAGCGCGCCGGCAACCGCGCCGGCCACCGTATCGGCGTTGATGTTGTAGGTGCGTCCGTCGCTCCCCAGGCCCACCGGCGCGATCACCGGGATCAGCCCGGCTCCGGTCAAAGCGTGGATCACCCGCACATCCACATGCTCCGGCTCGCCCACGAAGCCCAGATCGAGCGCTTTTTCGATGCGGCTGCCGGGGTCGACGACCGTGCGCTGCAGCTTGCGCGCGCGGATCAGGCCGCCATCCTTGCCGCAGATGCCGACGGCCAGCGCCCCGGCCTGGTTGATCAGCCCGGCCACATGCTTATTGACCGTCCCCGCCAGCACCATCTCGACGACTTCGACCATCGCCTCGTCGGTGACCCGCAGCCCGTCCACGAAGCTCGACTGGATCGCCAACCGCTTCAGCATGGCATTGATCTGCGGCCCGCCGCCGTGGACGATGACCGGGTTCACGCCCACCTGTTTCAGAAGGGCGATGTCCCGGCCGAATTGTTCGGCCAGATGCTCGTCGCCCATCGCGTGGCCACCGTATTTGATCACCACGGTCACCCCGGCATAGCGCCGCAGGAAGGGCAGCGCTTGTACCAGGATGCCGGCCTGTTCGGCCGCGGCCTCAAGATCGAGGGGCAATAGGGTGCTCCGTGGATTGGCGGTGCGGCAGACTCGCTTGCGCTCCCCGGCAGGTCAAGCGACCGCCAGGCATGCTTAGGCGGCCAACCCCGCCAGATCCGCCCTGACGCGGTCGATGCCCAACCCGGTCTCGCTGCTGGTCGTCACCACGAACGGGAACGCCGCCGGATGCTTGCGCGCCAGCGCCTCGACCTCCGCCAGCTTGGCCGCCAAGGCTCCAGGTTTCACCCCGTCGGCCTTCGTCATGACCAGCTGGAACGTCACTGCGGCGCGGTCCAACAGGTCCATGACGGTGTGGTCCGAGGCCTTCAGCTCGATCCGGCTGTCCAGCAGCAACACCACGCGTTGCAGGGTCGGCCGACCCCGCAGGTAGTCGAACATCAATCCTTGCCAATCCGCTTTGATGTCCTTGGCAGCCTGGGCGTAGCCGTAGCCCGGCATGTCGACCAGCGTGAGCCGCTCGCCCAGGTCGAAGAAATTGAGCTGGCGCGTACGGCCCGGCGTGTTGGAGGCGCGCGCGAGCGCGTGCCGCCCAGTGAGCGCGTTGATCAGGCTGGACTTGCCGACGTTGGACCGGCCGGCGAACGCCACCTCCGGCAGCCCAGGCTCCGGCAATTGCTCGACGCGTTGCGCCGCGTAGAAGAATCTGCACTCCTGGGCGAACAGCAGGCGCCCGGCTTCGAGCCGGGCCGCCTCCTCATCCGCGGCGCCCCCATCTCCGGCGGAGGGGCGGGGAACTGGCCCGTCCACCTTTGCGCGCCCTAGGGCCGGGCCAGAGCCGGCTTCGGCAACCGGGTCCGGCGCATGATCGTCCACTGCTGGAGGATGGTCAGGGTATTGTTCCAGCTCCAGTAGATCACCAGGCCGGCCGGGAAGCGCGCCAGCATGAAGGTGAAGATGATCGGCATGAACTGGAAGATGCGCGCCTGCACCGGGTCGGGCGGGGCCGGGTTCAGCTTCTGCTGGAAGAACATGGTGACACCCATGATCAGCGGCCACGCGCCGAGATGCAGCAGATGCGAGATCTGCGTCGGGTCCCATGGGATCAGTCCGAACAGGGTGAACACGTTCGTCGGATCGATCGCCGAGAGGTCGTGGATCCACCCGAAGAATGGCGCGTGCCGCATTTCGATGGTCACGAAGATGACCTTGTAGAGCGAGAAGAACACGGGGATCTGCACCACCATGGGCAGGCAGCCGCTGGCGGGGTTCACCTTTTCCGCCTTGTAGAGCTGCATGATCTCGCCCTGCATCTTCTGCGGCTCGTCCTTCAGCCGCTCGCGGATCTCCTGCATTTTGGGCGCCAGCAACTTCATCCGGCTCATCGAGCGGTAGGACTTGCTGGCCAGGGGGAAGAACAGCGCCTTGACGCAGACGGTGAAGATCAGGATCGCGACGCCGAAGTTCCCCGTCAGGTGGAACAGCCAGTCGAGCGCGTAGAAGATCGGCTTGGTCAGGAAGTAGAACCAGCCGAAATCGACCGCCTTGTCGAAGTTCGGGATGTGGTATTCGCTCTCGTACCGGTCCAGCAGCTGGACGACCTTGGCGCCCGCGAACAGGTGCGACGTCGCGCTGACCTCCGCGCCGGGCGCCACCGTCTCCGGCGCGGTCGGCACGAAGTCCACCTGGTAGCGGTCGCTGCCATTCTCCGTCATATGCCGGAACGCCGCCGTCACCGGGAGCGACTGGTCCGGGATCAGCGCGGTCAGCCAGTATTTGTCGGTGATGCCGGCCCAGCCGCCCGTCGTGTCCATCTTCAGGCTCGGGCCTTTGGTCTTCTCGGCTTCCGACTTCGCCTTGTCGTAGGTCTGCTCCTGCAGCCGCCCGTCGAGAACACCCAGCAGGCCTTCGTGTAGGATGTAATAGCCCGCCGTCTCCGGCTTGTAGTCACGCCGGATGCGCGACCACGGGAACACCTGGATCGGCGACGAGCCGTTGTTCTGCACCTTCTGCTCGATGCCGAACATGTAGTTGTCGTCGACCGAGACGACGACTTGGAACACCTGTCCCGCCTTGTTGTCCCACGACAGCGTCACCGGCTTGCCGGGCGCCAGATCGGTGCCCTGCGCCGTCCACAGCGTATCGGGCCCGGGCAGCACCACGTTGTCGGACCCATTCGCCGTCCAGCCGAACTGGACGTAGTAGGGCTGCGGGTCGACCCGCGGCTCGAGCAGCCGGACCAACGGGCTCTCTTTAGAGACTTCCTCGTGATAGTCGCGCAGGACCAGGCTATCCAGCCGCGCCCCGGCCAGGTTGATGCTGCCCTCGACCTTCGGGGCGAGGATCTGCAGGCGGGGCACGTTCCGCTGATCGATCGGCGGCGCAACTGCCAACGGCTGCGTGCCGGGAAACGCGGGGTTGAGCGCCGGCTTTGCAGTCTCCCCGGTGGGCGTCTCCTTGGTGTCAACCGGCGGAACGGGCCGCTTGGGCCCGAAGAACTGGAAGCCCAGCAGGATGGCCACCGAGAGCGCGATGGCGAGGAACAGCCGCTTCTGATCCATCAGGAAAAAATCGCTTTCTGATCATGCGGACGACAGCGGCAAGCATCCGGCACCGGATCGAGCCCGCCGTCATTCCAAGGATTGCAGCGCAGCACGCGCCGGGTCGAGAGCCCGGCTCCGCGCCACGCCCCATGTCTCTGCAGCGCTATGATCGCATAGGCGCTGCAGCTCGGTTCGAACCGGCAATGCGCCCCGATGAACGGCCGCAGCGTCCACTGATAAATCCGGACGAGCCAAACGAGCGGGAAAATCACGTCCGCGGGTCCAACCGGTCGAGCAAACGCCGGAAATCATCCTTTAGGGCCAGGAACGGCCGCGCCGCGGTGCCATCCCGACCGATCAGCACCAGGTCCAAGCCCGTGACGGGGTGCTCGGCCAACACTTCCCGCGCCGCTGCACGAAGCCGCCGCTTGGTGCGGTTGCGCCGCACGGCGTTGCCGACTTTCTTTGTCACGGTGAAACCGAGCCGCGCCGGCCCGGCGTCATCGCGCCGCAACGCCTGCAGAACCAACCCAGGGGAGGGCGCCTTGCGTCCCTTCCCGGCAACGGCCAGGAATTCTGCCCGGCACTTCAGCTTAGGAGAGGGCGCCGGTTTGCAGGGCGCCATCGCGATGGGCCTAAGCGGAAAGTTTCGCGCGGCCCTTGGCGCGCCGATTAGCGAGCACCTTGCGGCCGCCCACGGTGGCCATACGGGCACGGAAGCCATGACGACGCTTGCGGACCAGCTTCGACGGTTGATAGGTACGCTTCACGACGAGAACTCCGACGACTAAGAAGGTCCATGACAAATGGACGAGCGCAACCGGGCCGGGCATCGGCCTCGGGGCAGGCCGGGCTTATAGGTGCGACCCGTTCCTCCCGTCAATCCTTTCGACGCCATTCACCCTCGCCGCGGCGGATCGTAAACCCCGTTGTTGCCCGAGAGTTGATACCCAAACCCCGATAGGAATGTTCATGCGCACCGGATTGCCCGCCCTGGCCTTGCTCGGCGGGATCGCCTCCTTCGCCGCGTGCGGCCTCAGCTTGGCTCTGCTCGGCCTCGGCCTGCCCTATGCGCTGGGCGCGGCCATCTCCAGCGCGTGCGGGGGTCTGCTGATCTACAGCCTCGGCCGTTGGGCGGTGGCGCGCGGGGCAGCCGCGGCGCCGGCCGAGCCGGCCGAAGCGCCGGCGCTCGCCCGCCTCGCCCAGCTCGAGCGCGAGATGTCGTCGCTGCGCCACGAGCTGCGCGGCGCGCTCTCGCCCGCGCTGATGGTGTCCGACCGGCTGCTCAAGAACGACGACCCGCTCGTGCGCCGCGCGGGCGATGCCGTCGTCCGCTCCATTGAACGCGCGACCGCGTTGATCGGCCCAGACTCGCGGCACCCTCCCGAGGCCTAATCCCTACTCTTCGCGTTGCGCGAACTCCACGTCCCGATGCACGTGCACCGACATCAGCAGCCCGAACCCGAACATCACGGTCAGCATCGCCGAGCCGCCATGCGAGACCAGCGGCAGCGGAACGCCGCCGACCGGGATGGCGCCCATGACCATGGCGATATTGACGAAGCAATACAGGAAGAAGTTGACCGTGATCCCCAGCGCGAGCAGCCGCCCGTACTGATGGCGGCAGCGTAGCGCGATCGTCAGTCCGCCCATGATGATCAGCGCCAGCAGTCCCATCACCGCGAGCCCGCCGACCAGCCCGAAATCCTCGGCGATCATCGTGAAGATGAAGTCGGTCTGCTTCTCCGGCAGGAAGTTCAGGTGGCCCTGCGTACCCTGCATGAAGCCTTTGCCGAACATCCCGCCCGAGCCGAGCGCGATCTTCGATTGGATGATGTTGTAGCCGGCGCCCAGCGGGTCGCTCTCCGGATCCATGAACGTGGTTATCCGGGCCCGCTGGTAGTCGTGCATGTGGTTGAACACGAACTGCCCGAGGAACGGCAGTGGGGCCAGGAGCGCCGCCACCTTCCACCACCGCAAGCCGGCCGCGAGGATGACGCAGCCGCCCATGATCGCGGTTATGACCGCCGTCCCGAGATTGGGCTCTTTCAGGATGAGCCCGACCGGGAGCAGCACCATCAGCGCCGGCGGGATCAGGAACAGCGGGTTGCCCACACGCTCCCAGCTCGCCCGGTGGAACCACGCCGCAAGCGCCATCACCAGCGCGATCTTCGCCAGCTCGCTCGGCTGCATCTGCAACCCCCCGAGATCGATCCAGCGTTGCGCCCCCTTGCCCACGTGGCCCATCCGCAGCACCAGGACGAGCAGCCCGATGGCCAGCGCGTAGATCGGGTAGGAGAACCGGGCGATGAACCGGATGTCGATCATCGCGATCGACAGCATCATGAGCAGGCTGAACCCGAATCTCAGGATGTGCTTGGTCGCATAGGGTTCCGGGCCGCCGCCGGCCGAGTACAGTGCGACGTAGCCGACCCCGGCCAGCGTGCAGAGCAGCAGCACATAGAGCCAACTGACCTGCCAGAACTTGTTGAGCAGGCCGAAAGACGGCTCCGCCCGGATCAGCCGCCGCGCGGTGATCACGCCCGGTCCGCCACTTTCTGTCCGGGCGGCTCGGTATGGTTGACCGGGTCGCGCAAGAGCACGTCCGTCATGATCTCGCGCGCCAGTGGCGCCGCCGCCGCGGCCCCCGCATTGCCATGCTCGACCACGACCGACACCGCGTAGCGGGGCGCGTCATAGGGCGCGTAGCACACGAACAGGGCGTGGGGCCGGAACTCCCACGGCAGGTTCTCCGACTTGAACCCATGCTCCCGCGCCTCTCGCGAAACGCGCCGTACCTGGGTGGACCCGGTCTTGCCAGCGAGCGTCACGCCGGGCACCGCCACCCGGGCGGCGGGCGCGGTTCCCCCGGCCTCGTTGACCACCGCCCACATGCCCTCGCGGCAGAGATGCAGATACTGCTCCGGCAAGCCGAGGGCCGGCCAATCGGTCGGCTGCACGCCGTGCTGGATGGCGCCGCCCAGCGACCGGGTCAGATGCGGCTCGACCGCCCGCCCCGTCGCGACCCGCGAGACATAGGTGCAGAGCGCCAGCGGGGTCGTCTGGATGTAGCCCTGGCCGATCCCGCAGCTGATCGTGTCGCCGATGTTCCACGCGTGGCCATGCCGCTGCCGCCATGCCTTCGTCGGCATCAGCCCCTTCCGCGCGCCGGGCAGCTCGATCCCGGTATCGACGCCGATCCCGAAGCGGTTGGCCGTCGCCGCGACGCGGTCGATCCCCGTCCGCCGCGCCACTTCATAAAAGAACACGTCGCAGCTGTGCTTCAGCGCATTGCGCACGTCGAGCGAGCCGTGTCCGTTCTTGCTCCAGCAATGGAACCGCGTGTCGCCGAGGTCGAGGAAGCCTGGGCAGTTGATCCGGGAACCCGGGCCGATCGTCTTGGCCTCCAGCCCGGCGATCGCGACCGCCATCTTGAACGTCGAGCCCGGCGCATAAACGCCCGCGGCCGCCTTGTTGATCAGCGGCGCCTTGCGGTTGCTGGTCCACTGCACCCACTGCGCCTGCGACACCCCCGAATTGAACAGGCTCGGGTCGAAGCTCGGGGCGCTCGTCATCGCCAGCACCTCGCCATTGCGGCAGTCCATCACCACCGCCGACGCGCTCTCGCTGCCCAGCCGTTTCAGCACCTGGTTCTGCAGGGCAACGTCGATCGTCAGCCCGAGATCGGCGCCGGCCTGGCCCTCGACGCGGTCCAGCTCGCGGATCACCCGGCCGACCGCGTTGACCTCCATCTGCGTCGCCCCGGCCTTGCCGCGCAGCGCTACGTCCTGGGCTTTCTCCATCCCCGCCCGGCCGACCCGGATACCCGGCAGCGCCAGCATCGGGTCTTCCGCCACGTCCGCGTCGTTCGGCGGCGCCACGTAGCCGACCACATGGGCGAGCGCCGGGCCGAACGGATAGATACGGGTCGTGCCGACGTCGACGAAGATGCCCGGCAGATCGGGGGCATTGACCTCGAGCTTGGCCATCTCCTCCCAGCTGAGGAACTCCCGCACGACGAGCGGGATGAACCGCCGCCGCTTGCGCATCTCCCGCTCGATCCGCGCCCGCTCGTGGTCGGCCAGCGCGACCACCTTGGCGAACGCATCCAACGTGGCGTCCACGCTATCCGTCTGTTCGACGGTCAGCAGCGCGCGCCAGTTGAGCTTGTTGCCGGCCACCGGCACCCCGAAGCGGTCCAGCACGCGCCCTCGCGTCGGCGCCGTCAGCCGTGCGCTGATCCGGTTGCTTTCGGCCAGCGTCGAATACCGTTCGCCCTCGACGACCTGGACTTGATACAGCTTCGCGGCGAGCGCTCCCAGGATCCCGAGCTGCCCCGCGCCGATCAGCAGCGCGCGCCGCGTGAACACGCCGCTCCGCTTGTTCTCCCGCTTGAATTGCTGGCTCATGCCTTACGCCTTTTCAGGATCGGCCAAGCCGCGATGCGCTCGCGTGAACAGGGTCGCCAGCAGCGGATAAAAGCCGGCGCTCACGCCGAACTGCAACAGGGCCGGACCCGCCGGCAGCAGACGGAAGGTCAAGATGCTGGTCAGGGCCCACTCGACCGCCGCCGCCCCCGCGGCGACCGCGACGAAGGCCAGCCAGACCACCAGGAAGCCCTGCAGCGACAGCAGCCGCCGCACCCGGACCGCCACCCCGTGCACCGTTAGCAGGACCAAGACGGAAATGCCGGGCGGAGCGAGGCTGAGCAGGTCGGTGAGCAAGCCCAACAGGAACGCCGCGGCCGGCGGCATGCTGTCCGGTCGGAACACCGACCAGAAGAACACGCAGGCCAGCGCCAACGCCAACTGGAGTTGCGGCTGGCCCGGCAGCCCTAGCGGGACCGACAGCGTGAGCAGCAGGATGGCCGTGGTCGTCACCGGGAACGTCTGCCGGGCTGCCGCGTCCAGCATGCGCCAGAAGGTCGGGCGCGGCCGAATGCCTGGGAGACGGTCCGCCATCGCTCACCGCCGCCCGACCAGGGCCGGCTTGTCGGGACGCACGGTCTCCGGCGGCTGGATGCCGCGCAGCCCGTAGTTGAACAGCCGCACGATTTCGAGCCGGTCCAACCGGGCCGCCGGTTCGACTTCCGGCACGCCGCTCAGGCTGAACCGCACGGTCCCGACCGGCAGCCCGGCCGGAAAGGCGCCTGCCTCGGCCGATGTCACCACCCGTTCGCCCTCGGCCGGGGTGACCCCCTCCGGCCAATACATCAGTCGCGGCCGCGGCCCGTTGGTGCCCACCATGATCGCCCGCGCCCGGCTGTTCTCGAGCGTGACCGGAATGCGGCTGTTCAAATCGGTGATGAGCAGGACGCGCGCGCTGCGCGACCCCAACTCGGTGACCCGGCCCACCACGCCGCTTTCATCGAGCGCCACCTGCCCCCGCGTGATGCCGTTGTCCGGACCCACCGCCAGCAGCACCGCGCGCGCATAGACCCCGCCCGCATCGGCGACGACGCGCGCCGTGGCGTAGGACGGGGCCGGGTCGGGGATCCAGTGCAGATTGGCTTTCAAGACCGTGTTCTCGGCATCCAGCGCCAGCGCCACGGCGTGCCAGCGCCTGAGGTTGTCGTTCTCGTCCCGCAAGCGCCGGTTCTCGCTGCGCAGCGTCCAAAGATTCTGCAGGTCGTCCGACACTTCGCGCATGCGGGCAAGCGGCTCCGCGGTAAGCGAATAGAGCGGCGCCAGAGTATCGGCCAGCGCCATCCGGACCCGCTCCGCCAGTAGCTGGTCGGCCTTGCCCAGCAGCATGACCGCGAACGCCGCCGCGATGAGCAGCGGGAGCGTCAGCTTTCCCAGCGCTTGCCGGACTGGGATCGACAGACGGATCAAACGGCGCTCGCCCCTCTTGCAATCAGTACATGGTGGTCAGCACGTTGCGCAGACGCTTCATCTCTTCCAGTGCGCGGCCTGTGCCGAGGGCCACGCAGCTCAACGGACTTTCGGCGACGACCACCGGGAGCCCCGTTGCATCCCGTAGAACCTGATCCAGACGGTATAGCAGCGCACCGCCTCCCGTCAGCACAATTCCCTTGTCCACGATGTCGGCGGCCAATTCCGGCGGCGTGTTCTCCAGCGCGACCTTGACGGCCTCCACGATCTGCGCGATCGGCTCGAATAAGCTTTCCGCGATCTGCCGCTGCCCGACCAGGATCTCCCGCGGCACGCCGTTCATCAAATCCCGGCCCTTCACCTCCCGGTAGGGCCCGTCGTCATAGTCCTGCGAGGGCGTCGCGGCTCCGATGTCCATCTTGATCTTCTCGGCCGTGCTCTCGCCGATCAGCAGGTTATGAGTCCGCCGGATATAAGAGATGATGGCCTCGTCCATCTTGTCGCCGCCGACCCGGACCGATTTCGAGTAGACGATGCCGCCCAGCGAGATGACCGCGACCTCCGTCGTGCCGCCGCCCACGTCGACGATCATGCTCCCCGACGGCTCCGTCACCGGCAGCCCGGCGCCGATCGCAGCCGCCATCGGCTCCTCGATCAGCAGGACCTTGCGCGCACCTGCACTCTCCGCACTCTCCTGAATCGCCCGCCTCTCCACGGCCGTGCTGCCGGAGGGCACACACACGATGATGAGCGGCGAGGCGAACCCGCGTCGGTTGTGCACCTTGCGGATGAAATGCTTGATCATCTCCTCGGCGACTTCGAAATCCGCAATCACGCCGTCCCGCAACGGCCGGATCGCCTGGATGTTGCCCGGCGTGCGCCCCAGCATCTGCTTGGCTTCCTCGCCGACCGCGAGCACCTGCTTCTTTCCACGGACGTCGGCGATCGCCACCACGCTGGGTTCCGCCAGCACGATCCCACGGCCCTTGACGTAAACGAGCGTGTTCGCCGTCCCAAGATCGATGGCCATGTCAGCCGACATGATGCCCAACAGGCGTCCGAACATTCGCGCGAAATCCTATAATGAAGCGGTGGATGCCCGGTTCTGCGCCGCAGCATCGGCGCCGGGTGCCTTAGCCGCACACACCCCCCGCGGCAAGGCCCAAGGATCACCTCTTCGTGAAGCGGGCGCGCCTGCCACATTCCTGACCCACAAGCGTTATGTCTTCGCGGACGGTAGAGGGTTGCACGCACGGGCTGTGCGCCTACCGTAAGAACAACCAGGAGACGTTATGTTTAAGAAAGCCACACTCCCGCTTGCGTTGCTCGCACTTTTGGGTGTCAGCGCTTGCACCAACCCCTATGACCCGGGCCAGCGCGCCGTCGGTGGTGGACTGCTCGGCGCAGGCGCGGGCGCTGCGATCGGCGGCCTGGCCGGCGGTGGCACCGGCGCCGCGGTGGGTGGCTTGACCGGCGCGGCCCTCGGGGCTGGCACCGGCTACATCACCACGCCGCAGCCGCGCCGCTATTAAGCACGGCACTGTTGGCCTCCTCTCCCCGGAGAGGGGCCAACGCATTTCCTGAAGGACATTCTCCATGATCAGCAAGGCCGCCGTTACCCTCGCGCTCGTCGGCGGGCTCGGCCTGACCGCCTGCACGAACCCCTATGACCCCGGCCAGCGCGCGGTGGGCGGCGGCCTGCTGGGTGCTGGCGCCGGCGCGGCCCTCGGCGCCGTTGCCGGCGGCGGGCCTGGCGCCGC
>Ga0326763_1000176_pt1 | contig 24201 bp, 19 predicted proteins | sample NORPS_P_FD_207671 | JGI IMG/M metagenome (GOLD analysis project Ga0326763, IMG submission 207671) | Hot spring water microbial communities from Norris Geyser Basin, Yellowstone National Park, WY, United States - NOR.PS_P | ecosystem: Environmental > Aquatic > Thermal springs > Unclassified...
GCGGGGCCTTCCCAACCGGCCGCGAACCCGCCATCACCGCGCTCCGTGAGTGGGATGGGTGAGGGTCGGCTGAACGCGCTGGCAGTCTATTGCGGATCGAGCCCGGGCGTGGACCCGGCGTTCGCCGACGCCGCGCGCACGGTCGGTGCCGAGCTGGCGCGGCGCGGCATCGGGCTGGTCTACGGCGGCGGGCGGCTAGGGCTGATGGGGATCGTCGCCGACGCGGTGATCGCCGGCGGCGGGCGAGCGGTTGGCGTGATCCCGCGCGCGCTGGTGGAGCTGGAGGCTGCGCATCGCGGGCTCGCCGAGCTGCACGTTGTCGAGACGATGCACGAGCGCAAGGCGAAGATGACCGAGCTCTGCGACGCATTCCTGGCGCTGCCGGGCGGTATCGGCACCTTCGACGAGCTGTTCGAGGCGTGGACGTGGAACGCGCTCGGCTATCACGCCAAGCCCTTCGGCGTGCTGAATGTCGGCGGTTTCTGGGACGGCCTGATGGGCTTCCTGGATCACGCGACGGCAAGCGGTTTCCTGTCGCCCAAGCGCCGCACGCAGCTGCTGGCGGGGGAGGGCGTGGGCAACATGCTCGACATGCTGGCCGACGCGACCGCGCGAGCGGAGCGGGGCATGGTGTGGTGAGCGCGCCAGGCATCTTCCGCGCCTTCTCGATGCGGGGAGGGGCCGTGCCAGCGGTCCGGCGCGTTGCAACCCGCCTCCTATTCCCAACCGGCCGGCCTACCGAGGCCCACACCCCGTGCCGGGGAGAGAGCTAGGTGAACCCGCCCATCGCCTTCCTCGGCGTCGCTGCGATCCTCGCGCTGGCGCTGACGCTGTCGGCCGATCGCCGCGCGATCCGGTTGCGCGTCGTCGGCCCGGCGTTTGCGCTGCAGGCGGGGATCGCGGCGCTGGTGCTGTATGTGCCGGCGGGCCGCCGCGCGCTGTCGGGGATGGCAGGCGCGGTCTCCAGCCTGCTCGGCTATGCAAACGCCGGAACCGCGTTCCTCTTTGGCGACCTCGCCGCGTCACCATTGGGCAAGAACTTCGCGATCCAGGCGCTTCCCGTGATCATCTTCTTCGCGGCGCTGATCTCAATCCTCTATTATATCGGCATCATGCAATATGTTATCCGCTGGATCGGTGGCGGATTGCAGCGCGTGACTGGTATATCCAAGGTCGAATCGCTTTGCGCTGCTTCGAACATCTTTGTTGGCCAGTCTGAATCGCCGCTCGTCATCCGGCCCTATTTGTCCGCTTTGCTGCCAAGCCAGCTATTCGCGGTGATGACGGTCGGCATGGCGGGCGTCGCTGGCACAATCCTCGCCGCCTACGCCGCAATGGGCATCCGCATCGACTATCTGCTCGCAGCGAGCTTCATGGCCGCGCCGGGCGGCGTGCTGATGGCCAAGCTAATCATGCCCGATCCGCCGAGCGCGCCCGACGCAGCCGCCGACCTTCCCGCCGTCCGCATCGGCGGCGCAGGGCCCGCCGCGCTGATGCCCGAAGGCGCGCCCGCTCCGCCCGCGCCGCCGCCGGGCGAGGAGGAGCGGCCCGCCAACCTCATCATGGCAGCAGCGCAGGGCGCGCAGACCGGCGTGCGCCTGGCGGTGGCGGTCGGCGCGATGGTGCTGGCGTTCGTGGCACTGGTGGCGCTCGCAAACGGGCTCTTGGCAGGCGTCGGCGGCTGGTTCGGGGTGGATGGCCTCAGCTTCCAGCGCGTCCTGGGTTACGGCTTCGCGCCGGTCATGTATCTGATCGGCGTGCCGTGGAGCGAGGCGCTGGAGGCGGGCGGCCTGTTCGGCACCAAGCTGGTGCTGAACGAGTTCGTCGCGTTCATCAGCCTCGGCAAATCGACGTCGCTGTCACCGCTGACGGTTTCGATCGTCACCTTCGCGCTGTGCGGCTTCGCCAATTTCAGCTCAATCGCGATCCAGATGGCGGTGACGGGCGGTCTGGCTCCGACGCAGCGGCCGGTGATCGCGCGGCTTGGGCTGCGCGCGCTGGCTGCGGGCAGCCTCGCCAACCTGATGAGCGCGGCGCTCGCTGGCGTGATGCTGTCGCTGGGATAGGGCCTTGCAATATAGGATTTGCTGTGGGCGAGTCCGGGTCGAACTGCAGCGAAGGCCGGCGAGCGTTGACGATGGTTCGCATTGCGCGGTTCGGACGGTCAGAGATTGACGCTTTGAGAGGCAGTGCGTGACAGCTTCGACACCTTCGGCAGTAAAGATTGATGACGCCGGCGTTCACTGCGGAGCGATCGAACCGGTCAGCCTCGCTCAATCAGAGCGCGATCTCGAGGGGTTTGCCGCCGCGCTGGGCGCGAGCTTCGAGCGCTATGGCTTCGCGGTCGTCGCCGATCACGGCATCCCCGCAGACCTGATCGCGAACGCCGAGGCGGCAGCGAAGGCGGTGTTCGCTCTGCCCGAAGAGGTCAAGCGCCGCTATCACGTCCCCGGCGGCGGCGGCGCGCGAGGCTACACGCCGTTCGGGATCGAGACCGCGAAGGGCGCCACCACGCACGACCTGAAGGAGTTCTGGCACGTCGGCCGCGACCTTCCCGCGGGCCACGCTTATGCCGACGTGATGGCGCCCAACATCTGGCCCGCCGAGGTGCCCGCGTTCCAGGCGTGCTTCTCCTCCTTATTCTCCGCCTTCGACCGCGCCGGCCACCGCCTCCTCCAGGCCATTGCGCGACATCTGCGACTTTCGACCGATTTCTTCGCCGACACCGTGCGCGACGGGAACAGCGTGCTGCGCGTGCTGCACTACCCCCCGATCCCCGCCGACGCGGGCGGGGTACGGGCTGGCGCGCACGAAGATATCAATACAATCACGCTGTTGCTGGGTGCAGAGGAGGCAGGACTTGAACTCCTCGATCGCGATGGGCGCTGGCTGCCGATCGCCCCGCCACCGGGGGCGCTGGTCGTCAATATCGGCGACATGCTGCAACGGCTGACCAATCACGTGCTGCCCTCCACCTCGCACCGCGTGGTCAATCCGGCCCCCGAACGCCGCGGCTTCGCGCGCTATTCGATGCCGTTTTTCCTGCATTTCCGGCCCGATTATTTGATCGAGACGTTGCCCAGCTGCATTATCCCCGATCGCCCGAACCGCTACCCCCGGCCCATCACCGCCCACGACTACCTGCTGGAGCGGCTGCGCGAGATCAAACTGGCCTAGACGGTCACATCGCGCCCGCGCGTTTCGGGCAGGAACAACACCGTCACGACCAGAGCGACTGCGACGACGCCGAACGTGTACCACAGTCCGGCAAAGGCATCGCCAGACTTTACGACAATATACTGGGTCACGAAGGGCAGGAAGCCGCCGAAATAGCCGGTCCCGATATGATAGGGGATGGAGAGCGACGTATATCGGATGCGCGCTGGGAACAGCTCGACCATGATCGCAGCGACGGGGCCGTAGGTAATGCCCGATAGGATCACGAGGCTGAGGATGGCGAGCACTACGCCAACCTCGTCGACTTTGGCCGGATCGGCCTTGTCGGGATAGCCGGCGCGCACCAACGCAGCGGTCAACGCGGCCTTGTCTTCACCAACGATGCGCTGACCCGCAACGCTGACTGCGAGCTGGGGGGCATCGATCTTGCGGTAACTGACGCCGCGTCGCGACAGCAGGTCGATGACCCTGGCGCACGGCGTCGCCTGGCCGCGCTCGGCGAACACGTCGTAGCCGCAGCCGCGCCCCTCGACGATGACCGGAGCCGAGGCGGCGGCGCGCGACCAGTCCGGGTTCGCAGCCCGCGCAATCCAGTGATAGGCGGGAAACAGCGCCACGAGCGTCAGCGCATAGCCGGCGATCATCACGGGCCGTCGCCCCACCCGGTCCGACAGCCAGCCAGCCGCCAAGAACGCAGGTGCGCCGAGCACCGTCGCGATGCCGGTCAGGCGCTTGGCGGTGTCGCCATCCAGCCGCATCGCGTTCTGCAGGAAGTAGAAGCTGTAAAACTGTGCGGTGTAGAAAATAACTGTCAGGCCCGCGGCGACGCCGATCATCGCAACGAGCATCGTGCGGCGGTTCTGGGCGGTGGCGAACGTCTCCCGGAGTGGCGCCTTGGCTTCGACCCCGGCGGCCTTCATCGCTTTGAACACCGGGCTCTCGCTCAGCCGCATCCGGATGACGAGCGAGATGGCCAGCATGACGAGGCTGAGCAGGAACGGCACGCGCCAGCCCCACGCGGCGAACTCGGCCGCGCCGAGCGCGTGGCTGACCGCGAGCACGACGCCCAGCGACAGGAGGAAGCCACCCACCACCGAAATCTGGATCCAGCTGGTCTGATAGCCGCGGCGGGCAGGGGGCGCGTGCTCGGCGACATAGATCGCAGCGCCGCCATACTCTCCGCCGAGCGCAAGGCCCTGAAGCAGCCGGAGCGCCACCAGCAGAACCGGCGCGGCGACGCCGACATCGGCGAAGGTCGGTAGCGCACCGACACCCGCGGTCGCGACGCCCATCAGGCTGATCGTCACCAGAAACGTGTGCTTGCGCCCGATCCGGTCGCCCAATCGCCCGAACAATACTGCTCCGAGCGGGCGCACGCCGAACCCCGCTCCGAAGGTGGCGAGGCTGGCGAGCAGCGCCGCGGTTGGGTTGCCCGATGGGAAGAACAGCTGCCCCAGCAGCGCTGCGAGCGCGCCGTAGACGAAGAAATCATACCACTCGAACACCGTGCCGAGCGAGGACGCGAAGATGACGAGCCGCGTACCCTGCGCGTCCACCGCACGCGCGCCATCATGCCTGTCTGCAACGCTCGCCACTGAACCTCCCCGGCGCCTGTCCGCGGCGCTCCACCACACCGCTTAGCAAGCGCGTGCGCGATGCACCAAGGGGTAGGCTGGCGGGCAGGGGGGCGATAGGTTCCGCCGCCATGGAGTCGCTCAGCGAAACGGAAGCCGCGGCCGAACTCGCGCGGCTCGCAGCCGAGATCGCGCGCCACGACCGCTTGTACCACGGCGAGGACCGGCCGGAGATCAGCGACGCTGAATATGACGCGTTGGTTCGCCGCAACCGCGAGCTGGAAGCGGCGTTCCCAAAACTGGCTCGCCTGGACAGTCCATCAAAGCGTGTCGGTGCGCCGGCCGCAGGCGGCTTCTCCAAGGTGGCGCACGCTGCGCCGATGCTCAGCCTGGACAACGCGTTCACCGACGAAGAGGCTCGCGAATTCATCGAGCGCGTGCGGCGCTATCTCGCGCTGCCGCCCGACGCCGAAATCGCGCTGACTGTGGAGCCGAAGATCGACGGTGTGTCAGCCAACCTCACCTACGTCGAAGGAAGGCTGATCCGCGGCGCAACGCGCGGCGATGGTGCGGTCGGCGAGGACATCACGCCGAACCTGTTGACGATCGCCGACATACCTCGACGCTTATCACCTGATTGGTCAGACCAAGCGCGGGGAAGTGGCGATCGGATCGAGGTGCGCGGCGAGGTGTACATGACGCGTGCCGACTTCCAACGGCTCAACGCCGAGCTTGCCGCGCGCGGTGAGCGGACGCTTGCCAACCCGCGCAACGGTGCCGCCGGATCGCTACGCCAGCTCGATCCCGCTGTCACCGCCTCACGCCCGCTGCGCTTCCTCGCGCATGGCTGGGCGGCCGCCAGCGCGCCCTTCGCGACGACGCAGACCGAAGCGATGCACCGCCTAGCAGACGCGGGATTCCGCATCTCGGACCGGCTCAAGCGCGTCACGAGCGTCGGAGAGGCGCTCGCCGAACACGAGGCGACCGAACGCGCGCGCCCCGACCTGCCGTTCGAAATCGACGGTGTGGTCTACAAGGTTGACCGGCTCGACTGGCAGGAACGGCTCGGCACTCAGGCGCGCAGCCCACGCTGGGCGATCGCACATAAATTCGCCGCCGAGCAGGCGACTACGCGGCTGCTGGCGATCGACATTCAGGTCGGGCGCACGGGTGTTCTGACCCCCGTAGCGCGGCTTGAGCCGGTGAGCGTCGGCGGCGTGGTCGTCACCAACGCCACACTGCACAATGCCGACGAAATCGCCCGGCTGGACCTTCGCGTCGGCGACCGGGTGGCGTTGCAGCGGGCAGGGGACGTCATCCCGCAGGTGCTGGGCGTCGTCTCGGCACCCGAGGAGCGGACGGGCCTTCAGCCGTTCGCATTGCCCGATCACTGTCCGACGTGCGGCAGCGAGGTCGTGCGCGAGGCCGGCGAGGTTGCGGTGCGGTGCACCGGCGGGCTGATTTGCCCCGCGCAGACACTCGAACGGATGAAGCATTTCGTCAGTCGCCGCGCGCTCGACATCGACGGGCTTGGATCGAAGACCATCGCCGAGTTCCTGGAGGCCGGTCTGCTCGCTTCGCCCGCGGACATTTTCCGGCTGCACAGCCGCCGCGCCGAGCTCGAAGCGCGCGAGGGCTGGAAGGAAAAGTCCGTCGCCAATCTGCTCGCCGCGATCGAAGCCCGGCGCGCGCCAGAACTCGACCGGCTGATTTTCGCGCTGGGCATCCGCCATGTCGGCGAGGTCACCGCGCGCGATCTTGCGAAGGCGTTCGGGACGTTTGAGGCATTGGAGACGGCGTGCCTGGCGGGCGGAGCCGATGCGTCGGCGCTCGCCGACCTCATCGCGGTGCCCGGTATTGGGGCAGTCGTCGCGCACGCGCTCGCAGCCTTCTTCCACGAACCGCACAACCGGGCGGTGATTGCCGACCTGCTGAGCGAGGTCCGACCGCAGACGTTCGTTGCGAACGTTCGTCAGTCGCAGGTGACAGGCAAGACGATTGTGTTCACCGGTACGCTCGAGACATTGAGCCGCGACGAGGCCAAGGCCCAGGCCGAGGCGCTCGGGGCAAAGGTGGCCGGATCGGTGTCGGCCAAGACCGACCTGGTGGTGGCTGGCCCGGGCGCCGGATCGAAGCTGAAGAAAGCCGCCGAGCTAGGGGTGGCCGTGATCGATGAACCGGGATGGCTGACGATCTGGCAGGCAGCGCGAGATTGACCGGTTGGGGCGGGAACCTTCGAATGCGGCGTGGACCGTCCAGAACTTACATAATATAGATTATCGGATTTTATGGACTGCTTGCGCCAAGGCTAACACGCCGATGCCGCTTGACCGCTGGGTGCCGGGCCTCCAGCGGCGGTAAGTCTGCCGGCTGCTCGGCCGCCTCCGACAGGAAGGTGCTGCGGGCCTCGTGTCGCGCAAGCGCGGTCGACCGAGCAACCGGCGCTTAAGCGATGGCCTTCCGCGCCGAGATTATGGCGCTCGTCCGGGGACACGATGCCGCCTTCAAATCGATGCTCGCGTGGGAGTATCTCGCCAGGCGTCACGCCATCGGCTTGTCGTGCGAAAACGCTCCGGCAGATCATGATAACAGCCGGGCTTTGGACGGAGCGCGCTGCCAGGCGCCCTCGCCCACCGCGGTCCGCAGTACATCTGGAAATCGAGCTGATCTGCAGAAGCTCATTGCAGGCGGAGCGCCGTGTGGAGCGAGCCGACGCCACGCTGCGGGACAGGCTTGTGACGGCGATGCGGCTCCACCGCCCTCCCCTTCGACATGGCGCGGGCCAATCAACGGTTCGCCAAGGAGCAAGACGGTGCGTCGCTAGCGCGTTCCCGACAACCCGGAGATCCGGGCGAGGCTGTGCGCGCTCGCCGCCGAGCGCCGGCGACTCGGTTATCGGCGACTGGCATGCTGCTGGAGTGTGAACGCGTCATGATGAGCGAGAAGACCCTGTTCCTGCTCTACCGTGACGAGGGGCAGTTGGTGCGCCGCCGACGCGGCCGCAAGCGCGCAACCTGGATGCTGGCGGCGACGGCGATCGCGCAGGGCCTCGCGGTCCATAGTCGAGCGGGCAAACCGCACCCACGTCGCATGTCACGACATCGCCCCCGGCAAGCCCCGGTCGATGGGCGGGAGCGGGGGCACGGCCGCCCGGGGCTCCAAGTGACGGAGATCTCCTCGGATTGTCCGCGTCCAGCGCCCGGCGAGAGAGGCGTGAAATCCATGAACTCTCACAATGACCGAGGGACCGGCGGGGAGTAGACGAGGTCGCAGCGCCTCGACCACAAGAGCGGTCAAGCGGGACGGCACGATGCTCGCGTGGCGCTGACAGCGTCCTTTGCGCATATAAGAAGGGTGATAACGATGTCGGATGCTAGGCAAAACCTCTCCACCGTTCAGCCGATCCGACCACCGAGCGGCACTGTGCTCTGAATCGGGGGTTCGATGCTGCTCTGGCTGTTCTACGCCCTCGTCTTCACGCAGACGATCGGCGAGGGGGCCGGCCAGGCTCTGGTCGATGCGGGTGCGAACGTCCTGCCGCTAACGTTACTCGCGGCTGCGACCCACATTCTTGTTAAGGGACAATTAAGGGACAAGTGATGCCGCGGTCGGTGCCCGTCCAGGCCGCGGCTCATGTTGGCCTAGCGATCGTGTTCGCCACTACCTGGTATGCGCTCGTGCTGGTCATGCTCGCGCTCGTCGGTGGGCTGTCTGGGCATGGTTGGCGCCTTTCCGGCTTCTCCGGTCCGGCCTTCACGTGGCAGGTATTCCAGGGCTTCGTGCTATATGCGACTGTTGTCGCCACCACCTATGCCATTCGCGGCGGACGAGATGCCGCTACCGTTACGATCGTCTCGGCGGCTCCGATGGAGCGCTATCTGACCCGATCTGGCGACGAGATGGTGCCGATCAGCGTGCGCGATATCGTCTCGATCACCGGCGCACAGGACTATGCGGAGGTCGTGACGCTTACCGGACGGCATTTGGTGCGCATGAGCCTCGCCGAGTTCGAGCGGCGGCTCGACCCTGCTCGCTTCCTTCGCGTCCACCGCTCGACCATTATTGCCTTCGATCACTTGGCCCGTGCGGAGCCGGCGGGCGGTGGGCGGATGATCGCGCACATGACCAACGGCGATTTTGTCCCCGTCAGCCGGTCAGGTACGCAGATCCTGCGATCTTTGGTCGTCTGATACGACCGTTCGCCGATCAGCACGCCCGTTCGTGCGGCCGCCATGCCCGTTCACGGCTTTTCCGCGGGCTCTTGCGGCGAAGCGCGTAACAGGCACCGGTTGCCATTGGAGGTTCCATGCCCTTTCGCCTGTCTCGCTGCATCCTGTTCGCGCTTCCGCTGATCCTGCCGACTGCTGCTCACGCGGCATCGGTGAAGCTGATACTGCCGCCCGATCTATCGGCGCCACGACCCGCCCCGATCAGGGTCACCGGCTTACCGCCTTCCGCGACCGTCACGCTGACGACGATCCAGCAGCGTGACCGGGACGAACGGTTCGAAGCTGCCGTCACCTTCCGCGCGACCAGCGCCGGAACGGTCGACACCGCACGACAGGCACCGATCGCGGGCAGCTATACCGGCGTCGAGCCGCTGGGGGCGTTCTGGTCGGGCATCGCGACGAAGAACACGCCGGCGGCGTCGCAAGCTCCCTCGATCGGCTATGCCCGGGTTACCGTCAGAATGGACGGCCGCGAGATCGCGGCCGGCACTGTCCGCATCAGGCCCGACCCCGCTATCCGCCTCTCGACGGCGACGCCTTTTCCCGGAGCGGTATGGGCTAGGCCCGCCGACCGCCGTCGCCATCCGGTTGTTATCCTGCTGGGCGGCTCGGAAGGGGGCAGCTCGACCGCGCGCGCAATGGCGCCGCTGTTCGCCGCCCGCGGCTAAGCCACACTGGGTCTTCCCTACTATGATCCAGGCTATGACCCATCCGATCGAATAGCGGGGTTACCGCACAGCTTTACCGCGATCCCGGTCGACCGGCTTGCGGCGGTGCGCGAATGGCTGAAGGCGCAGCCGGAGGCGGACGCGAACCGCATCGGTCTTTGGGGTGCGTCCAAGGGTGCGGAGTTCGCGCTGATCGCGGCGAGCCGCTATGACTGGGTCAAGGCGGTTGTAGCGGTGGTGCCCAGCGACGTGGTCTGGGAAGGCTGGGGCGGATCGGGACCGGCGACCGCCTCGTTCGCGTTCGACGGCAGGCCGCTCGCGTTCGAGCCCTATGTCGGCATGGATGCCGAGCTCGCCAAAGTGGCAAAGGGTGAGCCGATGGACCTCTTCGCAGGGTCCACGTGGAGGGGCGCGCCGCCCATCCCGACCGTGTGGATGCCGCACGCATCCCGATCGAGCGGTTTCACGGCACATTGTTGCTGATCGCGGGCGGCCGCGACCAAGTTTGGCCGTCCGCCGAGATGGCCGCCAACATCGTAGCAGTGCGGAAGCGCGCGCATCAGGAGACCCGGCTCATCTCGCGACCGCTCGCCAATCATTTCCTGGGCGGGCCCGGGACGACGCCTGTCGCGCCGCTCATCACCCCGGGCAGCGATCCGCTCGCTATCGCGCGGGCCAGAGCGGACGGGTGGGCGGCGACATTCGCTACGTTGGACAGAGCGCTCTGACAAAAAAAAGGGAGCAGACGTTCTCGCTGTTCGCATAAACGAACGTCGAGTGAGATCGCGCAATGCCAACCGTCAAGGCCGCGCGCTCGCGGGGCGAGGTTCCCCATGTCTGCTTCCAATCGCCCGTTCCCGGGACGAGGCATTGGACATAGAGGTTCGGGAAGGTTCGCCGTCTGGATCGGTATGACCGAAGCCGCTGCTCGGGCAGCGGCTTCGAGGCGCGGGAGCCGAGAGGACAACGCATCAGCGGGGGAGCGCGGCGCTTTTCGAATCGCTCCCACCGTGCCCTCGGTGCTTCCAATGGTGTCATTTCCATCTGGTGAACACCACGTGTTAACCATCATGCGCGAACACCATGGGCGTGAGTTTCGGGCGGCATCGCCTCCGCCTGTGATCGCTGACGGATCAGGCGCGAGGACTGTCTGCTGACGCGTTACGAACGCGGCGCCAAGATCGCCCGGCGCCCATCCTGTCACGTGAAGAGGAAGCCGCCACGTCGATCCAGCCACACTGCACCTAGGCTGCGAGCCGATCCTGCGCCTGAAGATAGAAATCCCCAAGCGCCGCACGGACTTGGGCCGGGTCGCCCATCTGGTTGACACGGTTGCGGAACTCAGCGGATCCCGTCATGCCCTTGGTGTACCAGCCCAAATGCTTGCGCGCGAGCGAAACGCCGGTCTGCTTCCCGTAAAGCACCAGCAGCGCCTCGTAATGCTCCAAAATCAGGGCATATTGCTGGCCTAGGGTTGGCTCCGGCGCTGGCCTGCCGCCGCTCAGCTCCTGCATAACCTGACCGAGCAGCCACGGCCGCCCGTAGCTGCCGCGCCCGATCATCACGCCGTCCGCACCCGATTGCTCGAGCGCAGTGCGCGCATCGTCCACTCCGCAGATATCGCCGTTGACGATCACGGGCACGGAAACCGCCTGTTTGACTTGCCGCACGAACGCCCAATCGGCGACGCCCGAATACATCTGGTTCCGCGTGCGGCCGTGGACTGTAATCAGCCGCACGCCCAGCCCCTCGGCGATGCGCGCTAGCTCGGGCGCGTTCAGCGTCTGGTGGCACCAGCCCATGCGCATCTTGAGCGTCACGGGCACGCTCACCGCTGAGACGGTCGCCTCTATCAGCCGGGCCGCGTGGCTGAGATCGCGCATCAGCGCCGACCCGGCATGCCCGTTCACCACCTTCTTGACCGGGCATCCCATATTGATGTCGATGATCGCAGCGCCCTTGTCCTCGCCAAGCTTGGCCGCCTCCGCCATGCTCGCGGGTTCGCACCCGGCGAGCTGAAGGCTGACGGGCTCCTCGCTGGGATCCCACAGAGCCTTTTGCAGCGACTGGCGCGTTTCGCGCACCATCGCTTCGGATGCAATCATCTCACTCACCGTCAGCCCCGCGCCGAAGCGCTTGACGAGCTTGCGGAACGGCAGATCGCTCACTCCGGTCATCGGCGCCAAAATCACCGGCGTGTCGATGCGCACGGGGCCGATATCGATGGGCTTCAGCACCGGGGGGACATAGTCGCTGACCTCGCCTGCGGCAAACGTGCGGTGTTCGGCTTACGCAGCTCCCATCTCCTCAGGCGTCATCCGCTCCATCAGGAAATCACGGACCGCGCCGACACGAACCGATCCTTTGAGCTCGGACGGATAACAGAACCACGGGCGGATCACGGGCGTCTGCACGTTGCGCAGCACGGGCCGCACCTTCCCCGATAGTCCGACGAGATAGGCAGGGAGCAAGGCGATCCCTGCCCCGGTCTCCACCGCGTTCAGCACGCCAAAGGTGGAGTTGACGGTGAGCACCGGCGTGCGCGGATGCGCACGGTCGCCCGTCTCCAACAGCCAGTTGATCTCGCGCAAGGTCTCAGGCGCGTTCGAACCATAGGCGATCAGGCGATGCCGATCGAGGTCGGCGAGCGCGTTTGGCTCGCCGTGGCTGGCCAGATACTCAGCGGACGCGCAAATTCTGTACCGGATTGGCGGCAAAGCGCGCCGGATCAAGTCGGTCTGCACCGGAGCGTGAAAACGAACAGCGCAGTCGGCTTCGCGACGGGATAGATCACTTTCACCATCGGCCAGAACCAGCTCCACGCGAAGCTCGGGATACTTCGTGATGAAATCACCCATTTGGCGAGCCAGCCAAGTGGACCCAAACGTCACCGCCGCTGCCAAGCGTACTTCGCCGGTGGGTCGGTCACGGCTTGCCTCGATCGCCATGCGCGCTCGATCGACGCGGTCGCTGACCTCATGCGCCATCTCGGCGAGTTGCTCGCCCTCATGCGTCAGCACCAATCCGCGCGCGTGGCGGTGGAACAGCTTCGCACCGAGCTGGTCTTCCAAGGCGGCGATCTGGCGGCTGAGTGCGGGCTGGCTCATGTGTAGCCGGCGCGCGGCCTCGGTGAAGCTGCCCGCGTCGGCGACGCAGTGAAACAGCCGCAGCTTCTCCCAGTCGAGCGGGCTCACATCATGCCGCGGCGCGCGCCAGCTTTATCGGTTCGGCGATGCCAGCAACGGCCAGCCAGCGCTCCGCCTCGAGCGCGGCCATGCAGCCCATGCCCGCCGCGGTCACCGCCTGGCGGAAATGCTTGTCCTTCACGTCACCCGCCGCGAACACGCCGGGAACGCTGGTCGCCGTGCTGTCGGGCGCAGTCAGGATGTAGCCATCGTCATCCATGGCCAGCTGTCCCCGGAACAGCGCGGTCGCCGGGTCGTGGCCGATCGCTACGAAGAGGCCATCGATTGCGAGGTCACGCGCGCCCTCCGGCGTACTGAGCCGCACGCCGGTCACCACCTCCGGCTCACCGCCGCCTAGCACGTCCTGCACCTTCGCGTGCCAAATCGGCGTCACCTTCGGATGGGAGAGCAAGCGTGCCTGGTTCGTCTTGTCCGCGCGCAGCTCGCCACGGCGATGAATGAGGTATACGCGCGCGGCGAAGTTGGTGAGGAACAGCGCTTCCTCCACGGCCGAGTTGCCGCCGCCGACCACCGCGACCGTTCGCCCGCGGTAAAAGAAACCGTCACAGGTGGCACACGCCGAGACGCCGCCGCCGCGCAGGCGTGTCTCGCTCGGCAGGCCCAACCAGCGCGCCTGCGCTCCCGTCGCGATCACCAGCGCGTCCGCTGTGTAATTTGCACCGCTGTCGCCATCCAGCGTGAAGGGGCGGCGGCCGAGCTCGACCGAGGTTACGATGTCCTCGACTAGATTGACTCCCAGATGACGTGCCTGTGCTTCCATCTTGGCCATGAGGTCCGGGCCCATGATCGCAGTCTCACCCGGCCAATTCTCCACGTCGGTAGTGATCGTCAGCTGGCCGCCGGGTTGCAGGCCACGGACAAGCGTTGGTTTCAGTGCGGCGCGCGCGGCATAGACGGCCGCGGTATATCCGGCGGGGCCCGACCCAATAATCAGGACCCGACTGTGATGCGAATGATCCATAAGGGAATCATCTAGCGATGCTGACCGGGCTGTCGAGGGCGCGCGGGCTTGCGTCCATTGGCGCAACGGTTAAACATCTGCCATACAGGGGCCGAGATTAATCTGTTGTGCGTTGGGGGTTATGCCGTTTGCGAAGCGGTTTCAGCTTGATCACACCGACCGTGTCATCCTCCGCAATCTGCAGGCGGAAGGCCGCATCACGAATGTGGAGCTTGCACGCCGCGCTGGGCTGACGGCCCCGCCGTGCCTGCGACGTCTGCGTGCGTTGGAGGATGAGGGCGTCGTCCGCGGCTATCACGCTGATCTGGATGCGGAATCGCTCGGCTATGCCGTCACGGTGTTCGCCATGGTCAGCCTGAAGAGCCAGGCCGAAGCCGACCTCTGCGCGTTTGAGGATCATTGCTCCCGCCACCCGCAGATCCGCGAGTGTCACATGCTGAACGGTGAGATCGATTTTCTGCTGAAGGTGGTCTCGCATGATCTGCCCGAATTCCAGCGCTTCCTCACCGAACACCTGACCGGTGCCCCGAACGTGGCGAGCGTGAAGACCAGCCTGACGATCCGCACCACGAAGAACGAGCCCGGCGTGCCGGTGGACTAAGACGCAAGTCGCGTTAAGCTCCGCCGACGGCACGGGGTGGGAGCGGTGAATGCGGCTGGCGGTAGCAACAATGGCGGCGCTGGTGGCCGTCTCCAGTCCGGCCGTCGCTGCCGAGCGCAGCGTCAACCCCGCCCCCGCGCGCGCTGCCGGAGAGGGCCGGGGCCCCTTCCCCAGGCTGGTCATCCGCGGCGTGACGCTGATCGACGGAACTGGCAGCCTGCCGCGCGGCCCGGTGGACATTGTGATCGAGCGCAACCGGATCACGGACATCCTATCCGCCGGCACGCCCGGCCTGCCGTTGGAGCCCGACCGCCCGCCGAAGAATGCCGAGGAGCTCGACGCGACGGGCATGTACGTCCTGCCCGGCTTCGTCGACCTGCACGCCCACGGCGGCGACCCGGACAAGGCCCCCAATCTCGATTATGTCTACAAGCTCTGGCTGGCTCACGGCGTCACCACCGTGCGCGGCGTACCGCTGGCCAGCGCGGCGATCGCTGCTGCCGAGAAGGATCGCAGCGCCGCGAATGCGATCACTGCGCCGCGCATCTTCAATTACCAGACACTCGGCTCAGGCCGGGGCCGAGTCGACAGCCCCGCCAAAGCTCGCGAGTGGGTGCACTGGGCGGCCGCACACAACATCGACGGCATCAAGTTCTTCAATAATGGCGACGAAACGCGCGAAATTGATGCCGCCGCGATGGACGAGGCTCGGAAGATCGGCCTCGGCACGGTCGCGCACGTGTCGCAAAGCGCGCGGCGACGCTGAACGGCGCGCGTACGCTGAACGAGCCCAGGCACCAAGAGCCGCAATTCGGCGCGCTCCGGCGCGGTATGCTGGCCGACCTCGTGATCGTGCCCGAGAACCCGCTGTCGAACTTCAAGGTCCTCTACGGCACCGGTCGCCTTCGGCTGAACCCCGCCACCTGCCGTCAGGAGCGAGCGGGCGGCGTCCGCTGGACGCTGAAGGATGGCATCATCTACGACGCCCCTGCCCTGCTCGCCGACAATCGGGCGATGGTGGCGAAGGCCCGCGCCCAATGCTCCCGAACCTGCCCGCCGCCGGAGCCGGGGGAGTAACGGGCGTGTAACCGCCAAAAACATAGCCGGGCACGTCAACAGGAAAACCGGAAGCGGAGCTGATACCATGAGTAAATGTCATCGCGGTGCAACACCCAGCAAGTGATCGTCGTGCTGCGACGAGTTGACGCTCGACATCCCGAGGTGAACGCCGGTTGAATGCTCCCACAAGCAAACGCGAGGGAGAAATCCATGGGCGGCGCAATTCGATCGGTCATGAGCGGTAGCGCGTTGACGACACTCGGTGCAATGCTGCTGTCCGCTCAAGCGCTTGCAGGCGAGGCGCCGGCGCCAGCAGGCGCGGGCGTTGCCGTCGCGTCTGCTGCGGCGGATGCCGCGCAACCGGCGCCGAGCACCAACGCCGGCCCCGCCGAGGCTCCCGGAGCCGATGAGAGCACCATCGTCGTTACCGGATCGCGCCTCGCACGCCGCGCGATCGATTCGATCGCTCCCGTCCAGAGCTTCGATAGCAAATATCTCGATACTCGCGGCTTTACGACCGTTGCGCAGGCGCTGAACGAACTGCCCTCGTTCGGCGTGCCGGGCGCGTCGCCTGCCGGCTTCGGGCAGTCCTCGTTCGGCGCGGGTCAGAGCTTCGTCGACTTCCTCGGCCTCGGCTCGCAGCGGACGCTCGTGCTGGTCAACGGCCGCCGCTTCGTATCGGGCAACACCGGTTCGATCTTCGGCCCGACCGGCTCGGGCGGCGGCCAGGTCGACCTCAACACGATTCCCACCAAGTTGATCGACCGCGTCGAGACCGTCGTCGCGATCGGCGCGCCGATCTACGGCTCCGACGCGGTCGCGGGCACGGTCAACATTCTGCTGAAACGCGACTTCAAGGGCCTCGATCTCGATGCCCAGTATGACACGACCGACAAGGGCGACAGCCAAGGTTTCCGCGTCCGCGCGCTCGCAGGCGTGAACTTCGGTGGTGGCCGCGGCAACATCACGCTTTCGGGCGAGTACCAGCAAGCCGATGGCTTCTTGCGCACTGATCGGCCGCGGCTGTTCGCTGACAATCGCTACGGCAACGCACCGACGGCAGGCGCGCCATTCGCGCAGGTGCGCTACAACGATTATCGCGTGCCCTCGGTCGATCCGTTCGGCATTCCGCTCGTCACCGACTTCTTCGTGACCAGCCCGCAGCAGTCCGTCGCGTTTGGCATCCCGGGCCTGACCGCGGGTATTACGAACAGTTCGGGCCAGACGTTGCGCTTCGATCGCGCGGGCAACCTGATCCCGATCGACTTCGGCGGAGTGATCGGGCGACCGACCGGTTTCAGCGTATTCACCAGCGGCGGCAACGGTTTCTCGCTGTCGCAAGTGCAGAACCTCTACACTGACATTCAGCGCTATAACGGCAACGCGATCATCAATTTCGAGCTGACGCCGAAGATCCGGCTGTTCGGAGAGGTGTGGTACAGCCATTCTACCGGGCGCAACCTGGCTAATCAGCCCAATTACAATGCCGCGCTGTTCGATGCCGCCGGCACGGCCAACGGTAACTTCATCATTCAGCTGAGCAACCCGTTCCTGTCGGCTGCGGCGCGGTCAGCGATCCAGAATGCGATTGCAACCAATCCGCTCGCCGACTCCGCGACGCAGAACTATTTCTACCTGACGCGAGCCAACACCGATCTCACCCCCGGCGTCTCAACCGGTGCGGTCGACCTGTTCCGCGTCGTCGGCGGCGCGAATGGCGAGATCAACATCTTGAAGGACCGCAGCTGGAAGTGGGAAATCAGCGGCAATTTCGGCCAGGCGATCACCAACAGTTATAACCAAGAACTTGCCTACACCAACGTGTTCAACGCTCTGAACGCGGTGCCCGGGCCGAACGGCACGATCGTCTGCGCGCCCGGCGCCACCAACTCCACGGCGGTGACGCTGAGCTCGGTCTGTTCGCCGATCAACCCATTCGGCAGCAACATCACTCAGGCCGCGCGCAACTACGTCACCGCCATCGCGCGGCCGCGCAACCGCAACGAGCAAGTGGACTTCATCGCTTCGATCAGCGGGCCGCTGTTCCGCCTGCCGGGCGGGGACGCCAGCTTCGCCCTCGGCTACGAGCATCGCGAGGAAACCAGCCGCTTCGATCCGGGCGCCTTCTACCGCGGTGAGCGGCAGCCCGACGGCAGCTTCGTCTCCTACGGTCAGAACGTGCCGATCCTGCCGGTCCGTGGCCGGTTCGTCACCAACGAACTGTTCGGCGAATTCAACATGGACCTGATCGGGCCGGGCAACGACATTCCGTTCGTCCGCTCGCTCTCGCTCCAGTCGGCCGCGCGCTATATCTGGAACAGTGTCGCCGGCGGCGACCTCACCTGGACCGCGGGCGTCAACTATGGTCCGACCAAGTTCCTGAACTTCAAGGGCAGCTACACCCGCGCTGTGCGTGCGCCGAGCGTCACCGAGGCATTCAACCCGCGCTCGCAGAGCTTCATCTTCGCGACTGACCCGTGCGACAGCGTGCAGATCGCGACCGGACCCAACCCGGCTGCCCGTGCGCGGAACTGCGCGGCCGCAGGCGTGCCCGCCGGATACACCTCGCTGTCCGATCAGCGCAGCTTCCCGGGCATTACTTTCGGCAACCCCAACCTGCAGAACGAGCGGTCCGACGCCTTCATCGGCGGCGTGACACTGACCCCGGCGATCGCGCCCGGTTTCCAGCTCGAGGTCGATTACGTTGACATCACGCTCAACAGCGCGATCAGCCAGTTCTCGCCCGATCAGGTGCTCTCGGCGTGCTATGATTCGACCAATTTCGCTGGCAATCCGTTCTGCGCGCTCATTAATCGCGGGCCGGATAGCCAGCTGACCTTGGTGCAGACGAGCTACTTCAACTCGGCCACGCTGAGCTATCGCGGCATTCTGGCCAATTTGCGCTACCGGCATGCCTCGCCGCTGCTCGGCTCGCGCAGTAACGTCAGTGTGGCCTTCACCTATCAATATCTGGATAACCTGTCGACGATCGCCACCGCGGGCAGTGCGCCCACTATAACCGACAACTCAACCGGCTATTCGCGCCACAAGGGCGTGTTGACGCTAGGCTATGACAATGGGCCTTTGTTCTTTCAGACGCAGATTCAATATATCGGGTCCGCCCAGATCGATCCGAATGCTGCGCCGAACTTCTACGCCAACAACAACATCGGCGAGATCGCCTATGTGAACATGAGCTTGGTGTACGGCATCCTGAAGAATGTCGACCTGCGCGCGAGCGTGGACAACATCTTCGATGCGGGCATTCCGGAAAACGCGCGCTATAATTTCGGAAGCAATACGCAGAACACCTACATCTCGGGCATCCGCGGCCGCTACATCCACGTCGGAGCGTCGGTACGCTTCTAATCCACAGGCGGAGCGCCCGGCTCTCCAGCCGGACGCTCCGTCATCGTCCCTGGTTCGCGCAGCGGCACGGCGCGAGGGGAGGCTGGGAAGCCAGTCAGCTCCCGCCGCAGCTAGTAACGATACGCTTCGGGCTTGAACGGGCCGGCTTCGCCGACGCCGATATAGCTCGCCTGCTTGTCATTCAGCTTGGTCAGCTTCACGCCCAGCTTGTCGAGGTGCAGCGCCGCGACCTTTTCGTCGAGATGCTTGGGCAGAACATACACCTTGTTCTCATAAGAGTCGCCCTTCGTCCAAAGCTCAATCTGCGCGAGCACCTGGTTGGTGAAGCTTGCGCTCATGACGAAGCTGGGATGGCCGGTGGCATTGCCCAAATTGACGAGGCGACCCTTCGACAGAATGATCAGGCGCTTTCCATCGGGGAATAGCACTTCATCGACCTGTGGCTTCACCTCTTCCCAAACGTAATTCCGAAGGCCATCGATTTGGATTTCGCTGTCGAAGTGGCCGATGTTGCAAACGATCGCGCGGTCCTTCATCGCCCGCATGTGATCGACGGTGATGACGTCGACATTGCCCGTCGCCGTCACGAAGATGTCGGCGCGCGGCGCGGCGTCCTCCATCGTCACGACCTCGTAGCCCTCCATCGCCGCCTGCAGCGCGCAGATCGGATCGATTTCGGTCACCAGCACGCGTGCGCCGCCGTTGCGGAGCGAGGCGGCCGAGCCCTTGCCCACGTCACCGAAGCCGGCGACGACCGCGACCTTGCCCGCCAGCATCACGTCGGTGCCGCGGCGGATCGCATCGACAAGCGATTCACGGCAACCATAGAGATTGTCGAACTTTGACTTGGTGACCGAATCGTTCACGTTGATCGCCGGGAACGGCAGGCGGCCTTGCTTGGCAATCTCGTAGAGGCGGTGGACGCCGGTCGTGGTCTCCTCGCTGACTCCCTTGATCGCGCTTTGCGTCTTGGTGAGGAAACCGGGCTGGGCGGCGACGCGCGCGCGCAGCACCTTGAAGAACTCGGTCTCCTCCTCGTTCTCGGGCTCCTTCAGCGCCTCACCCGCTTCGAGGCGCGCGCCCAGCAGCACGAACATCGTCGCGTCGCCGCCGTCGTCCAAGATCATGTTGGCTGTCTCGCCATTCGGCCACTGGAAGATGTGGTCGACGAACTCCCAATATTCCGCCAAGCTCTCGCCCTTGTGCGCGAACACCGGGATGCCCTTGGCGGCAATCGCTGCGGCAGCGTGGTCTTGCGTTGAATAGATGTTGCACGAGGCCCAGCGCACGTCGGCGCCAAGATCGACAAGCGTTTCGATGAGCACCGCGGTCTGGATCGTCATGTGCAGGCAGCCCGCCACCCGCGCGCCCTTCAGCGGCTTTTGGCCCGCGAACTCGCGCCGCAGCGCCATCAGACCCGGCATTTCGGTCTCGGCAATCGCGATCTCGCGGCGGCCCCAATCGGCGAGGCGGATATCGGCGACCTTATGGTCGGGCGCAGGCGCAAGCGAGGGCTGGGAAGCCATGGGTCGGTCGATCCTTCAGATGTGGGGTTCCCTAACGCCCTAACGCAGCAGCGGTGCTGGCGCAAGAGAGATATAAAGCTGGCTTTATACGACGCCCAAAGCGAATATCTCGAAGGTCTCGAGGGTCTCGAAAGTCTCGCAGCTCAGCGGATTGGAGGCAGAGCGGGCGAGGCAAGGCGAACAAGACAATAACACACTCACATGCATGCGGAACGGAGATGGCAGAACAGGGTCGGTGTGGCGGCGGAAGGATGGCGGGCGAACGCTGCGGACATTGGTATAGCCATGGACAACGCGCAGGACGCCGACGCTCGCGCAGAAAATCCTACATTGCAAGCGCGGGATGTCATTGGGTGCCACGACATCCAACTGTCGGGCAGCGCGCCGGTTATTCTGCGCTGCCTCCGCTCAACATCCCGCGCCTGACCCCACCCCGGCTCAGCTGAACACCTCGCTCAGGCGGCTGGTGTCGACGCCCTTGGGGTCGGGGCCGTAGGCGTTGGGACCGCTGGTGCCGGGCATGACCGTCAGCACGAACAGCCAGATGACCGAGGCCAGGATCAGAAGCGCGAACACGATGCTGATGATACCCAATCCAAGAACTCCGCCGAACCCGCCGACGGCGATCGCCGCAATGCCTGCGGTCGCGGACACCACCAGCACCAGCCCTACGACGAGGATAGCGGGAATGAGCGAAAACCAGCCGGGTTTGTTGATGTCGTGCATCCGGCGCCAGCCGACTGCCAGCGTCGGAATCAGCAGCGCCAGCGATTCAATGCTCCCGAATACGCCGGCGCCCCGCCCGGCGCCCCCATTCAGCCCCGTGACTCCATCGAGGATGGCCGCCACGAACCCGGCAATGACGCTCAGCAGAATGAACTGCCAATATTCCTTCCGGCGCGCGCGGCCTGAAAATACCGCGTATTTGCGCAGCGCAGCGAACAGCATCGTGGGCATAAAAAACCCCATCCACTTGTGCCGCAATGTTTGCCACAGCCGCGGTGCGCTTGGAAGATCGCACTCGATGAAATGCGCGGTGTAACTAGTCTGACTCCGATCGAAAATTTGACCCGTGCGTCGGCACAATCGGCAAGTCCAGACACAAAGTTTTAGCGTCGTTTCCAAAGAACGTTGCGTGCGGTCGTCTGACCACGTCATTCAGTGCGGCTGCTCGCTTCGAGCACCGCGAGTTTCCCGACGCCCCCGTGGTGACACTGCATCGCGCGCTGGGCTAGATTTGATCCGGCATATCAGAGGGTCCGCGAATGACCGATCAGCTCCGGCGCCAAGCCGTCCGTCTCTACGACGAGTTCACCCACGTGCATCTCGATCGCCGCCGGCTTATGCACGAGCTGACTGCGCTCACCGGTTCCGCGGCGGCTGCATTGGCGCTGCTGCCCGCGCTCGCTGCCAGCCCCGCTGCCGCTGCGCAGATCTCGGCGGAGGACCCGCGACTGACGACGGGCACGCACGAGCCGACGCTCAGCACCGGGCGAAAGCTGAAGGCGTACCACGCCTGGCCCAAGGCCGCCGACATGCGCAAGCTGCCCGGCGTCATCGTGATCCACGAGAATCGCGGCCTGAACGACCATATCCGCGATGTGGCACGCCGCGTGGCGCTCGCGGGCTACGCCGTGGTTGCTCCGGATTTCCTGACCGTTTCGGGCGGCACGCCCGCCGACGAGGACGCGGCGCGCAAGGCGATCGGCGCATTGAACCGCGACGAGACCGCAGCGGATGCAGCCGCGCTCGCCGCGCACGCGAAGGCCGAGCACGGCCGTGTCGGCGCGGTCGGCTTCTGCTGGGGCGGCGCGCTGGTCAACAGCCTGGCTGAAGTCGCCGGGCCGGACCTTGATGCCGTAGTCGCCTATTATGGACCCGCGCCAAACCTGGCGCAGGTCGGCCGGATCAAGTCGGCGCTGCTGTTCCAGCGCGCCGGGCTGGATGACCGGGTGAACGCTGGCTACCCCGCCTATCTGGATGCGCTGAAGGCGGCGGGCGTGCGCTATGAGGACCATGTCTATGCAGGCGTCAACCACGCGTTCAACAACGATACGTCGGCCGAGCGCTATAACAAAGCGGCCGCCGACGAAGCATGGAACCGTACGATGGCGTTCTTCGCTGCGCATCTGAAGGGAGCCGGGGCGTGAGCGAGCTTACACTCTACACCAACCCGATGAGCCGCGGTCGCACCGCGCGTTGGATGCTGGAGGAAGTGGGCGAGTCCTATGAGGCAGTGATCTTGGACTATGCATTCGCGATGAAAACGCCCGACTATCTGGCGATCAACCCAATGGGAAAAGTGCCCGCGCTGCAGCACGGCGACCGCATCGTCACCGAATGCGCGGCGATCTGCGCCTATCTGGCCGATGCCTTCCCGCAGGCGGGGCTCGCGCCGCCTCCGGGCGACCGCCATGCCTATTATCGCTGGCTTTTCTTCGCGGCTGGGCCGGTGGAGGGCGCGATGCAGGATGCGGCGCGCAAGCTCGACGGCACGGCGGAGACCTCGCGGATGCTGGGCTATGGCAGCCTGGAGACGGTGAAGCGCGTGCTGCACGGCGTGGCGCAGCCCGGGCCGTATATCTGCGGCGAGCAGTTCACGGCGGCCGATGTCTATGTCGGCTCGACGATCGACTGGCTGGTGCTGTTCAAGATGCTCGACCCCGAGCCATTTGGCCCGTATCTCGAGCGCCTGCGCACGCGCCGCGCCTACATCCGAGCCCGCCAGATCGACGAGGCGCTGCGCGAACCGATCGCACGGTGATTAGCCGTGACCGCGTCGCAATCAAGCTCAACACAACGGCTTAGGCGCCAGGCTATTCTTCCAAAAATCGCCAATGTGAAAGAAGGGCCGTAGGACCCTCGTCACATATCACACAGATCCCATCGCTCCGAGTATTCCGAAATCGTAGAATAGGACAAAATTCGCGGGGAGAGCACCACCGCACACCGCCGAGCGCGCGCGGAACGGTGATATCTGTGACCCCATAGTCTCGAATGAAGTTTGCTATGTAACACGCTTCGGGGCTGGATCCGGTAATACGCCCTCCAGCAGCTCGATCACTGCGCTGAAATCGCGGCCGCCCTGGCCCAGCGTTGCCATCAGTTCGTAGACCGCGCCGGCGGCGCTGCCGAGCGGAAGCGACTGGCCTGCGCTCCGGCCCGCTTCGAGCGCGAGGCGCAGGTCCTTCAGCATCAAGGCGGCCTGAAAGCCTGGCGCGAAACCGCGGTTGGATGGGGCACCGGGGACCGGGCCGGGGGCGGGGCAGTAGGAGGTGAGGCTCCAGCACTGGCCGCTGGCCTTGGATGCGATGTCGAAGAAGGTCTGGTCGCCGAGGCCCAGCTTGCGGGCGAGCGCGATCGCCTCGCACGTGCCGATCATGCTGATCGCCAGCAGCATGTTGTTGCAGATCTTGGCCGCCTGCCCCGCCCCGGCGCGTCCTGCGTGGATGACAGCCTTGCCCATCGCGCTGAGGATCGGCTCGGCGCGGGCGAAGGCGGACGCCTCGCCGCCGACCATGAAGGTGAGGCTGCCGCTTTCGGCAGCGGCGGTGCCGCCGCTGACCGGCGCGTCCACGAAAGCGAGCGCGCGCTCAGCGCACAAAGCAGCGACTGCGCGCGCGCTGTCGACGTCGATCGTCGAGCAATCGATGAGAATCGCATCGGCCAGTGCCGACGGGATCACCGATTCCGCATAGATTGCGCGAACGTGCTCGCCTGCGGGAAGCATGGTGACGACCGCGTCGGCCGCCTCCACCGCGGCTGCGGCAGAGGCGGCGCGGACGGCTCCAGCGGCTTCGGCGCGCGCCAGGGCTGCTTCGGAGAGATCGA
>Ga0326763_1000181_pt1 | contig 23975 bp, 19 predicted proteins | sample NORPS_P_FD_207671 | JGI IMG/M metagenome (GOLD analysis project Ga0326763, IMG submission 207671) | Hot spring water microbial communities from Norris Geyser Basin, Yellowstone National Park, WY, United States - NOR.PS_P | ecosystem: Environmental > Aquatic > Thermal springs > Unclassified...
TCGACACCGATCACGACGGAAAGCTGAGCTTCGAGGAATATACCGCCAAGGCGCGCGGCAAGTTCGCTGAAGCCGACCGCGACGGATCGGGGCTGCTGAATCGCGCCGAGTTCGCTGCCACGGCGCCCAAGCGGCGACCGCGGCCCGAGTGCCCCGCGCCCGCGCGCGCCGAGACCGAGGCTGACGCCAGCGCTTGACCCCGCGCCGCGCGCGCCGCTACCCGCCCCGCCTCACGGGCATAGGACGGGGTTCATGGCGGACGCGATCGCAGCCGATCAGCTGCGCCTTTTCATCGAGCGCATCGAGCGGTTGGAGGAGGATAAGGCCAACCTCGGAGCCGACATCCGCGCGGTGTTCGCCGAGGCCAAGGGCCAAGGTTTCGACACCAAGACGATGCGCCAGGTGATCCGTCTGCGGAAGATGGAACGCCACGTGCGGGTGGAGGCGGAGATGCTGCTCGACACATACAAGGCCGCGCTGGGCCTGCAGGACTGAGGGGGAGCTGACGCGGCGTCATCGCCCGGACGTTTTCCGGCGCCGGCCTGCCACGGGCGACGATCACGCTCCGTTGGGCCGCGAGCGAGCCCTCGGCCCGGAAGAGGTTCCGGCCCGACGTGGTGACGGGGCGGGCGGTCGCGCCGCCTGACGCAGACGGCGCCCCCATGCAATGTCGGAAACCCGTGGGCACCCTTCGCGCATGGCGTCGTCCGCTCCCTCGCCCACCCCGCTTGCAATCGTCCCACCGCGCGTCGACCGAAGTCGACGGTGGCCACCCGCCAGGGCGGCGTCGATTTCGTCGCGTTCCGGCCCGCCTTGCGTAGGCACACGCGCTCCGCTAATGCCGCCGCTCCGGCCGGAGGAGTGTAGCTCAGCTGGTAGAGCATCGGTCTCCAAAACCGAGGGCCGGGGGTTCGAGTCCCTCCACTCCTGCCACCGGATTTGGACAGCGGCACGGGTTCAAAGCTTGAACGGCCTGCCGGGGAGGGTCACCTTGCCGGTAGGCTGAACGTGTTTTTCGTGGGAAGGTACTGACAGAATGGCGAGAGTTTCGCCGGGCGAGTTCATCCGGCAGGTACGCGTGGAGACTTCGAAGGTGTCCTGGCCCACCGCCAAGGAGACCCGCTCGGCCACGCTGCTCGTCATCCTGATGACGACGATCCTTGCGGTGTTCTTTCTGGGCATCGATCAGATCCTTGGCCGCCTGGTCAAGGCGCTGCTGGGTGCGCTCTGATGAGCCGCTGGTATATCGTCCACGCTTATTCGGGCTTCGAATCGAAGGTGAAGGAGGCGATCCTTTCCGAAGCGAAGCGCAAAGGGCTTGAGCCGTTCGTCGAGGCGATCGAGGTTCCGACCGAGGAAGAAACTGAGGTTTATCGCGGCAAGAAGCGCGTGGTCGAAAAGAAGACGATGCCGGGCTACGTGCTCGCAAAGATCGACCTCAATGATCAGGTCTTCCACCTCATTCGCAACACGCCGAAGGTAACTGGCTTTCTGGGCAATCAGAACAAGCCGCAGCCGATCAGCGATGCCGAAGCCGCGCGCATCCTCAACACCAAACAGGATGCAGCCGCTTCCCCCACCGCCAAGCAGCGCGTGAAGATCAACTTTGAGATCGGAGATCAGGTGCGCGTGCTTGACGGCCCGTTCGCCAGCTTTACGGGTTTGGTGGAAGAGATCGACTTCGACCGCAATCGCGTGAAGGTGGGGGTCAGCATTTTCGGCCGCGCAACGCCGGTGGACCTGGATTTTGCGCAGGTGGAGAAGAGCAAGTAGCTCGAACGGTCATCCTGAACATGTTCCAGCATGACGGCATAGAGTGCGCAGTTACGTGCAAGCGAACGCGGGAGGTCAATTTGGCCGCCAGTACCGCGAGGAGAGAAGTGAATGGCTAAGAAGGTTACCGGCTTTGTGAAGCTCCAGGTGCCGGCTGGAAAAGCTAACCCCAGCCCGCCGATCGGCCCCGCGCTCGGTCAGCGCGGCGTCAACATCATGGAATTCTGCAAGCAATTCAATGCCAAGACGCAGGATCAGGAAGTCGGCACGCCGCTGCCGGTGAAGATCACCGTCTACGCGGACAAAAGCTTCACCTTTGAGCTGAAGACACCGCCCGCCTCGTACCTGATCCTGAAGGCAGCGGGCCTCAAAGCGGGATCGAAGACTCCCAGCCGCGGCACCGTCGGCAAGATCAAGCGGAGCCAGCTCGCCGAGATCGCCCAAGCCAAGATGAAGGACCTGAACGCGAACGACATCGACGCGGCGACGAAGACGATCGAAGGCTCGGCCCGCTCGATGGGCCTTGAAGTGGTGGAGGGCTGAATCATGGCCGCACTGACCAAGAAGCAGAAGGCGCTCGCCGGAACCGTCGACGCCACCAAGCTCTATGCCGTCGACGAGGCGATCGCGCTGGTGCGCGAGAACGCCAAGTCCAAGTTCGATGAGACGATCGAGGTAGCGATCAACCTGGGCGTCGATCCGCGCCACGCCGACCAGATGGTGCGCGGCGTGGTGCAACTGCCCAAGGGCACTGGTAAAACGGTGCGCGTGGGCGTGTTCGCGCGCGGACCGAAGGCGGACGAGGCGAAGGCCGCGGGTGCGGACGTTGTCGGCGCCGAGGACCTGATGGAAGCGATCCAGAACGGCCAGATCGATTTCGATCGCTGCATCGCGACGCCCGACATGATGGGCTTAGTCGGCCGCCTGGGTAAGATCCTGGGTCCGAAGGGACTGATGCCCAACCCGAAGCTTGGCACGGTGACGATGAACGTCGCCGCGGCGGTCGAGGCGGCGAAGGGCGGTCAGGTGGAGTTCCGCGTCGAGAAGGCCGGAATTGTCCACGCAGGCATCGGCAAGGCCAGCTTCGCGCCCGAGGATCTGCGCGCCAATTTCGATGCGTTCGTTGACGCGATCGTCAAAGCCAAGCCAGCCGGTGCCAAGGGCAAGTACGTCCAGAAGATTGCGTTGAGCTCGACGATGGGCCCGGGCGTGAAGGTTGACGCGGCAGCAGCGACGGCGGTGCCCGCTTAAGCCAGACGTACGCGCTCGCGAGGCCCCTCCACCCAGATTTCGACGTGCCAGCCTCCTTGCGGGGAGGGCGGATCAGCGTGGGTGGTCGCGGGGCCAGCGGCGATATTGTGATGAAAACGAAAGGGAAACCGCGGGGCGGGAAGGGTGGAATCCCCGCCCCGCGGTCCCGCACCCCGGGCCGCGGGTCACAACACCCGATGTCCCGAAGGGCGGAACTCAGCGCGCCGTGCGCCGCCCCGCCGCCATCAGGCCGATCCCAGCCACCAGCAGCCAGCCCGCGCTCGGCGTGGGGGTCGGCGTGGTCGGCACCAGCTGGGCGAAGCTCTCGCCGCCACCGATCACCTGCGCATCCGAAAACGCGATGACGCTGAAGGCATCGCCCAGCCCGAAGGTGGCGTTTCCGTTCGGGCCGGATCGAGCGTCACCGCCGCCGAAGGCAAAAACGACTTCATAGTCCGCGGTCTGCCCCATGCCCGCCCCGAGATTGTTCAGCGCACCAATCAGCGCCGTCTCGTTGGAGTTGGGGAACAGCGTCCCGAACGCGATGCCCGCCGCCGATCGGGCGAAGCTCGGATTGGTGAACAGGACCAGATGCTGCTGACCCGGCGGATCGTTCGGCAGATCCTCCGCCACACCAAGCAACATGGTCACCGGGATCGTCCGAAACTGCGGGAACGGATTGACGATGTCGCCGCTCGGGGGATCGACGGTGAAGCTGTTCGTAATGCCCCATCCGCACTCGTCCGATTGGTAGGTCGCGATGTTGAACACGCGGTAACTAATTGATGTAACACGATAAACGGGGTTGTAGGCCGGAGCCGCGACGCCGCAAATGGAAACGGCATGCGCCGGAGCCGACGGGAACGCCGAAACGGCGAGCGCGGCGGCTGCGATGAGGTAACGAACCATGAGACTTGCCCTCCTGTAATGTCCAGTGTGCCTTGTCTTATGCCGATTCGCCGGCACGGTTCGCGGGGCACGAAAGGACAGGATGGGGCAAGAAAGGGCAGCATCTTCCCGCGACGCCCCGCCTGAGCTTTACCGAAGCACGCGGCGGCGCAGGTCGAGCACGCCTGCGCCCAGCGCGAACAGCGCGAGCATGACGGGAGTTGGCGTCGCCGCCGCCGACACGATCGTCAGCGCGACGTCATCGAGCCCTGGGCCGCTGCTCTTTGGCACGCCCATCGGTTGAGCGCTGCTGTCCCATGATCGAAAGGCCCGACCCACCGCATGAAGGCGCGAAGGGGCATGAAGGGGTGCGACGGGGCAGCGCCTCAGCAGACCGCCCCGCAGTGACTTACTGGCATGAACTGGGTAAACACAGGCGAAGCGACTAGCCGAAGCGAGGGCGTAGGTGGACGCGCACGAGGCACAGCGGCTCGACGGGTGGAAGGCGATCGCGCGGCATGTCGGCCGCGACGAGCGCACGCTGAAGCGGTGGCAGGCGCGCGGTTTCCCGGTGCACCGGGTGCCCGGCGGCGGCGCCCGCGCTTCGGTCTATGCGCTGCCGTCGGAGATCGCGCTTTGGCTCGCTGCTGGCGCCGAGCAGGCGGCCAGTGCCGGGACCGCCGAGCCCGAGCCGGCGGTGCAGCGGCCGCCCACCGAGCGGCAAGCACGTCGCACGCCGAGCCTCCGCGCGCGCCTTGCGCTCGCTGTCGGCGCGGCGCTCGCGGTGGGCGCTCCGGCTGGACTTTCGGTCGGCCACCGCCGCGCGGCCGAGCACCCGGCGCAAGTCGCCAGCGCCGACCCGGAATCGCGCGAACTCTTCCAGCGCGGCATGGCGGCGTGGAACCGGCGAACCGCGCAGAGCCTGCTGCTGGCGCGCGATGATTTCGGCGCTGCTATCGCGCGCGATCCCGGCTACGCGCCGGCCTATGCGGCGCTGGCGCAGACCTACCTGCTGCTGCGCGAGTACGGCACAATGCCCGAGGCGATAGCCTACGCCCATGCCGAGGCTGCCGCCGACACGGCTCTGAAGCTGGATCCGGCGCTCGCCGCTGGATGGCGGGCGCGGGGGTTCGTGCTGTTCTGGCATCACCACGACGAGGCTGCCGGACTGCGCGCCTATGAGGAGGCGATCCGCCTCGCTCCGGACGATGCGCTGACCTGGCATTGGCGCGGCAACTCGCTGCTTCAGACGGACCGCCGAGCCGACGCGCTGCGATCGTTGCAGCGCGCGCGCGCACTCGATCCCACCTCCATCGCGTTGCTGGCGGACGAAGGCCTTGCAATGCTGACGGTCGGCCAGCACGCCGAAGCCCGCGAGCGGCTTGAGCGTGCGCTGGCGCTCGCGCCGGACAATGCGGACGCGCATCGGTATATGAGCATGTTGCTCGCCGCCGAGGGCGATATTGCCGGTGCAGCGCGCGAGCGGCAGGCGGCGCTCAGTCTTCGTGGTGTCGCGGCCGGGCCGGGCCGCAGGTCAGGTGGGCTTAGCGGTTGACCCGGCGGGGCGCCGCCGCTATCACATCCCGCCTGCTGCCAGCCTTCCCGGCCGGCAGCGCCGTCCGAGACCGCGGGTGCTCGCTCAGAGCTTAAACCTCGCCAGCGGTAGACGGGGATCGAGTTTCCGCCCGCAGATGATGTCCTGTGGGCGACGAAAGGGGTCAATAACCGGCCCCGTTTGGACGCGCTCCCCAGTCGGGCGGGCTTGGGTCGGCGGCATTCGCCACCGGCCCGGCTCAACCGGCCCCTCGCCCACAAGCGGGCGGGCCTGATCGATGGAGTGCGAATGGACCGGACCGAAAAGACGGAGCTGGTCGCCAAACTGAACCGCCTCTTTTCGGAGGTCTCTGTCGTCGTCGTCACCCGTAATCACGGACTGACGGTCGCGCAGGTGACGGACCTCCGGAACCGGATGCGGGCGGCTGGTGCCAGCTACAAAGTCGCGAAGAACCGGCTCGCGCGCATCGCGCTCGAAGGCACGCCGTTCGTCGGCATCTCGGATCTGCTCGTGGGGCCGACCGGCCTTGCGACCAGCCCGGACCCGGTGGTTGCGGCCAAGATCGCGATCGAGTTCGCCAAGCTTACCGACAAGTTCGAGATAGTGGGCGCCGGCATGGGCGCGCAGGTTCTCGATCAGTCGGGCGTCAAGGCGCTCTCGGAACTGCCGAGCCTCGACGAGCTGCGTGGCAAGCTCGTGGGCCTCATCCAGGCGCCGGCACAGAAGCTGGCGAGCCTGACGATGGCGCCTGCGTCCAAGCTGGCGCGCGTCTTCGCTGCCTATGGCGACCCCGAGCGGGAAGCCGCCTGACCCCTTCCCGAACAAAGCGGCCGCTGCGCCGCATGGAGACTAGACATGGCTGACTTGCAGAAGATTGTTGACGACCTGTCCGCGCTGACCGTCCTTGAGGCGGCCGAGCTCGCGAAGATGCTCGAAGAGAAGTGGGGCGTCTCCGCCGCCGCCGCGGTTGCGGTGGGTGCCGTACCCGCGGCCGGCGCTGCGGCTGCCGCCGCTCCTGCTGCTGAGGAGAAGACCGAATTCGACGTCATTCTGACGGGCGACGGCGGCAAGAAGATCAACGTGATCAAGGAAGTGCGCGCGATCACGGGCCTTGGCCTCACCGAGGCGAAGTCGCTCGTCGAGGGCGCGCCGAAGCCGGTCAAGGAGGGCGTCTCCAAGGCCGACGCCGAGAAGATCAAGAAGCAGCTTGAGGATGCCGGCGCAACCGTCGAGCTCAAGTAAACAGTCGTTACTGTAACAACGGGCGGCTCGCGGGCAACGAGCCGCCTATTTTGTTTTAATTCTTTACGCATAACGGCTTGCGGCAGCCGCACCCTGCGCGTATAGAGCGTAGTATGAGCGGGGGCCGACATAATGCCGTTCGTGCGGCCGATATCGCGTTGAGCCGCGCGGCCGAGGTTCAATCTGTCGCTGCCTCGCTCGGCGAACTCCGCGCAGCGATCTATCAGGGACCGGGCCTTTCATCCGGCGCCGCCCAAGCTGCTGCCAGCCGTGCGCTGTCGCTTTCCATTGCGCCGCAGCCGCTCCGCATCGCAATCGTCCACACCTACACCTCCAGCCTGCTTGAGCCGTGGCTGAAGCTCGCAGCCGCGCTCGACGGGTTCGCCGCAGAAATCCACCATGCGCCTTATGGCCTCGCGCTCGACGAGGCGCGCGAGGGGTCGGCGCTGCGCGCGTTCGCACCCGACCTGACGCTTATACTGCTGCGCCCCGACGACCTCGACCCCGCGCTGTCGCATCCGCTCGCGCAGCTCTCCGCCGACGACCGCGCGACGCTGGCGGATCGTGCGACGCAAGCGCTGGAGCAGATCGTCTTAACCTTCCGGGGGGCGATCGGCGGCCGCCTCGTAACGACCGTCATGCCTGCACTCTACCCGCCCGATCTCGGCCTGCTCGATCCGGCGACGGCAGGGTCTGAGCGTGGCTGGTGGCAGGGCGTCAAAGCCCGGTTCGCCGAGGCAGCCAGCGCGCGGATCGCGGGTGTCAGCTTCCTCGATCTCGATGAACTGGTCGCGGACATCGGACGCCGCGCGGCGTTCGACTACCGCACATGGTACTCGGCCGCCTATCCGTGGTCGGCGCGCGGCTCGGTCGAACTCGCACGGCGTGTCGCGGCGATCGCCACCGTTGAGAAGCGCCCGCGCGTCAAGGTGATCGCGGTCGATGCAGATAACACCCTTTGGGGCGGCGTCGTCGGTGAGGATGGGATCAATGGTGTCGCGCTCGGTCCGGACTATCCGGGGCGCTGCTACATGGACTTCCAGCGCCGCCTGCTCGGCTACCAGCAGCGCGGCTTCCTGCTCGCGCTTGTCAGCAAGAACAACGCGGAAGACGTGGCGCAGATGTTCGCCGACCACCCGCACATGCTTCTGAAAGAGCGACATTTCGCGGCAAGCCGTGTCAACTGGGTCTCCAAGCCCGAAAACCTGGCAAGCATCGCCGAGGAGTTGTCGCTGGGCCTCGACAGCTTCGTATTCGTCGACGACAGCGACTATGAATGCGCCGCGGTCCGCAGCGCATTCCCCGAGGTGGAGGTCGTCCGCGTCCCTTCGCGCCCGGTCGAGCTGCCCGGTTGTCTCGACCTCGTTTCACGGTTGGAGATCACTTCGCTCACCGCCGAGGACCGCGCGAAAACGCAGCTATATGCGGCCGAGCGCGAGCGGCGCGATCACCAACGCGCGCTGCAGGCAGCGGGCCTCGATTTCGACGACTATCTCGCGTCGCTCGAGATGCGGATGGAAGTCCGGTTCGACGATGGCGCCCAGCTTCGCCGCCTCGCCCAGCTCACGCAGAAGACAAACCAGTTCAACCTGACGACGCGGCGCTACAGCGAAGAGCAGATCGCGGACCTGCTCGCGGCTCCCGATGCCACGGTGGCCCACTTCTCGCTTGCGGACCGATTTGGTCACCACGGGGTTGTCGGCCTGGCGATTGCTCGGTATACGACAGAACAGGAAGCAACGATTGACAGCTTTCTGATGTCATGCCGGGTGATCGGCAGGCGAGCCGAAGAAGCGTTTCTGGAAACGCTGCTTCGGCATCTGCGTGACAATGGGGTTAAAACTGTGACTGGGAAGTACCAGCCTACCGCCAAAAATGGGTTGGCCCGGGGATTTTTAGGCTGTGCGGGGTTTGTGGAGCAGGGGAACGGACTGTGGCGACGTGATCTCGCCACAAATCCTCCCTCGGAGATAGGCGGGTTTGCGATCGAGGTGAGCGATGCAGTGGTGTCCTGAGGGGGCGTTGAAGGCGAAGGTGTCGCGGGTGGTGCCCCACGAGGATGAGGTGCGGCGGTTGATTGCCGAGACTCTTTCGGTGCCGGTGGAGCGCGTCGGTACCGATGCGTCGATGGACGCGCTGCCCGAGTGGGATTCGGTCGGCCACGTGAACCTGATGATGTCGATTGAGCAGGAATGGAATCTGTTCCTGGAAGTGGAAGATTTTGCGGTTTTGACTTCGGTGCCCGCCATCCTCGCATATCTCGCTCGCATCGAGCGCTGAGCTTTGCCCATCCGGCTGTGAACGTCGTCCAGTTTGTCTCCGGCGTTGCACGCGCTCATCTGGGGCCGACAGCGTGGACAACATTGCGGAACGGGTATCTGCGCGTGCGCGATCGTGCGGGACCACTGATCCGAGCCGTCCAGGGCAGCTTCACGACTGCACAGTTCCGCGAGCATCTGGAGGCGACATTACCGCGGCAGTGGGATATCCTGTTCGTACATAGCTCGCTGAACGGGCTGCAGCCGATGTACCGCGGCGGCCAATTGGAGCTGTTGCGGACGCTGATCGACTTCACCGGACCGGACCGCACCTTGGCGATGCCCGCCTTCTTTTTCGGCGATCACTCCGTCGGCGGCGCGGGTGAAACCTTCGCGCGCAATCCCGTCTTCGATTTGCGGCGCACGCCAAGCCAGATGGGCGTGCTGACCGAGATGTTCCGCCGCTGGCCGGGCACGCTGCAGAGCCGCAACCCCGTCTACCGGATCGCAGCGCTCGGCCCGCTGGCGCGGGAGCTGACCACGGGCCACGAACACAGCACGACGCTGTGCGGACGCGGCACGCCGTTTGCGATGATGGCCGAACATAACGCGCTCATCCTCGGCATCGGCAAGCACTACGAGGTGCTGACGCAGGTGCACCATGCAGAGGACGTGCTCGGCGACGCGTTCCCCGTCCCGCGCTCGCGCCCCGAGCCGCTGCCGATGACGCTGGTCGATGGCTCCGAGCGGATCGACTACGCGCTTCCGCGGGGCGGGCTGGAATGGCGGCGCGATATGTGGCGGCTGCGCGCGATCCTTCCGCGCGGGATGATCGCAGAATGGACCTTTCGGGGCGCACCGATGTTCGCGACCCGCGCCGGCGACGTCAGCCGCGCGCTCGTCGAGGCGGCGCTCGGCGGCCGCACCATCTATGTCCGCTCCTGACCATCTGCGCTTTCACCATATCGGTTATGCAGTCGCGAACATCGCCGCGGCAAAGCGCGAGCTGTTGGATCCGCTGTTCGCTCCAGAATGGCTTGGCGAACCCATTGCCGATCCGATCCAGCGCGTGCGCGTCTGCTTCGGGCGGCTGCCGGGCGGCCCACTCATCGAGCTGGTCGAACCGCTCGGCCCTGACAGTCCCGTCTCGCACATCATCGAGCGGCGGCGCGGCGGGCTGTATCACACCTGCTTCGAAACGTCCGCATTGGACGTGGCGATCGCCGCCTTCCGCAAACGCCGCTGCCTGCCTGTCACCCGCCCTGCCCCGGCGGCTGCGTTCGGCGGTCGGCGGATCGTGTTTGTCCTGTCGCCCGCCGGCGATCTGTTCGAGCTGCTCGAGGCTCCGTCCCCTCCCGGCCTTGTAGCGCCACCGTCAATCCCCTAGCGCGCACTCGCCATGGTTGTCGCGCGTACTCCCCGGAGCCGGCTGAAGGTCGCGCTGACAATCGATACCGAGCCGACCGTCGCGCTGGCGCTAACCGATCCCACGCGCCTCAAGCCACTGCTCGACGAGGCCGTTTACGGCGAGGTCGGCGGCCGCAGCCAGGCGCTGGGCTTCATTTTGGCAACGTTGAAGACCTACCGCCTGACTGCCACCTTCTTCGTCGAAACGCTGCACGTGCGCGCGTTCGGAGAGCGGCCGATGCGGCGCCATGTGGAAGCGATCGGTCTCGACGGGCACGACGTAGAGCTACACCTTCACCCGGTATGGCGCAGTTGGGCCGATGGCGAGGTGCTGCCCGACGTGCCGTCGACCGACTCCTGCGCCGAGGTTCCGCGCGGCGAGCTGGCCGACCTCTTCGCCGAAGGTGCCGAGCAGATCGAGCGCTGGACGGGCAACCGCCCCAAGGCGGTGCGCGCGGGCAATTTCTCCGCCTCGCGCGCGGTGATCGACGCCAGCGCCGACGCTGGCCTGCGCTACACCACACATATCTGCACCGCCGTCGCTCCGCCGCTTGAGCCCGAGCTCCGGCTGCCGGGCGGCGTCCACCGCATCGGCGACGCGATCGAACTCCCGGTAACGTGCTTCCGCAGCCCAGGCCCGGGCGGCGCAAAGCTGAAGCCGTTGCAGATCAACGCTGTCTCGGCTGCCGAGATGGGCGCGGCGCTGGCCGCTCTGCACGCGAGCGGCGCTCCTGTGGCCGTGATTGTCATGCACCCGTTCGATTTCCTGAAGCGCGATGACAAGCGCTTCACCAACATGCGGCCCGACCGGCTGGTGCAGCGGCGGCTGGTCGCGCTGTGCCGCTATCTCCAGGAAAACCGCGCCCGATTCGAAGTGACTGGGTTCGCTGCGGCGGCCGCGTCGGCTCCCCCTGCGTCCGCACCTGCGATCCGCGGGGCGTGGCCGCGCGCGGCGGCGCGGATGGTCGCGAATTACGCCAATGACCGGCTGAGCTGACGCGTTCGCTCCGTTGACAGGCCGCACCGCGCGGCCTATCTGCCACGACCCGCCGAACCCGCCGAGATAGGACGCGCCGTCCGCGCAGCGCGCGTCTACGGATGGGCTGGTTCAGCCCGCTGCCGCTGCCCGCTCCTGGCATCCGCCTGGTGCGAGTCGCGGCGCGACCCCATGCGCGCCAACTTCCCGCCCGCGGCCGGACGATCCGGCGGCAGCGGGCCTGAACGGCGAGGCGAACCAGAGACCCCATGGCCACCCAGATTTCAAAGGCAGCGCCCGTGCGCCGCATCCGCAAGCGATTCGGCCACATCCGAGAGGTCGTGCAGATGCCGAACCTCATTGAGGTGCAGCGCGAGAGCTACGAGCAGTTTCTGCGCAGCGATCCGTCGCGCGGATATGTCTCGGGACTGGAAAAGACGCTGAGGTCGGTGTTCCCGATCCGCGACTTTGCAGGCGTCGCCGAGCTGGACTTCGAGAATTACGTTCTGGAAGATCCGAAGTTCGATGTCGATGAGTGCCGCCAGCGTGGCATCACCTATTCGGCGCCGATGCGTGTCACGCTGCGCCTGACGACGTTCGAGATCGACCCCGATACCGAAGCCCGCTCGGTCATCGATATCAAGGAGCAGGACGTCTACATGGGTGACATGCCCCTGATGACGGAGAACGGCACCTTCATCATCAATGGCACCGAGCGCGTCATCGTCAGCCAGATGCACCGCTCGCCGGGTGTGTTCTTCGATCATGATCGCGGCAAGACGCACTCGTCGGGCAAGTTCCTGTTCGCAGCGCGCGTGATCCCCTATCGCGGCAGTTGGCTCGACTTCGAGTTCGACGCCAAGGACATCGTCAATGTTCGCATCGACCGGAAGCGCAAGCTGCCGGTGACGACGCTGCTCTATGCTCTCGGCCTGAACAGCGAAGACATCCTGAACCACTTCTACGGCCGCGTGACGTGGAAGCGCGGCGACGGCGGCTGGGCCGTGCCATACGTGTCGGAAAACTGGCGCGGCCAGAAGCCGGCGTTCGACGTCATCAATGCGCAGACGGGCGAGGTCGTGTTTCCGCTGGGCACCAAGATCACGCCGCGCGCAGCCCGCAAGGCGACGACCGATGGCCTGACCGACCTACTGATCCCGAGCGAGCAGATCTACGGCCGCTATTCGGCCTACGACCTCATCAACGAAATGACGGGCGAGATCTATATCGAGGCCGGTGACGAGCTTTCGGCCGAGAACCTCGCCAAGCTTGACGCCGCCGGCATCCGCGAAATCGAGCTGCTTGACATCGACCACGTCAACACCGGCCCGTGGATCCGCAACACGCTGATGGCCGACAAGGTGGAGGAGCGCGACCACGCGCTCGCCGAAATCTATCGGGTGATGCGCCCCGGCGAGCCGCCGACGCGCGAGACCGCCGAGGGCATGTTCCACGGCCTGTTCTTCGACGTCGACCGCTATGACCTGTCGGCAGTCGGCCGCGTCAAGATGAACATGCGCCTTGGTCTCGACGCCGAAGATACGGTAACAACGCTGCGCGGCGAGGACATCCTCGCTGTCGTCAAGACGCTTGTCGATCTGAAGGATGGCAAGGGCGAGATCGACGACATCGACAATCTTGGCAACCGCCGCGTTCGTTCGGTGGGCGAGCTTCTGGAGAACCAGTATCGCATCGGCCTGCTGCGCATGGAACGTGCGGTCAAGGAGCGCATGAGTTCGGTCGACGTCGACACCGTCATGCCGAACGACCTCATCAACGCGAAGCCCGCGGTCGCCGCCGTGCGCGAGTTCTTCGGCTCGTCGCAGCTCAGCCAGTTCATGGACCAGACGAACCCGCTTTCCGAGGTGACGCACAAGCGGCGCGTCTCGGCGCTGGGCCCGGGTGGCCTCACTCGCGAGCGCGCGGGCTTCGAGGTGCGCGACGTCCACCCGACGCATTATGGCCGCATCTGTCCAATCGAGACGCCCGAGGGGCCGAACATCGGGCTGATCAACAGCCTGGCCACCTTCAGCCGCGTCAACAAATACGGCTTCATTGAGACGCCCTATCGTAAGGTGATCGACGGGCGCGTGACCGATGAGGTCGTCTATCTCTCCGCGATGGAGGAAGGTCGCCACACGATCGGCCAGGCCAACGCCGAGCTCGACGCGGATCGTCGCTTCGTCGACGAGCTCGTCTCGGCACGGCAGGCAGGCGAGTTCCTGATGGCGCCGCGTGACCAGATCACGCTGATGGACGTGTCGCCGAAGCAGCTGGTGTCGGTCGCAGCGTCGCTGATCCCGTTCCTGGAAAACGACGACGCCAACCGCGCGCTGATGGGATCGAACATGCAGCGTCAGGCGGTGCCGCTGGTCCAGGCCGAGGCGCCGTTCGTGGGCACCGGGATGGAAGCGACGGTTGCGCGCGATTCGGGCGCAGCGATCGGCGCGCGGCGTTCGGGCATCGTTGACCAGGTGGACGCTGGCCGCATCGTCATCCGCGCAACCGAGGACCTCGATCCGTCGAAGTCGGCGGTCGACATCTATACGCTGATGAAGTTCCAGCGCTCCAATCAGAATACCTGCATCAACCAGCGTCCGCTGGTGCAGGTCGGCGACATGGTCCGCAAGGGTGATATTATCGCCGATGGCCCTTCAACCCAGTATGGTGAGCTTGCGCTCGGTCGGAATGCGCTGGTCGCGTTCATGCCGTGGAACGGCTATAATTTCGAGGACTCGATCCTGATCTCCGAGCGGATCGTGAAGGACGACGTCTTCACCTCGATCCACATTGAGGAGTTCGAAATCGCCGCCCGCGACACCAAGCTGGGACCGGAGGACATCACGCGCGACATCCCGAATGTCGGCGAGGAGGCCTTACGCAATCTCGACGAGGCGGGCGTCGTCTATATCGGCGCCGAAGTGGAGCCAGGCGACATCCTGGTCGGCAAGATCACGCCGAAGGGCGAAAGCCCGATGACGCCGGAGGAGAAACTGCTCCGAGCGATTTTCGGCGAGAAGGCGTCCGACGTTCGCGACACGTCGCTGCGCCTGCCGCCGGGCGTCAGCGGCACGGTCGTCGAAGTGCGCGTGTTCAACCGGCACGGCATCGACAAGGACGAGCGTGCGCTGTCCATCGAGCGCGACGAGATCGAGCGCCTGACCAAGGACCGCGACGACGAGCGCGGCATCGTCAACCGCGCGACCTACGCGCGGCTGCGCGACCTACTGATCGGCCAGACGACCGCTGCGGCTCCGAAGGGCGTGCGCAAAGGCACCGAAATCGACGAGGCGCTGCTGAAGAGCCATCCCGAGCGCGAATGGTGGAAGTTCGGCGTCGCCGACGACGCGCGACAGGCGGATCTCGAAGCGCTGAAGCAGCAATATGACGACGCGATGGACCTGCTGACGCGGCGCTTTGAGGACAAGGTTGAGAAGCTGCAGCGCGGCGACGAGCTGCCTCCGGGCGTGCTGAAGATGGTGAAGGTCTTCGTCGCGGTGAAGCGCAAGCTGCAGCCCGGCGACAAGATGGCCGGCCGCCACGGCAATAAGGGCGTCATCAGCCGCATCGTGCCGGTGGAGGACATGCCCTTCCTGGAGGACGGTACCGCGGTCGACCTCGTCTTGAACCCGCTCGGCGTGCCGAGCCGCATGAATGTCGGCCAGATCTTCGAAACGCATCTCGGCTGGGCGGCGCGGGGACTCGGCCGCTCGATCACGGCGCTGCTGGAGGACATCCACAGCGCTGGCCAGTCGGCGCGTAACGGCGAGCTGAAGCCGCTGCGTGACCTGCTCGGCCGCGTCTATGGCGACAATCATCGCGACGAGGTCGAAGCGCTCGACGACACGCAATTGGTTGCGCTCGCCGAGGGCGTGAAGGGCGGCGTGCCGATGGCAACGCCGGTGTTCGATGGCGCGCGCGAGGCGGACGTGTCCTCGATGCTCGAACTCGCGGGCCTCGACCGCTCGGGCCAGTCGACCGTCTATGACGGTCGCACCGGCGAGCCGTTCGACCGTAAGGTGACCGTTGGCTACATCTACATGCTGAAGCTGCACCACCTCGTCGACGACAAGATCCACGCGCGCTCGATCGGCAGCTACAGCCTCGTCACCCAGCAGCCGCTGGGCGGCAAGGCGCAGTTCGGCGGTCAGCGCTTCGGCGAGATGGAGGTTTGGGCGCTGCAGGCCTATGGCGCGGCCTATACGCTGCAGGAAATGCTGACGGTGAAGTCCGACGACGTGGTCGGCCGCACCAAGGTCTATGAGGCGATCGTCCGCGGCGACGACACGTTCGAGGCCGGCATTCCGGAGAGCTTCAACGTGCTCGTCAAGGAAATGCGCTCGCTCGGCCTCAACGTCGAGTTGCAGAGCGGCGAGGACGAGACCGCGGGCGTGCCGGCGGAGTGATGCCAAACCCCCTCTCCCCTCGGGGGAGAGGGACAGCCCCGGACCTGGTCCGGGGCAGGGAGCGGGCACGGCTGCAGCGCTGTTTCCTCTCCCTCCCACGCCCATCCGGGCGCGGGCCCCTCCCTCTCCCTGAACGGGCGAGGGGCAGAATTAAGAGGACTGGGCGGATATGAACCAGGAACTGATGAACTTCTTCCATCCGGCGGCGAAGCCTGAGACGTTCGACCGGATCAAGATCTCGATCGCCTCGCCGGAGAAAATCCGCTCGTGGTCCTACGGCGAGATCAAGAAGCCCGAGACGATCAACTATCGCACCTTCAAGCCCGAGCGCGATGGCCTGTTCTGCGCCCGCATCTTTGGTCCGATCAAGGACTATGAGTGCCTGTGCGGTAAGTATAAGCGTATGAAATACAAGGGCATCGTGTGCGAGAAGTGCGGCGTGGAGGTGACCATCTCCAAGGTTCGCCGCGAGCGTATGGGCCATATCGAGCTCGCCGCGCCCGTCGCGCACATCTGGTTCCTGAAGTCGCTGCCCAGCCGCATCGGCATGCTTCTGGACATGCCGCTGAAGGATCTCGAGCGCGTGCTCTATTTCGAGAACTACATCGTTCTCGATCCCGGCATTTCGCCCTTCAAGCGCTTCCAGCTGATGACCGAGGACGAGCTCTACACCGCGCAGGAAGAGCACGGTGAGGATGCGTTCCGCGTCGGCATCGGCGCCGAAGCGATCCGTGAGATCCTCGAGGGCCTTGACCTTGAAGGCGAGATGGTCGCGCTGAAGGAAGAGCTGGCGACCACCAAGTCCGAGCTGAAGCCCAAGAAGATCATCAAGCGGATGAAGATCGTCGAATCGTTCCTCGAGTCGGGAAACCGGCCCGAGTGGATGGTCCTGACCGTCGTGCCGGTAATTCCGCCCGAACTGCGCCCGCTCGTGCCGTTGGACGGCGGCCGTTTCGCCACGTCGGACCTGAATGACCTCTATCGCCGCGTCATCAACCGCAACAACCGCCTGAAGCGGCTCATCGAGCTGCGAGCGCCCGACATCATCGTGCGCAACGAGAAGCGGATGCTGCAGGAGGCGGTCGACGCGCTGTTCGACAACGGCCGCCGTGGCCGCACCATCACGGGCGCCAACAAGCGGCCGCTGAAGTCGCTCTCGGACATGCTGAAGGGCAAGCAGGGCCGCTTCCGCCAGAACCTGCTCGGCAAGCGCGTGGACTATTCGGGCCGCTCGGTCATCGTGACCGGTCCCGAGCTCAAGCTGCACCAGTGCGGCCTGCCGAAGAAGATGGCGCTCGAGCTGTTCAAGCCGTTCATCTACTCGCGCCTCGATGCCAAGGGTCTGTCGATGACCTTGAAGCAGGCCAAGAAGTGGGTGGAAAAGGAGCGTAAGGAAGTCTGGGACATCCTCGACGAAGTGATCCGCGAGCATCCGGTTCTCCTGAACCGTGCTCCGACGCTGCACCGTCTCGGCATCCAGGCGTTCGAACCCGTGCTGATCGAAGGCAAGGCGATCCAGCTCCACCCGCTCGTCTGCTCAGCGTTCAACGCCGACTTCGACGGCGACCAGATGGCCGTCCACGTGCCGCTGTCACTGGAGGCCCAGCTGGAAGCCCGCGTGCTGATGATGTCGACGAACAACATCCTCAGCCCCGCGAACGGCAAGCCGATCATCGTCCCCTCGCAGGACATGGTGCTGGGCATTTACTATCTGACGATCGAGCGGCCGAACGAGCCGGGCGAGGGCATGGCGTTCGCTGACTTGAGCGAAGTGCGCCAGGCGCTCGACGCGAAGGTGGTGACCTTGCATGCCAAGATCACAGCGCGCGTGCCGCAGGCCGAAGCCGACGGCCAAATCGTGATGAAGCGCTATCAGACGACTCCGGGGCGGCTGCTGCTGGGCGAGATCCTGCCCAAGAACCCCAAGGTGCCGTTCGATATCGTCAATCGCCTGCTGACCAAGAAGGACATCGGCGACGTCATCGATACCGTCTACCGCCACACTGGCCAGAAGGAGACGGTGCTGTTCGCCGACGCGATCATGGGGCTGGGCTTCCGCCACGCCTTCATGGCCGGGATCAGCTTCGGCAAGGACGACATGGTCATCCCCTCTGCCAAGATCGAAATGGTCGAGGAAACGAAGCGCCTCGTCGCCGATTACGAACAACAGTACCAGGATGGCCTGATCACGCAGGGCGAGAAGTACAACAAGGTGATCGACGCATGGGCACGCTGCGGTGACCGTGTCGCGGGCGAGATGATGAAGGAAATCTCGACGGTGAAAACCGCCGAGAACGGGCGCACCCTGCCGGTCAATTCCATCTACATGATGGCGCATTCCGGCGCGCGTGGCAGCCAGGCACAGATGAAGCAGCTGGCGGGCATGCGCGGTCTGATGGCGAAGCCCAGCGGAGAGATCATCGAGACGCCGATCATCTCGAACTTCAAGGAGGGTCTTACCGTTCTGGAGTATTTCAACTCCACCCACGGCGCCCGCAAGGGCCTGGCCGACACCGCCCTCAAGACCGCGAACTCGGGCTACCTCACCCGCCGTCTCGTCGACGTGAGCCAGGACTGCGTCGTTGCCGAGGAGGATTGCGGCACGAACAGGGCGCTCGAAACGCGTGCGATCATCGAGGGCGGCAATACGATCGTCAGCCTCGCCGAGCGTATCCTCGGCCGCACCACGGCCGACGACGTCGTCGACCCCAAGACCAACGAGGTTCTCGTGCCCGCGGGCACGCTGCTCTCGGAGGCCGAGGCGCTGATGATCGAAAAGGCCGCGGTCCAGTCGGTGAAGATCCGCTCACCGCTCGTGTGCGAAACCAAGACCGGCGTCTGCGCGGCCTGCTACGGGCGCGATCTCGCGCGCGGTACGCCGGTCAATATGGGCGAGGCGGTTGGTGTGATCGCCGCCCAGTCGATCGGCGAGCCGGGCACGCAGCTGACGATGCGCACCTTCCACATCGGCGGCGCCGCGCAGGTAAGCGAGCAGTCGACGCTGGAAGCCGTCGTCGACGGCCGTGTCGAGCTGCGCAACCTGCCGACGCTGAGCGACGCACGCGGCCGCGTGCTCGCGATGGGGCGCAACGGCGAACTCGTGCTGATCGATACCGACGGCCGCGAACGCTCGACGCACCGCATCCCGTATGGCGCGCGGCTGATCCACGGCGACGGTGCGATCGTCACCAAGGGCGAGCGGCTGGCCGAGTGGGATCCCTACACCCAGCCGATCATCACCGAAAAGGCGGGTCGCGTGGCCTACCAGGACCTCATCGAAGGGCTGACGCTCTCCGAGGAGACCGACGAGGCGACGGGCATCGTCAACAAGGTGGTGACCGAGTTCAAATCGACCTCCAAGGCGAACGCCGACTTGCGGCCGCGCATCACACTGACCGGCGAGACCGAGGCTGGATCGGACAGTGCGCGCTACTTCCTGCCGCCTTCGGCCGTTCTGTCGGTCAACGACGGCGACATGGTCGAAGCGGGTGCAGTCATCGCGCGTGTTCCGCGGGAAAGCGCCAAGACGCGCGACATCACCGGCGGTCTGCCGCGGGTGGCCGAGCTGTTCGAGGCGCGCAAGCCCAAGGACAACGCGGTCATTGCCCGCATCAGCGGCCGCATCGAATTCGGCAAGGACTACAAGGCCAAGCGCCGTATTATCCTGCGGCCTGAGGACCCCAATGCCGAACCGGTGGAATACATGGTTCCCAAGGGCCGGCACATTACCGTGCAGGAGGGCGACTATGTGGCAAAGGGCGACCACATCATCGACGGCAACCCCGATCCGCATGATATTCTGGACGTGCTGGGTGTCGAGCCCATGGCCGAATATCTGTGCGCCGAAGTCCAAGAGGTCTATCGACTGCAGGGCGTGAAGATCAATGACAAGCACATCGAGGTGATCGTGCGCCAGATGCTGCAAAAGGTTGAGATCACGTCTTCGGGCGACACAACGCTGATCACCGGCGAACAGGTCGACCGCGACGAGATGGATGCCGAGAACGCCAAGCTCTTGCCAGGCCAGACGCCGGCCGAAGGCAAGCCGGTGCTCTTGGGTATCACCAAGGCCTCGCTCCAGACGCGCAGCTTCATCAGCGCCGCATCGTTCCAGGAAACGACGCGCGTGCTGACCGAGGCGAGTGTCCAGGGCAAGACCGACACGCTCGACGGCCTGAAGGAGAACGTGATTGTCGGCCGCCTGATCCCGGCGGGCACGGGCGCCGGCATGAACCGGATGCGCGTCACCGCCTCTGCCCGCGACGCAGCGATCCGGGCCGCCGAACGCGAACGCGCCGCCGCGCTGGCCGGGCCGGAGAATGTCCCGGCGTAGCAGGGTCACGGGCGACGGAGGTGGCCGCCTCGGCCGCCGCCTCCGGCTGCCTCCGCGGGACGGGCGTCGCCGGCGCAGATGTTCGGGCGCGAGCCTGTCCGCAGCACCGGTGTGCCGCGCCCGAGTCTCTGCAAGCCTCACGCGCGGCGGGGTAAAGACTGGTGAGCAGCCGCCGCTACGGCCGGGAGTAACATTGACCGAATGGCTACATCGCAAGGGGCGCAGACGAGTGGACTTCGACACCTTCGCCAAGTCGTTGCCCGGCCGATAGCAGCCAGGGGTAAACATGCGGCGAGGCGGCTGTGCGCTCGCATCCCGGCAGCGGATCGGCAGTTGCTGCCCGGTGCGCGCGTCGCCCACCGTCGCGTTCATCCCCGGCCGAACGCCCAATGAAGCCCAACCGTCGCCGCGAGGAGCCTCGCGCGGACGCCCCCGGCCTCCCCGCCCGCCGCGCTGCGCTCACCATGCTGCACGGCGTGCTCGGGCTGGGGCGGCCGCTGGAGCGGCAGTACGGCGTGCTCGGCGGGCTGCAGCCCAGCGACCGCGGCCTGGCGCAGGCCATCGCGCTCGCGGCGCTTCGGCGGGTGACGGCGCTCGACGCTGCCATCGACTCGGCGACCCCCCAACCACTGCCCCGCGACGCCAAGGCGCGCATGGTGCTGCGGCTGGCGCTGGCGCAGGCGTGGGCGCTCGGCACGCCGCCGCACGCCATCGTCGCAACCGCGCTGCCGCTGCTCGCGGGCGGCCCCCGCCGCCTGGCGCATGCGGTGCTGTCGCGCGTGCTCAGCGAGCACGCCGAGCCTCCCGCCGCGCGGCTGCCCGAACCGTGGGCCAGCCGCTGGGCCGACCGCTACGGCGAAGCTGCGCGCGACGCGATCGCTGCCGAACTGGAGCGCGAGCCGCCGCTCGATCTCGCCCTCTGCAGCCCGGCCGAGACGTCCGTGTGGGCCGAGCGGCTGGGCGGCGTCAGCCTCGCGCCCGGCCATGTCCGCCTGCCGGCCGACCGAGCGCACGGCCGCGGTGCGCTCGAGGCGCTGCCCGGCTTCGCCGTGGGCGCGTGGTGGGTGCAGGATCTCGCCGCGTCGCTCCCGGCCCGGCTGCTCGGGCCGGGGCCGGGCCGCGTGCTCGATCTATGCGCGGCGCCCGGAGGCAAGACGCTGCAGCTCGCCGCCGCCGGGTGGGAGGTGACCGCGCTCGACCTCTCGGCGCGGCGGCTCGAATTGCTCGCCGCCAACCTCGCGCGCACCGGCCTCAGCGCCACGGCGGTCACCGCGGATGCGCTCGCGTGGGAGCCGCCGGAGCCGTTCGACGCGGTGCTGATCGACGCGCCCTGCTCGGCAACCGGCATCGCGCGGCGGCACCCCGATGTGCTCTACCTCAAGGCCACGCCGGACCTCGCTCCGCTGGTGGCCACGCAAGCTGCGCTCGCGGCGCGGGCAGCGGGGTGGCTGCGGCCCGGAGGCACGCTGGTCTACGCGGTCTGCTCGCTGGAGCCCGAGGAGGGCGAAGCCCAGGCCGGCGCGCTGAGCCGCGAACCCGGCCTAGTGCCCATACCGATCGCCCCAGACGAGCTTCCGGCGAGCCTCACCCCCACGGCCGAGGGCTGGCTGCGCACGCGCCCCGACCAGCTGCCGGGCGGGCTCGACGGCTTCTTCGGGGCCCGCTTCCGGCGCGCCTGAGACCCTGGCGGTTGCGCCACCCGCCCCGCTCTGCTAGCGCCGCCGCTCATCCCGGAGCGCCGCTTTAGCTCAGCCGGTAGAGCATCGCATTCGTAATGCGAGGGTCGCGTGTTCGAGTCACGCAAGCGGCACCATTCAGATCCCGGATTTCAGCCGTTTTCCTTCGTGGCGGCGGCGCGGGCACCGGGCAGCATCACGATGTTGGTATCGCGCTGGTATCGCAGGTGCGCCTGGGTATACTTCCCCACCTCCGACCAGTACGCCTCTACCGCCGCCAGAAACTCGCGCATGTGCTCGAGCCGGAGATGGGCGTAGAACCGGCGGCCAGTCCCCCGCGGAGCGTGCCCCGCTGCGGCCTCGATCTGCGACTCTGGCACACCGCGCCGGTGCAGCTCGGTCTCGGCGGTGTGGCGCAGGATGTTGGGCGGACCGAGCGGCAGCGGCACCGCCAACGGCGTGCCATCGGCGCTCACGCGCTGAACGCCGTTGCGATCGACGACGGGCCGCATCAGCGGGTGCCCCGCGCGGTCGCGCTGGACGAGCCCGGCCGCGATCATCACCGCCGCCCAGGACCGCTTGATCGAATGCGTCTCGCGCGTGACCGGCGTGCCGGGCGCGATGCCCCGCGTCCTCGCGCGCGCGGCGTTTCTGGTGCCCGTCACCGTCCAGCGGACGATTTTGCCTCGCCGCCCCTCCAGCCACGGCGCCAGGGTCGGGCAGAGGGGCGCGTAGCCCCGTCTTTTCGACGACTCCACGCGCGTGCGGAGTGTCGTCGCGGTCGCGCCGGGCACGTCGCCGCGGTCGCCGTACCAGACACCGTCCACCACCTGGTCGTGCTCGGCCTCGAGGATAGCCTGGCTACGCGCCAGCGTCGACAGGGCGATCATCGCGTAGAGGTGGACATGGTGCCATTCAGGCCGCGCGCGGGCGGCCTCGAGCAGCTGGGCGACCTCGCGCGGCAGCAGCGCGCGGCGATGAGGTCGGGGCTTGTGCGGTACGCCCGCGATATACGGAGCGCTCGTCAGCCGCCGCTTGCGCCAGCCCCAATTGACCGCTGCGCGCACCGCCGCGATCTCACGGTCGATCGTGTGCGGGCTGACCGAGCGACCGCCCTGCCCCGCCTCGGCCGAGCGGAACGCGATGTAGCGGTCGATCAGATCGGGGTCTCCCAGATCGTCGACGCTGTGCGCGCCGCCGCCGAGCCGCCTGCGATCGGCCTCGAAAAATCGCAGCCAGTGCCGCACCGCGTCGGCATAACGGTTGAGCGCGACCGGCCGCCGATCGCCGCGGCGCCCGATGAGCGGCGCGGTTTCGCGCGCCTGGAGCCAGTCAGCGATGAGCGTCACGGCAAGCGCTGCCGGCGGCGCCTCGCGCCTGGGCGCGCGCCGCTCATGATAAAAAGCGGCTAGTGCATCGAGGACTGCTGGCGGCGGGTGATCCGGGTCACCGCCTCCGATGCGCGTCTCGCGGCGGCGCGTTCTTCGGCCTCGACCGTCCGCTCCGTCATCGTACCAGCAGATGCACCAGCGGTCGCGGTCGGCGCGGTACCACAGCCAATATGGCCCGAGCTGGACTCGCGCGGGGGCAGATCGTGCGGCAGCTGCGGGGCGCGGTTCTCTCGTGACGGTCCGGGGCATCGTGCGCGGAGCTCTTCTGATTCGGCGCGCGACAGGATCGGCCAGATGTGCGGGCCGAGCAATACGAGCAGATGGTCGATTTCGAGCCGGACGGGCCGGCCCCTGGACCCGCCCACGCGGCGCCGCGCGATCTCTGCGAGCGCGGCCCGATCTGGAGGATCGAGCGTCGTGCTCACGAGCGCGTCAGCCACCATACATTAGCCCGAGCGTGACCGCAGACGCCAGGACCGCCGTCGTGAGACCCATCAGCGCGACACGTGCGCGGGCCATCTTGCTGGCGGCGGAGACCAGCCATGGGTTATCCGCGCACTGTCGGCACAGGCCGAGACGCACCGGCACGGCGATGCTGCCGCAGCCACCGACGCATGGTCTCGATTCCAGTCTAGTTGTCATCGTGCCACACCCTGCGGTAGCGGAGAGGGCCAGCCGCAGCGGGCGCGCTCGGCGGTCAGGCGGCTGATCTGCCCCCCGCTGAGTGGCCCAGAGACTATGATAGTCTGGACCACGAAAGGGACGACAGATGCCATTCAAGAAGCACGAGCCGGAAGAGATCATCGGCAAGCTGCGTGA
>Ga0326763_1000189_pt1 | contig 23408 bp, 20 predicted proteins | sample NORPS_P_FD_207671 | JGI IMG/M metagenome (GOLD analysis project Ga0326763, IMG submission 207671) | Hot spring water microbial communities from Norris Geyser Basin, Yellowstone National Park, WY, United States - NOR.PS_P | ecosystem: Environmental > Aquatic > Thermal springs > Unclassified...
CAAGGTTTTCCTCGTCGCGCGCAACTTGGTGAACGCGGTAGCGTATTCCCTCGTCGGCAAACAGGCGCTCGACGGGCTGCGCCAGCTCGCGATCCTCGGCGATCAAGAGGGTCGTGACCTCGGCTGCAACTCTCAGCCAGGGAAGCGCGCCCTCGACCGCCCGCTTGCACGCGGGCGTGTTATTCCAGGCGACGACGATATGCTCGGCGAAGGTATCGCCGGGCGCGAGCTTCCACTTCGATGGCACGAAGAAAAAGGGGTGCTTGACCCGGTGGAGGGCCGCATCAAACGCATCGCCGCCGTCCATATTGGTAGGTTTCGCGAGCACCAGCACGTCAAAGGTGCGCGCTTCCTGCTCGACATTCTCTTCCTCGGCGCCGATCCGCACCTTCCATTTGAGCGGAATCCCGGCGTCCGGGTGAGCGGCGATCCAGGCTTCGTAGGCGGCGTGCGTCGCTGCCTCTCTCTCCTGCGCAGTCCCTTCATATTTGACCCGGAGCTGCTCGAAGGCGAGTTCCTCGCTCGCGCAGACGATATGTTCAGGGTCGACCACGACGTGCAACGCCTCGATCGTCGCGTCGTGCAGGACGTGCGCGGCTGCCTCGGCCGCATCAAGGCAGGCCGGCGTCGTCGCGGCCTCGGCGAGCACGGCCAGCAGCTTTACAGTCATCGCTCTCTCCCGTCCCTGTCGGGGCGGGCGGACCGCACATCCTACCCGCGCCCGCAATGGCGCTTGGTAGGAGTTATCAGCCTCTTCGGCGGTTCAGGGGAACTCCATCCCCTAGAGGACGCAGGTGGTTACCTTATTCCCTCAATATGACGACTATCGCACCGCCCGGAGCGTTTCTCAAGCAATCCATTTGCCGATATAACACCAGACCCACGCTCGGAGACCGACTCCGCCGTTCCCGATGCGATCACTCCATCAGGCTGAGCCATTGCAGACTTACCACAGCACGTCGAGAACCCGCAGCCCGGTGCGGGTCAAGCTACCATTGTCTCAGCTGACCGGTTTCTATCGCTCGGCATAGCGGGTCGGCTGGCGGAAAGTCGCAACCGGCCGCTCTGCCGCTACCGCCTTCGGAATAGCGCGTGAGAGCGGAATAGGAAGCACAAGGCGGTCAGCGGCGTTTTCCGGCGGCACTAAAGTAGTACGATAGGCGACACATATTCGTTATTTTTATCCTGCACGGGGCACCACAACCCGCAGCCGGCGATCGTCGGGCCGATCCGGATAGCCGCGCGCCGGGAACGCGCTGAGCTCCGCGCCGGCAGCCCACGCTCGCCAAGCTCGTCCGAGCGGGACACGCGCCGTCGCACGCGCCGAAGCCGGGCTTCGGGAAACGCTTCAGCTGCGCTTCGACTTGATCGAGCGGCGCGGCTGGTAGTCGGGCGCTGTGTGCGCTGCGCTCGCCGCAAGCGCGGTCAAAGCGGCAAGGATCACGCGGATCCTGCGGATCGCGTGGTGGATGGTCCGTCCGCCGAAGTTTCGAAGGCGAAGCGCGCGCCGACGCGGAAAGACCGCCAACGACGTCGTAATATTGTGCGATGATGCTGCTTTCGTTGTCGCCGCCGGCTGCGCTCGATGAGATGCCGTGGATCGGTATCGAGAAGCTTGTCGAAGACTACAACGATCCTCAGCCGGCGCTCGTCGCCGACGCGCCGACGGTGCGCTGAGCGTCCCGTCGAGTCGGCACGGCCGCGTCCTAAAGGACAGATCGAAGTCGAAGCCCGTTCTGACGACGGACAATTCTTAGCGCGCGGCGGCGCGGCGCAGGCGGTCGTTGATCGCCGCGCCCAGCCCATGCTGCGGGATCGGGGCGACTGCGATCGCGACCCGCCCGCTCGCCTCGGCGATGTGGAGCGCATCGAACAGACGCGCGGCGGCTTGGGCGAGATCGCCGGTCCCCGAGAGGGTGAGGTCGCCCGCGACCGGGCCAAAGCCGATGTGGAACTCGTGCGCTGCTGCGGTGGCTGCATCGAGGCGCACGGGCTGACGCGGGGCGTAGTGGCTGGCGAGCTGGCCGGGCGCCGTCACGCCCTCCTGCCCGGCGCGTGCTCGTGCGTCGTTCCCCAGCGCTTCGGCCGGGATGGCGCCGGGGCGGAGCAGCACGGGCGCGCCGGCCTCGATACCGACGATCGTCGACTCGATCCCCGCCGCGCACGGGCCACCGTCGAGCACGGGGACGGGCAGCGTGATATGTTCAGCGCGGGTGGGGCTGATGCGGCCCGAGGCGTTCGCCGATGGCGCCGCGAGCGGGCGGTCGGCGGCGGCGATCAGCGCCTGCGCGAGCGGGTGCGCGGGCACACGCAGCGCGATCGTCGGCAGGCCTGCCGTCACCAGCCCCGCAACGCGCGCGCCGTCGCGACGCGGCAGCACCAGCGTCAGCGGCCCGGGCCAGAAGCGCTTGGCGAGCTCGCGCGCAATGAGCGGGAAATCGGCCAGCGCCTCGGCCGCGGCCAGCCCCGCCACATGCACGATCAGCGGGTTGAACGCGGGGCGCCCCTTCAGCGCATAGACCCGCGCGACCGCCTCACCATCGGTCGCGTCGCACGCCAGCCCGTAAACGGTCTCGGTGGGCATCGCGACCGCGCCGCCGTGCCCGATGATCGCAGCCGCCTCGCCGAGCGTGACCCGACGCGGCCCGGTACCGGTCAGCCCTCGGCTCCGGCGAGCAGCGGCGGCAGCGCGGACACGATCGCCGGGTCGCCGACGGCGAGGAACCCCGCATTGCGACAGCCGGGCTTGCCGTAACGGAACGGCTCGCGCCCCTCGCACAATGTCGTGCCGCCTGCCGCGCGCAGGATCGCGTCGCCCGCCGCGGTGTCCCACTCCGACGTTGGCGAGAAGCGCGGGTATAGGTCTGCCCGCCCCTCGGCAAGCGCCACGAATTTCAAGCTCGATCCGCTCGGCAGCACTTCGGCACCGCCGGGCAGGTCGGCGATCCACGCTTCGGTGCGCTTATCGCGATGGCTGCGCGAGGTGAGCACCACGGGCCTTTCGCGCGCAGGCCGGTGCGTCGCGATTGGCTCGCGCCCTTGGCTGGGCACCTCCCGCCACGCGCCGTGCCCGACGACGCCCGCCCAGAGCACGCCCGTGCGCGGTGCGAGCAGCAGGCCCAGCACCGGATCACCGTCAACCACCAGCCCGACATTGACCGAATAGTCGTCCGATCCGGCGATGAAGCTTTTGGTGCCGTCGAGCGGGTCGATCAGCCAGAAACGGCTCGCCGCCTCGGGCACGCCGCCGCACTCGGCGCACTCCTCCTCGCCGACGATCTGCGCGCCCGTATCGACCGCGCGGATCGCGGCTGCGAGCAGCACCTCCGCCTGCTGGTCGGCCTCGGTTACCGGCGACTTGTCGGCCTTTTCGGCCGCCGCGCAGCCGCTCAGCCGGATCGCCTCGATCAGCCGCCCCGCCTCGCGCATCGCGGGCGCAAGCGTGTCCAGCAGCGCAAGCATCACGCGTCGGTCAGCAGGTCACGCGCCTCCAGCCCAAGGCGGCGCATGCGGTCCTTTAGTTGCGGCCACTCGTCGCGGAGGAAGCGGTGGCGCTCGCTCAGCATCAGCTTCTCGCGAGCACCGGCCGCCACATAGAGCCCAACTCCCTTGCGCGAGGCGACGAGGCCGATCGCCTGCAACTCCTGATAGGCCTTGGAAACCGTCAGCGGATTGACCGCCTCGGTCGCAGCGAGCGCCCGGACCGACGGCAGAGCGCGGTCGCCGCCATAGCGGCCGTCCAGGATGCCAGCGATGATCGCATCGCGGATCTGCAGATAGACGGGTGGGCCGGGCGGGCGCATCAACTGTGTCATGCCGCTATAACACCCGGAGGGTCAAGGGTTCCACATGAGCGCCACGCGCTCGATCGGCGGGCGCTCGCGCTCGGTGGGCTGGGCGGCGGGCGTGCCGACGAACACGAAGCCCGCGATGCGCTCGTGCGCGGCGGCGCCGAGTGCCTGCGCGACAGCCGACGAATATGCGGCCCAGCCCGTCAGCCACGCACCCGCGAAGCCCAGCGCGGTCGCGGCGTGCAGCAGGTTGAGGCAGGCGGCGCCCGCCGACAGCTCCTGCTCCCACACCGGGATCTTGTGGTTGGGCTGCGGCGCCGAGAGGACCGCGATCAGCGCGAGATCCGGATGCGCGAACTCGCGCACTTTCGTCAGGTTGGCATCCTCTGACGCGCCCTGCTCGGCACGATAGGCGCGCTCCAGCAGGTCTGCGAACGCGCCGCGCGTTGCGGGTGGCACCACCACGAAGCGCCACGGCGCCAGCTTGCCGTGATCGGGCACGCGCGCGCCGACGCGCAAGATCTGTTCCAGCGCCGCCGCGTCTGGAGCGGGGCCCGACAACTCCTTGGGCTTCAGCGAGCGGCGGGTGGACAGCAGCGCAAACGCGCTCGATCGATCATTCAGCATACCGGGCGGAGATAGGCGCTGGGCCGCGCCGCCGCCATGCGCCGTGACGGGCGAATTGGCCGGCACCGGTGGCCGGTCCGGTGGCGGGCGCGGCGCACCTGCGCAGCAAAAGGGCCGAGGCGTTCGCCCCGGCCCTTCCGTTTCGCTTGAGGCTCAGGCGGTGCTTAGAAGTCCATGTCGCCCATGCCGCCGCCCATGCCGCCACCCGGCATGCCGCCGCCGGCCTTCTCATCCTTCGGAGCGTCGGCAACCGTCGCCTCCGTCGTGATAATGAGCGCCGCGACCGAGGCCGCGTCCTGCAGCGCGGTGCGGACGACCTTCGTGGGGTCGATCACGCCCGAGTTGACGAGGTTCTCATAGACTTCGGTCTGCGCGTTGAAGCCGAAATTCTCGTCCTGCTGGTCGAGCAGCTTGCCGGCGACGACCGCGCCGTCGTGACCCGCATTCTGCGCGATCTGACGGATCGGCGACTGCAGCGCACGGCGGACGATGTCGATCCCGCGCGTCTGGTCCTCGTTCGCGCCCGTCATGCCGTGGAGCACCTTGGTCGCATAGAGGAGAGCGGTGCCGCCGCCGGGCACGATGCCCTCTTCAACGGCCGCGCGCGTCGCGTGCAGCGCGTCGTCGACGCGGTCCTTGCGCTCCTTCACCTCGACCTCGGTCGCGCCGCCGACCTTGATGACGGCGACGCCGCCCGCGAGCTTTGCCAGACGCTCCTGGAGCTTTTCGCGGTCATAGTCGCTGGTCGTCGTCTCGATCTGGGCGCGGATCTGCTCGGTGCGGCCCTTGATCTGCTCGGCATCACCGGCACCATCGACGATCGTCGTGTTGTCCTTGTCGATGACGACCTTCTTGGCGCGGCCCAGCATCGCGACCGTCACGTTCTCCAGCTTGATGCCCAGCTCCTCGCTGATCATCTGCCCGGCGGTCAGGGTCGCGATGTCCTCCAGCATCGCCTTGCGGCGATCGCCGAAGCCCGGCGCCTTGACGGCTGCGACCTTCAGTCCGCCGCGCAGCTTGTTGACGACCAGCGTCGCCAGCGCCTCGCCCTCGACGTCCTCGGCGATGATGAGAAGCGGACGGCCGGCCTGAACGACCGCCTCCAGCACCGGCAGCAGCGCCTGAAGGTTCGAAAGCTTCTTCTCGTGGATCAGGATGAACGGGTTCTCCAGCTCAACCTGCATCTTCTCGGGGTTCGTGATGAAATACGGGCTAAGGTAACCGCGGTCGAACTGCATGCCCTCGACGACATCGAGCTCGAACTCGAGCCCCTTGGCTTCCTCGACGGTGATGACGCCTTCCTTGCCGACCTTTTCCATCGCCTCGGCGATCTTCTGGCCGACTTCGGTATCGCCGTTCGCCGAGATGATGCCAACCTGGGCGATCTCCTGGCTGCCGGTCACGTTCTTCGAACGCGCCTTCAGGTTCTCGACGATCTTCAGCACGGCCATGTCGATGCCGCGCTTCAGGTCCATCGGGTTCATGCCGGCCGCGACCGACTTCAGCCCCTCGCGCGCAATCGCCTGGGCGAGCACGGTGGCGGTGGTGGTGCCGTCGCCAGCGTTGTCGTTGGTCTTCGAAGCGACTTCGCGCAGCAGCTGCGCGCCGATATTCTGGTAGCGGTCCTTGAGCTCGATCTCCTTCGCGACCGTCACACCGTCCTTGGTGATGCGCGGTGCGCCGAAGCTCTTCTCGATGACGACGTTACGGCCCTTGGGGCCCAGCGTCACCTTGACGGCGTCGGCGAGGATGTCGACGCCCTGCATGATGCGCTCACGCGCATCGCGGCCAAAACGTACGTCCTTGGCTGCCATAATCTGTGTCTCCTTGCGTTCGTGGAACCGGACTTAGTTGACCGAGGGCTGCGCGCCCGCGCCGGCCGACTGGTGGGCGGCGCTGCTGTCAAGCACGCCCAGAATGTCCGATTCCTTCATGATGATGAGGTCTTCGCCACCCAGCTTGACCTCGGTCCCGCTCCACTTGCCGAACAGAATGCGGTCGCCCTGTTTCACGTCCATGCGGACATAGTCGCCGTCCTCGTCACGAGCGCCCGGGCCGACAGCGATCACTTCGCCTTCCTGCGGCTTCTCCTTGGCGGTGTCCGGAATGATGATGCCGCCGGCCGACTTCTCTTCGGCCTCGATGCGGCGCACGAGCACGCGATCGCCCAACGGGCGGAAATTGTGCATGGGTCTGCTCCCTGCGCTAAGCTGATGAACTGGCGTTAGCACTCTCGAACGAGGAGTGCCAACACTGCTGCACATAGGGTGCGTTCACGGCCGGTCAAGGGGATGGCGCGATGATCCGCGATTGACACTCGCGCGGGCTGTCACCGTTCGCCGGCCCGCTGGATCGAACCAAATCGCCGATTGGTCGCCCCGGATAGGCGGCGGCCGAGCCATCCGGCCCGCGCAGTGCTGCGGTCGCCGCGGAGCCGCGCTGAGGCGCCGCGCATGGACAGCGCGGCCGCTCCGGCATAACCCAGTCCCATGGCTTTCCTTCGCGGTTTCTGGCGCGCCCTGGTCTTCTTCAAGGACCTGATGGTGCTGACGCTTCTCCTGCTGTTCTTCATCGGCTTGTGGGCCGCGATCCACGCCCGCGGCACGGCGGCCAACCAGATACCCGCCGAGGGCGCGCTGGTTGTCGACCTTTCCGGCACGCTGGTGGAGCAGTCGAAGGACAGCGACCTGTTCACGCTCGCCTCCAGCCGGCAGCTGCCGTCCGAGACGCAGGTGCGCGACGTGATCCGCGCGGTGCGCGCCGCCGCCGATGACGGGCGCATCAAGGCGATCGTGCTCAACCTCGATAACTTCATCGGCGGCGGTCAGGCGAATGTGACCGCGATCGGGCGCGAGCTCGATCGCTTCAAGGCGAAGGGCAAGCCGGTTTACGCATACGCGACCGGCTATCTCGACGACGGCTATTTGCTCGCCGCCCACGCGAATGAGGTGTGGCTGAACCCGCTCGGCGCGGTGCTGGTGACGGGTCCGGGCGGCGTCAGCCCATATTTCGGCGCGGCGCTGGAAAAGCTGGGCGTCAAGGTGAACGTGTTTCGCGTGGGCACGTACAAGAGCTTCGTCGAGCCGTTCACACGCACCGAGCAGAGCCCCGAGGCGAAACAGGCCGACCAGGCGCTCGTCGACACGCTGTGGCGCGTCTATGTCGAGGAAGCGCGGCGCGCTCGGCCCAAGGCGGATATTCCGGCATACCTCCAAACGCTTCCGGCGCGAATCAACGGTGCCGGCGGAGACCTTGCGCAGGCGAGCGTCGCTGGCGGTCTCGTCGACCGGCTGGGCGATTACAACGCGCTCGGCCTGCGGTTGCAGCAGACGCTGCCCGCCGCGAAGGACAAGGCCGCGCCGGGCGGCTTCGCGCAAGTGGAGCTGCGCGACTATCTTGGCACGCTGCGCGCGAGCGACGCTGGCACCGGCCCGGCGGTCGGCGTGGTCTATGTCGCCGGGAACATCGTCGACGGCGATGCCGATCGCGGCAGCGCGGGCGGCGACACGATTTCGGGACTGATCCGCAAGACGGTCGCCGAGAACCCGGTCAAGGCGCTGGTCGTGCGCGTCGACAGCCCGGGCGGCTCGGCCCTTGCCTCGGAAAAGATCCGCCAGGCGCTCCTCGCCGCCAAGGCGCGCGGCATCCCGGTCGTCACCTCGATGGGTCCGGTCGCGGCGTCGGGCGGCTATTGGGTATCGACTGCGGGCGACACGATTTTCGCCGATCCGGCGACGATTACCGGATCAATCGGCGTCTTCGCCATCCTGCCCTCGTTCGAAGGCAGCCTGAAGAAGCTTAAGATCGGCGCCGACGGCGTGCGCGCGACGCCCTATGCCGGCGAGCCCGATCTGCTGCGCGGGATCGGGCCGGAGACGCAGCTTGTGCTGCAGGCGGGCGTCAACGACATCTACCGGCGGTTCCTGAAAATCGTCGCGGACAACCGCCACAGCTCGCCCGACAGGATCGATCCCATCGCGCAGGGTCGCGTGTGGGCGGGGTCGACCGCCTCGGACCTGCATCTTGTCGACCGGATGGGCGGTCTTGACGCAGCCGTCGCCGAGGCGCGGCGGTTGGCGAAACTGCCGGGCGACGCGCGCGTGATCGAAATCGAGCCCAAGCCGTTCGCGCCCAAGGAACTGGTCGCCTCGCTGCTCGGCCGCCCGAGAAGCGATGCCGCGACCGACGTGGTCGCGAAGGCCGCGGCGCGCAGCCGGATCCGGCTGGAAAGCGCGGCGGCGACCGCCTTGTCGGTGAGCGCTCGGCCGGGCGTGATGGCGCTGTGCGCGATGTGCGTCGACGCAGGGTGGTCCGCACCATCGCCGCCCGCTCCCGGTTGGCTGGAGCTGGCGCTGGCGCGGCTGAAATAATCCGCGCCGGATCGCGGCCCGGCGCTAGGCCGCCGGTTCGGCGAGCAACGCTTCGATCCTCGGGCTGAGCGCTTCAGGCTTCACCTGCGGGCCGTGGCGGCTGACGGGCACGCCGCGGCGGTTCACGAGGAACTTGGTGAAGTTCCACTTGACCGCCCGCGTGCCGAGCAGCCCCGGCTGTGCCGCGGTCAGGTCGCGCCACAGCGGGTGCGCCGCCGGGCCGTTCACCTCGATCTTCGAGAAGATCGGGAAGCTCGCCCGGAAGCGCAGGTCGCAGAAGCCCGCGATCTCGGCATCGGTTCCCGGCTCCTGTCCGCCGAACTGATTGCACGGGAATGCCAGCACCGCGAAGCCCTGCGGGCCGTAGCGTTCGTAGAGCTGCTGCAGCCCGGCATATTGCGGCGTGAATCCGCACTGGCTGGCGGTGTTGACGATCAGCAGCACCTGCCCGCGCCAACGATCGAGCCCGACGCTATCGCCGTTGGCGAGCCTGGCCTGATGGTCGAGCAGCATCGCGGCTACCACGTCCGCGCAGCCGCGGCGGGTTGCGCGTCATGCGGTCGCTCGCCGCCATATTGGTTATAGTGGTCCACGCGCTCCATCACGTCGTCGGCCACCTCGGCCACGTTCGCCAGCTCCACATGCCGGCTGGGCGAGCCGAGCACACCCGCTGCGATGACGTCATGGTCCTCGCCCGCCAGCAGCGTGTAGCCCACGACCGCCATCGCGAACGCGTGGGTGTTGGCGCCGCCCGCGATATTCAGGAACACGCCCTCGCGCGAGGTGAGCGTGCCGCCCTCGGCCACCACACGGACGTACAGCGCAGCGCCGGTCTTCAGCCGATCGCGGAGCGCCCACTGCGCGATGACCGCGTCGATCGCCGGGCTGCCACCGTCGGCCTTCATCAGCGCAGCAGCGAAGTCGCGCGCCGCGCTTGCCGCCGCCGCGGCGGTTTGCGATCCCGCCGTGTCACCCGCTGCCGACAGGTCGGCGGCCAGGTGTTCGGCCTGCCGCGCCTGATCCAGCAAGTCCTGCAGTTGCTGCATCACGGCCAACGCCGCGCGACGCGTCCCGACGGGCGCGACGGCCACCCCCGGCCGGACTTCGCTCTTTCGCCGGTCCGCGCGCAGCAGCGCGCCAGCAACCGCTGCGGCCAGCACCGAATCCTGTGCCGTCAGCGTGACTGCGTCGAGCTTGGTCTTGATCGCGAAATACTGCGCTGCCACCGCCGCAGCGCTCAGCACCGCACCGATCGGATTGGCTGCGGCGAGCGCCGCGGCGATCGATCGCGTGGCACCGGGAGGCGGCGGCGACCCGCTCACCAGGCTGATATCGCGTGTGCCCGCGCCCGGCCCCGGAGGCGCCGGCGGCGTGCGAGCGAGCAGGTCGGCAAGCGCGTTGCTCAGCAGCCCCGAGACCGAATCAAAACGGTCGAGCGCAGTGAAGTCGAGCTTTGGCTCGCCACAAAAAACCACGACGGGTCCGTGGTGAACCGCGCGCACCTGGCGGGCGATCTCCCGCGCGGCCTGATTCAACTCGCGCGTGACGAGCAGCGTCACCTCAGCCGAGCCAACCCCCGAGCCCACCGTCACGCCGCCCTTCGCATCGGGCGCCGACGGAACGCTCAGCGACGCCGCCGCGCCGCCCGAACCCGGAGCCCCTCGATCCGCTGTCGCCATCGCCGCCCTCCGATCTACGGCCGACCCTAGCATCGCTGCCACGTCCAAGCGAGGCAGGGCTTTGTGACGGAACGGCTTTGGCGTAGCTAACTCAATCGGGGCGAAAGGACGGCGGGCAATGGGTCGGGTTCATGCGCTCATCGCAGCCATCAACGCCTACCCGCCCAACCCGCGCGTGCCGCAGCTGACCGGGTGCCTTGCCGACGCCGAGAATGTCGCCGCCTATCTGAAGGACCGTGTCGGCCCGTCGCTGGCGCTGGAAATGCTGACCGACGCCGAGGCCGCGCGCCCTGCGATCATGGAGCAGTTCCGCACGCTGCTTGGCCGCGCCGGGCCGGGCGACGTCGCGCTGTTCCACTACTCGGGCCACGGCGTCCCGGCGGGCACGGCGCCCGACTTCGCCGACTATTTCCCCGCCGCCATGGACGAGTCGCTGCTCTGCTATGACAGCTACGCCGACGGCGGCTTGGTGCTGGCGGACAAGGAGCTCGCGGTGCTCGTCGAGCACGTCGCCGCCTCCGGCGCCGAGGTCTGCGTGACGCTCGATTGCTGCCACTCCGGATCGGGCACGCGCGACATCGGCGACGAGGACGCGCTGGTGCGTTCTGCTGCCACGACGAGACGACGAACCGTGCGCTGCTGCGGCTGAACGCCGACGTGGATACGGCGCTGACGGTGTCAGACGACGTCTATCCCGAGGTGCGAGACGCGGTCCGGGACTTGCTCGCCGCGCTGTTGGCCGAGCCCGCGCAGGTGCAGCAGGCTGCGTGATGCTCAAAGAACTCGACACGAAGCCGCACGAACCCCCCGCCCGACGCTCGGCCGCCGCCGAAAAGCCCGTTCAAGTTGCTCGACGCCCACGGGCCGGAGGACCAGACGATCTTCTTCGGCCGCGACAGCGAGATCAAGGCGCTGCATAAGCTGTCGTTCCAATCCTACCTTGTTCTCGTCTATGGGCCATCGGGCACCGGCAAGACCAGCCTGGTCCAGTGCGGGCTGTCCAGCCGCTTCAAATCGTCCGCCTGGCTGCCGCTGACGATCCGCCGCTGTGACGACATCAACCGGGCGCTGATCGAGGCGCTCCGCGGTGCCGCATCGCGCGAGGCCGAAATGGAGGGGCTCGATGCAGTGGGCGCGGTCAGGGAGCTGTTCCTCGATCAGCTGCGGCCGATCTACCTGATCTTCGACCAGTTCGAGAAGCTGTTCACCTTCGGCACGCAGGAGGAGCGCGACGACTTCTTCGTGACCTTGAAGCAGATCATCGACACGGCAGTCAACGCCAAGGTGATCATTTTCATGCGAGAGGAGTTTTTGGCGCGCCTCGACCGCTATGAAGACTTGATCCCGACGATCTTTTCAAAGCGCCTACGTGTCGATCCGATGTTTACCTCGCAACTGTGCGCAGTGATCAACGGGACGGCTGCGAAGATGGTGCCGCCGATCACTCTTGAGCGGCCGCTGTGGCCCGCGGCGGCGGAGCGCCTGCGTGAGCGGCGCGAGGCACGGCGGCCACCCATGCAGCCGTTCGACCAGGCCGCGGTTGTGGCGGAGATCGTCGCGGCGCTGGAACAGGCGCGCCTGATCCGCGAGGTCGGCGGCTTCTACGAGCTCGCCCACGACAGCCTCGCAGCGCAGGTTGCGGCCATGCGCTCGGCCGAACGGGCGGCGGTGCTGCGCGCCGAAAAGATGGTGCGCGATTGCGTCCAGCAATCCCTCGATCGGCCTGCGCGACATGCTGATGGCGTGCCGGCGGCTTGAAGCCGAGCTTGGGCCGCCGGCCTGACGCGCAGGCCGCAGCGCTACAGCGGAATATTGTCGTGCTTTTTCCAAGGGTTCTTTAGCTGCTTGCCGCGTAGTTTGCGCAAGCCCAGCGCGATGCGGCGGCGGGTGGAGTGCGGCAGGATCACCTCGTCGATGAAGCCCTTGGAGGCCGCGACGAACGGGTTGGCGAAGCGTGCTTCATACTCGGCCGTGCGCTCGGCGATCTTGGCGGGGTTGGCGATGTCCTCGCGGAAGATGATCTCCACCGCACCTTTGGCGCCCATCACGGCGATCTCGGCGGTGGGCCAGGCATAGTTCAGGTCGCCGCGCAGATGCTTGGACGCCATCACGTCATAGGCACCGCCATAGGCCTTGCGCGTGATGACGGTGATCTTCGGCACCGTCGCTTCGGCGTAGGCGAACAGCAGCTTGGCGCCGTGCTTGATGATGCCTGAATGCTCCTGGCCGACTCCGGGGAGGAAGCCGGGCACATCGACGAAGGTGACGATCGGGATTTCGAACGCATCGCAGAAGCGCACGAAGCGCGCGGCTTTCTTCGATGCATTGATGTCGAGGCAGCCCGCCAGCACCATCGGTTGGTTGGCGACGACTCCCACCGTGCGCCCCTCGATCCGCCCGAAGCCGACGAGAATGTTGCCGGCGTGCGCCGGTTGCAGCTCGAAGAAATCGCCTTCGTCCAGCACCTTGAAGATCAGCTCGTGCATGTCGTACGGCTGATTGGCGCTGGGCGGGATCAGCGTGTCGAGGCTGTTCTCGATCCGGTCCCACGGGTCGCTGGTCGGCCGCTCGGGTGCGTGCTCGCGGTTCGATGCTGGCAGAAAATCGATGAAATCGCGCGCGGCGAGCAGGGCTTCGATGTCATTCTCGAACGCAACATCGGCCACGGACGACTTGGTGGTGTGCGTGATCGCGCCGCCGAGTTCTTCCTGCGTGACGATCTCGTTGGTAACCGTTTTGACGACGTCCGGGCCGGTGACGAACATGTACGACGAGTCCTTCACCATGAAGATGAAGTCGGTCATCGCGGGCGAGTAGACCGCTCCGCCCGCGCATGGGCCCATGATGAGGCTGAGCTGCGGGATTACGCCGCTTGCCAGCACATTGCGCTGGAACACCTCGGCATAGCCGCCGAGGCTTGCCACGCCTTCCTGGATGCGCGCGCCGCCACTGTCGTTGAGGCCGATGACGGGCGCCCCGACCTTCATCGCCATGTCCATGATCTTGCAGACTTTCTGCGCATGGCGTTCGCTGAGCGACCCGCCGAACACGGTGAAGTCCTGACTGAACACGAACACCAGCCGCCCGTTGATCGTGCCACTGCCGGTGACGACCCCGTCGCCGGGGATGACGGACGCGTCCATGCCGAAATCGGTGCAGTTGTGCTCGACGAACATATCGAGCTCCTCAAAACTGCCTTCGTCGAGCAGCACCTCCAGCCGCTCGCGCGCGGTCAGCTTGCCCTTGCGATGCTGCGCCTCGATCCGCTTGGTGCCGCCACCCAGGCGCGCTGCGGCGCGGCGGCGTTCGAGTTCAGCGATGGTCGAGGACATGGGAGCGCTCCGGCTGGGTCAGGCGCCGAGGCTTACCCGCGTCCCGCGCCATCGGGAAGCGGCTGGAAGCGCGACGAAGTCGACGCCTCGATGGAGGGTAGCCACTGTCGACTTCGGCTTAGCTCGTGACTCCCGCCCGACGGGCGCCCACGAAAGAGCGGCTGCAACGCACCAAGCGCAGAAAGCCCAGACAAATCCTGCAATGGAAGCGTCGCCGTCTGAATGCAAGAACGGCCCCGCAGCAGGTCGCTGCAGGGCCGCCCGTCATCGCCATCTGACGAATGCCAGTCGCTTACTTCGTCTGGCGCGCCTTCAATGCTGCGCCCAGGATATCGCCCAGCGAGGCGCCCGAGTCCGAAGAGCCGAACTTCTCGATGGCTTCCTTGTCCTCGGCGAGCTGCAGCGCCTTCACCGACAGGTTGGGGCGGCGGCCCTTTTCGAAGCCGGTCACCATCGCATCCAGCTTCTGGCCCACCTGGAATCGTTCGGGGCGCTGCTCGTCGCGATCGCGGCTGAGGTCCGCGCGCTTGATGAAGCCGATCGGCCCATCCTCGCCCACCTGAACTTCGACACCGCCCGAGTTGGTGCCGACGACGATGACGGTGACGGTCTCGCCCTTCTTCGGCCCAGTCGCTGCATCAACGCCGATTGCGGCCGGCTTCGACGCGCCCGGCGCCGCTTCCAGCTGCTTCATGCCCAGGCTGATGCGCTCCTTCTCGGGATCGACATCGAGCACGACCGCCTTCACGATCTCGCCTTTGCGGTGCAGCGCCAAGGCTTCCTCGCCGCCCAGTCCCCACGCGACATCGGACATGTGGACCATGCCGTCGACATCGTTGTCGAGCCCGATGAACAGGCCGAACTCGGTTGCGTTCTTGACCTCGCCCTCAACGACCGAACCCACCGGGTGCTGCTCTGCAAACAGCTCCCACGGATTGCGTTGCGCCTGCTTCAGGCCGAGCGAAATGCGCCGCTTTTCCTCATCGACCTCGAGCACCACCACTTCGACCTCCTGCGAGGTCGACACGATCTTGCCGGGGTGCGCGTTCTTCTTGGTCCAGCTCATTTCAGAGACGTGGACCAGACCCTCAACGCCCGGCTCCAGCTCCACGAACGCGCCGTATTCGGTGATATTGGTCACGCGACCGGTGAACTTGCCGCCGACCGGATACTTGGCCGCAGCCGCCGCCCACGGATCCGTCTCCAGCTGCTTCATGCCAAGGCTGATGCGCTGGGTGTCGCGATTGATGCGGATGATCTGTACCCGCACGTGATCGCCGATGTTCATCACCTCGGACGGGTGGTTGACGCGCTTGTAGCTCATGTCGGTGACGTGCAGCAGGCCGTCGATGCCGCCCAAGTCGACGAACGCACCATAGTCGGTGATGTTCTTGACGACGCCGTCGATGATCTGCCCTTCGGCGAGGCTCTGGATCAGGCCGGTGCGCTGTTCGGCTCGCGTCTCTTCGAGCACCGCGCGGCGGCTGACGACAATGTTGCCGCGCTTCCGGTCCATCTTCAGGATCTGGAACGGCTGCGGCATGTTCATCAGCGGCGTCACATCGCGCACCGGGCGGATATCGACCTGGCTGCCGGGGAGGAACGCGACCGCGCCGCTGAGGTCGACGGTAAAGCCACCCTTCACGCGGCCGAAGATGATGCCCTCCACCCGCTCCTGGGCGCTGAACTGACCCTCCAGCTTGTCCCACGCCGCCTCGCGGCGCGCGCTGTCACGGCTGAGCATCGCCTCGCCCGCTGCGTTCTCGACGCGGACGACATAGACGTCGACGATGTCGCCGACCTTCACCTCGGGCGTGCCGCCGGGCGGGGTGAATTCGCGGATCGGCACGCGGCCTTCGGCCTTCAGGCCGACGTCGATCACCACCAGATCGTTTTCGATCGCGGTGACGGTGCCGGGCACCACCTTGCCTTCGAAGCTGTCGCCGCCGAACGTCTGTTCAAGCAGCGCAGCGAAATCGTCCCGGGTGGGGTTCAAACTCTCAGCGGCGGCAGTCGCCATTCAATGTCCTTCTCGTGTTCGTCTGTTGCAGGCCGGGCGGTTGTCTCCGCCGGTCTTGCTATGCCCGGTACCGCACCATGCGGTCTCGGGTGCCGATCGCGCCGCTGAACGGCAAAAAAGCGGGTCCGGAGCCGAAGCACCGCCCGCGTATCCGTCCGCCCGGGCTACGAAGAGCTTCGGCGCAATCGAGTCTCGACAAGCGCGATGGCCTGCCGGACGGCCTCGTCTATAGTCAAACCGCCGGTATCCAGCAAGTCCGCGTTGTCCGCGCATGCGAGCGGGGCGATGGCGCGGCCGCTGTCGCGCGTGTCGCGCGCGCGGATGTCGGCGAGCACCGCGTCATAGTCGCCGCCGCCCTCGCGCCAGCGCCGCTCCGCGCGCACCTCGGCCGGGGCGGTCACGAACAACTTGGCGGGTGCGTCGGGCACAATCACCGTGCCGATGTCGCGCCCATCGAGCACCGCACCGCCCGGCTGCGCCGCAAAGGCGCGCTGCATGGCGAGCAACGCCGCGCGCACGCCCGGATGCGCCGACACAACCGACGCCAGCCGCGACGCCGCTTCGCCGCGCAGATCGGGCGCATCGAGCCAGGTGGGCCTCAGCGCACGCGCTACACGCTCCGCCGCCGCCGGGTCGGCAGGGTCGCCGCCGCCACGCGCCAACTCAATACCCACCGCGCGGTATAGCAGTCCGGTATCGAGATGCGGCAGGCCGTAATGGCGCGCCAGTGCGCGCGCGATTGTGCCCTTGCCGCTGGCGGCGGGACCATCGACCGCAATAACGAGGGATACTCCGCGCACCGCGGCGCGCTATAGCAGCGGCGCCAACCGATGCGAGGGGGAGCGACCGATGATCCTGCAATCGACGCCCGTGCTGATCGTGCCCAAGGTGGAGGACAGCGAGCCGTTCTTCGAGCGGCTGGGCTTCCGCCGCACCACCGAGGTGCCGCATAACGGCACGATCGGCTTCGTCATCATGACGCAGGATTCGGACGCGGGCGGTGATGCGTCGCTGTCGGTGATGCTGCAGACGCCCGAAGCTGCGGCCGCCGACACCGGGCTCGACGAGGAACGCTTCCCCACTGGCGGCGCGCACCTGTTCCTGACCACACCCGACATCGGCCATATCGAGCGCGTGCTCGACGGATTCGAGGTGTTCCTGCCGCGCCGCGACACCTTCTACGGCGCGCGCGAGACCGGCTGGCGCGAGCCCGGCGGCAATTACGTCACCGTCGCCCAGTTCGCCGCCAACTCCCCGGACGAGGCGTGAGTGAGGGGCGGCGGCGCATCGGCTGGTTCGTCGCGATCTATGCTGCAAGCATCGCTGCGCTGGGCGCGGTGGCGTGGCTGATCCGGCTCGCGCTGAAGCCGTAAGCCGCAGGCAGGCGCTGCTGCTCGCGGCGGCTTGCGCCGGAGCAGCGGCAGCGCCAAGCGCTGGGGCGATGCAGCGCCGCCCCATCGTCATCGCGCATCGCGGCGCCAGCGGGGAGCGACCTGAGCATACGCTCGCCGCGTACGAGCTGGCGATCGAACAGCGCGCCGACTTCATCGAGCCCGACCTGGTGATGACGAGCGACGGCGTGCTCGTCGCACGCCACGAGCCGTATCTCGGCGGGGACAACCCGGATTTCGCGGGCGCGGACACCACCGACGTCGCCGGTCACCCGAATTTCGCCGGGCGCAAGCGGACTGTGACGATCGATGGTGTGCGGCTGACCGGCTGGTTCGCGTGCGACTTCACGCTGACCGAACTGAAAACGCTGCGCGCGCGCGAGCGGCTGCCACAGCTGCGGCCCGGCAACACCGCCTATGATGGCCGCTTCGAGGTGCCGACGCTTGCCGAGATCATCGCGCTCGCCCGGGCGGCGGAGGCGCGCACCGGCCGCGCCATCGGCATTTACCCCGAAACCAAGCATCCCAGCTGGCACGCAAGCCTGGGCCTGCCGATGGAGGCCGCACTTGTCCGCCAACTGCACGCGGCTGGCTATGACCGGCAGCGCGAGCGCGTATTCATCCAGAGCTTCGAGGTCGGAAACCTGAACGCGCTGCGCGCGATGACTCCGATCCCGCTGGTGCAGCTGATGGGCGACGACACCGAGCAACCCGCCGATTTCGCGATCGCCGGAGACCACCGCACCTATGCCGACCTCGCGACGCCCGAAGGACTGCGCGCCGTCGCCGCCTATGCCACCGCGGTCGGGCCGTCGAAGGCGCGCGTGCTGGCCGTCGGCTCCGACGGAACCCCCCGCGATACCGGCTTCGCCCGCGCAGCGCACGCTGCCGGGCTGAAGGTCCACCCCTGGACGTTCCGAGCCGAGAACCAGTTTCTGCCCCCCGCCCTGCGTCGCGGCACCGACCCCGCCGCCCATGGCGATCTTACCGCCGAGCTGCAGGCGGCGTTCGCGGCCGGGGTTGACGGCGTTTTCGCCGACTTCCCGGCTACGGCCGTAGCCGCGCGGGACCAGGCGTTGCAGTCGGTGGGCTGAGACGCAACCGTCGCCCCGCGCTGTGGCGCCGGGTGGCGAGGCCGCGCTCGCGTCGCCCGCCCACAACGCTCGTCGCCGCCGCTGCGACGCTCGCAGCATCGGCCTTGCTATCGCACCCCGCAGCGCGCAGCGTTCGCGGTACGATGCCAGCCCTGCTGACCGCCCTGTTGCTCGCTGCCGGATCGCCGCCCGTTCTCAACCTTCCCGAGCGCGAGCTGCGCCCGCCGCGCATCCCGCCCGCCGAGATCGACAATGCGCTTGAGGTGACGGGCGAGGCGCTGAAGGCGCGCGAGGCCGATACGCGCCTGACGATCGATGTGGCGCTGAACGGGCAGGGGCCGTTCCGGTTTCTGGTCGACAGCGGAGCCGACCGCACCGTCGTCGGACGCAACCTCGCCGCGCAGCTGGCACTGGAGCCGGGGCCGAGCGTGCGAGTGGTGACGATGGCCGACGCGAGCGACGTTGCGACCGTCCGCGTCGGGTCGCTGGGCATGGGACGCTCAAGCGTCGACGGCCTCACCGCGCCCGCGCTCGCCGAGGAGCATCTCGGCGCACAAGGGATTCTCGGGATCGACGCGCTGGCCGAGCAACGCGTCAGTCTGGACTTCGATGCGCGGCGCATCACCATCCAGCACCGCCGCATCCCCGTTGTTAGCGATCCGCACGAGATCGTGGTGGTCGCACGGCGTCGGAACGGCCAGTTGATCATCACGCGCGCGGCTGCCGCAGGCAATCCCGTCTATGCGATCATCGACACGGGATCGGAGATTACGCTCGGCAACTCGGCGCTGCGCCAGCGCATCTTCGGCGCACGGCGCGCGTTGAAGTCGGAACCGATCGAGATCACTGCGGTCAGCGGCCAGAAGATTACTGCCGACCTTGTTGTCCTGCCCGAGGTGCAGGTCGGCGACATCACGCTGACCGACGTGCCCCTCGCGTTCGCCGACGTGCCCCCTTTCGCGCTGTTCGGCCTCGATCGCCAGCCATCGATGTTGCTCGGCACGGACGTGCTGCGCGCGTTCAAGCGGGTTAGTCTGGATTTCGCCTCGCGGCGCGTGCGCTTCCAGGTGCGACGGCGGTAGGCTCGAGGCGCGCACGGGCGAGCACCGCGGCGCCCGCGAGCGCCGACAGCAGTGACCCGCCGAGGACGCCGAGCTTGAGTTCGGTTTCCAGTACTACGTCGACAGGGAAGGCGAGGCCGCCGATGAACAGGCTCATCGTAAAGCCGATCCCGCACAGGACCGCGACACCATAAGCCTGCGCCCACGAAGCGCCCGCAGGCAGCCCGCGCCCGTCGCGGCCGCCGAACAGCCGCAGCGCTGCAAACACGCCCAGCTGCTTGCCGACGAACAGGCCGATCAACACGCCGAGGGTGACGCCGTGGGTGAGCGCGGCAGGAGCGATCCCGCCAAGCGCGACACCCGCGTTTAGAAAGCCGAACAGCGGTAGAATCGCGTAGTTCACGATTGGCGCCAGCGCGTGTTCCAGCCGGTGTAGCGGCGAGTGCGCAGCATCGGGCGTGCCATGCGAGGCGTCGAGCGGTACTGTGAGCGCAATCGCGACACCGGCAATCGTTGCATGCACGCCCGATTCGTGCATCGCGAACCAGATCGCCGGCGCGGGCAACAGATAGACCCAAAGTTGTCGCGCGCCGAGCCGGTTCAGCAGTAGCAATGCCGCGATCCCGCCGAACGCCAGCCCGAGCGCGGCGAAGTCGATCCCCGCCGAATAGAACAGCGCGATGATTAGAATTGCGCCGAGATCGTCGATGATCGCGACCGCCGTCAGAAAGACCTTCAGGCTGGCCGGCGCGCGCCGCCCCGCCAGCGCCAATACGCCGAGCGCAAAGGCGATATCGGTCGCGGAAGGAATCGCCCAGCCACGCATCGCGCCCGCGTCGCCCCGGTTCAGCGCCATATAGAGCAGCGCGGGGACCGCCATGCCCAGCACCGCCGCGGTGCCGGGGAGCGCGCGCCGTCTCCAGCTGGAGAGCTCGCCGTCGACCAGCTCGCGCTTCACCTCCAGCCCCACCATCAGGAAGAACACCGCCATAAGCCCGTCATTCACCCAGCCGAGCAGGCTGAGCGGGCCGAGCTGCTGGTCACGGACTACAAAGTAGGTCGGCGCGGCGGGCGAGTTCGCCGCAATGATCGCCAGCGCGGCCGCCGCCATCAGCAGCAGTCCGCCGCCCGCGCCCGATCGCAGCAGCGCGCGCATGGCCGAAAGCGGGCGGACCAGGGTCTTCGACGCGGTCATGGAAGCGCGAGCCTAGGCCGGGCGAGAAGCCGGTTCAACACAGACCCTCGCGAACGAACAAGGGTTCAGAAGCTCTCTTCGTCGTAGACATGAGCAACGTCGCCCTGCCAGCGGTGATGATAGGCTTCGAGCATCCGGTCGGCGGGCGTCATCCCCGATCGCGCGATTTCGCGTAAGGGGTCGAGGAACCCCTGTTCGCTGTCGCCGGCACCGTTCAGGCGCGCACGCGCTTTCAGCCCGGAGTCGGCGATCTCCAGCACCTCGCCAGCCAGATCGCGCAAGGTGCCCCCGCCCGGCCGGCCCGCGCGCAGCCCCAGCCGGGGCACCTCGGCGCGCAGCCGCTGGTGATCGTCTCGCGTCCAGCCGCGCACCAGCGCCCACGCCGCCGCCAGCGCCGCCCGATCGTAGAGCAGCCCGACCCACAGCGCCGGAAGCGCGCAGATGCGGTTCCACGGGCCGCCGTCGGCGCCGCGCATCTCAAGATAGGACTTCATCCGCACTTCGGGAAACGCGGTCGAAAGATGGTCTCTCCAGTCGTCGAGCGTCGGCAACTGGCCCGGGAGCGCTGCAAGCCGCCCGGCGAGGAAATCGCGGAAGCTCAGGCCAGCCGCGTCGATGTAACGTCCATCTCGATAAACGAAATACATCGGGACATCAAGCGCGTAGTCGCAGTATCGCTCAAAGCCAAAGCCGTCCTCGAACACGAACGGCAGCATTCCGGTCCGCGACGGGTCAGTATCGGTCCAGATGTGGCTGCGGAAGCTAAGAAAGTCGTTGGGCTTGCCTTCGGTGAACGGCGACGACGCAAACAATGCCGTCGCCAACGGCTGCAGGGCGAGGCTTACCCGGAACTTCTGCACCATGTCGGCTTCGCTGGCATAATCCAGGTTCGTCTGGATCGTGCAGGTGCGGAGCATCATGTCGAGCCCGAGCGAACCGACCTGCGGCATCCAGCGACGCATGATGTCATAGCGGCCCTTGGGCATCACAGGCAGCTCGTCGCGGCGCTTGTCAGGCCAGAAACCGACGCCCAGGAAGCCCAGCCCGAGCGCGTCGCCAGCCTCGCGGCACTGGCGCAGATGCCGCCCGGCCTCGGCGCAGGTCTCGTGCAGATTGTCGAGCGGCGCGCCCGAAAGCTCGAACTGCCCGGCCGGCTCGAGGCTGATCGCACCGTCGGCGCCGGTCAATGCGATCACGTTGCCGTTCTCGGTCACCGGCTGCCAGCCGTGCTCGGTCATCGCTTCCAGCAGCTCGCGGATGCCGCCGGGCTCGTCATAGGTAGGCGCACGGTGGTCGGCGCGGCGATAGACGAACTTCTCGTGCTCGGTGCCGATCCGCCATCGCTCGCGCGGCTTGGCGCCCATCTCAAAGACGGAAATCAGCTGGTCGCGGCGCTCGATCCGCTCGGCAGCCTGGTGTTCGTCCGTGCGGGTCGTCATGGCCCGGCGCCTTAGCCGGGCGGTTCAGCTTGCGCCAGTCTTGTTACGAAACCGGGCGAGGCCAGTCGCCCGATTGCTCCATCCACAAGCTGACCGCCGCGACGGCCGCAGTGTCCGCGCGCAGGACGCGGGGGCCAAGCCCCACCGCGCGAGCGAGCGGGTGCGCGCGGATCGCAGCGCGTTCGGCGTCGTTGAACCCGCCCTCCGGCCCGATCAGGATCGCGGCGGGCGCTGGGGTGGGCGGCATCGGGTCGCCGCCCTCCTCGTCGCAGAACAGCAGCGAGCGATCCTCTGGCCACTGGCCGAGCAGAGTTATGAGGTCGATCGGATCGGCGACTTCGGGCAGCGCGGTGCGGCCGCATTGCTCGGCGGCTTCGATCATATGGGCGACGAGGCGGCCGAGATTGGGACCCCCGACAACCGTCCGGCGCGTGATCACTGGCACCAGGCGTGCCACGCCGAGCTCGCAGGCTTTTTCTGCCACCCAGTCGATGCGGCCTTTCTTCAGCGGCGCCGCGCACAGCCACAGGTCGGGCGGGGTCTCGCGCGGGCGAAGATGGCGCAGAACCCGCAGTTCGGCCGAACGGCGCGCGACGTCGATGACTTCGGCCTCCCACTCGCCGGAACGGTCATCGAACAGTTGGACAAGGCCGCCCCGCTGAACGCGCATGACCGCGGCGAGATAATGCGCTTGCGCCGAGTCCAGCCGGAGCATCGCCCCGCTGCACAGCACCTGATTGACGAACAAGCGAATCATCGCGCCACGACCTGTCGATTGAGCTTACGCCGCCCAAGCCGCCGCATCGGTTGCGGGCCAAGCCGACCATAATTGATTCCATTGCCTTAACAGAGCGCGGTCGGCGGAGCGAGCCATGCGAGCATCGCTGCAACTGCGAGCGGAGCGTCGGTTCCGCTTACAATCGCCTGAGCGCAGTCCGCTTACCTTTCTTACACATATGGCGGCTTTGGCGCCATATGGCGGGTTGGCACAGGCCTTGCTAGCAAGCGGCTTGGGAGGCCACTCGATTATAGGATTACATGTAATGCGTAACTTTCTTTCTGCTCTAGCGTTTATCGGCGCTTCGACCGCTGCGCAGGCCGGTTTCGTCGTGACGATCGAAGATCCCAGCGTGCAGTCGTCCACGGCCAATTTCACATATCGGGGCGTAGAGACGTTCGATGGACGCGCCACAGGTACGGGAAAGACATTTACAACTACTTTCGGCGGTAACCAGATTACCGGCGAATACAGGAACGTGCAAATCATCAACGCCGATCAATATGGCGGCGCGGGTGGCACCGGACAGTATGCCGTAACGTTTGAGTATCTTGGTAGCTATTCCCTCAATCTATCGACGCTTGATCCACGTGGCATCAACTTCTTCGGCTTCTGGCTGTCCGCTCTTGAT
>Ga0326763_1000190_pt1 | contig 23386 bp, 25 predicted proteins | sample NORPS_P_FD_207671 | JGI IMG/M metagenome (GOLD analysis project Ga0326763, IMG submission 207671) | Hot spring water microbial communities from Norris Geyser Basin, Yellowstone National Park, WY, United States - NOR.PS_P | ecosystem: Environmental > Aquatic > Thermal springs > Unclassified...
TTCCCTGCGTTGTTTGGCGACCTCGTAGAGCACGATCCCTGAACTGGTTCCGAGATTCAGGCTCTCGATCATCCCGAACATCGGGATGCTGACGCACATCTCACTGCGCTCCACGGCCAAGTCGCTGATGCCGCTAGCCTCGCTTCCGAACCACACGGCCAGCTTACTGTGCACTGTGTAATCGCCCTCATGCAGCCAGATACTGTGCTTGCCCTTGACATGTGGAGAGGTAACGATTGAGTGAAAATTGTTCGACTCCAGATGATCGAAGCACTGTGTGGTGGTGTCGAAGCGGCGAACAAACGTCCACTTCACCGCAGAGACCGAAACCTTGGAAATAGAAGACCGTTCCCGCAGATCCTGCCAGTCCTCCGGAAGCGCCCGCCGCGGATCAACGACGTAGACCTTTTCAACGCCGAGCGCGTTCACATTACGGATAACAGTTCCGATGTTCCGGATCTCTGTTGGGTTCTCCAAAACCGCAATGAGGTTCTTACAGCGGAACTGCTTTATTTCGTCGGCTCGCAGTCGTGCGGCGCTCTTTGAGACCGGTGGGTTGTCCATGCGGCCTGTTTAAACCGGAGTGCTGGTTTCAAGCCACTCCGAACGTCCAACCCTCCACCCGCGCCACTTCGGCCGTCATCCCCTCTGGCTGCCACCAGCGCCCCTCCCCCGCCAGCGCGCGCATTCCCGCCGCGCTGAGCAGAACGTCGGTCTGGTGGTCGGTCAGTGTCCCGCCCAGCCGTGCGGGCGGCGCGCTGAGCGCCGCGAGCGCCTCGTCCAGCGCGGCGGGCGTGCGGAGTTTTAACCCCCGCAGGCCCGCGTGGCGGATGAAAGCGCGGGTGTAGATTTCGCACAGGACCGCGCCGCGCGGCGGGGCCGGGTCGAAGGGCCAGACCGCGACTTGCCCGCGCAGCCGGTGAAGCAGGCGCATCCCCGCGAACGAGCCCTTGCCCACCTGCGAAGCGCCGACACAGTCGAAGATCGAGGACGCTTTGCCGCCCCCCGCCGCGTTGAACCCTTCCTCGCACACGCGCCAGCGCTGAAGGTTGCGCTTCGGCCCGCTCGCAGCGCCGAAATAGAAATGGCGCGCATGAGCGGTGATGAAGCCGTGCGTGCCGAGGTCAGGATCGCCGGCGGAGCAGCGCTCGACCTCGGCCCACAGCTCCGCTGGATCGCGCAGCACCGGCCCGCCGGGCAGATAGGCACCCGCGTCGATGAACGGCGCTGCGAAGCTCATGTCGAAGCCGATCAGCACGTCCTCGCCCGCGCGCGCCTCCACCCACGCCAGCACGTCTGCGCGCCGCCACCAGCGCTCTGGCTCGATCAACTGCGACGGCCCGCCGTCCGCGCGCGCCTCAGCCAGCGCGATCGCGCCGCGCGGCACCGCCCGCGCGCCCGACCAGTCGATCGCGACGAAACGCCGGAAGCGGCCCGGCTCCGGAGCCGTGGTCAGGGGCGATCACCGAAGGCGGTGCGGAGCGGGCGGGGGGCGCAGTCCCACCAGGCGCGGCGGATCAGGTCCTCGATCCAAGCGCGCTCGCCCGCACTGAATCGCACCAGCACTGCGCCGGACCCGGCATAGTGCGGCGTTTCCCAGAACACGTACGGCTCCGCGTCGATCAGCAACGCCTTCTCGTCGGCGGTCGCCATGAGGACGAAGCTCGTCGCTGGCTCGTGGCCGTAGCCGACGAAGGCCTTGCCGCCGACCTTGGGGCTGGGGCGGCCGTACCAGCGCTCCATCGCGACTTCGGGCAGCGTGCAGGCGAAGGCGCAGACGTCGTCCCAATCGCGGAAGCCCTCAGCGGCCACGGCGTAGCTCCCGCCAGCGCGTCAGGCGCTCGGCGATGGCGGCCTCGGCGCCACGGGTCGTGGGCTGGTAGAGCGCGCGCGGCTCGACGGCTTCGGGCCAAAAGTCGGCGCCGCTGAAAGCGTCGGGCGAGTCGTGGTCATATTCATAGCCGCGGCCATAGCCCAGATCGCGCATCAGCCGGGTCGGCGCGCCTTGGATGCGCTTGGGCGGGTCGGCGGCGCCGGTTGCCCTGGCGAGAGGCATGGCTGCGCCCATCGCTGCGTAGACCGCGTTCGACTTGGGCGCGGTGGCAAGGTGCAGGCACACCTGCGCGATCGCCAGCTCGCCTTCGGGCGAGCCGAGGAAATCATATGCGTCCTTGGCGGCCATGACGGCTGGAAGCGCGGTCGGGTCCGCGAGGCCGATGTCCTCGACTGCTGCGCGCGCGAGGCGGCGGAGCAGGTAGAGCGGCTCCTCGCCGCCCACCAGCATCCGCGCGAGATAGTAGAGCGCTGCATCGGGATCGCTGCCGCGAATCGATTTGTGCAGGGCGGAAATCAGCCCGTAATGCGCCTCGCGGTCCTTGTCGTAATTGGGCAGCCGCCGCTGGAGCAGCGTGCGCGCGGCGTCGACGTCCAGCGGCGCGGCGCCGGGTGGCACGGCGGCGAACAGCGCCTCGGCCTGGCCCAGCAGATAGCGCCCGTCGCCCTGCGCTCCGTCGATCAGCGCGGCGCGGGCAGCGTCGGTCAGCGGCAGCGCGCGGCCGGTCAGCGTTTCGGCACGCGCAAGCAGCGCTTCCAGCGCGGGGGCCGGGAGCGATTGCAGCACCAGCACCTGGCAGCGGCTGAGCAGCGCGCTGTTGAGCTCGAAGCTGGGGTTTTCGGTCGTCGCGCCAATGAGCGTCACGGTACCCGCTTCGACGAACGGCAGGAAACCGTCCTGCTGCGCGCGGTTGAAGCGGTGGATCTCGTCCACGAACAGCAAGGTGCGCTGCCCGGCCCTCGCTGCGGTCTCGGCGTCGGCGAAGGCGCGGCGCAGGTCGGCAACGGCCGGGAACACTGCCGACAGCGTGTGGAAGCGGTAGCCCGCCGCGTCGGCGAGCAGGCGTGCGATCGTCGTCTTGCCCGTCCCCGGCGGCCCCCACAGGATGAGGCTGGACAGCCGCCCAGCCGCGACCATGCGCCCGAGTGAACCGTTCGGCCCGGTCAGATGCTCCTGACCCACCACCTCGGCGAGCGACCGCGGCCGCAGCCGCTCCGCGAGCGGCGCATCGGCGGGCGGCGCGTCACGCTTCGCCGCGGCCACAGCGTTGCCGAACAGGTCTGCCATCGCTGCAAGGCTAGGCGCGCGCGCGTGCGCCCACCACCCCTTGCGCGATGGCCGTTTCGGGTCGTCGGAGGAATCGAAAACGCTCTGTCGCATTTACGCCCGCCGGTTCTGCGCAGCTGCCCGAGCAGTTGGCATGTCGACGCGGCGGCGGCGCGGGTGATCGACGCCGATCGCGAGCCAGCGCGCGGCGACATCACGCCGGTGCTGCGGGCGATGGCGATCTGCGCGACGCGCTGCGCCTGCGGCTCGCGCGTGTACGGGTGCAGGCCGAAACCGCGCGGCGCGCGGCCGCGAAGATCGACACGCTCTGATTTGGCCGTGCGGGGGGCGGGGCGCGGCCAGAACGTAACGTCTTTCAGCAAATCTTGAGGGAGGCTGCCCGATGCGTCCGCTGCTCGTTCTCGCCCTGCTGGCCATCGCCGCACTGCCCAGCCTCGCCATCGGCCAGCCCGCACAGGGTCCCGACCGCCGCGCTGGCGCGCTCGCTGCGATGGACAAGGACGTCGACAGACGGATCAGCAAGGCCGAATGGCTGGCAGCCGGCCGGCGCGAGCGGAGATTCGCCTTCGTCGACAAGAACAGCGACGGCTTCGTCGACAAGGCCGAAATGGTCGATGCGATGCAGCGGCTGCGCGCTATGCGGGGCAATCGCGGCGCAGCGGACGCAGCGCCGCAGCCCTGACGAGCAAGGGCCGCCGCCCGAGTGGTCCCGAACGGCGGCCCTGTCGCAGCATGGCTGCAAGCTTAGGCGCGGCGGCGGCGCACGCCCAGCGCGAGCGCGCCCAGCCCGAACAGCGCCACGCCGGCCGGCGCCGGGACGGCGTAGAACAGGTCATAGCCCATCGCATCGAACGCGATCAGGTCATTGTAGGTGACGACCTGGCGCGGGTAGGTGCCGTTGGGGCCCGACGCCGTTGGATCCATCACGCCGAGATATGTGCCGGTGGCTGAATCGTCCTTCCAGTGGCTCGCCTGGCGGCCGTCGGCCCGGTTGGCGTCGGCAAGCGTCGCCGACGTGCTGTTCGCTCCTGTCGACAGCTTGGCGATGCAGGTCTGACCGCGATCGAGCGTGTAACAGGGCGACGTCGCTTCGGAGCGCCCGCCGATCGACATGTCGCGCAGCCACGTGCCATCGAACGTGTTGTTGAACCGGAACAGATCGTGCGTCGTCACCCACGCGAGATTGTTGAGACCGCGGCGACCCGCCCCCGATACATAGGGCAGCGCGTTGCTGTCGGCGAGGTCGACGCCCGAACGGAAGCCAAGCGCATGACCGATTTCATGCACGGCGACGCCGACGAAATCGAACTTGCCGGTATCGATGCCATCGTCGGGGTCATAGTCCCAGCTGAAGTTGGAACTGAAGGTAATCGATCCGTCGCTTCGATTGACATTAGCGGCAGTATAGGTTGGGATTCCACCCAACGCCTTCACATTCGCGGTATTGACCTGAATGTTGAGGTTATCGGTAGTGTTGTTATTATCGAAGAACTTGGTGGCAGCGTTGATCGGACCAGCTGAAGGCGGTTCATTGCTGACGAAGCTGATCGCATTCCCGGTTTCAAGGTTGGCAACAGCAGTGCGATCGAAGCGCGAGGTTGCATCCGCGGCGAGCGCCTGGCGGATCGTGCTGTAGCTCGCCTGATTTGTCGTCGACCCGGTCGAGCCGAGAACGTTCGGAGCGAGCGGGTTGAACTGCAGCTCCAGCGTGATCGTCACCGGATCGCGCAGATAGCTGCTCCATACGCTCGCAGCGCGTTGGAAAGCAGCGCGAGCGAGCGGGCCGTCACCCGAGCTGAAGCCCGTGCCCAGAAACAGCAGGTTGAATTGCAGACCCGAGCCAAGCCGCGGCGGAACCGGATCGCGGGTCAGCGTATAGTTCGACCCGCTGTCGGCCACGAGCGCGCCGAATTGCGCTTCGCCTTCGAAGCTGACGGTCTGGTGCCCGCAGCCCGGCCCGTGGATGTGGCCGATTTCGGCCGGCACCGCGAATGCGGCAGTGGACGCGCCGCAAAGCGCGGCGGCAACGAGATAACGATCCATCTGATCCCCTTAGTTGACCCCGACTCCCTTCGGGTATCGGAACCTTAAAGAGGCGTCAACGTTTCGCAACCTCTTGGCCACAAATACGCCAAACCGAGGCCGGCTGTCACATTAGCGCAACAGAGCCGCCCGCCACCGTCGGCGGCGGGCATCCTGTTCACACCGCGGGTGGCAGACCGCCGGGGAAGGCGTTGGGGTCGAAGGCTTCGGTGAAGCCCATCTCCTCGCGCTCGAAGCTCTCGGCGGCGATGTCGACCCCCTTCGCTTGAAGCTCGGCCTCTTCAGGCGAGCGCGCGACGTTCACCTCGACGCTAGCGCTGACTTCCGGGTGCAGCGACACGCGCACCCTGTGCAGGCCAAGCGCCTTGATCGGCTGATCGAGCACGATCGCTGCGCGCGTGACTTTGGCGCCATCGGTACCCAGCGCGTCGGCGATGTCGCGCGCCGACACCGAGCCGTAGAGCTGGCCGGTCTGCGAGGCCTGCCGGATCAGCACGACCGACTTGCCCTCCAGCGCGCCGGCGTCCTTCTTGGCATCCTCGCGCCGCTGCGCGTTTTCCGCCTCGATGCGCGCGCGATCCGATTCGAACCGCTTGCGGTTAGCCTCGGTCGCCCGCAGCGCCTTGCCGCGCGGCAGCAGGAAGTTGCGCGCATAGCCGGGCTTGACGTTCACCACGTCGCCGATGCCGCCAAGCTTCTCCACGCGCTCAAGCAGGATGATGTCCATATGCCCTGCTCCCTATTTCACGAGATAGGGCAGAAGCCCGATATGGCGCGCGCGCTTGATCGCCTGCGCCAGCTCGCGCTGCTTGCGCGCGCTGACCGCGGTGATGCGGCTCGGAACGATCTTGCCGCGCTCCGACACGAAGCCTTGCAGCAGGCGGACGTCCTTGTAATCGATCTTGGGCGCGTCCTTCGCCGCGAACGGGCAGGACTTGCGGCGCCGGAAAAATGCGCGGGCCATTACAGCGCCTCCTCAGATGCGCGCGGCGCGCGGTCGCCACGGTCACGCCGAGGGCCGCCCTCGCGGCCGCCGCCCTCGCCGCCCTCGCGGTCGCGCCGCTCGCGATCGCGGTCGCGGCGCATCATCGCCGACGGGCCGTCCTCCAGCTCGTCGACACGGATCGTCAGGAAGCGCAGGACGTCCTCGCTGAGGTTCACCTGCCGCTCAAGCTCGGCGATCGCCGCGGCGGGCGCCTCGGCCGCGAGCAGAACATAATGCGCCTTGCGGTTCTTCGCGATGCGATAGGCGATGGAGCGCAGGCCCCAGAACTCGGTCTTGGCGACCCGGCCGCCCGCCTCGTCGATGATCTTCGAAAAGCCTTCCGACAGCGTCTCAACCTGGGCCTGTGCCAGATCCTGCCGCGCCAGGAAGACATGCTCGTAACACGGCATGTGCCCGTCACTCCTGTGCCGATCGCTGACGGCGCCCGATGCGCCGCCCCTCCGGCTGTCGTTCAAATGAAACGGCGAGGCCGAAGACGGCCCCGCCGGTAATCACCTTATGCCGTTTGTACCCGCTGCGCGCAAGCCCCGTCAGGCGCGGCGGGTCTGCGCGTAGAGCGCCCAGAGCTCGGCCACGTCCTTGAACGCGCTCTTGTCGGAAACCGCGTTCAGCATCCGCAGCGCGGCCGCGGCATTGCCGGCGCGGATCAGCGCGATGCCGCCCAGCACGCGCGCCTGATCGGTATCGGGCCCGTTCGCGCCCGCGATTCGGCCGTAAAGCTCTGCCGCTTGGGGGAAATTGCCCGCTCCATAGGCTGCGTTTGCCGCCTGGATCGGCCCCTTGCCGACCGCAGCCTGCGCCTCACGGGCCTTCGCCTCCGAGACCTGGACGAGCCGCGCGATCATCGGATCGCCCTTGTTAACGACGTTTGCGCCCGCAGCCTCGTCGATCGCGCGCGCACCGGCGCCGGGCACGCCCGAGAGCACGGCGAACTTGGTGAAATCCTGCACGTCCTCGGACGTCGTCAGATTGCCGGTCTGGCGCAACAGCTCATAGACCGCAAACTTGGCGCCGGTGCCCATATTCTGCTGCTTCAGGCCGATCAGCAGTATTTTCCAGTTGTTGGGACTCGGGTCCGCCTTGATCAGCTGGCGGATCGTCTGAAGATAGCCGACACGGTCGGTCTTGTACTGGATACTCGCAAGGTTTCCCAGCCATTCGGGTCGCGGGTTCGATTTGATCAGCCGCTTGTAGACGTCCGCCGCAGCCTGCGGGTTGTTCAACTTGAGGTAGGACTGGGCCATCACGACCTCCATGTCCTGCCCGCCCGCGCGCTTCGCGAGCTCGATCGCTTTCTGATACTGTCCGGCACGGTAGTAATAGGGCGCCAGCTGGCGCGGGCCTGCGCCGACCTGTTCAAGCTCGCGCGCCGCGGCGAGCCACTGGCCGCCGCGCGTATAGACGTAGGCCGCAGTCTGGCTGACCTTGGTGCGCTCGGTCGGGTTTTTCGCGGCCGCGCGCGCTGCGTTCACCTGCTGGATCGCCGCCGCGGTATTCCCGCCGTTCGCCAGCGCGACAGCCTTTTTGATCGGGTTGCCGACCGCCGGGCCGACGGACTGGGCGGCAGCAGGCGCGACCGCCGCGCACCCAAGCGCCAACGCGATCGTGCCGGATTTCAGCAGTGAAGTCATATGCGATTGATCCCTCATGATCCTTGGTCCGCGACCTTGTTGCATCGGGGCTCTGGCGGGCGCGTGAACGGTCGCCACAATGAAGGCAAGCCCTTTCGCGCGCAACGGCGGGTGTTGCCTTGCCGCCCGCGCGTCCTCTAGGCGCGGCCCCCTGATGACGACGGCATTTCTCTTTCCCGGTCAGGGCAGCCAGGCGGTCGGCATGGGCATGGCGCTGGCGGAAGCGAGCGTGGCCGCGCGCGAGGTGTTGCAGGAGGTGGACGACGCGCTCGGTCACCATCTCAGTCGCCTGATGCGCGATGGGCCGGAGGACGAGCTCACTCTGACCGCCAATGCGCAGCCCGCGATCATGGCGGTGAGCATGGCGGTCACGCGCATCCTGGAACGCGAGGCGGGGGTGCGGATCGCGCAGGCCGCGTTCGTGGCAGGCCATAGTCTCGGCGAATATTCGGCGTTGTGCGCGGCAGGCTCGCTGCCGATCGCCGAAACCGCGCGGCTGCTGCGGCGGCGCGGCGAGGCGATGCAGGCCGCGGTGCCGCCCGGAGTTGGAGCGATGGCTGCCGTGATCGGGCTGGATTTCGCAGCGGTCGAAGCGATCGTGGCCGAAGCGGCGCAGGGCGAGGTGGTGGCTGCCGCCAATGACAATGCGCCGGGGCAGGTCGTCGTTTCGGGGCACGCCGCGGCGGTCGAGCGCGCCTGTGCGCTGGCGCGCATGCGGGGGGCGCGACACGCGCTGCCGCTCGCGGTGTCGGCGCCGTTCCACTGCGCGCTGATGGCACCCGCCGCCGACGCGATGGCGATGGCGCTTGCCGAAGCGCGTCTGGCGGGGCCTCTCGTGCCGGTGGTTGCGAACGTAACCGCCGCGCTCGTCACCGATCCGGCCGAAATCCGTGAGTTGCTCGTGCAGCAGGTGACGGGCCGGGTTCGCTGGCGCGAAAGCATCGGCTGGATGGCGAGCGACGGCGGCGTGACGCGCTTCGTGGAGCTGGGCGGCAAGGTCGTCGGCCCGCTGGTCAAGCGCATCGCCCGCGACGCGCGCTCCGACAGCATCACCACGATGGCGGAGATCGAGGCGCTGGCGGCGTCGCTGTAAGGGGAGTTCGATGTTCGATCTCACAGGCAAGACGGCGCTGGTGACGGGCGCGAGCGGCGGCATCGGCGGCGCGGTCGCGCGTGCGCTCGCAGCGCAGGGCGCGCGTGTCGGCTGCCACGGCTCTAACGAGGCGCGTGTCGCCGACGTCGTTGCCGCGACCGGCGGCGTCGCGCTCGCCGCCGACCTCGCCGACGGAGCGCAGGCCGACGCACTTGTGCCGCGCGCGGTCGAGGCGCTGGGACGGCTCGACATTCTGATCCACAACGCCGGAATCACGCGCGACAATCTCGCCATGCGGATGAAGGATGACGAGTTCGCCGACGTCATCCTCGTCAATCTGGAGGCGGGGTTTCGCCTCGCGCGCGCGGCGCTGAAACCGATGCTGAAGGCGCGCGCGGGCCGCATCATGTTCGTGACGAGCGTCGTTGGCCACACCGGCAATCCCGGCCAGGCGAATTATGCAGCGTCGAAAGGCGCGCTGACCGCGATGGCGAAGGCGCTGGCGGCCGAGGTCGCGGCGCGCTCGGTGACGGTCAACTGCATCGCGCCGGGCTTCATCGCCTCGCCGATGACCGACGCGCTGAACGAGGGTCAGCGCGGCGCCATCCTGTCGCGCATTCCAGCCGGGCGGCTGGGCGACGGCGGCGACGTCGCTGCGGCTGCGGTCTATCTGGCAAGCGACGAGGCGGGTTACGTGACCGGCCAGACCATTCATGTGAACGGCGGCATGGCGATGATCTAGGCGTCTCCCGTCCGAGCGGGGGAACGCCACGGCCGCGATCGACGGCTTGGTCGGCCCTATCGGTCGCGGTGCCGGAACGGCCGGCGCTAGCGGCCGAGCGACACGCCCAGCCACAAGGTGCGCGGCGAGCCGAGATCGAGCACGCCGGATCCGCTGACGCCCGAGACGACGCGCTCGTCCCACAGATTTTCCGCCCGCGCGATCAGGCGGACGCCCGGGCGCAGCGCGACCGCGGCATAGCCGTCGAGCGTGGTCGCCGCGGGCAGGCGACGCGAGTTGAGGTCGTCCTCAAACTGGTTATCGACATAGCGCAGCGTCAGCGACAGCTCGGCGCAGGTCAGGCGCGCCGCAGCCGTGGCCGATAGCTGGTGCTGCGGCGTCTGGGCCGGGCGCAAGCCGTTCAGCTGCGCTGCGTCGCCGCGCGCTTCCACATGCGAATCGGCAAAGGCGTAAGACGCCTTCAGCTCGATCGGGCCGCGGCGGGCGGCAGCGCTCAGCTCGAGACCGATTGCCTCGATCGCGTCGATATTGCTGCGCAGGCGGAACACGCCGCCTGCCGCGACCGCGCCCACCTGCGGGAACAGCCCCGGCCCTTCGCCGGCGGTGATACTGACGACGGCGTTCTGCAGCCGGTTGTAATAGCCCGTCGCGCTCAAGCGCCAGCCGGGAAGCGGGCGATAGTCGAGGCCAGCCTCGCCGCCGTAGAGCCGCTCATTCTTCAAAAGCGCGTTCGCAGCGGTCGCGTCCGAACCGACGCGGAACGGCCGGTACAGCTCGGACAAGGTCGGCTGCCGCCAGCCGCTATAGCCCGCCGCGCGCACGCCGAGCGCCGGGTTCAACCGATAGCGCGCGCCGATGCGGCCCGACGGCTCGACGCCCGATCGATCGGGAAAGGTCAGCAGCTGCGTGTCCGCACCCGCGATCTCGCGTTCTACCAGGCTGCCGCCCGTGATCGTCCAGCGATCCACCCGCACGCCGCCGGTCAGCGTCAGCGGGCCGCTCGTCCAGTCCTCCTCTACAAACGCGCCCAGCGTCGTTTCCAGCCCGCCCGCGCGTCGCACGCGCGTCGGCTCGCCCGCGACAAAGCGGAACAGCTCGTTGACGCGCCCGGCGGCGTAGCGCCCGTCGATCCCGATCCGCAGCGTGTGGCCTGCGCCGACTGGCGGCCGCACCTCCAGCTTGCCGCCAGCGCCGACCGCCGGAGTCTTGAACTGATCGAGCGTCAGCGCCGCGCTGCTCCGATGATCGCTGACCGAGACGAACCCGCTGCGGAAATTGCGCAGCTGCGCATAGCCGATCAGGTCGACCGCCCACGGTCCCCGGCTCACCAGCCGCAGACTCGCGTCGACGCCCGAAGAGCTGCTGCGCGTGCCCTCGATGCCGCGCAACCGCCGGTCATCGAACAGCAGCACGCGCGTCTGCAACTCGCGCTGCTCGCCCGCCGGGATGACGCCGCGCAGCGCTGCCGACCAGCTTTCATAGCGCGCCGGGATATCCACCGGCCCGCGCTGGTCGCCCGGCACGAGCACATATCCGTCGCCGCGGTCATAGCGGCCATCGAGCGTCACCAGCGCGCCATCCGGCCGAACCGCGATGCCCGCCGCGGTATCGACGCTGCCCCGCTCCCCGCCCAGCGCGCGGAGATACGCGGGCTGCGCATCGGCGGCGCCCGTGCTCTCCAGCTCGATGACGCCGGAGACCGCGCCCGCGCCGAACGCGCCGGTCCCGCCGCCGCGCGTGACGCGGGCATAGGCCAGCCGCTCGGGCGACAGCGCCGGGAACGGCACGTAGCCCGCGAACGGATCGGCGACGGGAGCGCCGTCGAGCAGCACCAGTGCGCGACTGGCAGCGCTGCCGCCGATCCCGCGCAGCGTCACGCCCTGCGAGGTGGGGTTCGCGGCTGTGGAGTTGCTCCGGCGGAACTGCTGGAACCCGGCGATATCGCGCAGCCCGTCCTCCAGCCGCCCCGACGCGCTCGCCTGCAAGCGGTCCCGGTCGATCAGCTCGGTGTCATAGGCTGCTGCGCCCGGAGGTTGCGCCAGCGCGCGGCCCGTCACCGTCACATCGGGCAGCGTCTCGGCCGCGGCAACGGCGGGCTCGCCGCCCGCGGCAGCCAGAAGGAGGAGGAGGGGCGCGACCATGGGTGTTTGCGCCCTGCGGCAAACGGGGCCGCCGGGCCGGGCCGGGTTAGACGCGCGCTGCGATGCGTGCAACCGGCGGGCGCGCGCCGCTACTCGGCCGCTGCGCCCAGCAGCTCGGCGGGGCGGATGACCTCGCCCGAAAACCGTTCCATCTCCTCGGCCTGCGGGCTCATCTGCAACAGCAGCAGGTCAAGCCCCGCCGCTTCGAACTCGGCGACGCGGGCACGGATCGCGTCCGCCGTGCCGATGAGGCCGGGGCGCAGCCCGCGATTGGACACCGAATATTCGCGGATCTTCAGCTCGCGCTCCAGCTGCGTGCCCTGCAGCCACTGGTCGAAATTGCCGAAGCCAGGCGGCGGCTTGTCGCCCATGTCGGTGATGCGCGACACCTCGGCGTCGGCCTCGCGCTGGCTGTCGCGCACGATCGCATAGGCCGCCATGCCGTATTGCATCGGCTGCAGGCCCAGCGCTTCGCGCCGCGCCTTCATGCCGGCGATCTTGTCGGCGATGACCGCTGGCTCGTCGCCGTGCATCACATAGGCGTCGCACTGCGCGGCGATCAGCGCCTTCGCCGCCTCGCTCTCGCCGCCGGCGTAGATGATGGGCTTCGGACTCGGTTTGGGCGAGCAGATCGCGCCTTCGGTGCGATAATAGCGCCCGTTAAAAGTGAAGCGCTCCTCGCTCCACAGCCCGTCGACGACGCGCAGCCACTCGCTGGTGCGCGCATAGCGATGATCGTGCTCGTCGAACTGGAGGCCGTATTGGCGCGCTTCCTCGGCCCACCAGCTGCTGACGACGTTGAGGCTCAGCCGCCCGCGCGCGACCGCCTGGATATTGGCCGCAGCCTTCGCGAACAGCGCCGGGTGGTGGAAGCTGGGCCGCACCGCGACCATCAGCTCCAGCCGCTCGGTCACCGCCGCCAGCGCCGCGGCGGTCGACCACGCGTCGAGCGCGGGGGCGTCGATGCCCTTCACGTCGTTGAGGTTCAGCTCGGCGACGAGCGTCAGCTCGTAGCCGATCCGCTCGGCGCGCTGGCACAGGCGCCGCGTATAGTCCCAGCTCGCCTCCATCCGCTCGTCGGCGACATTGCGCAGCCAGCCGCCGAACACCGGTGCCCAGAACCCGTAGCGCATCACGTGCTCCTCGCCGCGGCGATCGCGGCTTCCAAATGGTCGACCAGCTGCTCGTGCGGGTCCCAGCCCAGCACTTCGAGCGGCTGGGCCACGAAGTTCGACAGCGCGTTGATGTCGTAGAACCGTGGGCGTCCGTCGCGATCGTCGATCATCACTTCGATCCCGCCGACGTCCAGCCCCGCGGCTGCCGCGATGCGCTCGGCGGCCGCGATCAGCTCGGCCGCTGGGTCGGCGCGCGTCATGCGGATCGCGGCCCGGCCGGGCTGGATCATGCACGCGTCGGCCGGGCAGAGGTCGAAGCTGTCGGCCGGGCTTTCGATGTCGATCGCGTAGAGGAACTTGCCGCCCAGCGTTTCCAGCCGCGTCACCAGCCCACCGCGCGCGGGAACATAGTCCTGCACCAGCAGCACGCGGTCGACGCTTGCGGGCACGCTGCGGTCCGCGATCGACTGCGCCAGCTCCCCGGCACTGTGATAGCGCGCGATGCCGACGCCCGATCCGCCGATATTGGCCTTGACGACCAGCGGGAAGCCGATCGCCTGCGCCGCTTCGGGCAGGTCACGCGCACGGTGGACCACCTCTGTCCGCGGCACGCCGAGGCCAAGCCCCGCGATCAGCGACAGCTGCCGCGCCTTGGAACGATCGACGGCGATCACGCCCGCGCCGTTCAGCACCCTCGCCCCGCGCGCCGCCCAGTGGGCGAGCAGACTTTCGGCGTAGAAGATCGGGTGATCGTCGGCGCGAAGGAAGCTCGACATCGCCAACCGGCTGAGGATGACGGGCGCGGGCGGGTCCGATCCGCCCGGGTCGAAACCGTGGCCCGCGAGCTTCAGCTTCGCGTAGCCGATGCCGCGCCGGTCGAGCACCGAAAACAGCGGCTCGAACCAGGTCGGATGCTCGTAGAGGATGGCGAGATCGGGCGTGGGCATCGGCTGGGCGCGCAATCGCTTTCGGGCTCGGCGGGCGCCGTGCGGCGCTCGCGTTTCTGGGCGGTTCGGCCGCGACTTCAGGCGGGTTGCAGCGGCGCTCAGGCGGCGACGAGCGCGTCCTCGTAGGCGGCCTCGGTCTTCGCGCGCACCTCCTCCGGCGTCGCACCGGGGGCGAGCTCGATCAGGCGGAACGGCGCGCCGCGCGCGGGCCGCTCGAACACGCCGAGGTCGGTGATGATCACGTCGACGACTCCCGCCCCGGTCAGCGGCAGCGTGCAGGATTTGCGGAATTTGGGCGTGCCGTCCTTCGCCGTGTGGTCCATCATCACGACGATGCGCTTGACCCCTGCGACGAGGTCCATCGCGCCGCCCATGCCCTTCACCATCTTGCCGGGGATCATCCAGTTGGCGAGGTCGCCGTTCTCGGCCACCTCCATCGCGCCCAGCACGCTGAGGTCGATATGCCCGCCGCGGATCATCGCGAAGCTCATCGCGCTATCGAAATAGCTCGAGCGGTCGAGCTCGGTGATCGTCTGCTTGCCCGCGTTGATGAGGTCGGCGTCCTCCTCGCCCGCATAGGGGAACGGCCCCATCCCAAGCATCCCGTTCTCGCTCTGCAGCGTCACGTCGATGCCGGGGGGGATGTGATTCGCCACCAGCGTCGGCATGCCGATGCCGAGATTGACGTAAAAGCCGTCCTTCAGCTCTCGGGCGGCGCGGGCGGCGCGGTCATCGGGGGTCCAGGGCATGGCTGCGTTTGTGCGGTGGCGGCGCGCGCGGCGCAAGGCCACGCTGCCGAAGGGCTAAGGGAACAGGCGCGCGGCAGCCTGTCGCCCGCCCGGCCGACGCCCAATGCAGCGCGCAGCGCGGCCCGGCCGCCGAACCGCCCGCGCGATCCGACAGCCGGAGCGTGCAAGCTGCCCGGCCGCCGCGTTGCAATCGCTGCGCTGCGACCACACTAGCGCACGATGGTCAATGGACTTGTCGCGGTGGTTCGCGGGCATGATCGCGGCGCACTCCCCCGCTTCGCCGCAGCGCGTGGACGTCGATTGGATCAAGTCGCCCGCCGCGCCGGGCGCGCGGCGATCTCCGACGTCACCGAAGCCGAGGCGGTCACCGCAGAAAGGCCGCACCGGCGATGCAATCGAATCGCCCGCCCCCCGATACGTGATGTGCCTCTGGCGGGCGGTGCCGCTCTGTCACCCGGGCGGCGGTGCCAAGACGGCTGCGCAGCGGCGTCGACGCTCGCCGCGCCTCGTGACGCGCTGCTCTGCGCGTGCTGATGGCGGACGCAGCGAGCGGCGAGCCGTCGCGGCGCTCGATGGCGGTCGCCGCCATGTCGACCGTTGTCGAATGGTACGATTTCACGCTCTATCTCTATTTTGCCACGGTCCTGTCGCGCGTGTTCTTCGGCTCTGGCAGCGCGGGGCTGGCAACCGCGCTCGGTGGGTTCGCGGTGGCGTATCTGATGCGCCCGCTCGGCGCGGCGGTGTTCGGGCATGTGGGCGACCGCTTCGGGCGACGGCGCATGATGCTGTGGTCGATGGCGTTGATGACCGCCGCGATGCTGGCGACCGCGCTGCTGCCGACCGCCGCCGCGATCGGCCCGGCGGCGGGGTGGTGGCTGATCGCGCTGAGGTGCGTGATGGGGTTCTCGGTCGGTGGCGAATATACCGGCGTCGTTGCCTATCTGCTGGAAAGCGCGCCGGCCGCGCGGCGCGGGTTCACCACGTCGCTTGCGGCGGCGGCAAGCGAAGTGGGCGGGCTGCTCGCCGCTGGCGTGTCGGCGCTGACGGTCAGCCTGATCGATCCAGCCGCGCTGGCGGCGTGGGGCTGGCGCGTGCCGTTCCTAGTCGGCGCGGCGCTGGCGGGTGCGATCCTGATCGCGCGCTCGACACTGCACGAATCGCCCGAGTTCACGCGGCAGCAGCGCGCCGGGACGGTGCCCGCCAGCCCGCTCGCCCACGCGCTGACGCACCACCGCGCAGCGATCGCGCGCGGCTTCGCGATCTCCGCGCTGGGATCGATCACCTATTATGTCGGGATCAGCTACGTGCCAGCCTTCCTGACCGCCACCGGCGCGGCCAGCGAAGCGCGCGCGCTGTGGCTATCCACCGCCGCTGCCCTGATGGTGATCGCGGTCACGCCGCTGGTTGGAGCCTTGTCTGACCGTATCGGGCGGCGGCCGGTGCTGCTTGGCCTGTGCGCGTGCGGCGTGGTCCTGCCGGTGGCGATGTTCGCGTTGATGGCCGACGGCGGGCTGCCGCGCGTCATTGGCGGTGCGCTGGTGCTGGCGGCGCTGGGTGGCGGCGTCAGCGCAGTCGGCGCGGTCGCCACTGCCGAGCAGTTTCCCGGCGAGGGCCGCCTCACCGGCCTCGCGCTCGGAGCCACGACGGCCACCGCGATCTTCGGCGGCATGGCCCCCTGGGGCGCCCAGCGCCTGACCGATGCGACCGGCTCGCCGCTGCTGCCGGGAGCGATGATCGCCGTCGTCGCCCTCGCCGCGCTGCCCGTATTCCGCTCGATGCGAGAAACTCGGGCCCCAGCATCCTGACGATGCGGTAGATCGGATGGGCGGCCGTCTGGGCGAGCGCGAGGCCGCCAGGGACCGCGGCGCATGGTCGCTTGGGCCGCGCGTCGGCCCCACCATCGCCCGCGCGCGCCGGGCGCCCGCCTCAGCAGCGCTCGCCGAGCGGCCCGGCATGACGCGCTGCCGGCGCGAGGGCAGCCCGCCCGATGAATGCGCCGCGGGTGACGCTGCGGCATTGTGCGCAACATCGGCCACGCGCCGCCCTGCGCGGCAGCGGGCTAGGCCGCCTCGCGCTGGCGGACCGTCCGCTGCTCGATCCGCTTTTCGTAGTGCGCGCCCTCTATAATGCGCTGCACGAACACCGCCGGGGTGTGGACGCCGTCGGGGTCGATCTCGCCGGGTTCGACGAGCTGCTCCACCTCGGCCACCGTCACGCGGCCTGCCATCGCGCACAAGGGGTTGAAATTGCGGCTGGTCTTGCGGAACACAAGGTTGCCCTGGCTGTCGCCCTTCCACGCCTTGACGATCGCCAGGTCGGCGACGATGCCGCGCTCCATCACGTAGGTTTCGCCGTCGAACTCGGCGTGCGGCTTGCCCTCGGCGACCACGGTGCCGACGCCAGTCCGCGTATAAAAGCCCGGGATGCCCGCGCCGCCCGCGCGCAGCCGCTCGGCAAGCGTTCCCTGCGGGTTGAACTCCAGGCTCAGCTCTCCCGCCAGATATTGCCGCTCGAATTCCTTGTTCTCGCCGACATAGCTGGACACCATCTTGGCGATCTGCCGCGTCTCCAACAGCAGCCCCAGCCCGAAGCCATCGACGCCGGCGTTGTTCGAAACGACCGTCAGATCGCGCACGCCGCTGTCGCGCAGCGCGACGATCAGGTTCTCGGGGATGCCGCACAGGCCGAAGCCGCCGGCTGCGATCGTCATGCCGTCGCGCAACAGGCCGGCAAGCGCGCTCGCCGCGTCGGGATAGACTTTGTTCATGGGGCGGTCTCCGTCGGGCGGTGAGCAATCGCCATCCGGCTTAGCGGCGGCCGCTTGCGGGAGCAAAGCCCGGTGTTGCGGCGGCGTGACAGCTGCCGCGCCGCGCGCGCGGCCGGGCGCGCGGCGCTTGCCGCTTTCCGTCGATTTCCATATAGGCCCGCCGCAACCATCGGGCGATCGAGGGCCCTGGGCGGAGGGACATTACGTGGCAGTGGAAACGCTGGCCGACGCGTCGCAGGAGGCACGCGCGGAACAGATCGAGCTACCCGAAGGCTATCGGCCGAGCGCCGACGAGACGTTCATGGGTCCGCTCATGACCGAGTACTTCCGCCGCCGCCTCCTCGCCTGGCGCGCCGAAATCCTCCGCGAAGGTCGCGAGACCCTGGGCCAGTTGGCGTCCGAGCCGCTGAAGGAGCCCGACTCGACCGACCGCGCATCGAGCGAGACGGATTGGGGGATCGAACTCCGCACCCGCGACCGCCAGCGCAAGGTCATCGCCAAAATCGACGAGGCGCTGCGGCGCATCGAGGCCGGCGAATACGGCTATTGCGATGTTACGGGTGAGCCAATCTCGATCCAGCGGCTTGAGGCGCGGCCGATCGCGACGATGACGCTCGAGGCGCAGGAGCGCCACGAACGGATCGAGCGCGTCAGCCGCGACGACTAGGATCGCGGCTTGCGCGCGTTAGTGGCGGGTGAGCCCCGCCAGCGCGTCCTTCAGTCGAAGTTTCTCGCGCTTCAGTTCGCGCAGCAGGATGGTGTCGGGGTTCGGACGCTGCGCTTCGGCTGCGATCCGGCGCTCCAGCGCCGCGTGGCGGGCCGAGAGCGTCTCACGGTGCGATCCAATCATGGCGTCTCCATGCGCTCCTGTGGACGGAGACGCCGAGTGAACACCAAGCGGCACGCTTTGTCTCGCACAATCTTGAAGGACTGGACGGGCAGGGATCGGGTTGCGGGGACGCGTGCGTGATCGACGAGGAAGAGCTCCGCGCGCGGCTGACGCGGTTGAAAGAGGAGCATCGCGACTTGGACAGCGCCATTGAGGCCTTGGCCGAGACGGCTGCGGCCGATCAGGTTGCGATTGCACGCCTTAAGAAGCGTAAACTGCGACTGCGAGATGAAATCATGTTGATCGAAGATCAGCTCTTGCCGGATATCATCGCTTAGCCGATACAAAGAGATCGAACCGGGGGCACGCAACTATGTGTCTTTAAGGCCGTATGAGAGGTTGGGGATCCGGAACGGGATGCCGGATGGGGTTCTAGCGTAACAGGTGTGTGTATGGCCCAGGCGAATGCGCCAGTTCAGATCAATCGCTCGGTCGTGGAACAGCTGATGGTCGACGCGATGCTGCTCGCCGATGAGGCGGAAAGCTATTTTGCGGGGGAGGATCCCGAGGGCGGCTTGTCGGTCGATCAGCATGTCGAACTCGCCTGCGAGGCGTTCCGTACCGTCGCGATTCTGAAGGGTCTCGTCGAGCGGCTCGGCCAGCCCGCGCTTCCGGCCGACCTCGAGCCGCTTAGCCCTATTCCGGATTCACTCGACGCGGCCGAGCTGCCGCCGAAAGGCCGAGCGATCCTCGCCGCGACCCGCGCGCTGCACGAGCGTGTGCGGGACTTTGAGGCGCGGCGTTCGGCGCTGACGCAATTTGGGGTGACCGCCAGCCCGGCGCGGCTGCTTCAGGACCGGTTGGCAGCCTCGATCGCCCGATAGGGCGCGTTAGACCGGGCGGATGATCGTCCGAACCACTCCGATCCACGCCGGATCGGTGATCACCAGCTGGCGCTGGCCCGCTGCCATCGGCAGGATGTGCAGCTTGCCGTGTTCGGCCGCGAGCAGCCGCCCGAAAGCGAACCGCCCTACCGGACGCGGCGCGAGCACATCGCGATTTACCGACCGGATGAACTGATCGGGTCCGACCCGGTCTAACCACAGCAGATCGCCGGCCCGATACTCCCCCTGGCTTGCGTCGACCCGCACCGCGGCCTGTCCGGCAGCCGGGTTGGGCGGCGCAATTGACAGCGGTTGGGTTGGAACCTCCGGCCCATCTGCGCCCAGCAGCGCGACGACGTCGATGTCGGCGCGTTCGGGCAGCGTCACCAGCTCCGCGGCGTCGACTTCCAAAGCGTCGGCGATGCGGTTCAGCCAGCCCATCGATACGGTCCGCATGCCGGTCTCAAGCCGCCCGATGGTCTGCGCCGTCGTCGGCGGACGGCAACGCATGGCGACCTCGGCGAGAGTTAGACCCTTTGCCCGGCGCACGTCACGAATGCGCGTCATCATATCGGCTGGCCCTCACTAACCATTCTGGCACAAAAACCGCTGTCCTACAGAAGCGGGACTGTGGCAACCTCCCTCTTACCAAAACACCCGGATATTTACCGATGAAACAGTTTGAGGCCAGGTTGCAACTGCTCGCAAAACTCGCGCGCGGAGACACCATGCGCCAAATCGGCGAGTCGTGGCAAATCGGGGAGTATCCGGTCGACATGGTCGTCGCACGGAAACTCGTCCACGACGGACTCGTCTCATGGCATGGGAGGACTGCGGCCCTCACCGAACTGGGAAAGCAAACCGCTGAGCGGTTGGGAAATCCAGAACAGCCGAACCGGTGGCTACTCCGCCACGGCGGTTCGAACAGCGAACCAATCCGGATTAATCGTTGCGAGTCCCCGCTTGGCTGGCTGCTCAAGCGCCGCCATATCGATACTCGGCAATTCGCCGCGGGAGAGCGGCTGCGATCGGACTGGCTGATCGCCGAGCGGCCGCGCTCGATCACGATGCGCTGGACGGAGCGGACCGACGGAGGCGGCGAAGCGACCGAGCGCGATCCAACTTTGTCGCAACTCGCGGCGCGGCGCCGGTTCGACCAGGCGATGGCGGCGGTGGGTCCTGACCTTTGCGATGTGTTGGCACGGGTGGCGTGCCACGGCGAGGGGCTGGAGGTGGCTGAACGCGCGATGGCCTGGCCTGCCCGCGCGGGGAAAGTTGTGCTTTCGATCGCGCTCGACCGGCTGGCCGCGCACTATCGGAAGCACTAAGGCGTCAAGCGGCGTTGGCGAGCCAGCGGAAGGCGGGCGGGGCGCCGGTTGCAATCGGCATCGCGGTGCCGCAGAAGGCGCACTCGGCCGTCAGGCGCCCGACGATCCAGTGCGAGCGCGCACAGCCCGGGCAGTGATTGGCACTGTCCGGGCGGTAGGACGCGATCGCGCTGAAGACCGGTGCCACCGGTGGGCGGCTGCGCAGGGCGTGTAGGCGCATCGTACTCTCCGTCACATCGGGCAGGAGTCCTGCACGTTTGTAACGCGCGTTCAGCCGAATGAGTTTCACGACAAGCTGTTGATGATTCGGTTGTGGCGCCTTCCCCACAACCGCGGCTAGGTGCGCCGATGATCCAGCGCATGCTCAAACTGCCGAAGTCCGCGCTTCTGGCCATCGGCGCCTCACTTGCCTTTTGCGGCCATGCAGCATCCGCGCCACAGGCCGATGGCGAGAGCCCGCGTTTGATGGCACTCTACCGCGAACTCCACGCCGCGCCGGAACTGAGTTTCGGCGAGACGGAGACCGCAGCGCGGCTTGCGCGCGAGATTGACGGACTTGGATACACGGTAACCCAAGGGATCGGCGGCACCGGCCTTGCAGCCGTGATGCACAATGGCGCCGGGCCGGTGCTGCTAATTCGCACCGACATGGACGCGCTGCCGATCAGCGAGGATACCGGCCTGCCGTTCGCGTCGACAGTCACGCGCAAAACGCGCGAAGGCGAGAGCCAGCCCGCGATGCACGCCTGCGGGCACGATATCCATATGGCGTCATGGGTTGGCGTCGCGCGGCGCATGGCGGCGGAGAAGGCACGCTGGCGCGGCACGCTTATCCTCGTCGCCCAACCCGCCGAGGAGCGGGTCGGCGGCGCGCGCGCTATGCTGAAAGACGGACTTTACGCAAGGACGGCCACGCCGACACACATTCTCGCCTTCCACGACTCGGCGGCGCAGCCCGCGGGCACATTCGGCTGGACGCCCGGCCCGGCACTGGCGGCTGTCGATACCGTCGACATCACCGTCAAGGGCCAGGGCAGCCATGGAGCCTCGCCGCAGCTATCGAAAGACCCAATCGTCACGGCTGCACGCATCGTACTGGGCCTACAAACCATCGTTTCGCGCGAGATCGCCCCAGAGGATGCAGCGGTTGTGACCGTTGGAGCGATCAATGGTGGCTCTAAGAACAATATCATTCCGGACCGGGTGGAGTTGAAGCTGACGCTGCGCAGCTTCTCAGACTCGACGCGCGTGCATCTAGTCGAAGCCGTCCGGCGGACCGCGCGGGGAGAGGCGATGGCGGCGGGCATGTCGGTGGAACCCGACGTGCGAGTCTCGGACGAGGGCGCCAACGTCACGGTCAACACCCCCGCTTTTGCCGAGCGGATCGCTGGTGTCTTCCGCGAGCGGTTCGGAGCAGAACGCGTGCAGCGCATCGCGCCCGCGACAGTCAGCGAGGACTTCAACGAATTCGGCCGTGCCGCTCCGCAGGCGGAAACCTTCATGTTCTGGGTCGGCGCGCAGCCGAAGGCCGTGTTCGATGCAGCGGGCGGGGACCTCACCAAGATGCCCGGCCTTCACACCGCGCGCTGGGCGCCCGACGCCGCGACCGCGATCCCCATGGCGGTCGATGCGATGACCGCGGCTGCGCTCAGCGTGCTTGGCGGACGCTGACGCTTGCGGCTTGGTGCCGCCGTAGCCGAACCATTCCGCATCCGGGGGCGTTCCGCAATATTCGTCGACAGGGGGACACGGCTGCCGTGACTTCGTTCATGTTCTGCACAGGCATCGAGAACAGCTACCCTACCATCGATCACGGCCGAACCCGTGTCGATCAGATGGAAAGCTGCAATCACTACAAATACTGGCGAACGGACTTCGAACTGTTGAAGGACGTCGGGGTCTGCTTCCTGCGCTACGGTCCGCCCATTCATCATACTTGGCTTGGCGATGGGCGCTATGACTGGAGTTTCGCTGACCAGACTTTTGGCGCACTGCACGATCAGAATGTCACGCCGATCGTCGATCTTTGCCATTTCGGCGTTCCCGACTGGGTCGGTAACTTCCAGAACGGTGATTTCCCCACGCTCTTCGCTCGCTATGCTCTTGACTTCGCGCAACGTTTCGGCTGGGTGCAGCTGTTCACACCGGTCAACGAGATGTATATCTGCGCGCTTTTTTCGGCGCGCTACGGCTGGTGGAACGAACAGCTGACGAGCGACCGGAGCTTCGTTACTGCGCTCAAGAACATTTGTAAGGCGAATGTCCTTGCGATGCAGGCAATTTTGGAAGTTCGGCCCGATGCGATCTTCATTCAGAGTGAGTCCAGCGAGTATTTCCATGCGGAAAGTCCCGCTGCGATCAAGCCTGCGGAAATCCTGAACTCAGAGCGCTTCTTGAGCCTAGACCTGAACTATGGCCGCCGCGTCGACTCAGAGATGTACGAATATCTGCTCGACAACGGTATGACTCGCGAGGAGTATCATTTCTTCCTGGAAATGCGCCTGCGCCAACACTGTATCCTGGGTACGGATTATTATGTCACCAACGAGCATCGCGTATCGGCTGACGGCGGCACGCGATCGGCTGGCGAGATCTTCGGTTACGATGAGCTGAGCCAGCAATATTATCGCCGCTACCGCCTTCCGGTCATGCACACCGAAACCAACCTTGCCGAGGGGCCGAAGGGCGACGAGGCGGTCAACTGGTTGTGGAAGGAATGGGCGAACGTGCTCCGCGTCCGCAACAATGGCGTGCCGACCGTTGGCTTCACGTGGTATTCGCTGACCGACCAGACCGACTGGGACACCGCCTTGCGCGAGAAGAACAACCGCGTGCATCCGGTCGGTCTGTATGACCTTCACCGGAATCCCCGCCCGGTCGGCCGCGCGTACAAGCAACTGATTGCCGACTGGCGCAACGTCCTGCCGACCCAATCCGTATGCCTGGTCGTGCCGGTGGTCGCTCCGCGCGAAACGCGCGAAGCGCACGCG
>Ga0326763_1000194_pt1 | contig 23088 bp, 19 predicted proteins | sample NORPS_P_FD_207671 | JGI IMG/M metagenome (GOLD analysis project Ga0326763, IMG submission 207671) | Hot spring water microbial communities from Norris Geyser Basin, Yellowstone National Park, WY, United States - NOR.PS_P | ecosystem: Environmental > Aquatic > Thermal springs > Unclassified...
CCGTGCCCTAAGCGCGGTCGCTGGGTTCGGCTGGTACGCGCCAGCGCGAGTTTGGCGCGGGATGGAGCAGCCCGGTAGCTCGTCAGGCTCATAACCTGAAGGTCGCAGGTTCAAATCCTGCTCCCGCAACCAGATCACCCCCGGTGGCCCCGCGCCTCCGGGGGTTTTTGCGTTCGGCGCAAGGCGCCCGCTGCTGGGCAGCCTGCCGGATCGCGCCGCCGCGGGCTGCTGGCCCGTGCACGCGGGCGACCCTCTACGCCGCGACCTACGACAAATCAGGCGCGCGCGGCTGGCCCGTGCGCGCGGGCGACCCACCGGGGGCCGACGCTCCACCGCAGCCAATCGCGCCGGTGGCCCGCGCCCGACAGAAGCCCGCTGCAACCCCGCGGTTTCCAGGTCTATAGCGCCCGGGTGGCGATTGGAGCGATCCTGCTTGCCGCGGGTGCGTCGCGGCGTTTCGGGGCGGACAACAAGCTGCTCGCCGCGGTCGGCGGGCGGCCGATGGTGGTCCGCGCGGCCGAGGCACTGCTGGGCGCCGGGCTGCCGGTGATCGCGGTGCTGGGGCACGAAGCCGGGCGCGTGCGCGCCGCGCTTGAGGATGCGCTGCGCGATCCGCCCAGTCTTCCCGCTAGCCACCCGCGCGACCCCCTGCCGATCCGCTTTGTGACAGCGGAAAGCTGGGCAGACGGCATGGGCGAGAGCATCAGCGCGGGCGTGGCCGCGGTCCCGCCCGACTGGGAGGGAGCGCTGATCGCGCTCGGCGACATGCCGTTCGTCAGCAGCTCCGTTCTCAGGGCGATCGCACAAGCGGTCGTCGGACCGCACGCGGTCGGCGTTCCGGTGTGGCAAGGCCAGCGCGGCAACCCCGTCGCATTCGGCAGGGCATGGCTGCCGAGGCTACGCGCGCTGCGCGGCGACGCGGGCGCGCGGCGGCTGATCGCGGACGCGGCGGTGACGCTCGTCGCTGCCGAGCCGGGGGTGCTGCACGACTTCGATACGCGCGATGCGCTGTCGAAGCTGGCTCCGCACCGGGCGTCCGCGCGCGAGCGTCCGCTCGGCACAAAGTGACCCCGCCCTCCAGGCGCGGCGCGGGAAATCCGGGTGAGCGCAGGACCGCGCGGACTCCTCGGCGTTTGTATTTCCACGCCCCCAACCCTCGGCTTCGACACGTCGCAGCTTTGCTGCGAGCAAACGAGCGCGCAGCGTCCAGATTCAACCTCCCGCCCCCACCCTGCCGCACGACGGTTGACTCATCCGCTCCGGATGAGAACATTTAGCGAACACGCGCCCCGAGTCGCGCGTTCATACGGACACTCATGCCGCCTTTGAACCTGATCGCCGATCTGCGCGCGCGAGTCGCTGCGCTTGAAAGCCCGTCCGCCCGCGGCGGCTGCGGCGTGCTGCCGTTCGGCGTGCCCGTGCTCGATCGCGCGCTTCCCGATGGCGGCCTGCGGCTGGGCGCCACGCATGAAATCCGGGAGGGCGGGCCCGGAGCCGCGCAGGCGCACGCCGCCGCAGCAACGCTGTTCGCAGCCGCGGCCGCCGCGCGGACCGACAAGCCCGTGCTGTGGGTCACACCCGCGCGCGACCTGTTCGCTCCGGGGCTGGCGGGCGTGGGCCTGCATCCCGATCGGCTGATCGTCGTCGAGGCGCGCAGCGCCACGGGCGTGCTGGGGCTGATCGAGGAAGGGCTGCGCTGCCCGGCGCTGGGGACGGTGGTGGGCGAGGCGCGCAGCGTCAGCCTAGCCCAGTCCCGGCGGCTGCAGCTCGCGGCCGAGGCGAGCGGGGTGATGGCGCTGATGCTGCTCCGCTGGTCGGCCGCCGACGCTCCGTCAGCCGCGCAGACGCGCTGGCGCGTGGCGTGCGTGCAGTCGGCGCCGCTGGGGATGCCGGGCGTGGGCCGCGCGCGCTGGCAGGTGGAGCTGCTGCGCTGCCGGGGGACCGAGGGGGCGATGTTCACGATGGAGGCTGCCGATGCGCAGGGTCATCTCGCTCTGGCTCCCGACCTTGTCGACCGACCGCTGGCGCGCCGCGCGGCGTGAGTGCGAAGGCGGACTGCCCTCTCCCGGGTTCGCTGACGCTCACCAACGCTCTGCCGCCTGCTGGAGAGGGTCAGGAGCGCATTGCCAGGGAGAGGGGACAGCGCACGGCCCCGGCCGCAAGCCAGACCGCCACGACGAGCATGACGCGATCGAACTCCCCAACCCGTTCGCGCTATCGAAAGCGTGCGAGCTGGACCGCGCCGACGCGAGCTGGAGCAACCCTCCCGCGCCGCGGGTGGAGGGGGACCGGCGGAACGGCGGGGGATGGACCTCGTCAATCCAACCAGCCACCGATCGCGGCGCTGTCTGGCGCTCGCCAAAACACCGCGAGGTCCCCCGCCCCGAATGGCGTCCGCAGGGGCGGCGCGATCCGTTGCAGCCGCAGCGCCCGGGCATCGGCGGCTGGGACGCGCGCGTCGAAGCCGCTGCGGATGACCCGCGCGCGAAGCGCGGCTGGGCAGACGATCAGGACGCGGCTGACCGGAGGCAGCGCACGCCCGCGCAGACGCAGGCAATGGACCGGCCGCGCGTGCTGGCGGCCAAGGCCGATCACCACAAACACCAAGAGAACGCCCACCTGATCGAGCGTCCGCGCTCCCCCGTCTCGCGCACGCCCGATCGGCTGAACGCGCTCGCTTCTCCCCGGAACGGGGAGGGGGACCGTGCGAAGCATGGTGGAGGGGGCGATGCGGCGCAGCCGGCGCGGTTGCCCCAGTGCAGCCACGCTGCCGCTTCGCGCCCGCGTCCACTCCACCGGCCAGCGGCGGATCCTTCCCGTTCCGGGGAGGCTCTGCCGCTCGCGCTTGCGCATAAAGTCGGCTCGCGCAGGCTGGTTGCGGCGGCTTGTGCCCGCGCACGGGCGGCGGGGGTGCAGCCGGGTCTGACGGTCGCGCAGGCGTTGCTGCTTGTCCCTGATCTGCACGTTGCCGAAGCCGAACCCGAGCGCGACGCAGCCGAACTCGCGCGGCTGGCGCGCTGGGCGGCGCGGCATGTGTCGCCGCTCGTCGGCCTCAACCCGCCCGACGGACTGTTCATTGACGCGACCGGCCTTGCGCATCTGTGGGGCGATGAGACTGCGCTGATCGACCGTCTGGTGCAGGCGATGGCCGGGAGAGGCTATGCCGCGCGCGCAGCGATCGCCGATACGCCCGGCGCCGCGTGGGGCTGGGCGCGCTTCGGCCCCGGCGGCGTGCTGCCGCCCGGCGCGCAGGAGCAGGCGTTCGGGCACCTGCCGCTCGATGCGCTGCGCCTCGCGCCTGAAACGGCCGATGCGCTCGCAGCGGTGGGGATCGACAGCGTCGGCGAGCTTGCCGCGTTGCCGCGCGCTCCGGCGGTCAAGCGCTTTGGTCCGCAGCCCTTCGCGCGGCTGGATGATGCTCTCGGCCGCACGCTCGAGCCGATCCAGCCGATCCGCTGCCCACGCGTGCTTGAAGCGACACTCGCCTGCCCCGAACCCCTGATGACCGCCGAGCCGCTGGCCGAAGCCACGCACCGGCTTCTGGCGGACCTCACCGCGCGGCTGGCGGCGGGCGGCCTGGGTGCGCGGCTGCTGCGGCTGGCCTTCACGCGCGTCGACGGCGCGGTGCAGGCCGTCGCGCTCGGCACCGCGCGGCCCACCCGCGATGCGGCGCACCTCGCGCGGTTGCTGCTCCCCAGGCTGGAGACCGTCGATCCGGGCTTCGGAATCGAAGCGGCGCGGCTGACCGCGTTGCGCGTCGAGCCTCTGGCACCGCAGCAGCTCGGCGGTGACGCCGCGGCCGAGGAGGGGCTGGCCGAGCTGGTCGACCGGCTGACCAACAACGCTCAGTCTGTGCGCGTCGCGATGCCCGCGCCGTGCGAGAGCGACATGCCCGAGCGGAGCGTTGGTTGGTATCCTGCCCTTTCCCTGTCGCTTCGCGGCTGTCCCTCTCCCGCAAGCGGGAGAGGGCGGCCGAGCAGCAGGCGAGGCCGGGAGAGGGCGATGGCCGCCACTAGCTGGCCAGCCTCGCTTCCGCGCCCGCCGCGCCTGATCCACCCGCCCGAGGCGGTCGACGCGATCGCGATGCTGCCCGATCACCCGCCGGTGCGCTTCACCTGGCGCGGCTGCCTGCACCGCGTGGTGCGCGCCGACGGGCCGGAGCGGCTGTACGGCGAATGGTGGCGCGTCGCCGCTGAGACGGGCGCGGTCCGCGATTACTTCCAGGTCGAAACGCACGATGGCCGCCGCTTCTGGCTGTTCCGCTCGGGCGACGGCGAAGATCCAGCGACCGGCACGATGGAGTGGTGGTGCCACGGGGTGTTCGGGTGACGCTCAGGAACTGCCCTCTCCGGGCTTCGCTCCGCTCAGCCACCCTCGCGCCCTGGGGGAGGGGGAGAGGGACAGGCCGCGTCACCTGCCGGGGGGAGGGGAGGTGACCCCTTACGAAGCCGAGCTTCAGGTCACATCGCATTTCTCGTTCCTACGCGGTGCGTCGTCGGCCGAGGAGCTGTTCGCGGCCGCCGCGGTGCTGGGGTTGCCCGCGCTGGGAGTTGCCGATCGGGGCTCGGTCGCGGGGATCGTGCGCTGCTGGGAGGCGGCCAAGACCACCGGCGTCCGCCTGATCGCTGGCGCGCGGGTAGACTTGCAGGGCGGCCCGCCGCTGCTGCTCTACCCCACCGACCGCGCCGCCTGGTCGCGCCTCACGCGGCTGCTGAGCGTGGGCAAGACGCGTGCGGGGAAGGGCGGGTGCGAGCTGGGGTGGGACGACATCGGAGCGTGGAACGAGGGGCTGATCGCGGTTGTGGTGAGCGAGTTTGGACGATCCTCCCCGGAAGGGGGAGGGGAACCGTCCGAAGGACGGTGGAGGGGGAGCGCTGCCCCTTCCCGTTCCGGGAAGGATCTCAACACCCTGCGCGACATCTTCAGTGACCGTGCCTATGCCGCGCTGACGCTCCACCGCCGCCCGCGCGACCGGGAGCGGCTTGCCCGGCTCGATGCCGCTGCGCGCGCGGCGGGGGTGCGGCCGGTGGCGACGGGCGATGTGCTCTACCACTCGCCCGACCGGCGGATGCTGCAGGACGTGATGACCTGCATCCGCGAAGGCTGCACGATCGACGAGCTGGGCTTTTGTCGAGAGCGCACCGCCGATCGTCACCTCATCGCGGCCCACGAGATGGAACGCCGCTTCGCATGGGCGCCACACGCGCTGGCAGCGACTGGCGAGATCGCAGCGCGTGTGCAGTTCGATCTCGGTCATCTACAATATCAGTATCCGGAGGAGCGGGAGGCGGGCCTGTCCGCGCAGGAGACGCTCGAGCGGCTGACGTGGGAGGGCGCCGAGTGGCGCTATAAGGGCGAGGTGCCCGCGGATGTCACCGCCCAGCTGCGCCACGAACTGAAGCTGATCGCCGAGCTCGACTACGCGCCCTATTTCCTGACGGTCCACAATATCGTCCGCTTCGCGCGCAGTCGGAACATCCTCTGCCAGGGCCGCGGCTCAGCCGCCAATTCGGCCGTGTGCTATGTGCTCGCCATCACGTCGATCGACCCGGTCCGCAGCGGCCTTTTGTTCGAGCGCTTCGTCAGCAACGCCCGCCGCGAGCCGCCCGACATCGACGTCGATTTCGAGCACGAGCGGCGCGAGGAGGTGATCCAGTGGATCTACGACACCTATGGCCGCGACCAGGCCGCGCTCACCTCGACGGTCATCCGCTACCGCGCGCGCGGTGCGGTGCGCGAGGTGGGGAAGGTGCTAGGCTTGTCCGAAGACGTGACCGGCGCGCTCGCAGGGCAGGTGTGGGGCTGGTCGACCGAGGGAGTTGCCGAACGCCATGCGGCGGACCTCAATTTGAACATTGCTGACCGCCGCCTGCAGCTGACGCTCGATCTCGCGCGCCAGCTGATCGGCACGCCCAGGCATCTCAGCCAGCATCCAGGCGGCTTCGTGCTGACGCACGACCGGCTTGACGAACTGGTTCCGATCGAACCCGCCTCGATGCCCGACCGGCAGGTGATCGAGTGGGACAAGGACGATATCGACGCGCTCCGTTTCATGAAGGTCGACGTGCTGGGACTGGGGATGCTCGGCTGCATGCGGCGGGCGTTCAACCTGCTGGAGGAGCATAAGCCCGAGGTTCACGAGGAGGTGTTCGACCTCGCGACCGTGCCGCCCGAGGACCCGCGCACCTTCGCGATGATCCAGAAGGCCGACACGCTGGGCACCTTCCAGATCGAAAGCCGCGCGCAGATGTCGATGCTGCCGCGCCTGAAGCCCAGCCGCTTCTACGACCTGGTGATAGAGGTCGCGATCGTCCGCCCGGGCCCGATCCAGGGCGACATGGTGCACCCCTATCTCCGCCGCCGCGAAGGGAAGGAGCCGGTGGAATATCCCACGCCGCAGCTGAAGGCGGTGCTGGAAAAGACGCTGGGCGTGCCGCTGTTCCAAGAGCAGGCGATGCAGGTGGCGATTGTCGCGGCCGGCTTCACGCCCACCGAGGCCGACCAGCTGCGGCGCAGTATGGCAACCTTCAAGCTGACCGGCGGGGTCAGCCGGTTCCATGACAAGCTGGTGAACGGGATGGTCGCGAACGGCTACTCCGCCGAGTTCGCCGCCAAGACCTTCAGGCAGATCGAGGGGTTCGGCAGCTACGGCTTCCCCGAAAGCCACGCCGCCAGCTTCGCGCTGATCGCCTACGCGTCCTCGTGGATGAAATGCTGGCATCCGGACGTGTTCTGCTGCGCGCTGCTCAATGCCCAGCCGATGGGCTTCTACGCGCCAGCGCAGATCGTCCGCGACGCGGTGGAGCATGGGGTTGAGGTGCGCGCGATCGATGTGAACGAAAGCGCGTGGGATTCGACGCTGGAGCGCATTCCCCCTCGCCGCCCTTCGGGCCAGCCTCGCCCGCTGACGCGAGAGGGACAGGCGCGTCAGCACCGCGCAGAGGGCAGGACGCGCGCGCACCCCATCACCGCCCCGCCCACCCACGCTGTCCGCATGGGCCTGCGCACCGCCAAGGGCCTGAGCGAGGCGCACGCCGCCGCGATCCTCGCCGCGCGCGAGCACGGCCCGTTCACCTGCATCGAAACGCTGTGGCGTCGCGCGCGCGTGCCGCCGCACGCACTCGAGCGCATCGCCGAGGCGGACGGGTTCGGCTCACTCGGGCTCTCCCGCCGCGATGCGCTGTGGGCCGTGCGCGCGCTCCGCGACGAGCCGCTGCCGCTGTTCGCCGCCGCCGACCGCGCGCGCGGCGTTGCTCCCGAAGCCCAGGAAACTCCCGTCAGGTTGAAGCCGATGACCGAGGGCGCCGAGGTCGTCGCCGACTACCGGTCCAAGGGCCTGACGCTGCGCGCGCACCCGGTCAGCTTCCTGCGAGCAACGCTGGCGCGCGATCGCATGGTCCCCTGCGCGGCGCTGGCCAGTATCGGCAATGGCCGCCCGGTGCGCCTGGCGGGGATCGTACTTGTCCGCCAGAAACCCGGATCGGCCAAGGGCGTCATGTTCGTGACGATCGAGGACGAGACGGGCATCGCCAATCTCGTCGTCTTGCCCTCGCTGTTCGAACAGCAGCGCCGCTTGATCCTGTCCGCGACGATGCTCGGCGTGGTCGGCCGCGTGCAGCGCGACGGCGAGGTCATCCACGTCGTCGTCCAGCGCTTGATCGACTACGTCGGCTTGCTGCGCGGCGTCGGCGGCCGTGACGCTCTGCCGGTTCTGACCGGCCCCGGCGACGCCCCCACGCGCGGCGGCTTCGACGCGCGCACCGACGGCCTGCCGGTGCCCTCCGCGCGCGGCGACGAGGCCAAGGGCGGCGGCGGCCCCGACCCGCGCGACAAGCCCGCCGTTCGCCCGCGCGACATCTATCACCCACCGTTTCGCCACGGTCCGCGGGCGGAGATCGACCCCAAGACGCGGGATTTCCGGTAAGCTCCACGGGCGCTCAAGTCGGCCCGGACTTGATCCGGGGCCGGGCCGGCTCAGACCCAGCATGGGCGCGCCACCCGCAGAGCAGTGGCAAGACGCCCCGGCGCTGACACGTCCGGGCCGGCATTGTCCGCATCACCGTCTTCGTGGACGCGCTGCCCTTAGCGTGATCCCCCGCCCCGCGCTGGTGAGGATCTCAAGCCGCGATCGCCTCGCGCACGCCCCGGTGGATCACGCGGTCGCCGGGCAGCAGCGCGCCCGGCGGCAGCACGGGCTCGGAGTCCAGCTCGGCCGACAGCGCGACAAAATCGGTCGCGAGCGTCTCGTCCAGCAGCGTGCCGAAATCGTCGAGCACGAAGTAGCTCTCCTGCAGGTCGTCGGTCCGGTAATCTGTTCGCAAAATGCGCCTGAGATCGAAGCCGAGCCGGTTCGGCACCGCGGAATCCAGCGCATACTCGCTCTCGCCGTGGCTGCTGACGATGCCCGCGCCGTACAGCTTGATCGCTCCGTCCTCGCGCACCAGCCCGAATTCGATCGAATACCAGTAAAGCCGCGCGAGCCGGTCGGTCAGTTCGGGATGTTCGGTGGCCTTGCGGCCATATGCCTCCAGAAACGCTGCGAAGGTCGGGTCGGCCAGCAGCGGCACGTGGCCGAACACGTCGTGGAAGATGTCCGGCTGCTCCAGATAGTCGAGCTGATCCATCCGCCGGATGAACCTGCCCGCGACGAAGCGGCGTCTGGCAAGATGCTCGAAGAACACGCGCTCCGGCACCAGGCCGGGCACGCAGACGACCTCCCACCCGGTCAACTCGCGCAGCTGGTCCGACAGGCGCGCGAGGTCAGGGATACCCGGCTCGGCCGTCATCAGCTCCAGCCCGGCGAGATAGGCGCTGCACGCGCGGTCGCGCAGTTGCTCGCGCTGGCGGGTGGCGAGCAGGCTCCAGACGGCATGTTCGTCGGCCGTATAGTCGGCCCAGCGCTGCGGGATGGTCCAGTCGGACGCAGCTCCGGGCGGGGGCGGGCCAAGCGGTGGGGCGGCCATGGGTTGGAAACTCCTGGTCTCTGCGTGTCATGCCGTCGGCGGCGCTGAGTTCTGCCCCAATCCGCGTCAACGCGGCAACGGCTGCACGCGCGGCATATGGCGCTCCGGCTCCGGGCAGGCCGATCCCGCCGTCGGCCAGCCTGCTTGCCCGGTCAGCCGCCCGGCGCCTGCGCTCACCAGCGTCGCTGCCGCGCCCCAAAGACGACGCGCAGAAGCGCTCAGAATGTCCGTGCCCCGCCGGCCCGCGCGCTGACCGCCCCCAACACCGCTGCGGCACCCTCGCCGCGCGGCAGGAAGGCGGCGAGCGCCAGCGGCTGCAGCGCGCCCGCGGTAAAGCTGGCGACCGAAGCTGCTGCGGCGATGAGCTCGCGCGCACCATCCATCATTCCGCGGCTTGGGGCGGGGCAGTGCCTTCTCGCTCGCGGCCGATAAGGTCGCGATGGTCGGCCGATGGCCGCGCTGCGCTCGCGCGTCGTCGGCCTGCGCAAACCCTCAGGCTTTGCGGCCGGCGAACAGGCACGCGACTGCGCCCGCCATGCACAATCCAGCGCCAGCATAGCGCCAGGTCAGCCGTTCTCCAAGCCAGAGCCACGCAAAGATTGCGAAGACGCTGAGCGTGATAACCTCTTGAATGATCTTCAGCTGGGCCGCCGAATAACCCTGCGCATAGCCCAGACGGTTGGCGGGGACTGCAAGGCAATACTCGAAGAACGCAATCGCCCAGCCGATGATGATGGCACGAGCGAGCGGCATCGAAGGCTGTTTGAGGTGTCCATACCACGCCGCGGTCATGAACACGTTCGACAGGCAGAGAAGCAGGATCGTTGGCATGGCTGAGGTCCACTCGCGTCACGGTCCGGGGCTCGATCGCCGCACGGACGTCAGTCTGGACAGCGTTCAGGATGGCTGGTGGCGATCGGGCGGATCGGCCCGGCGGCGCTGGTTGACGACCTCGTAGAGCAGCACCGCGGCTGCCACCGCGACGTTGAGGCTGTCGGCCTTGCCCGCCATCGGGATCGTCACCCGCTCGTCGCACGCGGCGGCGTAAGCGCCGGGCAGGCCCGACTGCTCATTCCCCATCAGAAGCACCGTCGGTGCAGCATAACGCACCGCCTGATAGTCGATCGTGTCGGCGCCCACGACTGCGCCGACCAGCTGCGCGCCCGAGGCCCAGCGGCGGAACTCGTCCCACCCCGCCTGCGCCACGGCTCTCGTGAACACGGCGCCCATCGACGCTCGCACCGCCTCGACGCTCCACGGATCGCAGCTTTGGTCGACGAGGATCAGGCCGCCCGCTCCGGTTGCGTCGGCGGTGCGCAGCATCGTGCCCAGATTGCCGGGGTCTTTCAGCTTTTCGGCCGCGATCCACACCGGGCTCGAACGCACGTCCACCCGTGTCAGCGACGTATCCGGGATCGCGAACGCCGCCGCTGCGCCAGCAGGGTTGTCCTTCGCGCACACCTTCGCAAGCAGCTCGCGCGGCACTTCGAGAGCCTCGCCCCCCGTCTCTAGGCACATTCGTGCCGCGCTTCGCCCCAGAGGATGGACGGCCGCATCCGCGGTCAGCAACAGCGCGCGCGGCGCCCAGCCTGCCGCCACCGCCTCCGCCACCACCCGCAGCCCTTCAGCCAGAAACAGCCCCTCCGCGCGCCGCCCTTTCTTGTCGTGCAGGGAGCGGAGGCGCTTGATTGTGGGATTGGCAAAGCTGGTGACGGGCTTCAGCACGGGTGCCCGCTTAGGCGCTGCGGCGCGGCCGGCAAACCCGCCCTAGGCCGCTCGACCGCGCTTCAGGGCAGCGGCGACTTCCGCCACATGGCGTCCCTGGAAGCGTGCGCCGTCCAGTTCGTTCACGCTCGGCCAGCGCGATCCGTCGCTCGCGGCGATCGTCGTCGCGCCATACGGTGAGCCACCCGTGATCTCGTCAAATTTCAATTGACCGGACCAACTATAGGGCAGGCCGACAATGACCAGACCGTGATGAAGCAGCATCGTAATGGTCGAGGCTATCGTCGTTTCCTGTCCGCCATGTTGGGATGCTGTCGATACGAATACAGATCCGACCTTGCCGATCAGAGCGCCCTTGGCCCAAAGACTGCCAGTCTGGTCCCAATATTGCTTCATCTGTGCAGCCATCACGCCATAGCGCGTCGGCGTGCCGACGATGATCGCGTCATAGTCGGCGAGCTCCTGCGGGGTCGCCACCGGGGCGGGCTGATCGAGTTTATAATGCGACTTTTCCGCCAGTTCGGGCGGCACCAGTTCGGGCACGCGCTTGACATCGACCTGCACGCCGGCGACCTCGCGCGCGCCTTCGGCGACCGCGTTCGCCATTGCCTCCACATGGCCGTAGCTGGAGTAATAGATCACGAGAACCCGGGTTTCTGTGGTCATAAACGGCCTCCCTGGCAGGTGAAACGAATGGCTGAGCGGGCTTTGCCACGCGGTTCTTGCATGGCAAAGCGGGCGGATGCGAACGAGAAGTGCGACCTTCGCGACAGTCGCGACCTTCGCCGCGCTGCTGCTCGGCGCCGCGGGCCCGGCCGAGCGGGCGCAGCGGCTCGATGCAGCGCTGAGAGCGATGGCGCGCGGCGACGATGCACGCGCGGCGACCGACTTTGATCTGCTCGCCGACGAAGGCTCGGCTGCGGCTGAGACGCTGCTGGGCGTCATTGCGGGGCGCGGGCGGGCGGCGCGGCCCGAGGTCGCGCTCGCGCATTATTACCGCTCGGCCGAACGCGGCTACCCGCCCGCGCAGCTCGCGCTCGCCCGCGCGCTCGCCCGTGGCGAGGGCACGTGGGCGCGCCCCGAGATGGCGCTGCGCTGGGCGCTGGTCGCCGAAGCGCACAGCGCGGGCGACGTGCGTCCGGCAGCGTCCGCGCTCGCTGCCGAGCTGCGCGGACGACTCCACCCGGCGGCGGTCATCCGGGCCGAGGCGCTGGCCGCGGCCTGGCGCCCGTGGGACGGGTTCACGCTGTAGCATCCGGTCGCTCCGGCGGGATCGAGCAGCAGCAGCTCCGCGCCGTCGGCGCTGGTGACAGCGAGCGCAGCGGCGCCGTCAAACGACAGGCCGTCGCCGTCGGCGTGCGCGCGGCTGAGCGTCGTCGCCGATCCGCGCGCCACCTGCGCCCGGCCAGAGCGGCTCGGACTGCGTGGCACGCGGAGCTTGCTGCCGGGCGCCAGCAGCATGCGGTGGATCGCAGCGTCGGAGTGGAGCAAGGGTTCTGCCGCCGATTGCCGGCGGCGAGCAGCTCGGGTCCAGCCCGACCGAGATCGGCGAGGCGAACGAGGGAGCCGATCAGCTCAGCCAGGTGCTGCTCAATAGCGCCAAGCAAGCGGCCGAGAGTGGCGAGGAGAATGCGCAGGCCGTCCGCGACAGCGTAAGGGCGGCGCCCCCGGCGGTAGCATGCTCATGAAGATCGCCACTGCGTTCGGCAAGATGCTCGGCAATAAGATGACCGTCATGGCGAACGAGACCGATCAGCTTGGCGCCATTCGCACCATCGACAACAACACCGAGAGCAACCTCGGTCAGCTGAGCGGGCAGCTGCAGGGCCGTGGGCCGGCAGGTCGGCATGCTCACCAAGGCGCTAACCAACAGGATGAAGTCGATCGGCGAGGCCCGAACAACGCCGGCGTGCAAGGGTTTTTTCCCCTTCGGGACAGCGAGGCGGCGGTCCCGGTCGGGGCCGCCGCTCCTGCGTAAAGAGGAGGGTTCGCGGTGTTCCAGAAGGTGAAGGCCGGGGCGGTTTTGGCCGGACTCGCTCTGTCTGATCATGCGTTCGCGCAGATCGACGGCATGGCGGTCGCCAGCGCTGTCTCGGCGGTGACCGTGCCCGTGGTGCTCAACCCCTGCGCAGGGGGCTGCAGCAAACCGCGCGATGCCGCTTCCGGATCAGCGTATCGGCAGGATCAGAGCGGCCTGGAGCTCGGCGGGTTGGCAAGAGCAGGTCTGCCGCGAGCCCGTAGCGCCGTGGTTACGCGGTACCAGCCGAGCGAGGCCCTTCGGCGCGATGCGCTGGATGGTTATGTCTCGCGGTTGCGAAAGACCAATCCGCGAGCCGCTGCCGCGGTCGCCGAGCAGTTTGGCCGTCACGACTCCGGCCGCATCTACAGCGGCATCGTTTCGCCGTTCGGCCTGCGCGGCGACGGTCTCGCGGATTCGATGACGGCGTACACCCTGCTCGGCTGGATGGTCGCGAACGGCAAGTCTGATCCAACCCCGGGTCAAGTCGCCGCCGTGCGGAAGCAGGTGCGGGCACGGCTGGCCGCCAATCCGCAGTTCACCAACCCGGCCAACCGCGGCAAGCTTGGCGAAGAACTGAAACTGCTGTTCGTTACCTTGCATTCCGGATGGCGGTCGGCAATTCGGGAAGGCAACGGCAATGCCTATGCAGATGGCGTGCAGGCGCTGTTCCAGAAACAGACGGGTCAGAACATGCGCGCGCTGCGTCTGACCGATCAGGGCTTCTGCGAGGGTTGAGCCGCTGGCGCGCCGGCCTCCGCGCTCTGCCTCCTGGCTGGGCGCCGATCGTTCTACCGCGGGCGCGATCCGTCCCGCCGGCCCCGGCGACGTTCGCGCCCTTCTGCGCTTTCTACGCGACCTTGCCGCCTGTGAGCGCGAGCCGGGCGCCGTGGTCGCGAGCTGGCGTGGGTGATCACGGCCCGTTCAGCAGCATCCGCTCGTCCGCCGGCCGCCACAGGCGCAGATGGTCCTCCGCCAGGCGGCACCCCAAGTTGATCACGCGCAGATTGCGATCGCCAAAGCGTTCGGGATCGTAATGATGGCCGAAGGTGAAGCTGTGCCGGCTGTCGAGCCAGTCGATCTGCGGATGGAAGCGGCGGGCGGAAGGGCGCCGGTCGGAGCAAGCGTAGCCATGTGCCGACCTGCTGTTGGAAGGCCGCGCGAGGCGGCCGTTTCACAGCAAATAGCAACTAGGTTGCGATCTGCAACTGGCCCGTGGCGCGGTACGCCGGTTGCCATCGCGCCAGTCACCCCAAGACGGGGTGTCCCGCGCTTGCGGGCGCGCTGGTTCGGCCGGGCCTGACCTATCGGTGCGTCGCTGCGCGCAGCCTCACGCCGCCCGCGCCGCCGGGGTGCCGACGTCGCCGCCGCCCGGCCGCACCCCGCGGCTCATCTCCAGCATCCGCTCCAGCGGCTTCAGCGCGCGCAGCCGAAGTTCCTCGGGCAGCTCGATGCGAGGCTCAAGCGTGCGGAGCGCCATTTCCAGCTTTTCCAGCGTATTTAACGCCATGTACGGGCACATATTGCAGTTGCACTGGCCGTTCGCGCCGGGTGCGCCGATGAACAGTTTGTTGGGCGCGGCTTTCTGCATCTGGTGGATGATGTGCGGCTCGGTCGCGACGATGACCGTCTCGGCTGGCGTCTGGCGCGCGTAAGCCAGGATCGCCGAGGTCGAGCCGACGAAATCGGCGTGGTCCAGAATGTGCGCCGGGCACTCCGGGTGCGCTGCGACCGGCGCCTTCGGGTATTCGGCCTTCAGCGTGACGAGCTCGCGCTCGGAGAACGCCTCGTGCACGATGCACTGGCCATCCCACAGCAGCATGTCGCGCCCGGTCTTGCGGTTGAGATAGCCGCCCAGATGCTTGTCGGGCGCGAAAATGATCGGCTGATCGGGCGGCAGCTGCGCGATGATTGCCTCGGCCGACGACGAGGTGACGATAATATCCGAATGTGCCTTCACCGCTGCCGAGCAGTTGATGTAGGTTAGCGAAATGTGATCCGGGTGGGCCGCCCGGAAACGGGCGAAGTCGTCGGGCGGGCAGCTGTCCTCCAGGCTGCACCCGGCGTCCATGTCCGGCAGGATGACCGTCTTTTGCGGGCTGAGGATCTTCGCCACCTCGGCCATGAAGCGCACGCCGCAGAAGGCGATCACTTCGGCGTCGGTCGCAGCCGCCTTGCGGCTGAGGTCCAGGCTGTCGCCGACGAAGTCCGCGAGGTCCTGAATTTCAGGCTTCTGGTAATAATGCGCCAGGATGACGGCGTTTTTCTCGCGCCGCAGCCGGTCGATCTCGGCGCGCAGGTCACGCGCGCCGTTTGGGCCGAACGGGGTCAGCTGTGCAGTCATCCCTAATCTCCCACCCGATCACGGTGCCCGCCCAACCAGCGGACTTCGGCGCGCGCGTCCAGCGGCTACGCGGCGCCACGTCAACATAGGTAGGGTCGGACGTCACCGCATCGGCTGGCGGACACGCCCAACCGGGGCGCAGCCGGGCGGGTGGACCCGGCTGCGCGCCCGGTCAGGCCGCGAAGCGCCGCCGCCGCAGCGCTGCGAGCCCGGCCGCCCCGCCGAGCAGCAGCGCGTCGGCCGCGGGCGCGGGCACCCGCGGCGTGATCGTCGGAGAGAAGTCCGCCTTGAACGCATTGCTCGGGTCGCCGAGCTCGCCCGTCGGCTGATAGTCGCTCCAGACGGTGAACTGGTAATCGCGGAAGCCGAAACCCGTCGAGGGCAACAGCGCCAGCGGCAACCGGAAGCTGAGCATGTTGCCCGAGGTCGTCACCGGCCCCGGCAGCGGGCGGAAGCTGGGCGGCGGCAGCAGCGAATATCCGCCAGTGCCATCGGGATAGGTCAGCGCGATCGCGTCGAACGGCGGGTTGAACTCGTCGGGCAGCGCGGGCGGCGCGCCAGCGAAGTTCAGGCGCCGGATTCCAGCGCCGCGGTTGATGCCCCACACATAATAATTGCGCCCATCGTCCACGACCGGGCCGTCGGCGGTAACGGTCAGCGTGAAATGGTCGCCGCTCAGCACCGCGTCGATGCAGCGAAGATCGACCGACGGGCGCCGGGCGCCGTTGTAGGTGGGAATGAAGTCGCCCGCCGGATCGGCGGTGCAGGCGTTGGCCTGCGGCGCGCCCAGCGCGGCGGCAGCGGCGAGCAGGATGGTGCGGTATCGGGTCATGGTCTCTCCCCTGTGGTGAGAGCTCGCTTGTCCGCCGCCGAGCGCTGCGGGCGCCACACCGTCAGAGTGATGGAACCGTGATGAAGGGGTGATGATTCGGCGAACCCGCGCCCCCCGCGAACCTGGGATCAGCGCCAGCCGTCCGGATGCGAGCCGGTTTGGCGCCAATACGCCTCAAGCCCCAGGCGGCGGCGCAGCGCGGCATGGCGCGGGTCTGAGCGCATCCGCGCGGTGCATCCCATGAACAGCACCGACGTGACGCGCAGCGCCGCCGGGTCGGCGGCCTCGGCATAATAGCGGTCGAGCACCGCGAAGAACGCGTCCGCCGCGTCGAGCGCACCGAGATACATTGCGCGCATGAAGCCCGGCAGGCCGGGGCCGGGCGTCCCCAGCAGCTCAACCGCAGACGCGACATCGGACGCGGCGCCCGTTCTCAGCGCGGTCGCTGCTGCCAGCATCATCGGCGCGAAGGGCGGCGGCAGGTCGGGCGGCCGGTCCTCGGCGCGCTCTGCCTGCGCCAGGGCGACATCGGGCTTGCCCGTCATCGCATAGAAGTTGAAACGGATCATCCACGTCCACAGCTGCGCTGGCCACACGCTATAGGCTTCGTCGACCGCGCGCTCGGCTTCGGGCAGGCGGCCGGCGTTCCACAGCGCGATCGTTGCGCGGTGGCGCGTCGTCGGCACCATCGGATCGGACGCGAGCGCGCGGGCGAACGCGGAGCACGCCTCGTTCCAGCGCCCCACCTCGCTCAGCAGCGCGCCAAGCTCGTGCTGTAGCAGCCAGTGATCGGGAAAGCGCTTGAGCACCGCGCGGATCTGCGCCTCGGCCGCAGCCCAGCGCCCGAACGGTCCGTCGATCAGCGCTTCGGCCGCGAGCGCATCGGCATTGTTGGGATCGAGCGTCAGCGCCCGGCGGGCCGCGCCGCGCGCGCGCATCGCATAGGCTTCGGCGGTCGAGCCTGGTTCCAGCGCCATGTTGCGGTAGCCGAGCGCGAGCGCACCCCACGCGCGCGCATCGTCGGGCGCAAGCTCGGTGGCGCGCTGGAAATAGGCGAGTGCCTGCCGACCGCCGCCGCTGTAATTCTGCCGCGCCTCGGTCCAGCCGCGGTCGATCAGCGCGCGGGCTTCATCCGGCCGCTCGGGACGCAGCCGCAAGGCCAGCACCGCGACAACGGCGACGCCGACACCCAGCAGGCCCAGCGCCGCCCGGCGGGGCACCGGGCGCGGCGGCGCGGCCTCCGCCGCGGGCGCAAGCTCCGGCAAGGGCAGGGCGGCGGCCCCGTCGTCAGCGCGTTCGAGCCGGTAGCCCACCTTGGTGATCGTCTCGATTTTGAACGGCTCGCCGAACTCGGCGGCGAGGCGGCGCAGGCGGCTGATGACGCGGTTGATCGCGTTGTCGCCGACCACGACTCCGTCCCAGCAGCGCTCGATCAGCTCGTCGCGGCCGACGACGGCGCCGTTCGCCTCAACCAGCACCACGAGCACCTGCATCACGCGGGGCTCAAGCGTGTCGTGGCGCGCGCCGCGCGTTACGCGCCGCACCGCGGGCTCGACGAGCATGTCGCCGATCCGGAAGGAACGATGCTGGGCGAGCGCAACGGTGCCCGACATGAGGTGGAGTCTACACAGTGTTCTCCCTCGCGGCCATGCGGTCTCAGAACGCTTGGCGCAGCTGGCGGCGGGCGCGGCCGCTCGTCCGCCCAGCGCGTGGCCGACTGCTTGGTGACGGCGCCCGGCACGCCGCCCAGCGCCGGCCGGCCGAACCGCACGAAGGCGGGGAAAGGTATCGCGCGCTGCGGCCCCGCCTCGGCACTGGGGACTCCGCAGCCGCGCGACATAGAGCGACTGCCCGCCACGCTGGCGCAGCCCCTCGGTGGTGACGCCCGACTGCCTGCAAAACGCGGTCGGGCCCCCCGGCTCGGCCCGCTGTCTGGCGCGGTGCGGTGACGATTGCGGCCTGCGCCCTGGGCGGCGGGCGGGGCTTCCCCCACGGCCGCGCGGGTGGCGAGCGCGAACGCCGCCAAGCCCAGCCGCGCTGTCCGCCGGCTTATCACGCCCGCGCCATCCGCCGCCCGTCGACGCTGGCGCGGCGCAGCCCGGAAGGGCGATCCGCACCTCCCCCGGCACGGAGAGGATCTGCCTCGCGCCGGGCTTAGGCTTCGCCGCGGTAAATCGCGATGATGCGGTCGAGCATCGCAAGCGCCGCGCTGCGTTCGCGCTGGAACGTGTTGCGGCCGATGATCGATCCGTGGCCGCCGCCGTCGCGGATGGCGATCGCGTCGCTGAAGACCGCGTCCTCGCCCTTGGTCGCGCCGCCCGAGAACACGACGATCCGCCGCCCGCCGAACGACGATTCCATCACATGCCGCACACGGTCGGCGAGGCTCGAGTAATCGCGGCCCTCATACGCCTTGCGCGCGTCCTTCTGCTCGATATGTGCGCTCGGCAGCTTCACCTTGATGATGTGCGCGCCGATCAGCGCCGCCATGTGCGCGGCGTAGGCGCCGACATCGAGCGCCAGCTCGCCGTCCTTCGAAAGTTCGCCGCCGCGCGGATAGCTCCACACCACCACCGCAAGACCCGCAGCCTTCGCTTCCAGCGTCAGCTCGCGGACCTCCTCGACCAGCTCGAAGAAATGCTCGCTGCCGGGATAGATCGTGAAACCGATCGCCGAGCAGCCCAGCCGCAACGCATCCTCGACGCTCGCGGTGACCGCCTGGTCCTTGGTCGTCGCCCAGCTGTTGGCGGAGTTCACCTTCAGGATCAGCGGAATCTCGGCCGGAAACGCGTCGGCGGCGATCTCGATCATGCCGAGCGGCGCGGCATAGGCGCTAAGGCCCGCCTCGATCGCCAGCGCAGGATGATAGCGCGGATCGTAGGCTGGCGGGTTGATCGCGAAGCTGCGCGCCGGGCCGTGTTCAAATCCCTGGTCGACGGGCAGGATCACCATCTTGCCCGTGCCGCCCAGGCGTCCGTGGTTCAGCATCCGGGCAAGATTGGCCCGCGTGCCGGGATTATCGCTGCCGTACCAGGATAGGATGTCTCGCACCGCAGCCGTCGCCATCGTGTCACTCGCCTGTTTGTTACTGGAAATTGCGCCGGTCCTTAGCGGCCCGTGCGCGCGCCTGCCAAGCGCAAGCGGCGAGGCTGTCGCCGACGATGGCGAAGCCTGGCCTACATCTCGCCGCGCTGGCGGCGGAGCGCGAACCAGCGCGCGACGTTTCGTTGGTGCTCGGCGAGCGTGGCGGCAAAGACGTGACCGCCCTTGCCGTCGGCGACGAAGTAGAGCGCGTCGGTCTCGGCCGGATCGAGCACCGCTGCGATCGATTCGCGGCCCGGGTTGGCGATCGGGCCTACGGGCAGGCCGGGGCGCGTGTAGGTGTTATACCCGTTCACCGCGGTCTTTTCGGACAGCAGGATTCGGCGGCCGAGCGGACGGCCGCGCGTGATCGGATAGATGATCGTCGGGTCGGCATCGAGTTTCATGCCGACGCGCAGGCGGTTGGAGTAGACCGCCGCCACCATTCGTCGCTCGGCCGCGACGCCCGTTTCCTTCTCGACGATCGAGGCGAGCGTCACCGCCTCGGCGGGCGACTTCACCACCGTACGCGGCGAACGCCTGGGCCACAGCTCCTTCAACGTCGCAGCCATCGCCGCCTGCATCCGCTGGGCGACGCGGGCGCGCGCCTCGCCGCGTTCGAAGCTGTAGCCCTGCGGCAGCACCGATCCTTCAGCAAGCGGCGGCACGGCGCCGGTCAGCAGGGGTTCGGCTGCGAGGCGGTCGGCGACCATTACCGACGGCAGCCCCTCGGGGATGACGATCTGGTGTTGCACCGCAGCGCCGTCGGTCAGCGCGTCCAGAAGCTGCGCATAGCCTGCGCCCTTCGGGACCCGATACTCGCCCGCGCGGATCGGGCGGCCGTTCCCGAGGATCCGCGCCGCCAGCCGGAAGCGCCGGGCATCGTCGATCGCGCCCGCGCGCTCAAGTGCCGCCGCGGTCTGCGCGAGGCTGGCGCCCTTCGGCACGACGACGGTCACCTGCGGCGCGTCCTCGGGCGCGGTGCGGTGCCACTGGCGGAGCGTCAGCCCGGCGACACCGAGCCACGCGGCGGCGGCGAGGGCGAGCGCGAGGCGCAACAGGCGGTTCATCCGCGGGCCGGCTTAGCGGCTGGGCGGCGCGGACGGAACTGGGCGTGGCGATCGACGCGGCGGTTGAACTGCGGACGCGAAGCCTTCCGGACGCTGAGCGTCGGCCCGCATCGCCAAGCCTTCATGGACGCGGCACGTCGGCCCGGGATTTGATCCGCGCCACGGCGTTTTTGCACGGCGCAGCACTCGCGCAAACCGCCGCGACGACAGCCCCGCCCCGGATCAGGTCGGGGACGAGGGCGCTTCGACCGAGGCCGCAGCGCTCAGGCTCAATAGATCGCCGCGTCGGGCACCACATGCTGGCCGCCGCTCTTGTGGACGCGGCCCTGGCGCATGACGAAGCTCACGCGCTCCATCGTCCGGATGTTGGCGACCGGGTCCTCGTCGACCGCGATGATGTCGGCGTCCTTGCCTGCCTCGATCGTGCCGATGCGGTCGGCTCGGCCCAGCAGCGTCGCCGCGTCGATCGTCGCCATCCTCAGCGTCACCGCGGGCGGGATGCCCGCCTCGGTCATCAGCGCGAACTCCTGCCCGTTGATCCCGTGGCGGCCCACGCCGGTGTCGGTGCCGAACGCGATTCTGACGCCCGACTTGTATGCAGCGCTCAGCGTCTTGATCGCCAGCCCTGCCACCTCGCGCGCCTTGGCTGCGCTGGCGGGGGTCAACTCGCCCCGCTGCCCGGCCTTGTTGATCTCCTGCGGGGCAAGCAGCGTCGGCACGTAATAGGCGCCCGTGCGCTTGTAGAGCGCGAAGCTGGTGGAGTCGCCGTAAGTTCCGTGCTCGATCGAGTCGACTCCGGCCTCCAAAGCGGCGTTGATCCCGTCCAAACCGTGAGCGTGCGATGCAACCTTGCGTCCCCACAGATGCGCGGTGTCTACGACGGCCTTCATCTCCTCGGGGGTCATCTGCCGGCCGAGCCCGCCCGCGACATTGGATCCGACGCCGCCGGTCGCGGCGAACTTGATCACCTCGGCGCCGTCGGCGATCTGCTTGCGGGTCGCGCGGCGGCAGTCGTCGGGGCCGTCACAGACCGCGGTCATGTCCTCCTCGGCGACATGCGCGAACTCCTGGCGCAGGCCGTTCCGCGGATCGCCGTGGCCGCCGGTGACGCTGACCATGCGCGCTGCCATGACGATCGTCGGGCCTTCGATAACGCCTTCGGCGATGCCGCGCTTCAGCGCGCGGCTCATCGGCGGATAGCCGCCCAACTCGCGCACGGTGGTGAAGCCGGCCTGCAGGTCCAGCCCGGCGTTGCGGATCCCCTTGACGAAGGCGTCCTCGCGGTTGGCGGTGGTGCCTTCGATCCGATCCTTCAGCTGTTCGCCGCTTGAGCCCATGTGGATGTGGCTGTCGATCAGCCCCGGCATCACCCACTGGTCGCGCAGCTCGATCAAGCGAGCGCCTGCCGGGCCGTCGCGGAAGCCCTCGCTCACTGACTCGATGCGGTTGCCGCGGATGACGATGGTCGATGGTCCCAGCGCCGGACGGCCGGGGACGGCGAGCAGGTGGCCCGCGTGGATGACGGTGACCGGGGCGACGCGCTCCTGCGCGATCGCGGCGGGGGCGGTGGCCAGCAGGGCGGCGGCGAGGAACGTGCGCATGGCCGTGACAATCGGCATTGGCGCGTGCGGGTGTCAACCAAGGTCTCTTACCGCGCCGGGGAGGGGCTTGGGTCAGCGCCCGATCAGGCGCTGCGCCATCGCGTCGGCGACCTCGCCGGGTGTGCGGCCTTCGGCTGCGGAACGGTTGAGCACGTCGCCCACGCGCGGGCCGATCGCGTGCACCTCGGCCATCACCTTGGCTTCGTCGGTCTCGCCCAGATAGGCACGCGTCACCCAGATGATGCCGCCCGCGTTGATCACATAGTCGGGCGCCCACAGGATGCCGCGTTCGGCCAGTGCCGCGCCGTCGGCCGGGGTGGCGAGCTGGTTGTTCGCAGCGCCCGCGATCACCCGCGCGCGGATGGCGGGTATCGTCTGAGGATTGAGCGTCGCGCCCAGCGCGCAAGGCGCCAGCACGTCGACGTCCGCGCTATGGATGCTTTCGGCGTCCGCTAGCTCGGCGCCCAGCCGCGCGGCCAGCTCAGCCGCGCGCTCGCGCGCGACATCGGCAAGCGTCAGCTTGGCACCCGCCTGCGCCAGCAGCTCGGCCAGCCGGCCGCCGACCGAGCCGATGCCCTGGATCGCCACGCGCACGCCGTCGAACGCGGAGCGTCCGAGGCCACGCTCAGCGGCGGCCTTCAGCCCCTCGAACACGCCCGCAGCGGTCGCCGGCGCGGGCGAGCCGCCGAGCTCGCCTTCGCCCGCCGGCAGGCCGGAGACGAAGCGCGTCACCTTGCCGATCGTCACCATGTCCTCTTGCGTCATGCCGACGTCCTCCGCAGTCACGTAGCGCCCGCCAAGGCTGTCGACCGCGCGCCCGAACGCTTCCATCATCGCCGGGGTCTTTGGGCCATCGGCCAGGATCACCGCCTTGCCGCCGCCCGCAGGCAGGCCCGCCATGGCATTTTTATAGCTCATCCCCCGGCTGAGGCGCAGCGCGTCGGTCAGCGCGGCGGTGCTGGTCGGATACCGCCAGAAGCGTGTGCCGCCTCCGCCCGGGCCGCGATGGGTCGAATGGAGCGCGATGATTGCCTTCAGGCCGGTGTCGCGGTCATGAAACAGATGGACGCCTTCGTGTGCGTCAAAATCGGGCAGATCGAACACCGGGCAGGTTACTCCAGCAGGGGGATGCTCGCCGCCGCTACCAGCGGCCCGGCCTTGAAGCCAAGCGGTCCGGATGGCGACGCAAGGATGCAACCGTTTGGCTCTATCCGCCGTAATTTTGTGGTATTAATGGGAAGCGGCCGGACGGAGTGGGCAACGCAGTTGCGGCTTGAGCTTAAGGGGCGTTCTCAGATGGCAGACAAGCGTGTCTTGGGCGGCGGCGTATTGCTGGTGGCAATCGGCGGGGTGGCACTGGCGCAGGCGCCGGTGCGGCTGGGGCCGCCGCCGGGCGGCACGGTCAGCTACCGGGTTAGCGCCAGCACCTATTCGGGCTTCGGCGCGCAATTTATG
>Ga0326763_1000195_pt1 | contig 23068 bp, 21 predicted proteins | sample NORPS_P_FD_207671 | JGI IMG/M metagenome (GOLD analysis project Ga0326763, IMG submission 207671) | Hot spring water microbial communities from Norris Geyser Basin, Yellowstone National Park, WY, United States - NOR.PS_P | ecosystem: Environmental > Aquatic > Thermal springs > Unclassified...
TGGTCATGGGGATGAGCTGGGCCGCGGCGGCATGGGGTGGGGTGGCGGCGATCACCGGCGCTTACCTGACCGGACTGTGGATCGCCCGCACGCCCCTGCGGGAGCACATCCCCCAGGGGGTCCAGGCTCTCGGATACGGCCTGCTGATCCCCATCTTCTTTGTGGCCGTGGGCCTGGAAGCCCAACCTCCGGACCGGGGGATGCTGTCCCTCTTTGGGATGGCGCTGTTTCTTCTTACCTGCCGTTCCTGGGGGAAGGGGTCGGGGCGCGGGATTTCGCTGGATCCGGGGTGGTGCATGCGGTGGGCGGGTTCGTGGCCCTGGTGGGAGCGGCCATGGTGGGCCCCCGCCTGGGCCGCTTCAATCGCGACGGCACGCCCAACGTGATCCCGGGGCACAGCCTGACCCTGGTGACCCTGGGCACCTTCATCCTGTTCTTCGGCTGGTTCGGATTCAATCCTGGCTCCACCCTGGCGGCGACGGATCTTCGGATCGCCATGATCGCGGTCAACACCTTCCTGGCCGGGGCCGCCGGGGCGGTGGTGGCGATTTACTTCGCTTTCTTCTGCACCGGCAAGCTGGACCTCGCCCTGGCGTGCAACGGGGCCCTCGCCGGCCTGGTGGGGATCACCGCCCCGTGCGCCTACGTGGCTCCATGGGCGGCGGTGCTCATCGGGGGGATCGCGGCCCTGGTGATGATCGGCGCCTCCGCCTTCGTCGAGCGCGTCCTCCGCGTGGATGACGTGGTCGGAGCTTCGGCGGTACACGGGTTCGCTGGCCTGTGGGGCCTGCTAACTGTCGGGATCTTCGCCGATGGGACCTATGGAGGGGTCCGGGGTCTGATCGTAGGGGAATGGGCGCAGCTGGTCGCCCAGCTCGTCAGCATCCTCACGGTGACCGCGTGGTCCCTGGGAACGGGCTTCCTGGTCTTCTGGCTGATCCGTTCGACCATCGGGTTGCGGGTGAGCCCGGAGGAGGAGCGCATCGGCCTGGATCTCACCGAGCACGGGGCCGAGGCCTACCCCTCCGGCCGCCGGCTTCCTGTTGAAGCGATGTGAAAGGAGGGCAAGCCATGGGATGGGAGATGGAGGTCATCCTCGGAGGCCTGGGGTTCGCCTTCTTCCTGCTCCTGTGGGGGATCCTCCCGCACCGGATCCATCAGGCCCGTCGATCGAACAGCGACGGATCCATCCTCTCCCCGCACCAGGTCGAAGCGTTACGCGTTGAGGCCGAGGGGGTGAAGGCCGAAGCAAACCGCGTCGTCCGCGTCCCATCCGTTCGATCGCCCGTCGGGTTATCGGTGGACGACCGGCTCTTCCATCTTCGCGTGCTTCCCAACTCCTCCCGGAACGGCGGGCCTTGGGGGGTGTTGGAGGGACAGATCGGCGGATGGGGGTTTCGGGTTCCGGTGTTCTTCGAGCAGGTTCGGATCAACGGGACGCTCCGGGAGCGCTATCGGGCGCGGATCTGGGGCTGCTGCTGCGAGGCGACCGCGATCCCCGATTTCCGTGAGCGGGCGGAGGACGTCTTCCGGGCGCTCGAATATGCAGGCCAGCTTCCTCCCTATGCCCTCCAGCGCTCCGAACCTCACGATCCCGCGCTGACCCTGATCTATCCCTGGGGAGAGGGATGGCGGGTCCACGAGCCGGACGGCCCGATCCTGGAGGCGATGGACCTGGGGACCCTGCGCCGGCGCGTGGCGGATGCGCACGGCCTGCCCGTGGAAGCCGTTCAGGTGCGGGTGCTATCGGAGGAGCTGGCATGGGTCCCGCCCGCCGCCGTCTTCCGGCCGGCCGTCGGATGGGGCCCCTGGATGCCGGTGGCCTGGAGCGGGACCAGCTGGCGCCTGCATCTGGCCGGCGCCCCGCTGTCGGCCCCCGGCGATGGAGCGGGGATCTGGTCGCTGTGGAAAGTCGTAGCCGCCCGGGGCCTGGAGCGCGGATGGCTTCGCGTCCCGGAGGATCTGGCCCTGGAGGTCTGGTCGGCAGCGGCGTGGGAGGTCCTCGCGAGCGCCCTGCCGGAGGCGATGGCCGGGCTTCGGTTCTATGCGAGCGGACCGTGGTTCCGCGCGGTCCTCCTCCCGGTCTACCGGTATGAAGACCGCTTGAGCTCTAGCTTCCGCACGCCGCACCGGGTCGGGAAGGGGATGTGATCTCGCGTTCCCTTCCCGACCTGCAGGGCTGGGTCGACCCTGGCGCGAGCGGACCACCCTGGCCGAAAGCGATCACCTCGCCCGGAAAAGAAAAGGCCTGCGGGTTTCCGATCCGGTCGGCTGGGGCGTGATCTCCGCGTTATCCCGGGTCCGAAAGCGGCCACCCCGCCCGGAAGACGGCAAAGCTCCTTCTGGCCTTGCGGAGCCGATGCGGATCGTCCTGGCCGGGTGGATGCGCATCCTGAGCTCGGCCTTTCTGGATCGATTCCCCGGCCGGGTGATCCACCTCCACCCGGCCCTGCCGGGGATGTTCCCCGGTCGCGATGCCATCCGGCGGGCCTTCGAGGCCTACCGGCGCGGGGAGATCCCGTATAGCGGCTGCATGGTGCATGAGGTCACCCCGGAAGTGGATGCCGGGCCGGTGCTGGCCCAGGCCGTCGTCCCCATCTTCCCCGACGATACCCTCGAGCGCTTCGAGGCCCGCATGCACGAGGCCGAGCATCGCATCCTCCTCGAGGGGATCCAGCGCGCCCTGGAGCGCATCCGGTCGCGCGGCTTCTGACATCGGGAAGCCTGCTCTTCATCAGGATCCCCCTTTCGGCAGGCCTTTGTGCATTGTGCACAAAACCAGGTGTCTCAGTTTTGGTCTCCCCGCCCGTAGCCAGGGCTCGTGCCTCTTTTTACAATCGGGGGGAATTTCCATGCCGTGTGAGGAGGTGGCGATGGCCCGGCAGACCCTTACCGAAGTCGCCCGGGAGGTCCTGGAGCGCAGCAACGGGAAGGCCCCGAAGCCCCTCACCAAACCGAAGGACGTCATCGAGTTCGCCCGCGCCCAGGGCGTGGTGATCGTCGATCTGAAGTTCGTGGATCTGCTGGGGACCTGGCAGCATTTCAGCATCCCCATCACGGCGCTCTCCGAGGAAGTCTTCCAGGAGGGGCTGGGCTTCGACGGCTCCAGCATCCGGGGCTTCCAGTCCATCGATGAGAGCGATATGATCCTGATCCCGGACCCCACGACCGCGGTGGTGGATCCGGTCTGTGAGGTGCCCACCCTCAGCCTGATCTGCGACGTCTACGACCCGGTGACCCGTGAGCCCTACACCCGGGACCCCCGTTACATCGCCCGGAAGGCGGAGGAATATCTGAAGCGGAGCGGGATCGCCGATGTCAGCTACTGGGGCCCGGAGGTGGAGTTCTTCATCTTCGACAACATCCGATTCGATCAGGGGGCGCATTACGGCTTCTACTTCATCGATTCGGAAGAGGGGATCTGGAACAGCGGCCGGGATGAGGGGCGGCCGAACCTGGGCCACCGCCCGCGGTGGAAGGAGGGTTACTTCCCGGTGCCCCCGGCGGACTCCCTCCAGGACCTGCGCTCGGAGATCGTGTTGCGGCTGATGCAGGCGGGCATCGAGGTGGAGACCCATCACCATGAGGTGGCCACCGGCGGACAGTGTGAGATCGATATGCGCTTCAAGACCCTCACCCGCATGGCCGATCAGGTGCTGATGTATAAATACATCATCAAGAACGTGGCCCGGGCCCACGGGAAGACGGCCACTTTCATGCCCAAGCCGCTCTTCGGGGACAACGGCTCGGGGATGCATGTGCACCAGAGCCTCTGGAAGGAAGGCCGCAACCTGTTCTGGGACGAGCGGGGCTACGCCGGCCTCTCGGAGCTGGCCCGCTATTACATCGGCGGGATCCTCTACCACACGCCGGCCCTCCTGGCCTTCTGCGCCCCCACCACCAACTCCTACCGCCGTCTGGTCCCCGGCTATGAGGCGCCGGTGAACCTGGTCTACTCCCGGCGCAACCGCAGCGCTGGCATCCGCATCCCGATGTATTCGGATTCCCCTGCGGCCAAGCGGATCGAGTATCGCTGCCCGGATCCTTCGGCGAACCCCTACCTGGCCTTCGCCGCCATCCTGATGGCCGGCCTGGATGGGATCCAGAACCGCATCGATCCGGGGGACCCGGTGGATGTGGATCTTTATGAGCTGCCGCCGGAGGAGGCTCGCAAGATCAAGCAGGTGCCGGGCTCCCTGGAGGAGGCCCTGCGGGCCCTGGAGCGGGACCACGAGTTCCTGTTGCGGGGCGGCGTCTTCACCCCGGACGTCATCGAGACATGGATCGAGCTGAAGCGGAAGGAGGTGGATGCCATCCGCCTCCGGCCGCACCCGTATGAGTTTTACCTCTACTACAGCGCGTAAGGGAGCGGCCTCATCGGACAGGGGGCGGAGGGGAAGCCCCTCGGCCCCCTGTCTGTTTCCGGGACTCTGTATGGAGGGCCGTATGATCGGGATTTTCCTTCGCGGTCTGCTGCTCAGCCTCTCCCTCTCGGTCCCTCTGGGGCCGGGGAACTTGGCCATCCTGCGGGCGGGCCTGCGCAGCGGGTGGAGAGGGGCGGTCCTCACCGGTCTGGGGACCGTGGCCGGGGATCTTACCTATTTCACCCTGAGCCTGGCGGGGGCGGCGACCCTGCTGGTGCGGTGGCCGGCGCTGGGGACGGCCATGGCGGCGGCGGGGGCCGTGTTGCTGATCGGGCTGGGGATGTTGACGTTGCGGGATGCGTGGCGAGGGATCTCTGTCTCCTGGGAGGCGGGAGCTTCCTCCTCTCGGCTGTTCCTGACCGGCCTGGCCATCACCCTGACCAACCCGATGGTCCTTCTCTGGTTCGCCGCCATCGCCTCCACCATGCTCCGCCTGGGGATCCCGGAGGTCACGCCGACCGCGGTGGCGGTGTTCTACGGCGGCTTCACTGCAGGGAGCCTCCTCTGGGTGGGTCTGCTGGGCCTGGTGGCCCACGGCGGGGTCCGACGGCTTTCGCCCCCGGTGTTGCGGGCGCTGACTCTCCTGTGCGGGCTGACGTTGCTGGCAATGGGTGGATGGAGCGGGCTGCGGTTGCTCGCATCGCTGGGGTGAACGGGGGGAACCGCCCCTCGCGGTCCCCGAGGCCACGGTCGCCCCGGCGATCGGAGACTTCAGATGCTCAGGGGCCTCACTCCCTCCGGGCCTCCGATGCGGCCTTCAAGCGCTGACGATAGAACAGAGTCCAGCACGTGGACAGGAATGCAGCCACCCCTGTATGGATCCCCAGCTCCAGCATGGAGAGACCGGCCGGAAGCAACCCGCGTCCGCTGGGATAGAAGGGCATGCCCGGGATCTCGCCGAGCCCGGCGATTCGCTGCAGCGCATAAAAAGGTCCCATCAGCCCCATCTCCATCAAGCCGGCGATCCCGAACAGCTTCATGGCGAAGGGAACCACTTGGCCGGCATATTGCTGGATGGCGTTCCAGCCATAGGCGATGCTCGCCCGGACCGAACGGCGGTTCAGGATGCATGCCCGATCCGCAAGGGCTTCGATCCAGCTGAAGAGGATCAAGGCGGGGATCCAGATCAATAACCCCACCCAGCAGCAAAACAGGCCCAGATCGATCTGGGGGCCCGGGATGGTCGATCGACCTTCAATCAGCGCCTGCCCGATTGGAATCGCCAGCGGGAGCACGGAGGCTCCCGCGAGTAAAAAGATGGGCAGCCGGAGCAGCCCGTGGATCAGGAAGATCCGCCAGCCGTAGCGCCGGATGGCCTCCCAGCCTGTGGAAAGCGTGGGCGCCGTGCTTTCCTCCACGTGATTCACCAGGGCGATCAGCGCGGCATGGCCGAGTGCATGGATCAGAAGCCACACGGCCATGGCGAGGAGGGCCAGAAGGGAAATCCCTGCCCACACCCATGGAGAGGAATAGAGGAGGAGCCCCCGGAGCTCTTCAGGAGATTGGGGGAAAGCGATGAACGCGTTCCCACTGAACTGGAAGAGGGCCGTGGGAGGTCCGAAACCGGCGATGAACCCGAACAGCCACAGGGATCTGTGGCCGCTCACGATCCGCCAGGCTCGCGAAAACAGCGCGCGATCGCCCATCGCCCCTCTCCACGCTCGTGCCGGATGCTGGGGGCCGGGGTGTTGAGGATCTGCAGCGAACAGGGCTCCTGAATCATTTTACTCGATGCATCCGGATCCTGTGATTGAAAGGGGACCATGAAAAGCAAAGCACAGGGCCGGGATCTGCCCGCACCCTGTGCTTTCTCTTCGTCTCGATGTTTGAGGCGATCCTCCGTGTTCGGGGCGCCGGGTTAATGCACCAGCCAGCTCCGGAATCCCAACAACCACCAGTTCCGGAAGTAAGGATGAAGAACGCCAGGAAGGCCAGCACGATCACGAAGGTCCCCCGGGGCTCCTCGTGAGCGGTTTCCGCTGCTTCGGGCGGATCCGCCGGGCTCACGGCCACCAGGCGGAGGGAGCGGGCTTCCTGAACCGTTCCGGTGAGCACGGAGCTCAGGACGATGAGGATAAACATGGCGCCGCCGATGGCGGCGATCACGCCGCCGATGCCCGCCATGGCAAGGGTCAGCTGAGCGGATTCCGGTTCAATTTCCCCCGGAGGAGGATGGATGGGATATGATCGCCGTCATATTTGGAAAACATCACAAACCGAGCGTTCCCTTCGTGGAGGGGACGTCCCCTCGCCGGGGGTCCAGCCGCACGGCCATCTCCAGGGCGCGGCCCAGGGCTTTGAAGAGGGCCTCCGCCCGATGATGATCGTCCCGCCCGGAGAGCAGGCGGGCGTGCAGGTTCATGCGGGCGTGGACCGCCAGGCTTTCCAGGAAGTGGGAGATCAGGGAGGTGGGCAGGGCCCCCACCATCGGTCCGCCGAAGGGGAGATCCAGCACAGCGTAAGGCCGACCCGAGAGATCCACCGCCACGAAAGCCAGCGCCTCGTCCATCGGCACATACGCATGCCCCATCCGCACGATCCCTTTTCGATCCCCTAACGCCTCATCCAGAGCCTGTCCCAGCACGATGGCCACATCCTCCACCGTGTGATGAGGATCGATGTGCAGATCCCCCCGGGCTTGGACCTCCAGGTCGAAGAGCCCGTGGAAGGCGAACAGGTGCAGCATGTGGTCCAGGAAGCCGATGCCAGTCTCCACCCGGGCTTCTCCCCGCCCGTCCAGTCGGAGAAAGATCGTCACCTCGGTTTCCGCGGTGCGTCGCTGGCGTCGAGCCTCACGGGGCGCCATGGGGGATCTCCTCGGCGATCTCCGTCAGGGCCCGGAGCAGCGCCTCGCTGTGCTCCGGCCGCCCCACCGAGATGCGGATATGCTCCCGGAGCGCCGGCGCGGTGTAGCGACGGATCAGGATCCCGCGCCGCAGCAGCGCCTCCCACAGGCGATGGGCGTCCCACCCGATCACCCGGCACAGGATGAAATTGGTGTGGCTGGGGAACGGCCGGAGGAAGGGGAAGGCCTGCAGGGCCCGGTAAAGCCGCTCCCGCTCAGCCACCAGGCGGGCCACGTTCTCCATCAGATACGCTCGATCCTCCAAAGAAGCCAGAGCGGCCTGCTGCGCCGCCAGGTTGACGTTGAAGGGCGGGCGCACCTCGTCGTAGGCCCGGACCAGGTCCGGGTGCATCAGAGCGTAGCCCACGCGAAGGGCCGCCAGTCCCGCCCACTTGCTGAAGGTCCGCACGATGGCCAGGTTCGGATATCGGGGGAGCCAGCCGGCGAAGGTGCGGCCGGAGAACTCGAAGTAGGCTTCGTCCACGATGACCATCACGCCTTCCTCGAGGGCCGCCTGAAGGGTCTCCTCCGGGAGCAGCTGGCCGTCCGGGTTGTTGGGGGAGGCCAGGAAGACAGCGGCGGGTTGTAGTTGCCGGATCGCCTCGAGGAGCGTCTCGCGGGGAAGGCGGAACGCCTCATCCCGCTGGACGATGTGGACGCGGCCCCCGTGCCAGCGGATGGAGAGGGCATACATCTCGAACGTGGGCTCGGCGATGAGGGCCGCTCGACCGGGCCCGACCAGCAGCCGGGCCAGGAGATCGATCACATCGTCGGCCCCGTTGCCCAGGGCGATCCACTCCGGACCGAAGCCGGTGTATCCGGCCAGGGCCTGGCGCAGGGCGCGTCCCTGGGGATCCGGATAGCAATGCCATTCCCCGTTCCGCAGCGCCTCCCGAGCGCGCGGGGAGGGTCCATAAGGGTTCTCATTGGCGTGCAGGCGGATCAGCCGGTCCGGCCGGATGCCGTAAGCGGCGGCCAGCTCCTCCGGGGAGACCGCCATGCTATAGGTCAAGAGGTCCCGGAGATCCGGTCGGATCCATCGTTCCATGCGGATCGCTCCTGGTGTGCGGGTTTTAAAAGGGAGAGGCCTTCTCGGCCTCGCGCAGCTGGTCCAGCACCCGCTGCCAGCGGGGAGGTTCTTCCTCGAAGATGTAGGTCACCGGGGCCACCACCACGCCGCTTCCGCCGATGGCCCGCAGCTGCCGGATGGCCTCGTTCAGGCGATCCTTGCGCACGATGATGTGGATGGCGAACCAGCCGGGGTCCTCCTCGCGCACGTAGACGCGGGAGATCGTGGGGCCCTGGAGGCCGCCCAGATCCGTCTGGGCGAACAGGCGGCGGGCGATGGCCTCAGCGGACTCCCCGCGCATGTTGGCGAAGAGCATGTAGTGGCCTTCCGCCCGCAGGTGGGCCTCGAAGAACTCCACCAGCTGCCGCGCCACGGCCAGGACCTCCGGCCGGGAACGCAGGGCCTCGCGGTTGGCGATCAGGCAGGCCTGAGCGTGGAGGATGATGCCGTCCCGCAGGGGCTTCAAGCGGTTGTCGTGGAGCGTGGTCCCGGTGGTGGTGAGGTCGGCGATCAGGTCGGCATAGCCGATGCTGGGGGCAACCTCCAGGGTGCCCTCGGAGACCACCAGCTGGAAGGCGGGGATCCCCCGCTCCTGCAGGAAGCGGCCCACCAGGCGGGGGAAGCGGGTGGCGATGCGTAGAGGATGGCCCTCCCGAGCCCGGGATTGGGCGAGGGCAGCCAGCTCCTCCACCGTCTCCACGGGCCAGGATTCGGGCACAGCCAGGACCAGATCACAGTGGCCGTAGTGGAGAGCGTCGTGGAGGATGAGAACGCTGGGGTCGTGATCCAGGCGCTCCATCACCACATCGTAGCCGGTGATGCCGAAGTCGACCCCGCCGTCCCGGACGCTCAGGGGGATATCGCCGGCCCGCTGGAAGAGGACAGTGACGCCGGGCAGGGCGGGGATGCGGGCGACATACTGGCGGGGGTTGGTCTTCTCCACCGCCAGGCCGCATGCGGCCAGGAAGGCCAGCGTGGGCTCCTCCAGTCGCCCCTTGCTGGGCAGCGCGATCCGAATCTCCCCGGGGCGCCGCGCGCCCGGTTGCCACAGGCCATGCGCCTGCAACGCGTGCCTCCTTGCAGACCACTGGTTTTCCCCCATTTTATCGCAGGGGCAGCCCGCTGGATGGTCCCTGCCGGTGGTCAGATGTGGCGTTTTCGTGTTCCTCCGCCTCCCGTTATACTGGGGAAGTCGGATGATTGGTCCCGGGGATCGATGGATGGGTTCCCTGATCGAGATCCTGCAGAAAGTCCCTCTGTTCGCGGGCCTGGACGTAGACGCCTATCACGAGATCGGCCACTGGGCGGAGGTGCTCTCCTTTCCGGCGGAGCGTTATATTTTCCATCAGGGCGATGAGGCCGACGCAGTTTGGATCGTGGCCGAGGGACGGGTCCGGATGTTGCGTCAGGCCTCCCCGGGCAAGGAGGTGATCCTGGAGATCCTGGGGCCGGGGGAGGTGTTCGGCGGGGCAACCCTCCTGCTCAGCCGCAACCCTGCCACTGCTCAGGCCGCCACCCCCGTCACCGTCTTGCGGATCCCTCGGGCCGCCTATCTGGAGCTCCTGGAGCGCTACCCCCGTGTGGCGGTCCGGTTGCTCCAGATGCTGGGTCAGCGTCTGGAGCGGGCCATGGCCATTCGGACGCTGGTCCTGGAGCGAGTGGAGAACCGCATCGCCTATGTGCTGCTGACCCTGGCGGAGCGCGCTGGCCAGCCCGAAGCCGGGGGCTTTCGGATCACGATCCCCCTCTCCCGGGAAGATATCGCCCGTATGGCGGGCACCACCCTGGAGACGGCCATCCGGATCCTGAGCCGCTGGACCCGGGCCGGATGGATCCGCACGGAGCGGGGAGGATACATCTGGATCCGGGATCTGGATACGCTGCAGGAGCTGGCGCACAGCGAGGGGGAAGCGCACGGCGATCGCTGAGCGGTCACCCGGTTGTCGTCCTTCGGATGGCGATCCGCCACACGCGGCGGGAGTGGGGGCCGGGGCGGATGGTGGCCGCGGGCCGCACCCCCGCCACCCACAGGATCTCCTCCCGCTCGTTCACCAGCAGGGGCCAGCGATCCCGCCAGGGCTGAGGGATCTTCTGATTGATCAGGAAGGTCTTCAGGCGGACCGGCCCGGGCATCCCCGCCGGGTGGAAGCGATCCCCCGGGCGCCGGGTCCGGAAGCGCAGTGGCTCCCCCGCTTGCTCCGCATCCAGGTAGAGGGTCCACAGATCCGCATACTGGAGCCGGGCGGGATCCCATACGGGAAGCTCCTCCCAGATCACGACCCACCGGCCGTCCGGCCAGAGCGTCTCCCCCGGCTGTAAGCGGAGAGTTCCCGACAGCAGCGGCAGGTCCGGCTCCGGCCAGAGGGCGCCCTCCTGGGCGAGGATGAGGGTTCCATAGGCAACGGCGACCCGCAGGCCCTCCGGCCAGGTCAGCATCCCTCCGGTCATCCCCTCTTCCGCCATCCGGATTGCCTCTTCCACGTGCTCGAACCGCAGGTCCCGCAGGCGATGGGCCAGGCGGAAGGCGGCCTCCCGCAGGGCCATGCGCCGCAGGCTGAGGGGGAGCTCGCGCCAGCGGGCGAGATCGAAAACGATCCGCCCCGGCTCCTCGAGGGCCACGAAGGTGGGCCAGGCCTGGCGAAGGGTTTGTTCCAGGAACTCGTAGTCGGCCGCGAGGGTCTCCGCCATCCGCCACCAGATCTCCCGCAGGCGAGGATTGAGGCGTTCCAGGAACGGCAACACCTCATGGCGCAGCCGGTTGCGGAAGAAGGTGAGGTCCAGGTTCGAGCGGTCGAAACGCGGGGTCAGCCCCCGGGCCCGCAAGTAGGCCTCGATCTCGCTCCGCCAGACGCCGAGGAGCGGCCGCACCAGCCGGAGCCCCTCCGGAGGCCGGCGCAACAGCCCGTGGTATTCCGTGAGGGGCATGGACGGGCGCATCCCCCGCAGCCCGGCCAGGCCGCTCCCACGCAGGAGATGCATCAGCACGGTCTCCACCTGATCATCCGCATGATGGGCCACGGCGATGGTCCGGCTGCCCACCCGAGCGGCCACCTCCGCCAGGAACGTGTAGCGCGCCTGACGGGCAGCCTCTTCCAGGGAAAGGCCTTCCCGCTCCGCCAGGGCCCGGACCTCGAGATGCTCCACGGTGTAAGGGAGCCCGCGCGCCGTCGCCTGCTCGGCCACGAACGCGGCGTCGGCGTCGGCCTCCGCTCCCCGCAGGCCGTGGTGGAGATGCGCGATGTGGAGCGCGATCCCCAGCTCCGGAGCCAGGGTGTGCAGGGCGTCCATCAGGCACAGGGAGTCCGGTCCCCCCGAGACCCCGACCACCACGGTCTCCCCGGGGGAAAAGAGGGAGAAGCGACGGGCGGCCTCCCGGACCGCCCGGAGCACCCGCGCGATGGCGCGTTTCTCGGCCGACACGATCTTCCCCCGAGCGAGCGGATCCAGAGCCCTCACCTCCGGGCAGGCCGCGCGGCGTTCACGGGAGCTGGCCCAGGAACGTCCGCACGGCCTCGTTGAAGGCTTCGGGCGCCTCGACGTTCGCGAGGTGGCCGGCCGAGGGGAGCACCACGAGCCGGGCGTTGGGGATGGCCTCCGCCATCTGGCGGGCCACCTCAGGTGGGGTCACCTCATCTTCCTCGCCGACGATCACCAGCGTGGGGACCTGGATCCGGGGGAGGAGCTCCGTTCGATCCGGGCGTTCGGCCATGGCCTGGAGGGCGCCGATGAGCCCGGCGGCCGGGTTGGTCATCATCTTGCGTCGCAGCCGCTCCACCCGGTCCGGATGCTCCCGTCGGGTGGTGGCTCCCAGCAGACGGGGGAGGAAGGCCTCCACCGCGGCGGCTGTCCCCTCCTGGCGGATCCGTTCGATCAGCGCGTAACGGTTTGCCCGGGCCTCCGGTGTGTCCGCCTGATGTCGGGTATCCGCCAGGATGAGCCCGCGAACCCGCTCGGGGTAGGCGGCGTAAAAGGCGAAGGAGACGTATCCGCCCATGGAGAGCCCGGCCAGGACCACCCGATCGATCCCCAGGAGGTCCAGTAGCCCGCGCAGATCCTCCGCGTAGGTTTCCATGGTGTAGGGACCTTCGGGGGCGCTGCTTCCTCCGAACCCGCGCAGGTCCACGGCGATAGACCGGGCCACATCCCCCAGGGCCTCGACCTGCGGATCCCACAGCCAGCGGCCCAGGGGGAACCCGTGGATCCAGAGCACCGGGATGCCCCGGCCACGGAGGTCATACACCAGACGGATGCCCTGAACGGTGGCGAACGGCATCGCAGCCTCCTGATCCGGAGGATGGTCACCGAGATTCATTATAGGGCAACCAGTTCGATCCTCCGGGCGGTGCGGTGCGCCCGGCCGGAGATCGGGGGCCTCCATTCCATCAGGAGGTCTGTTGTCATCGGAGCGGCTTTCGCCGTGACTTGACGTAGGCCGGAATTCATTTCGGCCTGTATCCTCCTCATCCGCATCTGCAGGAGCGGCCCTGATCTCGCCGCCTTGAGGACAGATGGGGGGCTTCCGCCGCGATCGGTGAGTATGTCCCAAAATTGTAGGACAACTGCTTGCAGTTGTCCTACAAGGCGGCCAGGCCCGACAAAATCGGGACACACCCCGATTGGTTGCCGGATCCTTCCCATCGATGGGATGGGGCTACAATTCGGGGTTGGCGGGTTTTGCACGATCCCTCGGAGCGGAAGCCATGTCCGATGCGCGGGCGCGAGCGGAGCACATCTTTCGGACGCGCTTTGGGGGCGCACCCCTCCTGCAAGCCCGGGCGCCGGGGCGGGTCAACCTGATCGGCGAGCACACGGATTACAACGAGGGCTTCGTCCTCCCCATCGCCATCGATCGCGCGGTCTGGGTGGCCGCCCGCCCGCGGACGGATCGGGAGGTCCATCTGATCGCGGCGGATTTCGGGGAGGAGGCCGTGTTCTCCCTGGACGGCTTGCGTCCGGGCGTTCTGCGGGGATGGGCGGCTTACCAGGCCGGCGTGGCCTGGGCGCTGGAAGGGGCCGGATATCGTCTGGTCGGGATGGATGCGGTGGTGGCGGGGGATGTGCCGATCGGGAGCGGCCTGAGCTCCTCGGCTGCCCTGGAAGTGGCCTTCGCGGTGGCCTGGACGGCGCTGAGCGGCCACGAGATCCCGGCTCTGGATCTGGCCCGCCTGTGCCAGCGGGCAGAGAACGAGTTTGTAGGGGTGCGTTGCGGGATCATGGACCAGATGGCCGCGCGGTTCGGCCGGCGGGGACATGCCATGTGGATCGACTGCCGCTCCCTGGCGATCGAGTGGGTGCCGGTCCCGCCGGAGATGGTCGTGCTGGTAGCCGATAGCGGGGTGCGCCGGGCCCTGGCGGCCTCGGCCTACAACGAGCGTCGGGCGCAATGCGAGGAGGCGGTCCGACGGCTCCGGTCACGGGATCCGGGGTTGCGGGCGTTGCGCGATCTCACCCCCGCGGCTCTGGAGGCGGCCCGGGTCGAGCTCCCGGAGGTGATCTACCGACGGGCTCGCCACGTGGTCACAGAGAACCAGCGGGTGCGGGAGGCGGTGGACGCGTTGCGGCGCGGGGATCTCCCGGCCTTCGGAGCATTGCTCAACGCCTCCCACGACAGCCTGCGGGACGACTACGAGGTCAGCTCCCCGGAGCTGGACACCCTGGTGGAGGCGGCCCGGGCGGTCCCCGGGGTGTATGGGGCGCGGTTGACGGGAGCCGGATTCGGGGGCAGCATCCTCACGGCCGTCCATCGGGACGCGGTGGCCGAGGCGGCGGAGGCGATGACCCGGGCCTACCTCGCCCGCTTCGGACGAGCGCCGACCCTGTTCCGGGTCGAGCCCGATGAGGGAGCTCGGGTGGAGCAGATGGCGAACCCATGAGGCCGGCGATGTCGACCCATCGGCCCCGCCACCCTTTCCGGGCGCTTCGTCACTGGAACTACCGGCTCTATTTCATCGGCCAGCTGATCTCGCTCAGCGGGACCTGGATGCAGACCATCGCCCAGAACTGGCTGGTCTACCGGCTCACCGGGTCGCCGGCCGGGCTGGGCATCATGAACGGCCTCTCGATCCTGCCGCTCTTCCCTCTGGCATTGTTCGGTGGCAGCCTGGCGGATCGCTTCCCGCGGCGCTGGCTCATTGTGATCACCCAGTCGCTGATGATGTTCCAGGCCTTCCTGCTGGCCTGGCTCACCTGGAGCGGTCACGTCCAGGTCTGGCACGTGTGGGTGATGGCGATGCTGCTGGCGGCTTTTCAGATGCTGGACGTGCCCGCCCGCCAGGCCTTCGTGGTGGAGATGGTGGGGGAGGAGGATCTGGGCAACGCCATCGCCCTGAACTCCTCCCTGTTCAACTTCGCGCGGATCATCGGCCCTTCCCTGGCCGGGCTGGTGGTGGCCACGCTGGGGGAGGCCATGGCCTTCTTCCTCAACGGCGTTTCGTTCCTCGCGGTGATCGCCGGTCTGCTGGCCATGCGGCTGCCCGGCTCAACGGCCCGGCGTGTCCGCGCGGGCTCCGCTTCGGATCCCCTGGCCGGGCTGGCTCGCATCCGAGCGGATGCCACGTTGTGGGGCCTGGTGAGCATGGTAGGGGTGTCCGCTTTCCTCTCCATGCCCTATACCACCCTTCTGCCCGTTTTCGCCCGCACCTCCCTCTGGGGCAGCGCGGCGCCGGTGGTGGCGCGCCTCTGCGGGCAGGTCGCCGGGAGCCGATGGGGTGGGACGCTTCTGTCGTGCGGACAGCCGGAGGCGGTGGCCTACGGCCTGATGATGGGCGCGGTGGGGATCGGCGCGGTGGCCGGGGCGCTGCTCGCCGCCGCCTATGGGAATGCGGGACGCCGGGGGCGGATGCTCACCTGGGGGAACCTGGGCTTCCCGCTGGCGTTGCTGGGGTTTTCCCTTTCCCGTTCCTTCCCCCTGGCGCTGGCGTTCCTGATCCTGAGCGGGATGGCCTTCGTCTGGCAGAACGCCCTGGCCAACACCCTGATCCAGGTGAACGTGGAGGACGCGGTGCGGGGACGGGTGATGGGGGTGTATACCCTGGCTTTCCAGATGATGATGCGGCTGGGCGGGTTGCAGGCGGGCCTGATGGCCAGCGCCCTGGGCGCCCCGGCGACCGTGGCCCTGGGGGCCGCGGCCAGCCTGGCCTACATGCTCTGGGCGCACCGCCGCTACCCGCAAATCCGATCGCTTGCTTGAAGAAGGCCTGGATCTCAGCGGGAAATGAGGTTCCCACTCGTAAGGGCGGAGCAGATCCCCAGCCCGATGGTGCTGCCCAGGATCAGCAGGACACAGATCGTCCCGATCACGTTCAGGGCCAGCCCCACCCAGCCGATGATCACGCCGGCCTGGGCCAGCCCTTCACCGGTGAGGTCTCCGCCGCTGCGGGCGATCTCCCCTTTCGCCTGGTTGCCGAAGATGATCCCCAGGATAGAGCCAATGAGGGGGAGCACGCCCACCAGGCCGAGGAGGCTCAGGATCAGGCTGGCGATCGCCTTCCCGCTGGTTCTCGAGGCCGCCGGAGGTGGCGTTGTAGGCGCTTCCATTAGTCCTATTCTCCATTTTTGAGAAGTAGTATAACATGAAGCAGTTCCGGGAACAAGCCGAACCTCAAGACGTCGGAGGTCCTCATGAACTGGGAAGACTTCCTTACCTTCCGCCGGATGATCACGCCCTATCTCATCCAGGCGCTGTTCTGGATCGGTGTCGCCCTCAGCGTTCTGGCGGGCTGCGCGATCCTGTTCGGTGGGATCACCGGAGCAGGGATCGCCGGCCGTCGGGATGGGGCGGGGGCGATCCTGGGCGCCCTTTGCCTGAGCCCTCTGGTGGTCCTCCTGGGGATCCTGCTCTCCAGAATCTACGCGGAGCTGCTCATCGTGACCTTCCGGATCAGCGAGACCCTGACGGACATCAAGGAGCTGCTGGAGCGCCAGCGGCAAACCGGGGCGTAAGCGATCGTCGGGCCGGCGGGGAGGGCCGATGATGCCCTCCCCGCCTGTGTCTTCCGGAAGGGTCACGAGGAAGGCCGCGGGGCAAGGCGGACCCGAACCTCGCGCGTCTGGCCGTCCCGCAGGATGGAGAGGGTGATCTCATCCCCAGGCCGGTGATGTTCCTCCAGCTCGGCGATGAGACCCTCCATGCTGGAGATGGGGCGGCCGTCGATGGCGACGATGAGATCGCCCCCGCTCGGGATGGATTCCCCGAGGACGGAGACCGGGCGGCTCCCCCCGCGCAGGCCGGCCTGGGCCGCAGGGCCGCGAGGGTCCACCTCCAGGATGAGGGCCCCGCGCTCGGCCGGCAGCCCCAGCGCCTTCGCCACCAGCGGCGTCACCGAATAGCCGGAGATCCCCAGCCAGGGATGCTCATAACGGCCCCGGGCGATCAGCTCGGGGACGATGCGCCGCACCGTGTTCACCGGGATGGCGAAGCCGACCCCTGAGGAGACCCCGGTCTGGGAGAAGATCATCGTGTTCACACCGATCACCCGGCCCTGGCTGTCCAGCAGCGGGCCGCCGGAGTTCCCCGGGTTGATCGGCGCGTCGGTCTGGATCATGTTCGGGATGCTGAACACGCGGGATCCCGGCCGGATGACCCGGCCGATGGCGCTGACGATCCCCACCGTCATCGTCCCCTCCAGCCCGAAGGGGTTGCCGATGGCGATGGCCAGCTGCCCCGGGCGCACAGCCCCCGAATCCCCCAGGGTCACGGGATGAAGCCGCTCTGGAGGCACTTCCACCTGAAGCACCGCCAGGTCGCTGTCCGGGTCTGTGCCGATCACCCGAGCAAGGGTCTCCATCCCATCCGCGAAGGTGACGATGACGGTCTCCCCGCCTTCCACCACGTGATGGTTGGTGACGATGTGTCCATCCCGATCGTATACGAAGCCCGAACCGGTGCTTTCCTCCCGGAGGGCGCCCTGGCCGCTTCGAACGCGGATGTGGACCACCGAGGGGTTCGCCTGCTCGTAGATGGCCTCCAGCTGTTGCTCCAGGGCGGCGACGGCCTCCCCGGCTCCGGCGGCCAGGGCCACAGGCAGCGGCGAGGCGATCCTCCGGGTGGAAGGGATGGGAGTCGAACGGGCGGGACCGGGCGCTGGAGCGGCAGATCGCATCCCCTGACAGGCGACCAGCAGGCTCACAAGGCCGAGGCCGATCCATCGAAGCCATTTCGGAAACCTCATCCTGTCCTCCTGTTCGATGGGGATCACGCGGATGTTTTCAGGAGGGATCTTGAAAAAAGCGTGGAGGGGATGCGCCGAGCGCATCCCCTCCGGGGTGGGATCGACGCGCGGGCCCTTCAGGCGGAGCGGCCCGGGATCCCGAAGCGCGGTCGGGAGAAGCCGGTGCCGCCCGGCGCAGGAGTGGGCGTGGCCGGCCCCTTCGGAGCCCACCACCACCCGCCGCGGCCCCGGAAGCCCCAGAAGCCCCGGAAGCCCCACCATCCGGCGCCCGGGCCCCAGTAGCCGCGATCCAGCCCCTGTAGCAGCCAGTCCGCCTGCTCCCGGGTCAGGCGGCCGTCGCGCACGGCCTGCTCGATGGCGTCGCGCAGGGCCTGCACGCACGCCTGGTTCACCGCATCGCGGACCTTCTGGAGGTCCACGCCGGCTTTATCCGCGAGCTCGGCCAGGGTGCGGCCGCCCCAGAGCTGGGTGGAGAGCTCCTCGGGGGTCATATTCAGGGCCTTGGCGGCGGCCTCCAGCCCGGCCTGCCCGCAGAGGCCCCGGCCGAACCAGCCGCCGGGGTGGCCGACGAATCCGCTCAGGGGAGCGGCGGCGCGGGCCGCCTGCGCCTGTCCGACGATCCCGAACCCCAGCGCTCCGACCAGCAGGGCCAGCAGGAAAAGCGGGATGAACAGCCAGCGCTTGCGCATGGGTGCGCACCTCCTCTTGCTCAGGGTCAGGGCCCCGGTGGGGCCCCTGCTGTCCATGGCGATCCTACCGGCCCGCCGTTATCCGGCGATTATGGGCCTGTTAACAGCTCTTAACCCCAGGGCCGCCTGCAGTCGGGGCCCGGTTGCCGGATCCACGCATCTGCGCTACACCAGGAGGCGCCAGCCTGAGTCAGGGAGGTCCCCATGTCTGCGAGCGGGACGGCCCCGGTGATCCGTGCGCCCCGGGGAAGCACGTTAACCTGCAAGAACTGGCAGATCGAAGCGGCCTACCGGATGATCCAGAACAACCTGGATCCGGAGGTGGCCGCCGATCCGGCGAACCTGATCGTCTACGGCGGCCGCGGCAAGGCGGCCCGCAACTGGGAATGCTTCTACGCGATCCTGGAAGCCCTCCGCAACCTGGAGCCCGACGAAACCCTTCTGGTGCAGTCCGGCAAGCCGGTCGCCATCTTCCGCACCCACGAGCTGGCCCCCCGCGTCCTGATCGCCAACAGCAACCTGGTCCCCCACTGGGCCACCTGGGAGGTCTTCGACGAGCTGGAGCGCAAGGGCCTGATCATGTTCGGCCAGATGACGGCCGGGGCCTGGATCTATATCGGCACGCAGGGCATCCTCCAGGGAACCTACGAGACGCTGGCGGCCTGTGCCCGGACTCATTTCGGGGGCAGTCTCAAGGGGAAGTGGGTGCTGACGGCGGGCCTGGGGGAGATGGGCGGCGCCCAGCCCCTGGCCATCACGATGAACGAGGGGGTGGGCCTGGTCGTGGAGGTGGACCCGCGCCGGGCGCGGCGACGCCTGGAGCACGGGTTCCTCGATGAGATCGTGGAGGATCTGGAGGAGGCCCTGCGGCGGGTGGAACGCTACCGGAAGGCGGGGCAGGCCCGTTCCATCGGGTTGCTGGGCAACGCCGCCGAGGTCTTCCCCGAGCTCGCCCGCCGGGGCATCATCCCGGACGTGGTGACCGATCAGACTCCTGCCCACGACCCATTGATGTATGTCCCTCGCGGGCTCTCGGTGTGGGAGGCAGAGGAGCTGCGGGCGAAAGATCCCCAAACGTACATCCGGCGGGCCAGGGAGAGCATGGCGATCCACGTGGAGGCCATGCTGGCCTTCCATCGGGCGGGGGCAGTGGTGTTCGATTACGGCAACAACCTGCGCCAGCAGGCTTACGAGATGGGCGTGAAGGACGCCTTCGCCTATCCGGGGTTCGTGCAGGCTTACATCCGGCCGCTGTTCTGCGAGGGCAAGGGTCCCTTCCGCTGGGTCGCCCTCTCCGGGGACGCCGAGGACATCTATCGGACGGATCAGGCGATCCTGGAGCTGTTCCCCGAGAACGAAAGCCTGCGCCGCTGGATCACCATGGCTCAGAAGCGGGTGCGGTTCCAGGGGTTGCCCGCCCGGATCTGCTGGCTGGGCTATGGGGAGCGCGACCGGGCCGGGCTTTACTTCAACGAGCTGGTGCGCAAAGGGGAGCTGAGCGCGCCCATCGTCATCGGGCGGGATCATCTGGACGCGGGCTCGGTGGCCAGCCCCAACCGGGAGACCGAGGGGATGAAGGATGGCTCGGACGCCATCAGCGACTGGCCGATCCTCAACGCCCTGCTCAACGCCGTGGCCGGCGCCACGTGGGTGGCCTTCCACCATGGCGGGGGCGTCGGCATCGGCTACAGCCAGCACGCGGGAATGGTGGTGGTAGCCGACGGCACAAAGGAGGCAGAGTGGCGCCTGGAGCGGGTGCTGCGGACGGATCCGGGCCTGGGGGTGGTGCGCCATGCCGACGCCGGCTACGAGAAAGCCATCGAAGTCGCCCGCCGGCATGGGATCAAGATGCCGATGCTGAAATGAGTCGGCGCGACCGGACTTCGTCGAGGAGGGATCCCGTGCATGTCGATCTGTTGATCCGTCACGCCGCCCAGGTGGTCACCCCGCGGGGGCGCGGGCCCCTGCGCGGGGCGGCCATGGGGCTCCTCACCGTGATCCCCGACGGTGCCGTGGCCGTCCGGGAGGGCCGCATCGTGGCGGTGGGGCCCACCCGGGAGATCGAGGCGCAGATCACCGAGGCCGCGGAGATCTTGGAGGCCCGGGGCCGGGCGGTGGTCCCGGGCCTCGTCGATCCCCACACCCACCTCATCTGGGCGGGGGATCGGGCCGCGGAGTTCGAGCAGCGCCTGAAGGGAGCCACCTACCTGGAGATCCTGCAGGCGGGAGGAGGGATCCTCGCCACCGTGCGGGCCACCCGTGCCGCCTCCCCCGAGCAGCTGATGGCGGAGACCCGCGCCCGGATGGACCGGATGCTGCTTCACGGCACGACCACCGCGGAGGCGAAGACCGGATACGGCCTGGAGTGGGAAACCGAGCGTCGTCTGCTGGACCTCCTTCATCGATTGAATGCGGAGCACCCTCTGGATGTGGTGCCCACGTTCATGGGGGCCCATGCCATACCGGCGGAATACCAGGAGGATCCCTCCGCCTACGTGGCCGTGCTGATTGAGGAGATGCTCCCCGCCGTCGCGGCCCGGCAGCTGGTCCACCACGGACCCTGGTGTCCGCCCTGGGAGGATGGGCGGGCGGCCTGGTTCTGCGACGTGTTCTGCGAGCGAGGGGCCTTCGATCCGGAGCAGACCCGGCGCATCCTGGAGGCCGCGAAGGCCCTGGGGTTCGGCCTCAAGGTGCACGTGGATGAGTTTGAGCCCCCGCTGGGGGCGGTGCCCCTGGCGGTGGCCCTGAGAGCGGTCAGCGTCGATCACCTGGTGAGCACGCCGCCGGAGCACCTGGAGCAGCTGGCCTGTTCGGAGACCATCGGGGTGATGCTCCCAGGGACTTCCTTCGGGCTGGGGAGCACGCGATATGCCCCGGCCCGTCGGCTGATCGACGCCGGGGGTGCCCTGGCCCTGGGCACGGACCTCAACCCCGGAACCTCCTGGTGCGAATCGCTGCCGATGATGATGGCCCTGGCGACCCGTTATATGGGCCTCAGCCCGGCGGAGGCCCTGACCGCCGTCACCCTCAACGCGGCCTGTGCCGTCGGGCTGGGCCATGAGATCGGGAGCCTGGAGCCGGGCAAGGCGGCAGACCTTGTGATCCTGGAAGCGCCGGATTACCGGCATCTGGCCTACCGGTATGGCGTCAGCCTGGTCCACACGGTGATCAAGCGCGGGCGCGTGGTGGTCGAAGACGGCGTCCTCCGCATCCCGGGGAGGCAAACCGTCCACGAATAAGCGCACGATGCGCGAAGGAGGTGTCCTTCACAAGCGATAACTGGCCTGTCGCAGGGATCCTCCAGCGCCCGGGGATCGCGCTCTCCCCAGATGGGACAGAAAGAAAGGATTTAAGGCAGCGTGGGCGTCTCCCCGAGCGGGATTTCCCTACCCCAGCACCTCATCCACCGCCACCGTGAGCGAGGGGATGAGCGCAGGGCTTACGGTTTCACCCCGGTGGGCGATGTGGAGGGACCGGTAGCCCTGGGGGGTGAGGTGGCGATAGATCTCGATGCGTTCTTCCAGCAGGTCCACCAGCCAGGCTTCGGGGATGCCGTAGCGGGCGTAGAGGGGGATTTTGAGGGAACGGTCGGCGTCGGCGGAGGTTTCGGCCACCTCCATCACCAGGAGGACGTCCTCGGGTCCGGGGTGGGCGGAGGCGTAGAAGTCGGGGCGATAGCGAAGCAGCGCCACATCCGGCTGCGGCTCGGAGTGCGCGCTGAGTCGGAGCGGGTTCTGGACCCGCACGATGATCCCCTCCCCGGCGCGCCGGGAGAAGAGGCGATTCAGCCGATCCACCACGCCGGCGTGTCGGCTTCCGATGGGGCTCATGGCGACGAGTTCTCCTTCGATGAGCTCCACGCGGTCGTCTTCGGAGAGGATGCCGGCCTCGGCCATGCGGTGGTATTCCTCCACGGTGAACAGGCGTCGCTGGACCTGAACGCCCATCGCTTTCCTCCGCGGGCTATCCCAGGATTTCATCCACGCTGAGCTCCAGGTCGGGCAGGGCGGTGGGGCTTACGGTTTCACCCCGGTGGGCGATGTGGAGGGACCGGTAGCCCTGGGGGGTGGGGTGGCGATAGATCTCGATGCGTTCTTCCAGCAGGTCCACCAGCCAGGCTTCGGGGATGCCGTAGCGGGCGTAGAGGGGGATTTTGAGGGAGCGGTCGGCGTCGGCGGAGGTTTCGGCCACCTCCACGACCAGGAGGACGTCCTCGGGTCCGGGGTGGGCGGAGGCGTAGAAATCGGGGCGATAGCGAAGCAAGGTCACGTCCGGCTGCGGCTCGGAACGGGCCCCCAGGCGAATGGGATTTTGGACCCAGAGGATCCCCCGGCCTTCAACCGGGAAAAGCAGGGCGGTGAGTCGCGCCACGCAGGCGGCGTGTCGGCTTCCGATGGGGCTCATGGTGACGAGTTCTCCTTCGATGAGCTCCACGCGGTCGTCTTCGGAGAGGATGCCGGCCTCGGCCATGCGGTGGTATTCCTCCACGGTGAACAGGCGTCGCTGGACCTGAACGCCCATCGCTTTCCTCCGCGGGCTATCCCAGGATTTCATCCACGCTGAGCTCCAGGTCGGGCAGGGCGGTGGGGCTCACGGTTTCGCCCCGGTGGGCGATGTGGAGGGATCGGTAGCCCTGGGGGGTGGGGTGGCGGTAGATCTCGATGCGTTCTTCCAGCAGGTCCACCAGCCAGGCTTCGGGGATGCCGTAGCGGGCGTAGAGGGGGATTTTGAGGGAGCGGTCGGAGTCGGCGGAGGTTTCGGCCACCTCCACGACCAGGAGGATGTCCTCGGGTCCGGGGTGGGCGGAGGCGTAGAAGTCGGGGCGATAGCGAAGCAGCGCCACGTCCGGCTGCGGCTCGGAACGAGCCCCC
>Ga0326763_1000196_pt1 | contig 23057 bp, 27 predicted proteins | sample NORPS_P_FD_207671 | JGI IMG/M metagenome (GOLD analysis project Ga0326763, IMG submission 207671) | Hot spring water microbial communities from Norris Geyser Basin, Yellowstone National Park, WY, United States - NOR.PS_P | ecosystem: Environmental > Aquatic > Thermal springs > Unclassified...
CACGCTTTTTTCGTCCTTCGGTCAAACTTTCTTCATCGGTTTGTCGGGCAGCGATCTGAGAGCAACGTTTCATCTGTCCGAAGGCGCGTTCGGCGGCGTGTACATGTTGGCGACCCTTGCCAGTGCGATGACGTTGCCTTTCCTCGGCCGCACGCTCGACCTCATGCCCGGCTGGAAAGTGGCTGGCTTCACCATGCCGGCCCTTGCCGCGGCCTGCGTTCTCATCGCTCTGGCCCCTAGCCTGATCGTGCTGACGTTTTCCATCTACCTGCTCCGCCTCTTCGGGCAGGGAATGATGACGGAAATCGCGTTTACCGAAACCGGCCGCTGGTTCGTTGCTAATCGCGGCCGGGCCATGGCACTGATCGTGCCGGGCCAACAAGCGGGCTCGGCCATCCTGCCGACGATCGTCGTGCTGATTACCCGGCTGAGTGGGGACTGGCGAACGGCATGGTTCGCCTCTGCAGCGGCAGTCTTCCTGATCGGTCTGCCCGTGATCGTTGCCTTGATGCGGGTCGAGCGGGTGGCTACATCGCAAGCGGCGAAGCCTCAAAGGCAACACACGGCGCGGGATTGGACCCGCGGCGAGGTAATCCGGGATCCGATACTTTATCTGCTGCTCGCCGGGACATTGGCGCCGTCCTTCATCGGCACGGTCATCCTCTTCCACCAAGCATACCTGATCGCGCTCCGCGGTTACGATCCGCTGGCCTTTTCGGCCGCGTTTCCCATCATGTCGATCACGACCATCATGTTCGGACTGGTCTGCGGTCATCTGATCGATCGATTTGGCGCGCTCAGGCTGCTGCCATTCTTCCTGGTACCGCTTGCCATTGCGTCCGTGGCCGTTGCGATGATCCAGCCGGTTTGGGGGATCTACATCTTCATGTTGCTCCTTGGGATCAGCAACGGCTTCACCTCCACGCTGCTCGGCGCGCTGTGGCCGGAGGTATATGGCGTCAGCAATCTTGGCAGCATCCGAGGCATCACCGTGTCGGGAATGGTGCTGGCGTCGGCCCTGGGCCCCGGTATAACCGGTGCGCTCATTGATGTCGGCGTGCCGCTGCCGACACAGATGCTATGGATGGCTGCCTGGTGCGTCGGCGCTTCCTTACTTCTCGCGCTTGCCGTCGGCAAGATACGGCTTCGCGAAACGCGTTGGGTAGCAACAACATGACGCGCTTTTCCGGATCTACAGGCGGGCAAGTTCGCTCAACTGGCCTCTCACAGACCGGCAACAACGGCCTTGTCGCGATTATAGTAAGTTTTCATACATCTCAAATATCAGCCTTTTGCACCGCTTTGTTTTCGGCGAGCACGCCCGGATGGGGTTATGACTGCTTAGGGGCAGCCGCACAGAGGCCACCGAACCGACTACCGCAGGACGGTCGCCAGCGCGAACCTAGACAACACGCGACGGCCAAGGGTGCCCTGAAGTGCCACAAGCAGCGCGGCCACGCCCAGGTTCCAGGCCAGTACCATCACGGTCGCATCGATCTCGTGCAAGAGGGACAACGTCGTGGATGTCATCGCGGCGACCGCGAGCCCGGCCGTCATCGTGACCAGGCTGGGGTGCAGCCGGGCGGCGTGGCTCAGCATCGCGAACATCGCGACGGATAACGGCACGCTGACCGCGAGAACAGTCGCGAAGCACCGGACCGCCTCGCCCATCCGCATTGTTCCCGCGTCGATGCTGACCCAATCGGTCAGGCAGCCATAGCCGATCGTGCAGACCCAGACGAGCAACGCCGGCAACGGCAGCAGCAGCCAGCCGCGCGAGCGGTCCGGGAGAGCTGCCAGTAGGCACCCGATCGCGGCGAGTACACCGGTCGCCGCTGATGCCAAGCAACCCACTAAATAGGCTGGTTTGCGAAGCTGCGCGGCAAGATCCGCGCGTAGACCATGCTCGACCGCGAGCAGCAGCAGGAGTGCGGCCGCAAGCGCAAGCCATCCTGCCGTGCGCACCAGCGGCCGCCGGAGCGGCCGCACAGGGCGGGCGCGGCTAACCAGGCTTTCGATCAGATCAGGCGTGTCCATCAGCTGCCGGCTCCCCTCTGGTGCAGCAACCTTTTCAAGGTTGCGATGCCCCGATGAGTCGCGACCTTGAGCGCTCCGAGCGTCATCCCGCTAATCGCAGCGGCCTCCTTCAAAGACTTTTCCTGCAGCTTCAGCAGTGTCACCGCTTGCCGCTGCTGTGGCGGGAGCGAGCCAATCGCTGCGTGGAGATCCCGCGCCTCAAAGCTGAACGTCTCACTGGTCTGCACAGCGGAGAACGCCTCGTGCTCCAACTCGAGGGCGACCTCGCGGGTGGACGCACGACCTAGCGCACGCAAGCGGTCGATAACCCGGTGACGGGCGATTCCAGCCAGCCACGGCTTGAACGGGCGGGAGGCGTCGTAGGTATGCCGGACGGCGTGCAGCGTCAGGAGAACGTCCTGCACGGTGTCCTCGGCGTCGCTTGCATTGCGGTGCGCTCGGCTGGCAATCGCCCTGAGATAGGGTGTGATACCGACGAGCAGCTTCCGGTAGGCGTCGCTGTCACCACCCTGCGCAAGCCCCATCAACGCCGCCCATTTTTCCGGGTCGGTGCCGATCGAAGCGTTTGGGCGTGCCGCTTGGGTCATGTCCTTGCGCATTATCGCATGGATGCGGGGAGCTCCAAGGGCAGGCTCCCGCCCATGGTCCCTATGCCTCGCCGCGGGCGGGATAATCCTTCTCCGTCACGAACTTCACCGCGGCGAGCACATCGGAGAACGACGGCCGGGCGAACGGCACCGTCTGGATGGAAGCTGCGTAGAGCGTCTGGTCCGGCCGGATCAGGAAGAGGCCAGGCTCAACAAATAGCGACGGCTCACCGTCCTTGATGCCCGCCGAGATAAACAGGCCCCATGCGCGTGCACGCTCGATGGTGAGCCCATACGCAATACTCAATTTCTCGACCTCCCACTCGGCCTTCGTTCGTTCCGCGCGCTCCTGAGTGTCGGTGCTTACCGCGATTGCCTCAACGCCAAGGGCCTCGAACTCACCCAATTTGTGGTGGAGGTCGCGCAGGTAGGTTTTGCAGATGGGACAGTGCAAGCCGCGATACGCGACGAGCAGCGCGAACGTCTTGGGCGCGCTCTGCGCCATATCGAATTGACCGCCGCCCACGATTTGCAGGCTTAGAGCTGGGACCTTGGTGCGTGGCTTGATGGACATTCCGAGGGAGATTCCTTGTTACCTAGGCCCAGTTCGGCACGCCGTTGAGGTCGTTAGAACCGGGTGGTCAGGTCGGTGAGCCAGACAGGCGACGCTGCGACCAGCGCGCTTTCCAGAACGTGATCCGTGCCGGTCAGGATGAGGGCTGACACTGCCAGGGCGCCCCCGCCGAGAACCATCTTTCCCGTCTTCCCCGCGCTCATCATCTTGCCCCGCCAACGCATGAGTGCCTGCCGGGACAGGGAGCCCACCACGAGCAGCGGCACCGCCGTGCCGAGGCCGAACGCCACCATGACGGACGCAACGCTCGCGAGGTCGCGCCCCTGGGCCGCGAGAACGGAGGCAGCCCCGAGCGTGGGGCCGACGCACGGGCTCCAGACCGCGCCAAGCAGCAGGCCGAGTACGAATTGACCGCCCAGTCCCGTCGGCGTGAGGCGTTGAATCAGGCGATTACCCAAGTTACTGACCCCGCCCGTTGCAACGGCGAAGCGCTGCTGCAGCACTCCGCTGAGCAGCACGACGCCCATGATGCCGAGTAGCGCTGCCGAGATGGCACGAAACACGTTACCGTCGAGCCCTGCCGAGAAGCCGATCGTCGCCACGAACAGGCCGATTCCGACGAACGACGTCACCAACCCGGCCGCCAAAGCCGCCACGCCGAGCCGATGGACAGCCATGGCGGGTCCGAGCACCAGCGGCAGCAGCGGCAATACGCAGGGTGACAGCGTCGAGAGCATGCCCGCGACGAAGCCGAACCCCATGCTGGCGAATGGCAGCTCCATGTCCGCGCTGCCCGGTTCAGCCGTTCGTTTTCTGCAGAAGCGCCTTGATTGACTCGGCGTTGGTATCCCCTGTGGAGCGCCCCTTCTCGGCGGCGCCACGGTAGACCACCAGCGTGCTTTGCATCTGCGCACCAAGAGCGCGGACGACGTCCTTTTGACTATCGAAATCGACCTGGTAGACGACGAGGTCCTTGAACGCCGGGTCTTTCATGAGCTGGGTCAGGATCGGGCGCTGCTTGGCGCAGGTCGGGCACCAGGGTGCCGAGATGTCCACCAGAATGGGCTTGCCGTCGTGCTGAGCGGTTGCGAACGCCTGCTGCGTGAACGGGGCCTCGGTGGCGGCCTGCGCAGCGGGAATGGCGGTCACGGCAAGACAAAGCGTGAGCGCGACGGCGGACAGCGGGTTGGTAAGGCGCATCAGGATCTCCCGATCGATGTAAGGGGATAGTTGGGGCGACCCGAGCATCCGATCCAAAGTTCTGGCGCGGGAGCAGAAAGGTTACGCACCTCCGCTCACGAACCGCAAAATTTGGTTGGAGCATGGAGCCGGCCGGAACACCATGAACGATGATCGTCCTTGCCTACGTGTTCGGGGCAACCTGGTTCGTGTCCACTGCCTTTGCGGCGCACCTGCCGCGCCTCCTGGAAGCCCTGGGCGCCACGTCCGCGGCGGCCATTGCGGCGGGGGCGCTGATCGGTCCGGCGCAGGCCGCCGCCCGGATCGCGGAGTTCACGCTGCTGCGCCGGGCCTCGCCCATGATCTCCGCGCGCCTTGCGACTGGTCTACATCCGCTCGGCGCCGTCCTGCTGGCCGTGGTGGGGGCGCCGGCTGCCATCCCCTTCGTGCTGCTACACGGCAGCGGCAATGGGATGCTGACCATCGCGCGGGGCACGCTGCCGCTCGCCCTGTTCGGCCCGGTTGGCTACGGCCTGCGGACCGGCCTTCTGGCCGCGCCAGCCCGCATCCTCCAAGGCGGCGCGCCACTGCTGTTCGGCCTGGTGCTGGACCAGAGCGGGCCGCTTGCGGCGCTGCTGCTGTCCGGCACGCTAACCAGTCTATCCTTCCTGGCACTGCTGCTCCTCAGGATGCCGGTGCAGCCAGGTGCTGCAAAGCCAGGTGGTGTTCCAACCTGAAGCTAGCTGGCGCGCGGGCCGAACAGGATCACAGCGGTTCCCGTGAGCATCAGGGCCGCACCGAGAAGGTCCCACCGATCCGGGAAGACGCCGTCAACAGCCCACAGCCATAGCACTGCCGCCGCGACGTAGATGCCGCCGTAGGCCGCATAGGTGCGCCCGGCGGCTTCGGCCTCCGCGAGCGTGAGCAGGTAGGCGAACAGGGCCAAGGACGCCATGCCGGGGAGAAGGAGCCAAGCCGAGCTTGCTTAGGCGCAGCCACGCCCAAAATGCGAAGCACCCGGCGATCTCGGCTGCTGCCGCTCCCACGAAAGCCGCGAACGTGAGCAAGCTCCACTCCTTCGGTCGTGCCGCCCTTGGCTGGCCCGGCATGTAGGCGCCGCGTTTGGTAAGGAGTGCTTGCTACCTGCCAATCCCAAACTGAGATACCATCCTTACGTGGCTTTTCCGTTCCGTCACGCCTGTTCACTAAACGAACCCAAGCGGACAGCTGAGGGCTACAGCCACTCTATCGCCAGTTCCGCATCCAGCGCGGCCGCCAAGTCGAAGAACTGTCGTTGCACTTCCCGTGCATACGGGTTGGCCTGCTCGATAGCCCGGAACACCTTCGGGGCGTTGTGCCGCACCATGCCTCCGCCCTGCGTTAGCAGGTCGAAGCTCCGCGTCGTCATGCGCTCCTACTCCGCGCAGCAGGATAGCTTTCTGGGGTCCTTGGTCCGGGCAATCGCGGCGACCTTCAGCGCCTCAGCCATGGTCGGGTAAACGTGCAGCAGGTCCACATAGTCCTCGATCCTGGCTCGGAAGCGCATCGCCATGGCGGCCTCGTGGATCACTTCGGCCGCGGCTTGGCCCACTATCGAAACGCCGAGCACTTCGTTGGTGTCCCAGTCGGCTACCATCTTGATGATCCCGCGCGTGTCGCGGATCGCCCCGGCGCGTGGCACCAGCTCCATCGGCAGCGTCGTACACCAGCAACGGTGGCCGGCGGCGATCACCTCAGCCTCGGTCATGCCCACAACCCCGATCTGCGGATCGGTGAAGATCGCCCGCGGGATCACCCGGCCGTCAAAGCGCCGTGCCTCGCCCCCGAGCGCGTTGTGGGAGGCGATGCCACCCTGCCGCGCACCCACCGGGGTAGCCATCTGGCTCCGGTGCTGGGTGCCGATCACGTCACCTGCCGCGAACACATGCGGCACGCTGGTGCGGAGCTGCTCATCCACGACGACCTCACCGCGTCCGTTCACGGCAACGCCTGCCGCTTCCAGTCCGATGCCGTCAGTGTTCGGGCGCCGGCCAGTGGCGACAAGCAGCCGCTCGGCACGGACCTCGCGCACGGCACCGTCCACCCGGACCGTGGCCACGATCCCGTTCGCCCCTGCGTCCACCCGCTCCATCGTGGCCATGCTCAGCACCTCGATGCCTTCTTCGGCGAACACGGCACCTACGGCGCGGCCAACCTGGGGTTCGTAGCCCCGGGCAAGAAGTTGCGAGTTGCGCTCAACGATTGTCACCCGCGTGCCGAAGCGAGCGAACATCTGCCCAAGCTCAAGCGCGATATACCCGCCACCCATGACCAGCAGCGAGGCCGGCAGCTCCGTTAATTCCATGCTCTCGCCATGGGTCAGCAAGTCACTCGTGAGGTATGGCACCCCATCCAGGCCAGGGATGTCCGGGATACCTGGCTTTGAACCGGTGGCGATGAGGACCGTCCGTCCGGTCAGGCGCTTGCCGCCGACCTGGACCGTGTGCGGGTCAAGGAAGGCCACGTCTCCATCCTCGATGCCAAACTGCCCACCCACCAGGCTGTCGTACTTCTTCTCGCGGTAAACCCGGATCACCTCGTCCTTTTGCTCGACCAGCTCGCGGAAGTTGACCTTCAACTCACACGGCGCGAGGCCGGGATAGCGAGGGTTGCGGGCGTCATGGACGAGCTTGGCAGCCTCGATCAGGTTCTTCGACGGCAGGCAGCCGCGGTTGACGCAGGTGCCGCCAATGGTGCGGTTCTCCGTCATCACGGCAGTCTTGCCCAACTCCTGCGCGGTCAGGGCCGCCGCGAACGCAGTTGAGCCGGAGCCGAGGATTACGAGGTCGTAGGCGTCAGTCATTGCTGGTCCTTGGTGTGCGAAGGCTGGATGGGCGAGGCAGCGTCGGAGGTGACGGCCCGTGCGGGCGTATGCCGCAAGCGCCAAAGTGCCAGGGCGGCCAACGCGAGGCAGAGCGCGATAAGTGGCAGGAGTACGTAGTCGGCCCAGGCAAGCCAGGCGGACAGGCCGAGCGCGGCGAGCGCGAGCGCAAGCAGGGGAGTGGCGCAACACACGGCCGCGACGATGCCGCCGATAATGCCGGCGCGCATAAGGGTGCGGTCGTTCATCTACGACCCGTCCCCACCGGCTTGGGATGCCAGCCCGGCGAGCATCGGCACGAACAGGGCCTTGCCGACCTGCAACGCCGCGTCCATCGAGAGCCGGAATCCGGCGCCGTCCAGATTGGCGCTCTTTTGATTGGCCGTGAGGTGTTCGTCCGAGCAGAAGAATACTTTGGACGTGCAGCCCGAGGTCGCCGCGCACCCATCGGCGTAATTGACGCCGGACCATACGACGGCTGCATCGGGCGCCACATGCCCGAGCATGTGTCCTTGGTCGCGCGTCTCGATCCGGATTGGGGCGCCGCAGCCGTGGCAGGTGGACCTGATGACGGTTTCGCATCCCAGCATGGCCCCGGTGCCGAGCGCATCAATGGCGCACAGCGAATGCACGGTCGCCTGCTCCCCAAGCCGAACCCGATGCCCTGTTGCCCAGGAACAGAACGGATAGGCCGCGGTCACGGCGGTGCCGCAAGCATCCAGCACCACGAGGTCTCGGAAGCGCAGAGCGTGCAGGACCGAGGCAACCAAAACGTCGTCCATGTCCGTGGCGATGCTGAGCTGGTGCAGGTCCGGCGCCTGCCCTGAACGGGCGAACGCCAAAAGAGTCGCTTGCAACACGCGGTCCTCGGCAGCCCTCAAGCCAGACCATTTCTGTGCCCGGCCGGCCACGACCATGCTGGCGGCAAGCGCCTCAACTGCGGTTGGGTCGGTGACGAAGGGCCACGCCGGCATCACCACGCCGGGGCGTAGGGTGAAGGCATCGGGAGATGCCAGCGCGTTAGGCATAGGCGTAGCCCAGGTAGAGCAGCCCCAGCCCGAACAGGAGGCCCACGACCGTCAAGCTGCGGACGGCAGGGCGGGCGCACAACGATCCCGGCGCGCAGACGCTCGCCCGCTGACGCCAAAGGAGGATGGCGCCCACCAGCAGGCAGAGCGCAGCGGCGGCAAGCAGGAAGGTCCGGTGCGGCGCCGCGAGCATGGCGATGCCGCCCAGCCAAGCCGTGCTCAGCCCCACCGTGGCAAGCAGGAAGGGCAGGCCGCAGCAGGACGCGACGCCGAACGCTGCGGCAAGCCCACCCGCGGTGAGCAGCACAGGTGCGGCTCCGCTTGCAGGGCGGTCTACACTGGTGGCGGGTGTCGTGTGATCGGACATGGCGAGGCTCCTTGGCATCAGCGTTGGGCGACCCTACCGTCTGTAGTGACTACAGACTCAAGCCCTATTTTCTGAGGAGCCTGTTCCCATGAAGAATGGCGGCATCGCCATCGGTGAGCTTTCGCGCAGGACCAACTGCAACATCGAGACGGTCCGCTACTACGAGCGCATCGGCCTGTTGCCAACTCCGGCCCGCCGTGGCCGCTACCGCCTTTATGGTGCCGAGGACGTCAGTCGGCTCGCATTTGTGCGCCGCTCGCGCGAGCTCGGCTTCACGCTCGACGAGGTGCGGGCCTTGCTGGGCCTGGCCGCTGGAGGTGGGGGTGCCTGCGCCGAGGTGCGCGAGATAGCCGCCACGCATCTTGCCGAGGTGCAGGCAAAGGTCGCGGACCTACAGGCCATGGAACGGGTGCTCGCAGATGCGGTGCGCCGGTGTGACGCAGGCGAAACTCCGGGTTGCCCTCTCATTGACGTGCTTGCGTCAACCAAGGCGAAGGAACCGGGCGTTGCTGCTCCTTAAATTTGCAATGAGTGGCTGGCCGTCTAACCAACTTTGCCGGATACCCTGCCGGGCACGGGCCGCGCCACCCTACCAATCGAGTTGATGAGGTAGAACGCGAGGTGTGGTGGTGGTGTCCTCGCATCTGGCCAGCCGGGCTGTATCATTCGCGGCATGTCGAGATTGCCCCGCCTGTGCCTCCGCCTCCACCTGGGCCGTTCCGTGATGGTCGGGCCAGGCAAGGCGGACCTGTTGGCCGCCATCGCGGCAACAGGGTCCATCACGGCGGCCGGGCGCACCATGGGCATGAGCTACAAGCGCGCCTGGCTCTTGGTGGACACCATGAACAGCTGCTTCCGGGAACCGCTCGTCGCAGCCGCCAAGGGCGGCGCAGGAGGCGGCAGCGCCCGGCTCACGCCCGCGGGCGAACGGGTGCTGGCGCTGTACCGGCGCATTGAGGCGCACGCCGCCACAGTCTGTGCCGGCGACATGCGGGAGCTGGCGGGCCTGGCAGTGGACGAGCCACCTGAAGGGTAGCGCCGCCATATGCGCCGGCAATCCTTGCCCTCGGCTAAGCCAACCGACATAGTCACTTGGCTACGTCGCTCCCCGATGAGGTCCGCATGTCCCTTCGCCGCCGGTCCCTGCTGTTGGCCGTCCCAGCGCTGCTGCCCGGACTGGCGGCCCGCGCGCAAGGGATTGGACAGGACGGCCCCGCCCTGGTTGCCGCGGCGGCCGACCTGCAATTCGTGCTGGAGGAGATAGCGGCGCGCTTCCGAGCTGATACCGGCCTGGACGTCAAGCTGGTGTTCGGCTCGTCCGGCAACCTTGCGCGCCAGGCCGAACAGGGCGCCCCGTTCCAGATCCTCATGTCGGCCGACGAGGGCTTCGTGTTCCGTTTGGCGGAGCGTGGCGCTGCCCGCGACCGTGGCGCCCTTTACGCCGAAGGGCGCATCGTGGTGTTCGCGCCGCTCGGCTCCCCCTTGCAGGTGGACGAGCGTCTGGACGGCCTGCGCGCCGCACTCGACGCTGGGCAGGTGGCGCGCTTTGCCATCGCTAACCCGGAGCACGCCCCCTATGGCCGGGCCGCCGAGGAAGCGTTGCGCTCTGCTGGGCTGTGGGACCGGGTGCAGCCCCGCCTGGTGCTGGGCGAGAACATCGCCCAGGCCATGCAGTTCGCCACCACAGCCGGCGCCCAGGGCGGCATCGTGGCGCTGTCCTTGGCCCGCGCGCCGCAGACGCAAGGGCGCGGCACCTTCGCCGTGCTGCCGGACACCTGGCACAGGCCGCTGCTGCAACGCATGGCGTTGCTGCGCCCGGCTGGCGCCGTGGCAGAGCGGTTCTATGCCTACATGCAGGCCCCGGCCGCGCGGGAGATCATGCGCCGCTATGGCTTCGTGCTGCCCGGCGAGGTCCAGTAGGCCGGAAGGCAGGACCGGACGGGATGGACTGGCCCGCCCTCCGCCTGTCTCTGGTGCTGGCGGCAGCCACGGTGGCGCTGCTGCTGCCGCCCGCTGTTTGGCTTGGCCGGGTGCTGGCCTACCGCCGTTTTCCCGGCCGTGGGCTGGCGGAGGTGCTGGTGGCCCTGCCTCTGGTGCTGCCGCCCACCGTTGCCGGTTATGCGCTGCTGCTGTTGTTCGGCACGGGGTCCGCCTTTGGCCGGGCCGCGGCGTCCGTGCTGGGCCACCCACTGGCCTTCTCGTTCGAGGGGCTGCTACTCGCTTCCGTGCTGGTCAACGTGCCGTTCGCGGTCCAGCCGGTGCAGAACAGCTTCGCCGCCGTGCCGCGCAACGTGCGGGAAGCCGCCGCCGTGTCCGGCATGTCGCCGTGGCGGGCGCTGCTGCGGGTGGAGCTGCCGCTGGCCTGGCCCGGCATCGTCGTCGCGGCGGCGCTCACCTTCGCGCACACGCTGGGCGAGTTCGGCGTGGTACTGATGGTGGGCGGCTCCATTCCCGGCCAGACCCGCACGGCCGCCATAGCCCTGTACGACCGTGTGCAGGCGTTCGACGACCGCGGTGCCGTCCTGCTGGCCGCGGTGCTTCTGGGTGTGTCTCTGGTTGCCTTGCTGCTGACCAACCTGCTGTCCCGCCAGGTCGGCCGCCGGACCCTCCATGCGTGACGACGCTGCCGCCGGAGACGGCTTGCATGTGCAGCTCCGCAGCAATGGCCCGGTGCCGCTGGACTTGGAGCTGCGCTGCGCGCCAGGGCAGGTGCTGGCGCTTGTCGGCGCGTCCGGGGCCGGCAAGACGACGGCGCTGCGCTGCATCGCCGGCCTGCACCGCCCCGGTGCCGGTCTGGTGCGCTGCGGAGGCCAAACCTGGCTCGACACGGCGGCCGGCATAGACTTGGCGCCGCACCGGCGCGCGGCGGGGCTGGTGTTCCAGGATTACGCCCTGTTCCCGCACATGACGGCGCTTGCCAACGTCATCGCCGGCATGGGTCACCTGCCGCGGCGGGAGCGCGCGAAGCGAGCGTGCGGGCTGCTGTCGCTCGTTCGGCTGGACGGGATGGAGGGGCGCCGCCCGGCCGAGTTGTCTGGCGGGCAGCAGCAGCGGGTGGCCCTGGCGCGTGCCCTGGCACGCGACCCTGCCGTGCTGCTGCTGGACGAGCCGTTCTCGGCTGTGGACCGCCCCACCCGACGCGCGTTGCAGGCGGACCTGGCCCGTCTGCGCCGGCAGCTTGCCATCCCCGTTGTGCTGGTCACGCACGATTTGGACGATACCCTGCTGCTGGCCGACGCGGTGGCGGTGCTGGACGCGGGCCAGGTGTTGCAGCACGGGCCACCGGCAGAGGTGGCGCGCCACCCGGTCAGCCCGCGCGTCGCATGGCTGCTTGGGACGGAGGCGCCAAGCCCTGCCCCGTTTCCGATGCAGCCGCAGCAGACGCGGCAACATGCCCGCGGAAGGGCGTGATGCCTGACGCGACATTGCCCGCCGCACCGATGGCGCGCGGCACCCCGGCCGCCTTCGGTGGCGGTGCCATCATCGGGGCGCTCGGCGGCTTGATCGGCCTTGGCGGCGCGGAGTTCCGCTTGCCGCTGCTAATCGGCGCCTTTCGATTCGCAGCCCTGCAAGCGGTGATCCTCAACAAGGCCATGAGCCTTGTCGTTGTCGCCTCTGCCCTGCCGTTCCGGGCGGCAGCGGTCCCCTTCGCAAGCCTGGCCGCCCACTGGACCGTCATTGCCAACCTGCTGGCCGGCAGCCTGCTCGGCGCCTGGTTCGGGGCGGGCTGGGCCACGCGGCTATCGTCCAAGGCGCTTTACCGGACCATCGCCGCCATGCTCCTCGGCATCGCCCTGGTCCTGTTGCTGGGCCACGACGCAGCGGCGTCGGGAGCCTTGCTGACCGGGATGGCACAAACGGTGGCGGGCGTTGTCGCCGGGTTCGGCATCGGCGTCGTCGCGTCGCTGCTGGGCGTGGCTGGGGCGAGCTGCTGATTCCCACCCTCGTGCTGCTGTTCGGCGCAGACATCAAGCTGGCCGGCTCCTTGTCGCTTGCGGTCAGCCTGCCCACGGTGCTCGTCGGCTTTGCCCGCTACAGCCGGGACCGCAGCTTTGTTGTGCTGCGCGAGAACAGCCGTTTTGCCCTGGCGATGGCGGCCGGGTCCGTCGCCGGAACCTTTGTGGGCGGCCGGCTGCTCGGGCTTGTTCCCAACGCCGTGCTGCTGCCGCTGCTCGCGGGCATCCTGGTGCTGTCCGCGATCAAAATCTGGCGGCACACGTAGGTAACGGAAAACCGACAAGGGTGGCTGTCCGGCAAACGCACCGCACCCTTGGCGCACACTGTCGCCGGCGTACCCCGGCCGGCATATCACTTCCCACGGTAGCAGACGCCGATCCAAGTATGCGCGCGGAGGATAAGCACCCTCTTGGCTTGGCAAACGGCTTTTTCGACCGTGGAGTTGCTGCGCGAGGTCGACACAAGGCCGTCCTGTTGAGTTGCATTGAGATCTGGGTTCTCCCGCACTTTGCGTGCTGTCGTTACGTTATGGGGCGTGGAGGACGCGGGCACGCAGGAGATGGAACCCGGCACGACCGTACATGGACCGCTTCAGCATCTTAAGGCGGTTCACCTGTCCCTCCACTGGGCTTGTCGTCCATGGCAGGTCGAGCGCCGCTTGGATTGCGCCGATGTCGCGGCGCAGGCCTGCGGCAAACTCCTTCAACGGCGTCCGGGCAGCCGCGTCAGAACCGCACTGAGGCTCTCCGATCCTTTCCGGCGCAACAGGGTGTTAAGTCGCTTCGCCACGGTGATCGCTTCGGCCAATGGTGGAACCTGGTCCAGCAGGTGGAGAACGAGGCTCCGCTCCGCCGTGTTGGATCGCGCCATGATGGCGGTCGACCACGGCGCGAACGGCGTCGCCGAGATTGCGCAGGAGGTGCCAGCGATCAGACACCTGGATTGCATCGGGGGCACCCTGGCGGATGCCGTCTGCATACGCGCCCGCACGGTCACGGGCGACGATCTCGATCCCGGGGTGCTGACGCAGCCACACTGCGAGTGTCTCGGCTTGGCGGTCTGGCAGGAGTTCCACGACCGCGTTGCGTTCGAGATCGACGAGGATGGTGCCGTAGCGGTGCCCTCGCCGCCACGCCCAGTCGTCCACCCCAAGAACCTTTGGGATCGGCGGCGGCGTCTCGGCGATTACAGGCTTGGCGGCCATCCGCAACAGCGTGTCGGGGCTGATTGGGATGGCGAGCCGTTTGGCCAGTCGCGCGGCGGCTTCGCCGCCAAGCGCGAAGGCGACGTGACGCTGGAGAACGCCGAGCCTGGCCGTTCGACGCGCCGACACTGGTGCAATCGAACCCAGCTTTTCGGCAAAGGTCTTCCTGGCACATGCTGGATTGAGGCATCGGAAACGCCGTGCGGTGACCCGGATGGTGGCCGGGCGTCCCTGCCACGGCAGATCGCGCAGCACGCGCGGGTAATGGCTGTGCAGGCGTCGTGACGGCAGGCCGCAGGCCGGGCAGTGCACGGGGCTTCGCGTCAGACCAGCCTCGACGACAACATCCTTGATGGTCGGCACCACGCGGCTGATCTTGAGTGCGGCCGGAACAATGGACAGCAAGGAAGACGGCACAGGCAGACCACCATGGACGTGAGTCCATCACCTCCCCGATCCATTGCCTGGGTACAAGGTCAAACAGCACGCAAAGTGCGGGAGAACCCAGTTCTCAGCAAAAATCAACACTGACCCCGCCCGTTGCAACGGCGAAGCGCTGCTGCAGCACTCCGCTGAGCAGCACGACGCCCATGATGCCGAGTAGCGCTGCCGAGATGGCACGAAACACGTTACCGTCGAGCCCTGCCGAGAAGCCGATCGTCGCCACGAACAGGCCGATTCCGACGAACGACGTCACCAACCCGGCCGCCAAAGCCGCCACGCCGAGCCGATGGACAGCCATGGCGGGTCCGAGCACCAGCGGCAGCAGCGGCAATACGCAGGGTGACAGCGTCGAGAGCATGCCCGCGACGAAGCCGAACCCCATGCTGGCGAATGGCAGCTCCATGTCCGCGCTGCCCGGTTCAGCCGTTCGTTTTCTGCAGAAGCGCCTTGATTGACTCGGCGTTGGTATCCCCTGTGGAGCGCCCCTTCTCGGCGGCGCCACGGTAGACCACCAGCGTGCTTTGCATCTGCGCACCAAGAGCGCGGACGACGTCCTTTTGACTATCGAAATCGACCTGGTAGACGACGAGGTCCTTGAACGCCGGGTCTTTCATGAGCTGGGTCAGGATCGGGCGCTGCTTGGCGCAGGTCGGGCACCAGGGTGCCGAGATGTCCACCAGAATGGGCTTGCCGTCGTGCTGAGCGGTTGCGAACGCCTGCTGCGTGAACGGGGCCTCGGTGGCGGCCTGCGCAGCGGGAATGGCGGTCACGGCAAGACAAAGCGTGAGCGCGACGGCGGACAGCGGGTTGGTAAGGCGCATCAGGATCTCCCGATCGATGTAAGGGGATAGTTGGGGCGACCCGAGCATCCGATCCAAAGTTCTGGCGCGGGAGCAGAAAGGTTACGCACCTCCGCTCACGAACCGCAAAATTTGGTTGGAGCATGGAGCCCAGGTCCAATGCCGCAACTGGCGGACTTAAGGGCCGGCCTGTTTCCATACCGGCCCCATCGATCACCGTTCAGGCTGGCGGACGAGCGATCAGTTGGTGCTGCACGTTGACCCCAATATCGCCCCGACTTGCGCCGTGCGTTTGGCCGTCATCGTCGAGGATCACCAAGATCGCGTTGTCATGCGTCAGCTTCTGCGGCGCAGTCACCGTGGCCGTCGCGTGCCCCTTGGCATCCGTCTTGAAAGAGTTGGCCGAGCCCGCACCGTCAAGTGGCGTGAAGCCGACCGGCGTCTGGTTGAAGTGGTTTTCGAACAGGCTGTAGGTCGCGCTGGGACGCAGATGCTCGAAGCTCATCCGGATGACGATCTTGCCCGCATCCGTCTGCGTCATGGTGGCCTGACCGGTTGGCGCCAGCCATTCGGCGAGGGTAAAACCCAGCGGCGCCCCTTGTGCATTGAATAGGCTAGTGGATTTCGCGTCGGCTTCAATGAGCGCCGGCCGGAAACCTGCGGCATGCTTGTTTCCCTGCGGTCCCGTGCCTTCCGCAACACCCGCATCTTTGACGAACACCTGTGGATCGATCGGCTTGGCTTGCTTTGTCTCGGCCGAGAAGAACGCTGCATGCGTTTCGAAACCGAGACTTATCGGCTCGGACGCCGCGGCTGTGGCGGCCTGCGTAGCGGCGAAAGTGAGCGAAACGACGCAAAGCGATCTGGTGAAGCGCATGGGGATCTCCAAAAGCGATGCCCTTGCTAACTCGGGCATCTGACCCACCGTTCTTGCCACCAAGATCAAAGGTTACGGACGAGAAGCCGGTGAACGCATCTTTGACGCAGGACTCGCCTAAATTATTGTGTGCAAGCTGGGCTGACCGCTGACCATCTCCAACACCAACTCCTCAGCCGCATACGTGCTTCACAATTGCATCCGCCACGTCGGTGAGCGAGGCGCCTGTCAGAGTGGGTTCCGGCACGCCATCGAGAACGAGAGGCGCGTTGATCCCGCGCGTCACCAAAGCCGCATTCCACCCGACCGATTGCGCGCCGATCGCGTCCCATGTATGCGCCGCGACCAGCCAGGTCTCGGATTGTGCAACCTTCATCGTGTCAGACACCAGCTTGTATGTTGCCGGTGTCGGCTTGAACCGACGCGCCGGCTCGACCGTGAACCGCCGATCAAACAGCGGCCCCAACCCTGCTTTGTCGAGCGGGTCGGGTCCCTCACCCGCCGCGGTGTTGGTGAGCGTGGCCAAAGTGAATCCTGCGTCTTTCAAGCGACGCAGGCCGGCAGAGGCATCAGGATGGACCGGCAGGTTCTCGATCAGTTCGGCCAGTTCCTGCACATGGACTTCGGTAATCGGTATGCCGTGGACCTGGCCGAGCATTCGCAGCACGCCCGCGCCAAGTTTGCCGAACGGCACGTAAGCGCCGGTCAGCGACAGCGTTTCCGAATAGACAACCAATTGCGCAAACCACTCTCGCATCCGCCCCTTTGCGGCGAAAATGCGATCGAACAAGGAGTTCAGCACGTCGATGTCCAGAAGAGTCTCGTTGACGTCGAACACGTCGACGCCACGATCGGCGTGTCCTGATCGGCGGGAGAGGGCTTGGTGACCCCACTGGCTTACCGCACCTATTCGATTTGCAAATTACCCGCGGGCAAAGGTTGCAGCAGTTCCGCTTCCGGCCGCGACAGTTCGAGCCAGGCCAGCCAATCCGCCCGCTCCAGAACCACCATCTGCCGGTCATAGATCGGGGCGACGTCATTGCCGAGCTGCGGCTCGACACGTGCACGCCCCTCCACACAGCGACTACATGCATTCGTGGAGACAGCGCAGATCGACCGGTCGCGTAACGACGCTGTTTGAAAGTAGAGCGGAGCCGTAGGGTTTGCACAAGTAGGGTATATTGCGCAGCCACCGCGTCGTGGCAGTGGGCTCTTTGTCAATCACCGTTGCGGCGGCTTCAGATCAGCGCGTAGTTGCCGGCCTGCTCACCCTCGACCGGGGTGGCGTAGATCGCCGCCGCAAGCTCAGTCGTCGAGCTGACCGAGAGGTAGTCTCGAACCTCGCCGGAGGTGTCGTGCTTTTCCCAGCACTCTGTCGGCGTCACAGATTGCGGCGGTCATCCCCGCATGTTGCGGACGGAAACCTCTTCCAGCTTCAGCTGGACCGTCTTGCCGCTCTGCCATCCGTTGGCGCCGGCGGCGACGGTCGGCATGGGGATGTCCTCGCGGTTCTTCCTCTCCGAGGCAGTTGACACCTTGAAGCGCCGGTCGCGGTCGTCGACAAGTTGTTGGTTGATCTGCCCGTCGTTCGTGAACCCCATCATTAGCTGTGGGATGCCCATCGGGAAGCTCAGGTCCCGATCGATCTGCCAAGTGTGCCAGGTCTTGCCGTAGGTGGTGACCAAGTCCTTCATGAAGGAGTGTTCCGCGATATCCGGCACCCCTGGCGTCACGAGTTCACCCGACTTTACCTCGAAATTGTGACTGTGCCAGAGCCGCTTCTCGTCATCCGGTAGCGTCTTGAACACACGCTCACTGACGATGTACTCGATGCCGATCAGCTTTGCGTTCGCCTGGTTCGAGTCATAGATGACGCACTGGTGAAAGTCTTCGGTCAGGTGGGTGCAGAAATGATTGGCCTCCACCTGCCGTCCCATGTCGTCCGCGTAGAAGTGGAAGCCGTTGAGATACTCGCTCATTGCATCGATCGGCTTTTTGGACTGTAGGGCGTCGGCGCCCGTATCCAAGAGATGACTATGGGCCGTCAAAGGGCCGCCAGGGGTTGGCTGCTCGGGCTTGCCTTGTGCCATTGCAGAACGACCTCCGAACAGAGAAAGGAGGGGACCTGCCACGGCAGTTGCTGCGAGCGCGCCGCCGAAGCAGCGACGGCAGGACATGTTGTGTAGGAAGCTCATTGTGGGATCTCCGACAGTAGTTTCAAAAGCCCGTCCAGCAACTCAAAGAGGCTTGCTCGACGATTAGACGACGACGATCTTCCCGCGGTGGCTCTGGTCTCCGGGAACGTGGTCGCCGATCCAGGTCCGCAGGGCCTCCACGGCCTTGATATCCAGGTTGCGTCGCTCGTGGCCGTACTTCGTGGGCACGCCCTGCAGGGTGACGTAGGCGGCACTCAACTCGTCGTTTGCGCGCAACGGTCGACCGTCGACGGTGATGTGCTCGATGCGATGACCTGAAGGGTTCTCCAATTTGATGTGCAATTCCAGCCCGTGGCAACGCTTCACGTAGCCGCCCATCTGCTCATAAGGATCAGCGGCGAATGTCCGCTCCAGGTTCTCCTCAAGCATCGTCACCACCTCGGCGCCGGTCAGCTGCACGGTCGAAACAGGCGGGTTTCCAGGAATAATGTTCCAGAGCGCTTCCATGGTGACGGGTCCTGGCGGGACCGGAGCGCCGTAGCGCCATCCGTTCGAGAAGGCGAGCTCGGTGCCTGCCGCGGCCGCGATAGCATCCAGCAGGACGTCATCCATCGGTGAGTCCAGCATCGTGTTCCGATGAAGGGCGATATTCGTGTGGCCGATGATTTCGCGGAGCATGGACCGGTGGGGAGCTAGGGCGGCGCCGACCAGGGCCTGCACGGAAGGATCCTCGGGCACCGTGTCGTCCATGGCGACCAGCTCGTGCAGCCAAGACGTCACTTGGCCGTTCTCCACCTCCAGATCCAACCGCCCCACGAAGCTCCCGTGGCAACCGGATTGGATGATGGGCGTCGACCCGACGAAGACCGGCTCAGTGAGGCGGTTGTGCGTGTGCCCGCTCAGAAGCGCGTCGATGCCGCCGACCTGGCAGGCCAGCTTGACGTCCTGCGGGAAACCGAGATGCGAGAGGACGACGACCAGGTCTACACCCTCCTGTTCTCGCAAGCGGGCGATGTGGTCCGGCAATTCTTCTACGCCGAGCGTGAGCCGCACGCCGGTGCTGAACTGAGGCGGCATCGTCTTGTCCACGATGGTTGCCGCCACCCCGGCGATGCCCACCCGCAATCCGCCCCGCTCCACGACCCGCGTCGGTGGGAAGGTGAGTTGCCCGTCATCCTTGTCGAAGCAGTTCACCGCCAGCATGGGGTAGCTGAGCTTGCTCGCGAGCGCCTTCAGGTGGGGCGGGCCGTAGGCGAAGTCCCAGTGTCCAGTCATCGCGTCGAAGCGGATCGCGTTCAGGATGGGGAGCAGGGCCTCACCCTTGCTGTGCACGACGGGGTAGGTGCCGTGGAACGTGTCGCCGTTGTCCAGCAGCACGACCGGCCGCTCGCGCCGTAGTGCCTCGACGTAGCCAGCGATCCGGGCATAGCCGCCGAGCATGGGGAAGCGCGCCTCGGCCCCGTGCCAGACGAGCTCGGGATGTGGTTCCAGGTAGCCGTGGACGTCGTTGACCTGGAGCAGCGTCAGCGCACCGGAAGCCATGACGTCTCCTCCCTCGCGTTATCCCCAGGGAATATCTTTGTCGAAGGCATCCAGCGGGATCTTGAGGTAGCGGCGGCCATCATCCTCGGGCTCGGGCAACCGTCCACCCGCGATGTTCACCTGCAATGCCGAGAGGATCAGCTTCGGCATCGGCAGGCTGCCGTCACGCTCTGTTCGGACCTTCACGAAGCTGTCCTCGTCTTGGCCCTTCACGTGTTCGTTCTGTGTCTTCTGCTCGGCGACCGTGCTTTCCCAGCGGGCTTCGCGGCCGCCGGGCTTGTAGTCGTGCCCGGTGAACAGCCTGGTCGTGCCGGGCAGCGCCAGGATGCGCTGGATGGACTGCCAGAGCGCGCGCGCGTCGCCGCCGGGAAAGTCGGCCCGAGCGGAACCACTATCCGGCATGAAGAGTGTGTCGTGGATAAAGGCCGCGTCGCCGATCACGTATGTGATGGAGGCCAGGGTATGGCCCGGGGAGAACAGGACCGACCCCGAGAGCGAGCCCACGGAAAACGTCTCTCCATCTTTGAACAGATGATCCCACTGACGCCCATCGGTCGGTAGGCCGGGCAGGTTATAGAGCTTCTGCCAGAGGCGCTGCACCTCCACGACGTGCTCCCCGATCGCGGTCGGCGCGCCCGTGGCGTCCTTCAGGTAGCCGGCGGCGGAGAAGTGGTCGGCGTGAGGATGGGTGTCGAGGATCCATTGCACCGACAGGCCGCGCCGATCCACCTCGGCGAGAATGGCGTCGGCCGACCGGGTTGCAGTGGCGCCTGACTTCGGGTCGAAGTCGAGCACCGGGTCGACGATTGCGCAGCATTTCGTGGCCGGGTCGGCGACCAGGTATTGCACGCTGGACGTTCGCTCGTCGTAGAAGCCTTTGATTTCGGGCTTGGCCGATGTGACTGCGGCAGAACCGTTCAGGGTAGTGGCAGCGCTCATGCCGGACTCGCGAAGCTGCGTTCCCGGTGCGGGATGTCGAATTCGCTGCCGCGCAGCATCATGTTCCAATAGAGGAACGGAAGGCCCTGCGTCTTGAGCAGCCAGTTCGCCCGGCGTGGCTTGCGAGGGTCGATCGGGAAACTTGGCGTAACTTTGCCGCCGTAGCCGAACTCGGCGAGAATGACTTTGCCGTAGGCCGTCGTCAGCGGACAGGAGCCATAACCGTCATAGCTGGCGCTTGGCTCGCGACCGTCGAGCACGGCGAGCAAGTTGCGAACCACGACGGGCGCTTGCAGCCGCACGGCCGCGGCTGTCTTAGCGTTCGTTGTGCCGGCCGCATCGCCCAGTGCGAACACGTCGCCGAACCGGGTGTGGCGCAAGGTGGAAGGATCGACCTCCACCCATCCGGCGGCACTCGCCAACGGGCTTGTCTTGACGAAGTCCGGCGCACTTTGCGGTGGCGTGACGTGAATCATGTCGAAGCGCTTTGCCACTTCTCGCGTCTCGCCACCCGCGTCCGTCACGCTGAACACCGCCGTCTTTGCCGGACCATCGACGGCTTTGAGGTTGTGCTTATAGCGCAGCCCGATGCCATACCGGTCGACGGTGCGCTGCAGCTCCGGCACGAAGAACGGGACACCGAACAGCACGTCCCCAGCCAGGCAGAACTCGATGTCCACGGGGCGCTGCATGCGGCCGTGGCGGATGCGCCAGCGGTCAGCAGCAAGGTACATAATCTTCTGTGGCGCTCCCGCGCACTTGATGGGCATGGGCGGTTGCGTGAAAAGCGCCGTGCCGCCTCGGAAAGCCTGCAAACATTCCCAGGTGTATTCGGCGTAGTCGCGGGAATAATTGCTGCACACGCCGTTGCGGCCCAGCGCATCCCTCAGCCCCTCAATCTTGTCCCAATCGAGCTGAAGCCCGGGGCAGACAACGAGCATGCGGTAGCCAACCCGGCGCCCATCGGCGAGTTGGACTTGCTTCGCGTCCGGATCAAAGGCGGTGACGGCAGTGCGGAGCCAGGTCACGCCCTTCGGGATCAGGCTTTCCTCCGTGCGCATGGTCTGCGCGAGCGAAAACACCCCGGCTCCAACCAGGGTCCAGCCGGGCTGATACGAGTGGGTCGCCGACGGATCGATCAGGATGACGTCGAGTTCCGGCCGGTGACGCCGCAGCTCGGCGGCTACGGTGATTCCCGCCGCCCCACCGCCCACGATAACGACCGTTGCTGTCAGGCCCGGAGACGACCCCTTTGCGTCCGGCTGCACAGGAGATTGTTCAAGGCTCGGGAGGACGTCCATCGGGAGTGCCTTTTCGGACTGGATGCGACTGCTCACCAGATAGTTGGCTGTTTTCGATTTACCGTCTAGCTTAATCAGCATATTGAAGGTGGACCAGGCGTCAATTTTTGCGTGAGGAAAACATGAAGCGAACAGCTCTCGCACCGGGGCTGACGATCTCGGGGCAGCTCGATGCGAGGGATGTGGACGAGCTAGCGACGGCGGGGGTCCGACGGGTCGTCAATGTCCGACCGGACGGCGAAAAGCCGGACCAAATTCCTGCAGCCGATGCAGCGCGGGTCGCGGCCGAGCTTGGAATGGACTACCGCCATATCCCCGTCACGATGCAGACGCTGTCGATGGACGCCGTTCGCGCGTTCGGTGACGCCGTGTCAGAGGGCGGCACGGTCGTCCACGCCCATTGCGGCTCGGGCCTGCGTGCGGCCACCCTCTGGGGCTTGAGTGAAGTGGTCACCGGCCGCCTGGATCGGGATGAAGCGCGGCGCCGGGTCGCCGATGCCGGATTTGACCTGGAGCCTGGCTTGGCTTGGCTCGACGCTCAGGGGGGTGGCGCGGCGGCGTGATAGAAGCTCCTCAGCCCAGGGCCGGTCCACCTCTGCTGCACGATCTGGCGCCGGAGTTTCGTGCCCGCACCACCATGGGCGACGTGGCCCTGGCTGACTATCGCGGCCGGTGGCTGCTGCTGTTCTCGCATCCAGCCGACTTCACCCCCGTGTGCACCAGCGAGTTTCTCGCCTTCGCACGGGCGGCTGACCGCTTCGACGCCCTCGGCTGCGCCCTGTTGGCGCTCTCCGTCGACAGTCTGTTTTCTCACATCGCCTGGATCCGCAGCATCCATCAGCAATTCGGCGTAGCGATACCGTTCCCGATCATAGAGGACCCGTCTATGGCCATCGCCGCCGCCTACGGCATGATTGCGCCGAACGCGCCTGATGCGGCCATGGTGCGGGCCGCTTTTGTCATCGACCCGGACGGTATTATCCGGGCGATCAGCTGGTATCCCATGACGACGGGTCGGAGCGTCGAGGAATTGCTGCGTCTGCTTGCCGCCCTGCAAACCTCCGACCAGCACGGCGTGTCGACGCCGGAGGGCTGGCAGCCTGGGAACGACGTGCTCCTGCCATGCCCGCTCACGGCCGATCAGCTGTTCCGCGCTCAGGCCGAAGGGAGTGACTGGTATTTCCGCACCGGGCCTGTTCCTGCAC
>Ga0326763_1000199_pt1 | contig 22856 bp, 24 predicted proteins | sample NORPS_P_FD_207671 | JGI IMG/M metagenome (GOLD analysis project Ga0326763, IMG submission 207671) | Hot spring water microbial communities from Norris Geyser Basin, Yellowstone National Park, WY, United States - NOR.PS_P | ecosystem: Environmental > Aquatic > Thermal springs > Unclassified...
GCACCGCCCCGTACTGCGACAACGGTTCACCCGGCCGCGGCTGCGGGCCGCCATCCCGCGGCGCTCGAATCGGATCCAGCATGTCTCCAGCTTCGCGCATCGTGGGGCGCGTCCCAGCGACGGAACGCTCACCGGCACGCTCCTCTCTTCCACCGACACGCCGCCCTGAGTAGCCGCTCGATGTGCCGTAAGACCGGTTCGGCGTGTCGTGCCGGTGATCGGGGCCTAGCTGGCACAACACTGTGGCGGTGTCCGAACTGAAGATCGGCTACGCCCGGGTCTCCACCGCTGCGCAGGACCTGACCGCGCAACGTGATGCGCTGGCGGCGCTCGGCGTCGAGACCAAGCGGATCTACGTCGACCACGGAATGACTGGCACCAACCGCGACCGTCCCGGCCTACGCGAAGCCCTCGCCGCCTGCCGAACCGGCGACACGCTGGTCGTCACCAAACTGGACCGGCTGGCCCGCTCCGTGCCCGACGCCCGCGACATCGTCGACGAGCTCACCGCCCGCGGCGTCAAGCTCAACATCGGCGGCTCGCTGCACGACCCGACCGACCCGGTCGGCCGGCTGCTGTTCACCACCCTGAGCATGATCGCCGAATTCGAGGCCGACCTCGCCCGCGCCCGCACCCGCGAAGGCATGGCCGTCGCCCGGGCCAAGGGCCGACTCAAGGGCAAGCCACCCAAACTCAGCGCCCGCCAGGAGGCCCACCTGGCCGGGCTGTACCACGCCGGCGAGCACACCGTCAGCGAACTCGAGGAACTGTTCGGGATCACCCGCTCGACCGTGTACCGCGCCCTCCGCCGCTCCCGCGCCGCCACGGTTGCCGCGCCGGTGTCGTGAGTCAGCAGCACTGGTTCATCGACGAAACCAAACAACGCAGCTATCTCATGGTCGCCAGCGCCCACCGCGGCGACGAGCTCGACGAGCTGCGCAAGCTCATCCGCGGGCTGGTCCTGAAAGGGCAGCGGCGGGTGCACATGGCCAAGGAGAGCGACCCGCGCCGCCGCGCGATCGCCGCCGCGCTGTGCGGCGCCGGCGTCACCGCCACGATCTACGACGCCCCACGCGGCGACTACCCGCACGAACAGGCCGCCCGCGCCGCCTGCCTCGCCGCGCTCATCACCGACGCCAGCCACTTTCCCGACGTCTCACTGGTGCTCGAACGAGACGACTCGCTGCTCGCCTGGGATCGCCGTCGGCTGTACCAACTGACTCACCACCTCGAGAACCGAGTCCGCTACAGCCACCAGCGAGCGGCCCAGGAGCAGCTGCTGGCGATCCCCGACGCGATCGCCTGGTGCTGGGCACGCGGCGGCGACTGGCGCCGCCGGATCGCCCCCGTCATCAGCGACGTCCGCCGCCTGTAGATGTCCCGAACAGCGCGAAGCCCGGCTCACCAACCGTCCGGATGGCTGCCGGGCCCACTTCCACGCAGCTACTGCTGCGGGCACCTCCTACGTTACGGCAAAGCTTCGCCGCAGTCAGCAGTTCCAGCCCGATCCGGTCATCATTCGACCGGTGTAGGAAATCGTCGATCAATGCGCGCTGCCGTGCCTGCGGGTCTGACACGGGTTTCCGACGCTCGTCGGCTTGGCGTGTCGCACCCACTCGGTTGACGTTAAGAGAACGGTCGATTACGGACGGCTGTAACTCCCAATCGCGGCGGGGCTTACTCAGGTCGGGGGCTGCGTTCTGTGTGGCTGGGTGGGGCGTGCGATGAGGACTGCGGTGAGGCTCGCGGCGCTGATGACCGCGGCGGCGGTCCATGCTGCGCCGCCGCCGGGTAGGGCGGTAAGGGCGGCTGCTGCGGTGGCGGTGCCGATTCCGATGCCGAGGTTCAGGGTGAGGCGTTGGGCTGCGCCGATGGTGCCTTGTCGGGCGTGGGTGGCGGCGGTCATGACGGCAGCGATGTTGGCTGGTTGGAACAGGCCACCGCCGACGCCGTAGGTGAACAGCAGCACCGCAACGGTGGGCAGGTTGTGCAGTTGCGCCGTGGCCGCTAGCAGCGCCAGGGCGGTGAGCATGAGGGTGAGTCCGCTGGTCATGAGCGTGCGGGCGTTCTGGGAGGCGAGACGGGCGCCGCTGGCCCGAGAGGCGATGACCAGCCCGGCCGGCGCCAGCGCGCCGATGAGCCCGACCTGCCAGACGGTGAGGCCAAGTTGGTGTTCGAGGACGAAGGGCGGAACGACGAAGACCAGGGCGGAGGTCGCGCCGAATGCTCCGGCGGCGAGCAGGGCGGCCCGGGTGGTTCCGATGGTGAGCCATTCGGGAGCGAGAATTGGGTCGCTGGCACGGCGTTCGCGCGCGATGAGTGCGGCGCCGGCCGCAACGGTCGCTGCGAGCGGGATGAGTACGGCGGCGCTGGCTGGGTGGTGCTGCGGGGCGAGGTTGATCGTCACGAGTAGGGCGGCGGCGGCGGCGGCGAGCAGGCTTCCTCCGGCCAGATCGTAGGAGGTTGCCGTGGCCGGGCCGGGAGCTGGTTGCGGCAGGCGGCGGAGTGCGATGACTGCCAGGGCGCACAGCGGCAGGTTGATCCAGAAGATCGAGGGCCATCCGGCGAAGGACAATAAGGTCCCGCCGACGGTGGGGCCGGCTACGGGGCCGAGCCCGATCAGCATCCCGAGTGTGCCTAACGCCCGCCCGCGGTGCTGTTCAGGGATCTGGGTGGTAACCAGAGCCTGTGCGGTTGCTTGCAGCATGGCCGCGCCCACCCCTTGGCACGCGCGTCCGGCGATGAGTACCCCGATGGTCGGGGCGAGGGCGGATACCACTGAGGCTGCAGCGAAAGTGAGGAAGCCGAGCGTGGCGACACGCACCCGGCCGATCCGGTCCGCCCAGCGGCCGAAGAACACAACGGTCGCCGATAGCGCAAGGACATACCCGGTGACGGTCCACGCGACGGTGGCTGCTGTGGCGTGCAGCTCGCTGTGCAGGGTCGGCAGGGCGACGGTGATGATTCCGGTGTCCAGGGTGGATAGGAACAAGCCGAGCCCGGCAGCGATCAGGACCGCGCGCTGGTGCGCTCGGAGTGGCCGTGCAGGCCGCTGGATGACCGGTTTCGAAGTCGCGGGTCTCATCGCGGTCGAGTGTGCCGTTCGTAGCGTTCGAGAGTCAGCCATCCATCGCCGGTGGCGACTGTCGGCTGGCCGTGCAGGCCGGGGCGGACGGTGCCGGGTTCAGCTGATCCTGCGTCCCGTGATGCCACCGCACTGAAGATGCGGATCGGATCGCCGCGGAGAATGGCGTCGGCACCGGGTTGCGGCAGACAGGCGCGGATTGTGCGCTGGATGGTCTCGGTGTCGTCTTTCCAGTCCACGCGGCGGTCGTCGGGCCCCGGGTTGCCGTAGTAGCTGCGCCGGGTGAGGTCTTGGGCGCGCGCGGCCAGCTCGCGGGCGGCGAGACGGGGCAGCAGTTCGCGGAGCAGATCGACCGAGGCGGCGAAATGCCGATCACGGATCTCCCCGGCGGTTTCGGTTCCGGTGAGCGCGATCTGCCGTTGAGCCAGCAACGGACCGGTGTCGATAGTCGGTTCGACCAGCAGCGCGGAGGTGCCGCCCTGCTGCTCGCCGTGCTTAGCCATCCAGAAGAACGGCGCCAGACCCGCATACCGAGGCAGCGGCGCCGGATGAAAGTTGACCGTGGCGGTGCCCGGCACGGCCAGCAGCACGGGTTTGAAGATTTGCTGGAAGTTCGCGATCACGTGATAGTCGGCCTGGACCCCGCGGAGCTCGGTGATGAAGTCCGGGTCGTTCACACTGCCCGGGCGATGTACCTGCAGGTCGCGCCCGCGCGCGAGAGCCTCGACATCAACCTGGTTCGGCTCACCGACGTAATAGTCACACAACTTCCCGGGCGGACTGGTCACGAGCGCTGCAACAGTGCAACGCGGGTCGGTGGTGAGGATCTCGAGGAACGGCGCGCCGAACTTGCTGTTGACCTCCGTGAAAAGCACCACCCGCACGGGCGGGCTCATCGTGCCCACCAGGCCTTATCGACCAGCTTGGCCGTCCATGTCAGGGAGTCGAAGATCGCGTACCCAGGCTGCGCTGGCAGTGAGGCTCTACCGGGGATGTCCATGATTTCTTGGGCGAGCCGCTCGACCAGCACGCCTTCGGCCAGCGGCGGACAACCGCCGAAGATCGGCATCTTGCCGAGGTCGACAAACCAGTGGTCCAGTGTGTCTCGGCTAGGAAAGGCGGGAACCTCCGGCAGAATCCGTTCGACGAGCCGCCGAGTCGCCTCCGGTGTGGTGGGGTCCGTGTCCTCGTCGAGCCCGTAGACTTCCTCGATCGGCATCGAGTCCTTGGTGTAGGTAAAAATGATCGTCGAGTGACCCACTGTCGGGATCTTGAACATGAACCGGCAGCGATCCGACGCTCGGAATGCCCGGTGCAGGGCGTACCGGTTCTTGATCTGGAAGAACTCCATTTGGTCCATCACGTAGTCACAGCCAGCCACGAACTCCGCCGCGCAGGCAGGAGTGATGCCCTCGTCGAAGACCTCGATGTCTACGTCCCGAGTCAGCTCGTAGGCCATCTCGGCGACCACCAACGCCTTGTTACGACCGATCGTTTCCCGTGACGCGCCGACCTGCCGCTGGACGTTGGTGAGATCGAAGCTGTCCGGGTCGGCCAGCTTGAGGTGACGCGCCCCCATCCGCACCAGTCGCAACGCGACCGCGCCACCGATGCCGCCGGTGCCGACCACCCCGATCACCGCATCCCGCAGCTTCTCCTGCCGGGCGCGCTGCTCTGCGACCGAATCGCCCAGCCAGCCCAGATTGCGGTCGACCCGCTCCCAGTAGAAGGCCGGATCGTAAGACCCCCGGTAGATCATCCGTCCGGTGGAACTGGCCGGCTGGACCATCCTCACGCCCCTCGGTCGATTCGGTTGCTTCGCTGGCCAGCGTCACGCCGCGAAAATGCGGCTAGCATCGAAATATGGCTGCCAGGCAGGTGACCGAGGGGGACGCCGACCTGGCGACGATCGCCAAGCTGCTCGCCGAACCGTCCCGGGCAGCGATGCTCATTGCGTTGACCGACGGACGCGCCCTGCCGGCCGGCGAGCTGGCCCGAGTGGCCGGCGTGCAAGCCTCTACGGCGAGCGCTCACCTAGACCGAAAATCCAAGTGAGCGGGCAGCGTTAGGTTCCCGACCTGGGTCGGGACGGGCGTGCGGCGATCAGGCAGCGGGTTCGAGTGTGACTTTGTAGCCGAGGGCTTCGAGTTGGGTGACGTGGTTGCGCATCTGGCGGCTTGCGCTGACACGGCTGTCGTAGAAGGCGGGTCCGAGGTCGGTGAAGCGGGTCTCGGGGTTCGCGAGCAGGTGCCAGATGATGATCAGGGTGGAGCGGCCGACCGCGACGATGGCCTTCTTCTTGCCACGGCGTCGGGCCAGGCGTCGGTAGCGCTGGCCGAGGAAGGTGTCGGTACGGCTGGCCGAGAGTGCGGCCTGACCGAGTGCGCGGGCGAGGTAGCGGTTGCCGTGGCCGGTGCTGGCCGTGCCCTTCTTCTTGCCGGCCGACTCCTTCACCCCGGGGGCGAACTTGGCCCAGGAAGCGAGGTGTCCCGCGGTGGGGAACCGGCTCATGTCCACACCGATCTCGGCGATGATGACACTCGCGGTGGTCGCGTCAACGCCGGGGATGTCAACCAGTTGCGCCACCGCCTGGGCGAAAGGGCTGATCTGCTCCTCGATCTTGGTGTCCAGATCGGCGATGTCGGCCTCGATCGTGTCGATGCGGGAGAGCATCTTGGCGAGCAGGAACGCATGGTGGTCGGTGAAGAACCCGGTGAACGCCTCCTCCAGTTGCGGGATCTTGGACTTCAACCGGGCCCGCGCCAGTGCGGCGAGCGCCTTCGGGTCCCGCTGCCCAGCCACGAGGGCGGCCATCATCTCGCGTCCGGAGACGCCGAAGATGTCGCTGGCCACCACCGACAGCTTGATACCTGCGTCTTCGAGCAGCTTCTCCACCCGAGACTTCTCCGCGGTCCGCGCGCCGACGAGGTCGATGCGGTAACGGGTCAGGTCCCGCAGCCGGCGGATCGGTGGTGGCGGAACGAAGCTCGGGCGGATCATCTGCCGCTCGGCGACCTTGCACAACCACACCGCGTCGAGCTTGTCGGTCTTGGGCCGGCCGGGCAGGTGTTTGACGTCCTTGGCGTTGACCAGCCACACCTCCAGTCCGTGCGCCTCGAGCAGATAGAACGGCGGCTTCCAGTAATCGCTGGTCGCCTCCATCACCACCCGCGTCACGTCGAGCTCGAGCAGCCGCTCGGCCAGCAGCTGCAACGAGCGGGTCATCGTCGAATACGTCGTCACCTCCTGCCGACGCCGCGTGCCCTCGCCGGGCACCCGGATGCAGCACACCAGCTCGCCCTTGCCGATATCCAGCGCCGCGACCCGCTCGATGAGCTGCTCATGATCTTCCGTCTCTTCCAGCACCCCGACCTCCTCGCCCGGACCGATGACAGGCGGGTCGCCCGCGAGAACCGCTGGGGCGAAGGCAAGCTAGGCCGCGTGCTCGAAGCAACACTGAAGGGCCCACAGCGCGGCTCCCACCATCCGACTAACCCACGGCCTCAACCGACCAAGGAACAACGACGTCTGCGGGCGACCACCCAATGATTTTCAGCCCGGAACGGGCCGCGCGACAGCGCGATCAAGGACTAACCCGCATGCACGCTGCCGGCCTGCTCGCTGTCGAGCGACACGGCCGGCACCGCTACTACCGCCTGGCCTGCCCTCACCTGGGCACGCTCACCGAGCTCTTGGCCCAACTCGCGCCACGCCGCCCGGTCCGCTCGCTACGTGGCGCCCGCGCAGCCAGCGGACTTTCCCTCGCCCGCACCTGTTACGACCACCTCGCAGGCGACATCGGTGTGGCAGTGTGCGAGTCACTGCAGACGCTGCGTGTGATCACGATCAGCGACGGCCGCGTCGGATTAGGCCACCGGCACGACGACTTGCTCACCAAACAACTCGGTGTCGACCTCCACGCCTTCCGCGGCGACCGCCGAAGACCGGACGCACGGCTATGCCTGGATTGGACCGCGCGCCGCCACCACCTCGCCGGCGCGCTCGGCGCCGCTCTCACCCACCGGCTGGTCGAACTCGGCTGGCTCCACCGCCATCCCTCGACCCGCGCCCTCGCCATCACCTCAAACGGCTGGGCCGGCTTCGAAACATACTTCGGCATAACGAAGGAGCAGCTCGCTGAAGACGTCATCCGCTTACCGGCGTGACGGTTGCCGTCACGCCGGTAAGCCACAGCCGGTGTTCGCCCCCGCCGACAGTCGCCGACAGTCAGAGCGCTGACAGCTCCTGCTTGACCGCGAGTCACAGCTCGCGAGCAGGTGCGCCGCGGATGACTGTGACTCGCCGCCCTTAAGGGTTTGTGCCAGACGATTCGTTGCGCACGATCGAGCCGTCGGCCTGCAGCGCGACGTCCGGCGCAACCGCCTCGGAGAAGCGCTCGGGCAGGCCCAGGGCGGCTGCTCGTCGAGCGGACACCGCGGTGTCATTCCGGGGCCCCGGTGTTCACCCCGTTTGCGGGTCCAGGCGGCCGGCGACCAGGGCTTGCCGGCGCCGCGCCAGGCGATGAGCCGCAGGACTACCCCGGCCTGCGCACACCAGGACCGAGCACCCTCGATGAGCTCGGTCTGCATCACCCAGTGGGGCGTAACTGACCTCGGCATCGCCGCGAGCTGGCTGATCGGACTGCTCGGCGCCCGCCGCGCCCCACGAGCCCAACTCACCCTCGGCGCCCTCACCGGGCTGCCCTCTCCCTGATCATCGGCGCTCCAAGGGGCGCCCACCCTGGCCGCCCTCGGCCGGGCGGTTCGGCTGGAGCAAGCAGCGGATCGAGCAGCTCACCCGGTCGTCCCGATAACAGTCGATTACGGACGGTGCGCCGTCAACCTCTCGGGTCACAACAGTTAGCCGCAAGGACGACGCCGCGGTTGGCATAGTACCGGGCGAACGTGGCCAAAGGCAGTCGCGCGGACTCCCGCGTCCGCCGCGCGGTACCAGAGGGGTTATGGAAGACCAGCTCGTCGTCATCGGCGGCGTAGACAAGGACGAGGTGGCCACCGCGCGACGGCGGATCCACTGGTGCGTCCCGGACGGACGGGTGTACGGACGCGATCACGCGGGTTCCCGCCGCCGCTAAGGCGAGCAGTTCGGTCGGGTCGAGATGCGGTCGGGCCTCGGCCGTGAGGCCATAGCAGTGGCTAACGTGCTCGGCGAATGGCGCGTAGGTAAGCCCGTCCAGCCCCCCGGCGCGCAGTGTGTAGGCCCCAGCGGCCAGGAGCTCCATTGCCAGCGGAACGGTGGCCGGTACCGCGTCGCCGCGCGCGGCGAGGAGCATCCGCAGGCAGGCCGTACCGCATGCCCGCCAGCTCCAAAACTCGTACTCAGCGCGGGTGCGGGCGCCCGAGCGTGCCCACAGCGGGTCGTCGGCGGCCGTCCGCCGGCCCCGGACGATGTCATCGATGAGCTCGACCGATTCCCACTGGGCGTAGTAGGGCACCACCGTCATGAAGTCAAGTTCACCTCGATGCGAAGCGCCGCGCCCAACTCATCGGGGCCGGGCAGCGCCGAGCTGTCGCTCGCGTGCGCCACCACGCTAGCGATGCGCTCAAAGTTGGTTTCCACACGCGTCACCGGGCTACCGCGCCGCACGTGGACGAGCCCGATGATGCAGTGGTCATGCCAGGTCGGCGCTGAGGGCCACGGCTCGCCGTCGCCCAGATAGACGACCGGGCACGCCGTGGCGCCGGATACGACCGCGCGCAGCGGCCCGGTGGTGTCTTGGCGCAGGTAGACCTGGGCCGCTGCCGCCTTGACCTCCGGTGTCTGCGTCGGCTCCTGCAGGTGCGCGGCCAGCATCACGTCCTCAAGTGGTTGCCCGATCGTCAATGAGTGCAGCTGGACCAGGGCGTCGCCCGGCGGCCGGACTGCGAATTCGATCAGTTGTGGCCCGCCGTCGGCGAGCTTGAACTCGGCGTGCAAGAAGCCTGTTTGCAGGCCGGCGACCGCCGCCACCCGTTCGGCCGCCTTGATCAACCGGCGCCGGTCAGTGCCGGCCAGCACGTCCGGACCGGCAAGGTGACCGACCTCGGCGAACGTGGCGTTGACAGTTTTCCGCGCTACACCGGCGAAGCGCAGGCGTGTCTCGGCGAAAACCGCCTCGACGGAGTACTCGGGGCCGGGGACGAATGATTCGGCGATGCGATCTTGGCTCTCGACCGGCAGCGCCCGCCACTCGTCGGGACCGGTCACAACCTTGATTCCGCGGCTGCCACTAAGGCCCGCTGGCTTAACGATGAGCGGGAAGACCTCAGGCGGGGGTGGTGGACCGATCGGACCGGATCGAACCGTGGCGGCAAACGGCGGGCGGAAGGCGCGCAGGATCTGGCGCTGCAGGTCTTTCCGTCGGGACAGGGTTGCGGCCCGGACAGTCGTTCCGGGCCGGTTGAGGATCTCGGCGACGTAGCCCACAGGCACGCTGGCGTGCTCACTCGTCGGCAGCAAAGCGCGGACGGCGTAGCGCGCGGGCACGTGGTCGAGCAGCAGATCGTAGAGCTGATCTTCCGTTTCGTGGGTCAGGACGGTCGTCGTCGTTGCGGCGCCCTCTGTTTGCAGGCTTGCGCTCAGTCGTTCGGTGGAACCGGTCGGGCAGACCGCAACGATGTGCAGCGCTCGGGCCGTGGCAGCCTCACGCAGAGCTCGGAATTTCTGGATCGACGATCCGGTCCCGACCAGGACGCAGGCGTCTTGCACTCGGGATCTCCTTCCGCTCAGCCGCAACCTGGTGTTCGGGAATGAGAGCCGCTCCGACGACACCGGCGAGGACAAAGATCGCCGCAAGGGCGGTCCAGAGCGCGGGTGGCCGGGACAAGGCGAGGTAGGTCATGAGCAACGGTGAGAAGGCGCGCAGCCCACCACCGGTTGCGTAGTAAAACGCCTGTAGGTAGCCATACTGCCCGGGTGGGCTCAGATCGTAGGTGGCTGCCCCGAAGGCGTTCGCCTGATAGATCTCTCCCACGCTGTGGACGGTGACGGCGAGGGTCAGCACGATCAGGCCGAGCGCGTGGTCATGGATTTCCGCCAGCGCGCCGTAGCCACCGATGGCGGCGGCGATCATCAGTCCGGAGCCAGCTCCGGCTCGGCGCCGCTCGGCCCGGGCTTCCATCCAGGCCGCATGCCGCCGCTGACCGAGAACCACGATGACAGTGTTGATCGCGAACGCGTACCCAACCGACCAGCGCGGTACCGCGTCCGGCTGGCCGATCAGCCACAGCGGCAACAGCAGCGACTGAACGTCAAAGTGCAGCTGACTGATGCCACCGGCGATCGATAGCGCGCAGAACCTTGACGGAACCGTCCACCGAGCCCGGAGTGAGGATCTGCACCAGGCGGCCACCCGAGGGCGCCCAGCGACCGCACCTTCCCTCGAGCGCGGCAACAGCACAGCCGCCACGATGAACGACGCCGCGTTGATAACCAGTGCGAGCCAGAGGCCGGAGTTTGGTAATCCCGCGAGCAGCAAACCACCGAGGAGGGACCCGACCGCGATCGCACCGTTGTTCACCGCCCGTAGGGATGCCCGGGCGACCACAGCCTGATCTGGGCCGGCGATCGATGCGGCGAGCGTCCCGCTCAAGGCATTGGTCGAGCGCTGACCGAGCAGGTAGCCGACTAACCCGGCGGTCAGCGCAGGGCGACTCGGCCACGCGGCCAGGAGCATCCCGACGGCCTGCAGGACGTACATCGCCCGCGTGGTGAAAACAGCACCGATTCGGTCAGCGCACCGCCCAACACCGAGGCTCGCCGCAGTACCGATCAAGCCACCGATGAGCATCGTTGTGGCTACGTACGTCGGCCCGAGATCGGTGCCCTTGACCAGGTAAATGACCCCGGAAACGAGGTAGACGCCGCTGCCGGCAGCGTTGATACCGGCAGCAAGCAAGATCCTGGCCATCGCCGGGTGGGGCCCGGCAGGGAAGCGCACAGTCAATCCACGTCCACGGTGACCAGAGCCCGGACCCGCGCCGTCAAATCGCGCAGAGCGTCGCCACTCGCCGCATGCACGGTGACGGTCAGCAGCCGATCGGAGCCGTCGCGGGCCCGCCGGACCGGGCGGCCGTCCGCCACGCGGCGTGTAATGCTGAGGGTCTCTGGCAGTTCCGCGACCGCGTCGAGGCCGTGGATCACGGACAGTCGCCCATCTTGCGGCGCCAGAAAGGACATGCTGGCCGTGTGGCCACGGGGCTCAGGCAGCGGTTCAACGGGGCTACAACCAAGCAATGCGCGCACCCACGTATGGGCCAGGTTTACACCGTAACTGCACTGCGCGGCGTCGCCCAGGCCACCGCCCGGAAAACGCGCCGCGCACTCGATCAGATAGACGGTGCAATCTGGGCGCAGCTGCCATTCCCCGTGGAAGAGGCCAGTTGTGGCGCCGATACGGTCCAAAAAACCCAGCTGCGCGGCGACGAGCCGCAGCCTCAGGGCGTCGTCAACCACGGCGGGAACCGTGTGCTGTACCGGTATGAAAGGCGAGGCGCCAGCCGCGCCGCTCAGCGTCTTAGCGGTGACGTTGCTGAACGTCAGTCGGCCGCGGTCCCTAACGAGCTCGACCGAGAATCCAGCTCCTGCCACGAATTCCTCTACCAGGAATTCCGCGCCGGCCACCGCAACAGCCGCCTCGATCTCCGGACGATCGTCCGGGTGCGAAAGGTGGGTTACGCCGCGGGATGCATTACCGCGGCGGGGCTTCACGACCACGCCCTCGGGACCGACCCGGTCGAGGGCGGCGGCCACGTCATCCGCGGTCTCGCCCAGCGTAAAGAAAGTGTTACTGAGCCCGGCTGCCTGGGACGCGACCCGCAGCAGATATTTGTCCTCAAGCGTCCGGTAGGCGTCGGGCAGGTCGGGCTGGACGCCGAGCGAGCGGGCCGTGGTCGCACTGAGCGTGGTATACCGCTCGCGACCCGGTACCACGGCGGCCACCCGGTCTGCGGCACCCTCGGCGCGCAGCATGTCCAGGACGGTGCTGCGATCGACGGCGCCGACGGTGCGCACCCGCTCATACGGCGGCAGGGGCCCCACGGTGTCGTCAGCAACCAGCCAGAGCTCGCACACCTCGTTGAGTCCGACAAGCAGGCGCGCCAAGTCGGGAAAGTGGCCGAGGACGACGACGATCGGCCGGGTCACGGTCGGTAACCGCGGCCCTTAAGGAACGCAGTCGAAAGTATCGACTCGATGAGCTGGTCATAGCTCATGTCTGCGGCGGCGGCCATGGTCGCGAGATTGCCCTGTGGTGACAGCCCCGGCACGGTGTTCACCTCCAGGATCCATGGGATTCCGTTGTCGTCGACGATGAAGTCGACCCGCCCGTACCCCTGGCAGCCCAACGCGTCGAAGGCGGTTACGGCGTCCTCACGGACCCGGCGCTGCACTTCGACGTCCAGTAGGGCGGGGCAAGTGTGGCGCCGTAGGTGAGGCGTGTGCTTAACCTCGTAGTCGTAGAACTGGTGATCATGACTGGTGGCCAGGATCGGTAGCACCACCTGGCCGCCATATCGCTGAACGATGCCGACCGACAGCTCGGTCCCGGAGATGTTCTCGCAGAGCATCAGCTCGGGCTCGTCTGCGCGGTCCTTACGCTCGGCAAGCAAGCCGCGCAGCGCACCCTCGTCCGGTACCACGTACGCGCCTAAACTCCCTCCGCCGGAGGCCGGCTTGGCGAAGACAGGATAGCCGAGGTCGGCCGCCCACTTAAGGGACTCGTCGACCGAGCGGACACCAAAGCCCACGAGGTGAAAGTCCGGCACCGACAGTCCCGCAGCGGCGAACAGCATATTGGCGGTTGGCTTGTGCATCGCGGCGGCCGAGGCGAGCACACCCGAGCCGGTGTAAGGGACGTGGGCCAGTTCGAGCAAGCCCTGCAACTTGCCGTCCTCACCGAACCACCCGTGGCTCGCGACGAGCGCGACGTCGCAAGCCGCTAGATCAGCGTGGAGGTCGGTATCCGCGATGTCGACCGCGCGGGCCGGGAAACCAAGCCGGTTCAGCGCCTCGGCAGCGGCGCGCCCGGACACGAGCGATCCCGCGCGCTCCGGACCTGACCCACCGAACAACACAGCAACAGAACGCGGCATCAACGACCTTCTTGTCTCCTCGGCACAACCTCCAATACGGTAGCCGATGGCGCGCATCTGGGTACTCGCCGTGAGCGGCGGTCGCCGCCGGCGCGCGCCGCGGCCGCACCTGACCTGACGCCGGCCGGTCGTTACCGGATCGTGGGACGCCGGCTGGGCGGTGCCACCAGCATCGGCCGTGGCCAGCCCGTCCGGGCTTCCACGTGCTCGATCGTGTAGCCCTGGTCGAGCAGCCGCCGGGCCTGATCCAAACTCCAGCCCGTGCCCGGGTCGTGCCGGCGCACGCGCACCGGGGACGCCGCTCGCCGCTTGCTGCCCACGCCCCGCAATCTACGGACCACGGGACGCTGACCTCGCAGGCGTGACGGTGCACCCGCGCCGCAGCCCAACCGCGTCAAGCCGGGCGAGCGGCCCGTGGGCCGGGGGGCTCCGCGTTCGACCTGGGGCCAGCGGCACATCGGCGGGGTAGTCCTTCTGCGGGTGATACCGGAGCCGGGCTTTGGCCGACTCCAGCAGCGCATCGAGCCCGGGCCTTCTAGTGCAGCGATCGCGTCCAGCACGCCCCGTGACGGGTTGGTGGGCCCGATCTCGGGCGCCGGCCCGGCGGCTGATCAACCTGACCACGGCCGCCGGTTGAGTTCACCGCCGGGACGTTCACCGCAATCTGACCGCCGTTCGCCATAGCTGCAGTGAGCACAGCGGACTTCTCACCCCCGCCTTGGCTCGGGCGGGGGCCTGGTCGACCTGTTGGTTGGGATCTTCTATCTACTGCCCTCGCAGGTCTGCGAGAGCTTGTTCGGCGCGGGCCGCGCGGAGCGTCGCGTCGTCGAGTGCGCGGCGGATGGTGGCCAGTTCGGCGGCGATGGCGGCGCGCTCCTCGCGTGCCTGCCGCGCGGCGTCCTCGGCGCGGTCGACGGTGTTCTCGGCACGGGCGGCGCGGTGTTCGGCGGCAGCGGCGAGCTCGGCGGCGGCCTGGGCGCGAGCCTCGGCGAGCTCGGCGCGCCCGTGGGCCTGGGCTGCGGCCAGCTGCGCGGCGGCCGCGGTCTGTTCGGCGGCGGTGACGACGCGGCGGCTGTCGGCCTGGATCTGGTCGATCTGGGCGCGGGCCGCCTCCCGCGCGGCGGCGGCGTCGGCGCGGGCTTCACGCTCGGCGGTGACCGCAGCCTCGCGGGCGGCGTCGGCGGCCAGGCGGGCGGCGTGCTCCTCGGCGCCGGCCTGCTCCGCGCGGGCGGTCTGCTCGCGGGCGGTGCTCGCGGCATCTTCGGCAGCGGCCCGGGCGGTGTCGGCGACCTCCCGCGCGGCCAGCGCTTCGGCGCGGGCCTGCTCGGCGGCCGCCCGGGCGGCCTCCGCGACCGCGGTGCGGGCTTGGGCGTCGGCCAGCTCGACGCGGGCTGCCTCCGTTTCGGTGCGGGCGGTCTCGACCAGGGCGAGCGCGGCGTCGCGCTCGTCCCGGGCGACTCGGGCGGCCTGCTCGGCCTGCTCGGCGGCCGCCAGCGCCTCGGTGGCGGCGGCCTCGGCGGTGTGCCGCTGCCGCTCGGCCGCCGAGGCGCGGGCGTCGGCCTCGGCGACGTCGCGGCGGGCGTCGGCCTGTACCGAGGCGCGCTCGGTCTCGACGCTCTCGGTGTCGGTGGCCTCGGCCAGCGCGCTGGTGGCCACGGCCAGCTGCTCGGCGACCCCAGTCAGCAGCTGCTGCAGTCGCTCGACGGAGACGGCCAGGGTCGCGGCGGCCATCGAGGCGGGCCGCTCGGCCGCGCCGCCGGCCGGCAGCCCCGCGGCCGCAGCGCGGACGGCCTCCCGGTCCCGGGCGCGGGCGGCCGCGTAGAAACTCGTCCGGTTGTGCTCCCCACGGTCGCAGTACGCACTCGGCCGGCCGCCGCCGGCCGGCGCCGGGGCGACCGGCCGATCGCACTCCCCCAGCTCATGGAACCGGCACAGCGATGGGGCGGCAACATCCGGAGCGGTCATTCACCCACAGTATCGTCGCCCGCAAAGTAACGCAACCGGTAACGTACGCAACCGGTAACGTACGCAACCGGTTGCGTTACTTCGTCTAAGTCAGGGAGCGGAAGTTCCCGCCCTGGGCCCCCCCGGCGCCCCGCATCGCAGGGCGGGTAAGCCGCAGGCTCACGCGCAAAACCCCCGCGCAGGTAGGCCCGCCGCGGGCCTCACCCCGGGGGGGCGGCGAGCCGACTCCGCATGGCGGAGCAGCGCATCGCCGGCTAACGAGCTTTTAGCTAGCTCGCTAGCGAGCAGTACCTAGCTAGCGAGCTAGCTAAAAGCCATCCGCAGCAGCTACTGGTAGCTGCTTCGAATGGCAGCCTCGATGAGTTGTCGCTTGGTCCGCCCGGTGGTGGCGACCTGGTGGTCGATCAGAGCACTGACGTCTGACGCGATGCGCACGTTGAGCTGCACGGTCGGCTCGGGTCCGCGACGAACCGGAGCCGGGTTCGCTGGCGGCTGAGGTGGCGCGCTGACCACGGGGTCGGTGGTCTCGTCCTCGGCGGGCTTGGGGCGGGTTCGGTTGCGCGGTACCGGCCGGTCGCTGCTGCTGGTCATGCGTCGAGCACCTTTCGGGTCAGGGTGGTGTAGGCGTCGTGGACGATGGCACCGCGGTCGTAGAAGCCGTAGTACTGGCCGGCGGCCCGCGCCTCGCGCACGATGACCCGCTCGGGGACCAGGGGGCGCAGCAGCAGGTCGGGGTAGCTCTTGTCCAGCTCGTCGAGCGCGCGGCGGGAGTCGAGGGTCATCACCGTGTCGCGGACGGCGCCAACAATGATCCCGGCCTCGGTGAGGTCGACAGGGGCGCCGATCTGTGCCCGGTGCTGCCGGTAGCGGCGCACGGACAGCGCCGCGCCGTCCACCCCGTCTAGGCCGTCCTCGTCGAGTTTGGCGGCGTAGACGACCTTGGTCGCGGCGGTGAGCGCGTTCTGCACGATCGGGCCGCCCTGCCGGTTCGGCAGGTCCAAGACCGTCACGTCCGCGCTGCCGCCGTGCAGGCCGAGCCGGAGCCGGACGTCGGAATGGTCCTCCACGGCCTTCTCCCGGTTCGACAGCGACCGGGACGACGGCACAATCCGCAGCCCGGGGGCCTCGGGCCACAGGCTCGGCAGCGCCAGGTCCTCGACCCAGCCGGTCGGGTCGGCGTTGCCGAGGATCGCGCCGACGTGCTGCCACTCCTCCGCCGGCCGCACGCCGAGCCACTTGGTGGCGGCGCCCCGCGGGTCAAGGTCGATCAACACGGTGCGGTGGCCGAGCAGCGCCGCGCAGACCGCCAGCGACACCGCGGTGGTCGTCTTGGTCGCTCCGCCGGTCTCGGAATAGACGGCGATCACCTGGCTCATCCCGACCCCCTACTAGATACCGAGCTAGCTAGCACGCACGCTAGCGCGCTGCGCGGCCGCGGCCGACGTTTTCCTTCGACCGGTGTGTCGTCCACCAAGGGGCGGGGCCGCACGGCGTGCAGAGCGGAAGGAGCCCGCGGCTCCTCGCTTGGCCACGACCTCAAACTTGATCGCGGTGGTCCACCGCCGGCCGTGCCGAGCTGCCGTGTCGCACGCCAGGCACCTGGCATCACCAGCTCGGGTCACTATCCAACATCGCCCGCCCCCCCGGTCGAGTTCAACGTGCCCTGGCCAACACAAGTCAGGGCACGTGGCCGCGTAGTACTAGCTGCCTAGCTAGCTACCGCGATAGCTAGCTAGGCAGTTGGTGCGCCTCGATTGGCGTGTCGGCAAAGCGGGCAGCCGGGTTGGTCGTGGATGGGGTGGGGGAGCTGGCCGGCGGGTTCGCCGTGGGGGCAGGCTGGCCCGGTCCGGCGCAGCTGGTGGTAGCGCTTGAGCTCGGCGTCTGCGGCGAGCTCGGCGGCGCGGTCGGTGGGTTCGAGGCCGCGAAGCAGCATGGCCAGGTAGGCCCAGGGGCAGTGCAGGGGGTAGCGGCGGGGGGTGCCGTCGGGGCTTGTGGTGGTGCGGGAGTCGGGGACGCGCCAGCCGCGGGCGGCGAGTAGGTCGTCCAGGGCGTGTTGCAGTTCGCGGGCGGTCCAGCCGGCGACCGCGAAGCGGTGCAGGGCGGGCATGAGGCGTTGGTGGGGGACTGCGCGCAGCCAATAGACCCTGGCTCGGAGATCTTTGGCCAGCGCGAGGGTGCGCGGGTCGGCGCGGTAGGTCCGGGCTGGCCGCGAGGTGGGGTTGCGGCCGGCTTCCTGGCCCGGTGCCCGCCCCGCAGGGGCGGTCTTGCTTGCTCGTTGTGCGGTGAAGACCTTGATCGACGGGACGGAGGGGGGTCCACCCACCCGGGGGGTGGTGGGAAGGTCGCAACCTGGGTTGGTGGGTTGCTGGGTGGCCGTCTGGTTATCCACAGGGGTCGGGGAGGTGGTGGCGGGGATCGTGGGGGAGGGCAGGGTGCAGGCCCAGACGTTCCGTCGGGTGCGGGCTTTGGAGCCGGCGGCGTGCAGTTCGAGGCGTTCGTCGCGGGTGAGCCAGTTCTTGCCGGTGCGGATCAGCGCGAGGTAGCCCAGCTCGCGGAGGACTTGGACGGCTTTCTGCACGGTGGACAGTCCGTAGCCGGTGGCGTGGCGCAGCTGGCGGCACAGGTCGGCCTCGCCGGTGGTGGGGGCGGGTTGGGCGGTCAGGGCGGCGTTGCCGGGCATGGCGTTGCGGCCGGTGGCCGAGTCCGCGGCCGCTGAGAGCCCTACCGCCACCGCGTAGCAGGCCTTGACGCTGACCGGTCCGCGCCGCCCGACCGCGCGGCGCAGCTGCTGCGCGTCGGCGCTGTGCAGCGCGGCGAATACCTCCGAGCGCCACTGCTCCCGGCTCCACCACGCCCGCACTCGGGCGTAGGCGCCGGGGGTAGGAACGCCGAAGACTCGCTGGGAGCGCGGGCCGGCGGATCGCCGACTGCCCGCGCGGAAGCGGGCGCGCGCACTGCAGCGACGCGAGGCGGGCCCAGCAGATGAAGTGTCGGTAGGCAGCACGGCATGGCCTCTCGGACCCCGGGTGCGGGGTCAGGGCTCGAAGGAGCCAGCCATGAGGGCACGACGCAGCGACACGCCGACCGCGTGTTACTTGAGCAGGACGAGGGAACTGACGTACCCTCAAGACCAGCAGCTGATATTTGCGCCACCGGCCGCCCCGACCTCCGCCAAGACGAAGGGGCGGCCCTCGGCGTCTCTAGGGGTCGAAACCCGCGACGTCGAGAGGTCTGCCGGTGCGTAGCAGGGCCGAAGCGGCCTCTCAGCTACGGCGCTTGTAACGCTCGGCTACCCGGCGATCGGCAGCTCCTCTTGGGCCCGCGGCTTGCGAGGGCGCCCTGGAACCCCGCGTGGCCGCAGTGCCCCGAGCATCCGCAGCTCGAAGAGCTGTTGAAGTGACAACCCTTCTGCCCGCGCCTCGGCGGCAAGACGCTCACGCTCAGCACGAGTGAACCGGACCGTAACCGGTCCGTCCAACGACGGGTGTGCGGCCATGGGTCCCAGCATGGCGGTGCAATAGGTGATTGCAGGCTCGACACGCCGAGGGCGAGTTACGACTTCTCACACCGGTTGGTACAGGCCTGCTTCTAGTCCGGCGAGGGGCCTAGTTCGCCGAGGTCGTAGCCGCTTGGGTAGACGGCTTCCACTGCACGCCCGGGTTTGAACCAGCTGTCGGCCCGCAGTGTTCGGCGGCGACCGAGGCGACGGCGGCAGGCGCCGATGGCGTGCATGAGTAGCCGGCCGGGGCGCGGAGCTGGTTTGAGGCCGACGGCGGTGGCTACGTAGTCGTCGAGGATCAGGCGGGTGATGAGCCTGGCGTGACGTTTGAGCGGCCGGGGGAGCTGCTCGGCCATCACGTGCTCGGTGGCAGTCATGAGTTGCTGACCGGCCGGGCTGTACCGGATGTGGCGGCGTTCGTAGACGTCGAAGATCGCCTCGGCCTCGGTGTAGGTGTGCGGAAGATTGGGGATGGCCATGCGGGTGCCGAGCTCGCGATAGAAACGGGTGATCGCGGCGGTTTCGCCGTCCGTGAGCCGCCGTGGGCCGTAGGTGGCGATCCAGCGGGTCGGCACGACGATGAAGGTCATGAGGACATAGAGGTAGTCCTCGTCATCGATGTTCCAGCGCCGGTGCATCGTGTTCAGGGCGTTGACGACTCGTCGGCCGCGGTCGCTGTCGAAGCCGGCCTCGATCAGCTCGTACATGAACAAGCCGGTGTCCATGGATCGCTTGTGCGGTTGGCGCCGAATCTCGCCGGTGTGCGCGAGCAGCTCAGCGATCCGCGGCGCGGCGAACGTCCGGTAGAACGCCAGGTTGAGTCCGACACGAAAGTCTCGGACCAGGTCGAACAGTGCGGCCTGCCGGTAGAGCCGGTGCGCGGTGGCAAGGTCCAGCTCGCCAGCGGGCGCAGCGACGCCTTGTGTCACTGGATGCGTTCCTTCCACCTGGTGGCCGGGCCACTGAATGCGGTGTCGATGGTCCCAGCCTGGCGGTACAGCGCGCTGAGATAGCGGGCGGCCTCGACCGATTGCCCCGTGTCGTTGATCGGCGGGGTGGTGATCGGGTAGCGCGGCGCTTGCCCGGCCGCCTTCCGCGCCAGTGCGTCACGCAGCCAGGCAGCTTGCTGATAGCGCGCGAGGTCGTCGCCGTCCGCAGCTTCACCTGGGGTGGTGGGCGGCGGCGCGTAGGTCGTCAGCCATCTCAGCCCGTCGTAGATGAGCGCGACGGCGCTGACGACCCGCTCGGACGCGGTGGCGAGCGTGGCTGGGGGCTTGAGCGAGGGGAACTCGCGACGAAGCAGGGTGAGCAAGGGTTGAACGTCGCGCCGTGCGCGCCGGCACTCGTGCTGGTAGCGACGCCGAGACAGCCACACGTGGCCGGCTTCCCAGCCGGTCCCGATAGCGATTAGCGACACGGAGCAGGCGAGCACGACGGCTTCGACAGCTTGGTCGAAGGTGATGACGGCAGGTGTGCCCCGGCCGGCGGCCCAGGCGATGACGGTGACGGCCTTCTCGACGACATAGCCCAGGCCGATTGTGGTGCCGGCGCCAACGAGGGAGACGGCCGTGCGCGTTGTCTGGTGCGTCTCGACCTGGCGGTAGTGCCAGCACAGCCGTGAAGCAACCGCCAGCGCCCAACAGAGGTAGCTGAGGAAGGCAGCCCAGTGAACGACACTGCGCCAGGTCGTGTCGTAGTACTCGGCTCGGTGGATCAGAACGGTGGGCACGGCGGCGGGTGGGTCGATGATCCACGGGGCGGTTGCGATGACCGCGGCGGCGCCGAGGCCGAACCACGTGCGGCGGCCGGCGCGGTGGGGCATGTCGGCGCGCAGCAGCAGGTCGACGACCGCGGCGGTGTTGGCGGCGGCGAATAGTGCGGCGACGTGCTTGATGATCGCGGCGCTGCCGGGGACGTTCGTGATGGCCTCGACGTGCTGATAGACGCTCTCCACTTGGAGTGACTGACCGACGGAGAGGCTGGCCATGGCGAGCCAGAGAAGGCGGCTGTTGCGCGACTGCCGGAGGAGATCAACTCGTAGGAGCGTCACGGAGCAGACGACCGCTGCGCCGATGAGTTGAAGGGCGTTCAGGCTGCCGGGCAGCATCAGTCGCCGGCGCCGAGCGTGCGGCGCATCGTGGAGAGCAGCTGGGGCGTCGCGGGATCGTCGGTGCTGACGTGATGGCCGGCGCGTTCGGCCAGTAGCTTGATGCGGTAGGCGGTGTATTCGGCCTCCTGCTCGGCGACTGATCCGAAGTGGGCGTCGCGGGACAGGATCGTCGCGACCGCCCCCTCGCAGCCATCGAGAGCAAGCGAACGGACTAGCGCCTCGACGTCACGATCAGCAAGGGTGCCGTGTGCGTCGTCGTCGTGGTGGCACAGGATGTGAGCTACCTCGTGGAACACGATCAGGTCGCGCTCGAACAGGCTGTCGGTCGGCGCGTGGAAGATGAGGTCTGCGTCGGCCATCTTCCACCATTGGCCGCTGACCGCTTGGGCGGCAAGCGACGGTGCTTCCAGGAGAACGACTCGCCGGCCACGTCCGCGACTGAATCGTTCGAGGAACTCCTCGAGGTTCCAGGGTCGCGGGATGTCGAGCCCGCGCAGCGCAGCGGCGCAGCGCCGACGAAGCCGATATTGGGCCGCGAGGTTCATCCCGAGCGCCTACGTTTCCGGCTGTTCTCCGTACGGTTCGGGCCGCTCAGACAGCTGCGGGGGAGCCGGCCGATCGCGGGCGTCGCGCAGCCCGTCGGTGAGTTCGCGAACCTGATCGAGCAAGGAGTGGATGACGTCGAGGGTGTCGGTATCGACGCTTGCGCCTCGTAGCGCAACGTGCTCGGCGCCGCTGGCGGCCAGGTCGCTGAGCTTGTCGAGCTGCGCGCGGACCCGTTCAGCTTCGTTGGCATCGCTGAGGAAGGCTGGGCTGACACCGAAAAATCGGGCAAGGCCTTCCAGATGCCGCAACGTCGGGTTGTCCCGGCGGCCCGAGCGCAGCATCCAGATGTAATTCGCTGAGATGTCGATGCCTTGCTCGCTGGTGATCGTCTCGGCGACATGCTCGTAGGTGTAGGGCCGCTGCCCTCGCGGGTGGACCGTCTTGAACAGGTAATCGAGCCGGCGCGCGAACGTATCCAGCGAGGTCGGCTGTGCGTCGCCCTGCGGCTGGTCTCGACTGTGGTCGGCCACGCGCCGCATTCCGCCCTTCGCCGCTGCAGTGGGCCGTGCCCGCCCCCGATTCTGCCGACCGTAGCAGCGGCGGCGCGGTGTTTGACAGAGGCGGGACAGTAGCACCTATAGTTCTGACTGCTGTTAGATGCCACGGCCGTAATCGTCACCTTCTGTTAGCGCAGCGGCCCTCAGTCTGACACGACGCGAACCTTCAGCAACGGCAGGCTGACTCATGTGAGATAGCGGGACGATTGGGAGGTGCGCGCCAATGCGGAGTGCCGGCCCGCTCGCTGCGCTCGCCGCTCTGGTGATCGTCGTGCCGGTCGTTGTGGTGGCGATTCTGGGTGGTGGGGCGTCGACTTCGGCGGCCGCGGTGGTGGGTGGTCTGGGCCGGGGGTTGGCGCCGGGCACGGTGCCGGCGGCGTATGTGGGGCTGGTCGAGCAGGCAGGGGCCATGTGCGCGGCGGCGCCGCCGTCGGTCATCGCCGCCCAGATTGAGCAGGAGTCCGGCTGGGACCCCCATGCCGTGAGCCCCGCTGGGGCGCAGGGGATCTCGCAGTTCCTCCCCGGGACGTGGCCGACCTGGTCGCAGCCGGGTCAGTCGCCGTTCGATCCGGCGGCGGCGATCCCGGCGCAGGGCCGCTATGACTGCGCGATCGCGGCGCAGATGCAGACCTGGCAGAGCCAGGGTCGGCTTCCGGCCTCGCTGAGCCCGACGCAGCTGATGCTGGCCGGCTACAACGCCGGCCCGGACGCGGTGCTGGCGGCCCGCGGCATCCCGAACAACGGCCAGACCCCGGGCTACGTCGCGGCGATCACCGGCCGGGCGGGGCACTTCGCCGACACCACCGGCGCGGTCGTCGGCGGGTCGTTCGCGGCGAAGGAGATCGCGGCCGCGCAGGCGCAGATCGGGCAGCCGTACGCGTGGGACGGCGGCTCCTACACCGGCCCCACGGTCGGGGTGTGCGGCCCGGACGGCGCCGAGAACGACTGCCACCTCACCGGCTGGGACTGTTCCGGCCTGGTGCTGTACGCGGTCTACCAGGCCTCC
>Ga0326763_1000201_pt1 | contig 22624 bp, 26 predicted proteins | sample NORPS_P_FD_207671 | JGI IMG/M metagenome (GOLD analysis project Ga0326763, IMG submission 207671) | Hot spring water microbial communities from Norris Geyser Basin, Yellowstone National Park, WY, United States - NOR.PS_P | ecosystem: Environmental > Aquatic > Thermal springs > Unclassified...
GAAACTGAGATTGATAGTTTTGGATTTCTCCGTCTACACTGACGCCAGAACCCACCTTGTGAAAGGAGACACATGGCGAGCACCCTCAGCGCAATTGAGACCCAGGCCATCAACGCCATTCGGATGCTGGCTGCTGATGCGGTAGAACAGGCCAAAAGCGGGCATCCGGGCATGCCCCTGGGTATGGCCCCCGCGGCTTATGTACTTTGGAGCGACTTCCTGAAGCATAACCCCACCCACCCCCACTGGCCCGACCGCGACCGCTTTGTGCTGTCGGCAGGGCACGGCTCCATGCTGCTGTATGCCCTTCTGCACCTGACCGGCTACGACCTGCCCTTGGACGAACTCCGGCGTTTCCGCCAGTGGGGCTCCAAAACCCCCGGCCACCCCGAGTACGGCCATACCCCGGGGGTGGAGGTGACCACCGGGCCTTTGGGCCAGGGCATCAGTACGGCAGTGGGGCTGGCCCTGGCCGAGCACAAGCTGGCCGCCGAGTTCAACCGCGAGGGGCATACGGTAGTGGATCACTACACCTATGTGCTGGCCTCGGACGGCGACCTGATGGAGGGGGTTTCGGGCGAGGCCAGCAGCCTGGCCGGGCACTGGGGGCTGGGCAAGCTGATTGTGCTGTGGGACGACAACCACATCTCCATTGACGGCGATACCGGGCTTTCCTTTGGCGAGGACGTGCTAAAGCGCTACCAAGCCTACGGCTGGCACACCCAGCGGGTGGATGGGGAAGACCTGGGGGCGCTGCGCCTGGCCCTGCGGGCGGCCCAGGTGGACGCCCGACCCTCGATAATTGCGGTGCGGACGGTGATTGGGGCCGGTTCGCCCAAGGCCGGAAGCCATAAGGTGCACGGGGAGCCCTTAGGTGCCGAAGCCCTCGAGGCCACCCGCAACAACCTGAACTGGCCCCACCCACCCTTCGAGATTCCCCGCGAGGTGTACGAACACTTGCGAACCGCTGTGGCAAGGGGACAACGGCTCGAGGCCGACTGGAATGCCCGCATGCAGCGCTACGCCGAGGCCTACCCGGAGGAGGCGCAGGAGCTAAAGCGCCGCCTCAAAGGGGCCTTGCCCCCACTGGATTGGGAAGCCATACTTCCCAGCTTTAGCGGCAAGCTGGCCACCCGCGCGGCCAGCGGCAAGGTGCTGGACGCGCTGGCCCCCCGCCTGCCCGAGCTTTTGGGCGGCAGCGCCGACCTGACCCCTTCCAACAACACCCAGGCAGCGGGAATGCAGTCCTTCTCGCGCGAGAACCCCCGCGGGCGCTACCTGCACTACGGGGTGCGCGAACACGCCATGGGAGCCATCCTGAACGGGCTCAACCTGCACGGGGGTTACCGCGCCTATGGGGGCACCTTCTTCGTTTTCTCGGACTATATGCGCCCGGCCATCCGGCTGGCCGCTCTGATGGGCACCCCCAGCATCTTTGTGCTGACCCACGACTCGGTGGCCATCGGCGAGGACGGCCCCACCCACCAGCCCATCGAGCACCTGGCCAGCCTGCGGGCCATGCCCAACCTCTGGGTGGTGCGGCCGGCCGACGCCCTGGAAACGGCCCAGGCCTGGCGGCTGGCCCTCGAGCGCCGGGAGGGGCCCACCGCCCTGGTGCTTACCCGGCAGGCCCTGCCGGTGCTGGAGCGCGGTACCCTGGCCGGCGCCGAGGGCACCCTGAAGGGTGGCTACGTTCTTTCCGAGCGGCCCGGCGCCAGGGCGACCATCGTGGCTACCGGCAGTGAGGTAGCCCTGGCCCTGGAAGCCCAGAAACAGCTCGAGGCCGAGGGCATTGCGGTGCGGGTGGTGAGCCTGCCCTGCTGGGAAGCCTTCGAGGCCCAGCCCGAATCGTACCGTGAGGCCGTGCTGCCCAAGGGGCTGCCCACCCTGGCGGTAGAGGCCGGGGCCAGTTTTGGCTGGGAACGCTATGCCGATGCGGTGCTGGGCCTCGATCACTTTGGTGCAAGCGCCCCCTACCCCGCCGTCTACGAGAACCTGGGCTTCCGGCCCGGCGCGGTGGTGCGGGCGGTGCTCGAGCTCATCCAGGTATGAGACGGGTTCGGGTGCACCCCCTGCCCACGGCAGCCCTTCCGGAAGCCGAGGTGATGCTGGTCGTGGACGTGATACGGGCAACCAGCACGGCGGTGATGTTCCTGGAGTCGGGGGTAAAGGCCTTGTGGCTTACGGCGGGTTTGGAGGAGGCCAGGGCCCTTAGGCAAAATGGTGAACTGCTGGCGGGCGAGGTGGGCGGGCTGAAGCCGCCGGGCTTCGACTTTGGCAACAGTCCTCGTGAGGTGGCCCTGGCCGAGCTCTGGGATCGCACGGTCATCCACGCCACCACCAACGGCACCAAGGCCGCCCATAAAGCCGCCCAGGTAGCCCGCGAGGTGCTTTTGGCCTCGCTCTTGAACGCCCCTGCTGCCGCGCAACAGGCGGCCCGGCTGGGTTCCGAGGTGGCCATCCTGTGCGCGGGCAAGGAGGGCCAGATGGGTATGGACGACCTCTACACCGCCGGGGTGCTGGCCCAGATGCTCCTTGCCGAGGGCTTTGAGCCGGTGGGGGATGGTACACAGGTGGCCCTGCACCTGGCGCAAAAACCGGCCCGGCCCCTGCTCGAGGCCTCCGAGGCAGCCCTGGCTCTAGCGCGCGAAGGGCTGGGCGAGGACGTGGCCTTTTGCGCCCAGTTGGGTCTTTCCGAACGGGTGCCCCGCCTGCTGCAAAGGCGCGGGGAGGCCTTGATTTTTGGCTAGGGGGCTTGGTATAGCAATACGTATGGGTGAAGCATGCAAGCACTGATTTTCGATGTAGACGGGGTGATTGCCGAGACCGAGGAGGGCCACCGGCTGGCCTTCAACCGGGCCTTTGCCGAGGCTGGCCTGGACATTGAATGGAGCCCGGAGATGTACGAGCGCCTCCTTTGGGTAACCGGGGGCAAGGAGCGCATCGCCCACTACCTCTACCACTGCCCCGAGTGCCCCAAGCTCCTCGACGCGGACATTGCCCGGTTGCACAAGCGCAAGACCGAGCTATACAACCAGATCGTGCAAGCAGGCGAGGTGCCCTTCCGCCCGGGGGTGAAAAGGCTCTGGCAGGAAGCCCGCGCCCAGGGGATCCGGCTGGCCATTGCCACCACTACCTCGCTGCCCAACGTAGAGGTGCTGCTGCACCAGGCCGGGCCAGAGGTGCTGAGCTGGTTCGAGACCATTGTGGCAGGGGACATGGTGCCCCAGAAGAAGCCCGCCCCCGATGTGTACCTCCAGGCCCTCCGAAACCTGGGCATCGAGCCGGAAGCAGCAGTGGCTATCGAGGACTCCCAGAACGGCCTGATTGCGGCCCAGCGGGCCGGCATCCCCACCCTGATTACCCCCAGCTACTACACCCGTTCGCAGCGCTTTGAAGGAGCCCTGGCGGTACTGGAGCACCTGGGCGAGCCGGAGCTTCCCGCAAAGGTACTGGAGGGGCCGCGCGGTTGTTCTATGGTGCTAACTCTCGAGGTGCTTCGGAACTGGCACGGCATGTTTGTGGAGGCGTAGGTATGGTGCGGCATTTGATTGTTTTCAACACGGAGGCTTCAGAGGCGGAAGTGTGGCAGATGTTCGAGCAGGCCCGCAGGGTATTAGGCACGATTCCGGGGGTGGTGGGTTTTGAGCTGGGCAAGGCGTTGGGGGCGACCCCGCGCTACCGCTACATACTGGTGGTGAATTTTGCCGATGAGAGCGTAATTGATCTTTATCGCGATCACCCTTTGCATCGAGCTTTTGCCGATGAGATCTTCAGACCCATGGCCCCAGACCGCCTTACCACCGATTTCCTAAGGCTCTACCCGGAGGCTATGTGACGGCAGAGGTGTTTTGCCGACTGCCTTATGCCGAGGCCGAACCCAAAGCCCGGCGGGTGCTGGTGGACGGCTATGGGGAGGGGTTGGTGTTGGAAGGAATGGGGGGCTTCTACGGGCTTTATTACCTGTTTGGGCTACTGGGCCTGCACGAACCCCAGCCCTCCTACCCGCCCGACTGGGTGGAAGGCCCCCGGGCCAGCCTGGAAGACTTCTGGCCCCCTTACCAGATGGCCCACTGGCTCGAGCAAAACGGCTATAACCTTTTCATCAACGAAAGCAAATAGGAGGTTCAGATGCCCAGTGCCGCCCGCGAGTACGACGAGCTTACCTACCGCGAGGCCCGCAATCGGGCCGTGCGGCAGATGGTGGATGGTTTTGGCGAAGCCCTGGTGCTATGCGACGAGCACGGTTACTGGGGGCTGTACTTCTTTTATTGGAGCCAAGAACCCCCGCCTGAGGCCAAGCCCCACTGGATGGAAGGCCCCGTCAAGCAGCCCGGCGACTTCCGCCCACCCTATATCGTCAAGTCCTGGATGGAAGAAAACGGCTACGAGAGCTTTCAGAACGACCTGGACTAGCAATGGTAGAAGCCCGCCTCAACCGTTTGTTGGCCTCCGATGGCCGTTGCTTGGATGTGGCAGTAGATCATGGTATCTTTGGGGAGCTGGCTTTTCTGGCGGGCCTCGAGCGCTTAGCCCAGGCGGTGCAAACCCTGGTGGAAGCAGGCCCCGACGCCCTCCAGCTCGCCCCTGGGCAGGCCCACTGGCTTCAACGGATACCCGACAGGCACAAGCCAGCCCTAGTGCTGCGGGCCGATACCACCAACGCTTACGGCCCGGTTTCGCCCCCGGTTGTTTTTGCGGCGCTGGCCGAGGGGATTGTCGAGCAGGCTTTGCGGCTGGATGCAGCCTGTGTGGTGGTGAACTTGCTTTGGTTGCCGGGACAGACAGAGCTATACCGGGATAGCCTCAAGAACGTGCAACGTCTGAAGATAGAGGCCGAGCGCTACGGGATGCCCCTGATGGTGGAACCTCTGGTCATGCAGCCTGGAAAGGAGGGCTACGCGGTGGATGGGGATGTGCAAAAGATTACGTCCCTGGTACGTCAGGCGGTGGAACTGGGGGCCGATGTGATCAAAGCCGACTTCACGCAGCATACAGAAGACTACTACCGGGTGGTGGAGGCTGCCTCGAGCAGGCCGGTCTTGGTGCGGGGTGGGGGTAAAGTGGACGAGATTACCCTGTTGGAACGCAGCTACCAGGTCATGCGTCAGGGGGCCAGGGGCCTGGTGTATGGGCGGAATATCCTGCAACACCAAAACCCCCGGGGCATGGTGCGGGCCCTCATGCAGATTGTGCATCAGGATGCCACCCCTGAGGTAGCGCGGATCGCCCTGTCGGTTGAGGCATAATGGTAGCGGAATGGTAGCGAACCTCGAGCGCCATAAGACAAGCGTTCTGCCCCCCGACGACCCCTTGCGGGTGCAGCTCCACAACGAGCTGCACGCCCGGCCCACCCCGCGCATCCGTCTGCCGGCCCTGGTGGTGCAGGTGGCGGTGCGGCATGAGGGGGTTTCCCGCGAGGCCGAGCTCGAGCACCTGCGACGGCTCTCGGGCCTGGGGGAGCTCGAGCTCGACCAGCTTGCAGGTACCTACCTGCGGCTGCGGCTGCCAGAGGGTTCGCTGCGCTGGGAGCGGCACACCGAGTTCAGCACCTATACCCTGGTGCAGGCCCTGCCGGCGCTCGAGGCCAGCCCCGAGGCCGACCTCCTGGGCCACCTGGCCGTGGACGTGAGCTGGCTGCGCGGTATCCCCGGCCGCACCCTTTCGGCGGTCAAGCTCATTCTGCTGCACGGGCCGGTAGAGGAGGCCCTGAACATCGCCCGCCCCTGGCTGGGGGCCCATAGCGTGGTGGCCTCGGTGATGGGCCGGAATGGGCATAGCTGCGCTGTGACCGATTTTCGCCTGCGGCAAAGCGGCTTTGAGCGCATGGTGGTGGTGGCGCCTCCCGGAACCAGCGAGACCCGGGCGGGCCGTATTGCCGCCCGGCTTTTGGAGATGGAGGCCTACCGCATGATGGCCCTGTTGGGGTTTCCGGTGGCCCGAAGTTTACGGCCCATGCTGCTGGAGTCGGAGCAAGCCCTGGCCCAGATTACCGCCCGCATCCGCGATACCAACCAGGCCGATGCCCGGCTGCTGGACGAGCTCGAGGCCCTGGCCGCCCGGGTGGAGCACGCCATGGCCGAGCACGGCTACCGCTTCAGCGCCACCGCGGCCTACCACGCCCTGGTTAAGGCCCGCCTGGCCGAGCTGCGCGAGGCCCCCATCCCTGGCACCCAGACCATCGGCGAGTTTTTGCAGCGCCGCTTCAGCCCGGCCATGGCCACGGTGGAATCTACCGCCCAGCGCCTGGCCGCCCTCTCCCAGCGCATCGAGCGGGCCGGGGCCCTGTTGCGTACCCGCGTAGACATTGCCCTCGAGACCCAGAACCAGGAGCTACTGCACAAGCTCAAGCGCGGCCAGGAAATGCAGTACCAGCTCCAGCGCACCGTGGAGGGCCTCTCCATTGCGGCCATCTCCTACTATGTGGTGGGCCTTCTGTACTACCTCTTCAAAGCGGGCAAAGAAGCCGGCCTGCCCATCTCGCCCGAGTTGGCGGTGGGGCTGGCCATTCCGCCGGTGATGCTCGGGGTCTGGTGGCTCACCCGTCAGATTCACCGCCGGCTTCTGGCTTCGCAGCATGGGTCTCAGCCCCGCCCGCCCCAGCGGCCGGAGTAGCCTATGCTGGCGGCCTGTCTGGTGCTGGCCACGCTGTACAACAGCGTGTTGTTTGCGGGGGTGGATGGCCTATGGGTGGGGCGGGCCTGGGTGGAGGGGCGTCGGCTGGAGGCCCTGGTCGTGACGCCGAAGGGTGCCTACACCCTGGGCTTGGCCGAGAGCGACGAAGGGTTGTACGGCCTGGCCCAAAGCCCCGACGGCTGGGTGGCGGTGGGTTTTAGCGGTGAGGCGGGCCTGGTGGTGCGGCTGGATGGGCAGGGGCAGCCCAGGGCCGCCTACCGCATGGGTAAGGGCTTGCTCTGGTCTACCGATGGGGTATACGCCGTGGGCGGGTTGCGCAGGCCCGACTGGGATGTCTGGGTGCTGCGGTTAGCAGACCGAAGAAGCTGGGTATATCCCGCAGCGGGCGATGCTTACGCCTACAGCAGTTTTCGCAGCGCAAAGGGTCTATGGGTGGTGGGGCGAACGACGGGGCCGGGTGGGTTCGATGCTTTCTGGATGCAGCTCGACCTAGAGGGAAGGCCAAAGCAGGCCTGGCGCAGCAACCTTCCGGGCAACGACTATCTGCGCTACGTGGGGGCTGGGCTGGCGGTGGGACGGGCCGAACAAGCGGGCGATTCGGAGGGGTTTTTGCTCTGGCCGGATACCGCTTTAGCCGAGCTATGGCGCAGGCCGGGGTTCGACTATTTTCGCATGTGGCGCGACTATCCCAGGGGTCGGGTGCTGGTGGGCGAGGCCGAGGTAGAGGGTGAGCGGCGCGGTTTGTGGATGGAGCCTGGGCGGGCGTTGGCCTTGGGGCCGGGGCTGGGTTCGCTACGTTTTTTGGAGCCCCAGGGGCCCCGTGCGGTGGGCTTCAGCTACGGCTACAGCCCCGAGGGCCAGGGCTGGATTACCCGCGGCAGCGCACCGGGCCTGCGGCTACAGTACCGCAAGGAGCCCCTTGTTCTGAGGCCCATGCCCCTAAATTGGCGAATGGAGCAGGTGCGCTCGGTCTGGCAGCCCTTGCCCCCGCCCGTGCCTTTTGAGGGCCGGCTCGAGGCCTGCCCGGAAAAAAGCCGCTAGCGCCAGTCCTCAGGAAACCAGCATGTTTCGTAGCGCCTCGGCGGCGGGGTTGCCTGCCTCGCGGGGATAAAACAGCCAGAAAAGCCGCCGTAGCTCCATGCCCTTGATGCGCAAGGCCCGCAGGTTGCCCACCTTGACGTTGGGCCGCACCACCACGTTCGAGACGATGCCCACCCCGGCCCCCTCGAGCACCAGCCGCTTGGTGACCTCGTGGTTGTCGGTGTAAAAGACCGGGTTGACCTCGAGGCCGGCCTGCTCCAAAGCCGACCCCAACACCCGGAAGGTCATGGCCCCCGGTTCTCGCACAATGAGGGGCACTTCGGCCAAAAGCTCGGGGGCCACCTCTTCCTTTTTGGCCCAGGGGTGCTCGGGGGGTACGATGACCACCAGCTCGTCCTCGTAGAAAAGCTGCCGTTCGAAGCCCTCGAGGTGCTCCACTGCCTCCACCACCGCCAGCTCGATCTCCCCTTGTAAAAGCCGCTGGGTTAGCCGCTCCGAGCTGCCGCTCTCCAACTTGATGCGGATATCGGGGTAGAGCCGCTTGAACTCGGTCAGGTAGCGAGGCAGTACATACACCGCCATGGTGGTCGAGGCCCCCAACTCTACCCGACCGCGCTCGAGGCGATGCAGGGCCTGGGTGGCCTGCACAAACTCCTCCAGGGCCTGCACGGCCCGCCGGGCCTCGGGCAGCAAGTCCTGCCCGGTCTTGCTGAGCACCAGCCGACGGCCCTGCCGATGAAACAGCGGACGGCCCACCTGCTGCTCTAAAGCCCGCAGGTGCTGGCTCACCCCCGGCTGGGTCATGCCCAGGCTCAGGGCGGCGCGGCCCACGCTGCCCTCCTGCACCACACACAAAAACACCCGCAAGGCCTGGGGGTTGGGGAAGGGGCGTCGTTCAATCATAAGTAGATATTATCAAATAATCAAAATGCAAACTTGCGCTATTTGTCACAAATGCTTACCCTGAAGCGTACCAGAGGAGGTGAGCATGATCGTCACAGAACGCCCCACGCGCAACCTCTCCCTCGATTTGTTGCGCAGCACCGAGGCCGCCGCCCTGGCTGCGGCCCGCTGGGTAGGGCTGGGCAACAAGAACGATGGCGATCAGGCCGCGGTAGATGCCATGCGCCTGTTGCTGGGCACGATTCCCATGCGGGCAAAGGTGGTCATCGGTGAGGGCGAAAAGGACAAGGCCCCCATGCTCTATAACGGTGAGGAACTCGGCACCGGCGAAGGCCCCGAGACCGAGCTGGCTGTGGATCCCATCGAAGGCACCCGGTTGGTAGCCCACGGGCGGCCTGGGGCCATCAGCGTGATTGCCGCTGCCGAGAAGGGGGGGCTGTTCAACCCCGGCCCTGGTTTTTACGCAGCCAAGCTGGTGGTGGGGCCAGAGGCCCGCGAGGCGATCAACCTGGCGTCTAGCCCGGAGGAGAACCTGCGCTCAATAGCCAAAGCCCTGGGCAAGCGGGTGCGCGAACTCACGGTGTTTGTGCTGGACAAACCCCGCCACGCCCGGCTCATTGACCAGATTCGCTACGCCGGGGCAAGGGTCAGCCTGCACACCGATGGCGACGTGGCCGGGGCCTTGGCGGCGGTGTTGCCCGATACCGGAGTAGATGTGTTGATGGGCACCGGCGGCACGCCCGAAGGAGTCATAGCGGCGGTGGCGGTAAAGGCCCTGGGTGGGGGCATGCAGATGCGGCTCGACCCCCAGAGCGAAGAGGAGCGCTGGGCCCTGGTGAACAGCGAATACAGTCTCCAGCGGGTTTATACCTTAGAGGAACTTTGCCCAGCCGAAGACACCCATTTTGCCGCTACCGGCATCACCGATGGGCAGTTTTTGCGTGGGGTGCGCTACCGCGACCAACACGCCATCACCCACAGCCTGGTGATACGCGGCCACACTGGCACGTTGCGCTATGTCGAGTCTTACCACCGGTTGGAAAAGCTTCGAGCGATAAGCGGGGAGCTTTACTAAAAAGGAGGCAAAATGGCACTGGGATATGCAGGTAAAAGCACCGGAAAGTACGCTAAAGCAGGGGTGCGCGAGTACCGCGAGATGGGCTACTGGCGGCCCGACTACGAACCCAAAGAGACCGATACCCTGGCTTTGTTCCGCATCACCCCCCAGCCCGGCGTGGAGCCCGAAGAGGCGGCAGCAGCGGTGGCCGGGGAGTCCAGCACCGCAACCTGGACGGTGGTCTGGACCGATCGCTTGACCACCCTCGAGCGCTACCAGGCCAAGGCCTACCGGGTGGAGCCGGTACCGGGCAACCCCGAGCAGGTCTTCGCCTACATTGCCTACGACCTGGCCCTGTTCGAGGAGGGTTCCATCGCCAACATGACCTCCTCCATCATCGGCAACGTTTTTGGTTTCAAGGCAGTTAAAGCTTTGCGGCTCGAGGATCTGCGGATTCCGGTGGCCTATCTTAAAACCTTCAAGGGGGCTCCCCACGGCATCCCGGTAGAACGGGATATGCTCAACAAATACGGTCGCCCCATCCTGGGCGCTACGGTCAAACCCAAGCTCGGTCTTTCGGGGCGAAACTACGGGCGGGTGGTCTACGAGGCTTTGGCAGGCGGCCTCGACTTTACCAAAGATGACGAAAACATCAACTCTCAGGCTTTTATGCGCTGGCGTGATCGCTTCTTGTACTCCCAAGAGGCAGTCATGCGGGCCGAGCAGGTCTCAGGCGAGCGCAAAGGTCACTATCACAATGTAACCGCCGCGGATATGGAGGAGGTGCTGCGCCGGGCTGAGTTCGCCAAAGAGATTGGTTCGATCATCATCATGGCCGATCTCACCATGGGTTACACGGCCTTGCAGACCCTCTCCAACTGGTGCCGCAACAACGGGATGATTCTGCACCTGCACCGGGCCTCGCACGCTACCTTTACCCGCCAGAAAAACCATGGGATCAACTTCCGGGTGCTGGCCAAATGGATGCGGATGCTGGGTGTAGACCACATCCATGCCGGAACGGTGGTAGGGAAGCTCGAGGGGGATCCCAACCTGACCAAAGGCTATTACGCCATCTTGCGCGAGCAGTACAACCCGTACGACCCTGTGCGCGGTATTTACTTTGACCAAGACTGGGGCTACCTGCCGGGCGTTATGCCGGTGGCTTCAGGGGGTATTCATGCAGGCCAGATGCACCAGCTCTTGGATCTTTTCGGCGACGATGTGGTCTTGCAGTTCGGCGGAGGTACCATCGGACACCCCATGGGTATAGCGGCGGGGGCTACAGCCAACCGGGTAGCTGTAGAGGCCATGGTAATGGCGCGTAATGAAGGACGCGAGATCCTGGCGGAGGGCCCTGAGATTCTGCGTCAGGCTGCGAAACATTCGCCCGCTTTAGCAGCCGCCCTCGAGGTTTGGAAAGATATCACCTTCGACTTTACCTCGACGGACACCCCCGACTTTGTACCTACTCCGACGATGTAAATGGAGGTTCTATATGCGTATCCACCAAGGTACTTTTTCTTTTCTGCCCGATCTGACCGATGCGCAAATCGAGAAACAAATTGCCTATATCATTCGGAACGGTTGGGCAGTTTCCATCGAATACACGGATGATCCGAACCCCTACAACACCTACTGGAACATGTGGGGCTTGCCCATGTTCGACTTGGAAGACCCCGCAGGGGCTATGTACGAGTTCAAAAAGTGTAGGGAGGCCTTCCCCAAGCACTATATCAAAGTTAATGGTTATGACTCATCGCCCATGTGGCAGGCCCAGCGGGTGAGCTTTATCGCCCACCGGCCCACCCAGGACGACCCCGGCTTCCGCCTGAAGCGCACCCTGTGGTCGGACGGGCGGGTGCAGAAGTACGGCCTCGAGCCTTACGTGGTCGATAAGCCAGCGGGCGAGCGGTATTGAACTTTTCTACCCCGTCCTTTGGCCCCGGGCAAGGGACGGGTTCATCCTAACGGGAGGCCCTATGACCGAGACTGTGAACACCACCGACCTCAAGGCCTTGCTGCGACAGACCGGGGTACCCGAGGTGCTGGAGCGCCTGGAGCGGGATTTGGTGGGGTTGATTCCGGTCAAGACGCGCATCCATGAAATAGCCGCTTACCTGGTGGTGGATAAGTTGCGCCGTGAACTGGGATTGGAGGCGGCCCGCCCAGTGTTGCACATGGCTTTTACAGGCAATCCTGGTACTGGTAAAACCACCGTGGCCCTGCGTATGGCTACCATCTTGAACCGCCTAGGCTACATCCGGCGCGACCACCTGGTGGTGGCCAGCCGCGACGACCTGGTGGGCCAGTACATTGGTCACACAGCGCCCAAAACCAAGGAGATCTTGAAGCGGGCCATGGGCGGGGTTTTGTTCATCGACGAAGCCTACAGCCTCTATCGTGCCGAGAACGAAAGGGACTACGGTCAGGAGACCATTGAAATTCTGCTGCAGGTAATGGAGAACCAGCGGGAGGACTTGGTGGTGATCCTGGCCGGTTATGAAGACAAGATGGAGCAATTTTTTGCGCTCAACCCTGGAATGCGCTCGCGTATTGCTCACCATATCCGCTTTCCCGATTACACCGAAGAGGAGCTAGTAGCCATCGGCAAGCTGATGATTGCCGAGCAGAACTACTACCTGGATGAATCGGCGGAGCGAGCTTTCCTGGAGTATGTGCGTTGCCGCAGGATGCTGCCTAACTTTGCCAACGCCCGGAGCATTCGCAACGCTATTGACCGCTTTAAGCTACGTCAGGCTAAACGACTCTTCGAGCAGGCAGGCCAGGTTACTGCGGACGACCTGCGCCGCATCGAAGAGAGCGACATCCGGGCCAGCCGGGTATTCCAGGAGTGTCAGGAGTTAGAGAAAGGAGGGGAACATGCCCCATAGACCCTTTATGCTGGGCATCGCAGGCGACTCAGGGGTGGGCAAGACCACCATCAGCAGCGGTATTGCCCGCTTGCTGGGGCAGGAGCGCACCACTAACATCTGCGTAGACGACTACCACAAGTACGACCGCAAGCAACGGGCGGAGCTCAAAATCACCCCGCTCAACCCCGAGTGCAACTACATGGACATCATGGAGCAGCACGTGCGGCTGTTGTCTCTGGGTGAGCCCGTCCTCAAACCTGTGTACAATCATGCTACAGGTACCTTTGATCCCCCCATTTACATTCCACCTCCAAGGGCCATCAAAGATCATGCTCGACTGATTCCTCGAGCGGTCGTCTTGGAGGGTTTGTTGACCCTGTTTTCTGAACCCATGCGCGAGCGCTACCACCTGAAGGTGTACCTCGACCCCGAGGAAGACCTGCGCCGGGAGTGGAAGGTCAAGCGCGACGTGGCCAAACGCGGCTACACCCCCGAGCAGGTGGTGGCCGATATCGAGCGGCGGATGCCCGACTCGCGGAGTTTCATCTGGCCGCAGAAGGAGTATGCCGACATCGTGGTGCGCTTCTACCGGCCCCCCGCCTACGACCCCGAGAAGCCCAGCACCCTCTCGGTGCGCGTCACCCTCAAGCGCAGCCTGCCCAAGCTCGACCTGACCGAGGTGCTGCACTCGGCCTACGAGGACGAGCCCTCGGTCATACGGCTCGAGGCCCGCAAAGAGGCCGACATCCTGGATATCTCGGGGGGTATGGAGCCAGAGCGCGCGGCAGTATTTGAGCGGCTTATCTGGGAGCAGCTCGGCCAGCACGCCGAACACTTCAACCCCGAACTCATCGGCACTTTCTGGGACAAAGGGGGGCAGAGCTACCCGCTGGCCCTCACCCAGTTGGTTATCGCGTATTATCTGGTACATATGCGCGAGCAAGCCATCCAGAAAGGAGCCCTGGCCCATGCCTAAACTCTTGGTGGCCCCGTCCATCCTGACCGCCGACTTTGCCCGCCTGGGCGAGCAAATCCGGGAGGCCGAGGCCGCGGGGGTGGACTGGATTCACCTGGACGTGATGGACGGGCGTTTTGTGCCCAACCTGACCTTTGGCCCGCTGGTGGTGGAGGCCATCCGCAAGGTCACCAAGCTGCCCTTAGATGTACACCTGATGATTGTGGAGCCGGAGCGCTACCTGGCCGATTTTGCCCGGGCCGGGGCCGACTGGATTACAGTGCACTTTGAGGCTACCCCCCACGTTCACCGGGCGGTGCAGCAGGTCAGGGAGCTGGGCAAGAAGGCCGGTCTGGCCATCAACCCCGGCACGCCCTTAGAAGCCCTGCTGCCCCTGCTGCCCGAGCTCGACCTGGCCCTGCTGATGAGCGTGAACCCTGGCTTTGGCGGGCAGAAGTACATCGCCGCCAGCACCGAGCGCATCCGCAGGCTTAGCGGTCTGCGCCAGCACCTGAACCCGGCCTGTCTGATTCAGGTGGACGGCGGCATCAAGCCCGAGAACGTGGCCGAGGTTTTTCGGGCCGGAGCCGACGTGGTGGTGGTGGGCAGCGCCTTGTTTAATAACCGGCCTGTGGCCGAAAATATGGACAAACTGATGGGAGAAGTATATGCCGCTGGCTCTAGGTAAAGACGTTCTCGACAAAGCGCGGCGCGAAGGTTACGCCGTACCCAGCTTCAACACCAACAACCTCGAGATTACCCAGGCCATCCTCGAGACCGCCGAGGCCCTCAAGGCCCCGGTCTTCATCCAGGTCTCGGATGGGGCCCGCAAATACGCCGGGCTGGAGAATCTTTCCAACCTGGTGCGCGATATGGCTAGCCGGGTGCGTGTTCCGGTGGTGCTGCACCTCGACCACGGGGCCGACTACAAGATGGTCTTGCAGGCCCTCAGGGCTGGGTTTACCAGCGTGATGATTGACGCCTCGCACCACCCCTTCGAAGAAAACGTACACGAGACCAAAAAGTGCGTGGAGGCAGCCCACGCGGTGGGGGTCAGCGTGGAGGCCGAGCTGGGGCGTTTGCAGGGCATCGAGGACAACATCGTGGTTGACGCCAAGGACGCTTTCCTCACCGACCCCGACGAAGCCGCGCGCTTTGTCGAGGCCACCGGGATCGACTACCTGGCCATTGCCATCGGCACCTCTCACGGGGCCTACAAGGGCAAGGGACGGCCTTACATTGACCACGCTCGCCTCGAGCAGATCGCGGCCAAAGTTTCCCTGCCGCTGGTGCTGCATGGTTCCTCTGGCGTGCCGCAGTGGCTCAAAGACAAAATGGCCGCCACCGGGGCCGACCTGGGCGATCCCACCGGCATCCATGACGAAGACGTAAGGAAAGCCATTCCCAACGGTATCGCCAAAATCAACATCGACACCGACCTGCGCCTGGCCCTCACCGCCGGCATCCGCGAGGTGGTGGTGGGCAACCCCAAGGAGTTCGACCCCCGCAAAATTCTGGGCAAGGGGCGGGACTACCTCAAGCAGGTCATCAAAGAAAAATTCGAGCTGATGGGCACGGTGGGGCGGGCTTGAATGGGTTCGAACAACTGGTTCAGACGGTGCTCTGGAACGCCCGCTGGGTGATGCTTTTGCCGGTGGTGGGGCTTCTGGCTGGGGCCGTCTATTTTGCAGTGCAGACGGGGCTCGAGGTCTGGCGGTCGCTGGGCTCGGGCAGCCTGGAAAAAGCCCTTCCCCTGATGGTGGGTGCAGTGGATGTGGCTTTGCTGGCCTCGGTACTTATCATCTTTGCTTTAGGGCTATACGAGCTATTTATTGCCGAGGTTAGGTTTAAGCGAACCGAGGGCGGCTTCGAAAACGTGCTTGTGGTCAAAAGCCTTAGCGACCTCAAGACCAAGCTGGGACAGGTCATCCTGATGATTCTGATCGTAAAGTTTTTCGAGAAGGCCCAGGCCTTTTCGCCCAAAGCGGCCCTCGACTTCCTTTTCTATGCCGGGGCAGTGGCCCTGCTGGGGGCAGCCTTATGGTTGGTACAGGCCGAAAAGACGGGCAAATAACCTTTAGTTATCCTTCAGATAACAAAAACGGGCTTGCAAACCAGCTCTTTGGGTTCATACTATGGGTTGGAGGTGATACAGCTTGATCAAGCGTACTATTTCCCTACTTTTTTCCTCTACCGTGGTGCTATTGGGTCTGGGAGCTTATCTGTTCAGTGCCCAGACCGCGGTAGCCCAGGCCAGCCCCCTCTACGCCCAGTGCCAGGGCTGCCACCAGCCCAACGGCGCCGGAATCCCCGGGGTCTTCCCCCCGCTGGCAGGCCATGTGCCCGAGATTCTGGCTGCAAAGGGTGGCCGCGAGTACCTGATTCAGGTGCTGTTGTACGGTTTGCAGGGGCAGATTGCCATCAAAGGAACCAAGTATCAGGGAGCCATGCCCGCCTACGCCCAGCTCAAAGACGAAGAGATCGCAGCCCTGCTCAACCACATCTCCACACAGTGGGGTAACAAGTTCCCCGCTGACCAGAAAGCTTTTACTGCCACTGAGGTCAAGGCCCAACGCGCTAAGACCATGACGGCAGCCCAGGTGCTCGAGGCCCGCAACAAGCTGGGATTGAAGTAAACCCAAAAAATACCAGGCTCACCGTCGGGTGAGTCTGGTTCTATTTTGACGCAGATCATAAGAAATGCCGTTGACTTGTTCTTTCTTTGGGGCCCCCGCCTGAAGCGCGGGTAGCAACAGCTCGAAAAGCCAGGGTGCTCTGACAATCCCCAACGGAACGATTCAGGCGGGGTTCATATCAAATTATCTTGCGCAAAAGAGTGGCGATCTGGCCCTTACCAATCTCGGCATCGCCGGCTGCGGCCTGGGCCTCCCAGGCGTTCAGGTATTCTTCCAGCACCACGCTGGCTACCGAGTCCATGGCTTTGCGGGTTGCGTTGGATCTGAACGAGTAACTCGCTAAAGGGTCGCCCTTCCTCGGCCATGCGTTGCAGGCCCCGCACCTGCCCCTCGATGCGCTTGAGACGCCGGAGGATGCCCTCCAAGGTCTCGGGATCGGAGAAGGTGGATTTGCCAGGGTTCACGGGCCCCTCCGCTCACAGCAGTTCTTGTAGCCACTCAGGGGTGATTTTCAGGAAGAAGCTGTTGAGCTGGGTGTAGGTGCCGGTGAGCAAGAGGATCCCCACCGCAATCAGCACCACTCCCGCCGTAATCTCCACTGCGTGAGAGAGCCGTGCGGCGCGTCTTAGGAAGCCCCTGGCCCGCTCGGCGAAGAGGGCTACGAGCAAGAAAGGCACGGCCAGGCCCAGGATGTAGGCCACCAGCAGATGGATACCCCCACCGGTGGCGGTAAGGGTCAGGATGCCCCCCAGAATGGGGCCGATGCAGGGCGTCCAGCCGAGTCCCAGCACGATGCCCAGTACAAAGGCCCCCCAGGGGCGGTCGGTGGGGCCCTGGTAGCGCAGGTTCACGCCCCACTTGGGCTTGAGGCCCAGCATGTAAAGCCCCAGCAAGATGAGCACCCCGCCCCCAATGCGCCCCAGCAGGTCGCGGTACTCGAAGAGCCAGCCCCCCAGCAGGGTGAAGGGCAGGCCCAGCAGCAAGAAGATGGCCGAAAAGCCCAGCACAAAAAAGACCGCGTTGCGTACCGGGCGGCCCTGCTGCCCCCCCAGATACAGCAGGTAGGTGGGCACCAGGGGGAGCACACAGGGCGACAGGAAGGAGAGGATTCCTGCCAGAAAGGCGATGGGAAGGCTCAGGGTCATGGGCTAGCTTCTTGGTAGCTCTTCAAAGAGATTGGTCCAGACATTGACCACCTGGCCTCCACCGCTGGTCTGGCCGGTCTCAATGGTCTTGACCACCGTCAAGGAGCGCATATCTAGCTTGTACAGGTTGCCATCTGCATTGGAGAGGTAGCCAAAGCGGCCATCACGGGTAAAAACCACATGGCCCATCCGGCCTTTCCCGATAACCAGATCTTTGAGGGTGCGCAGGCCCGCAATGTCAATGACAGTGATTACGTTGTTCCCGTAGTTGGTGGCTATGGCCCGTCTTCCATCGGGGGTGTTGTAGGCGTGGCCCACTCCGGTGCTGGCACAGCTTACGCGGTGTAGCAGACGTTTGGTGCGCGTGCTGTAGAAGGCCACCTCGCGCCCCCGCAGGTTGTTACCTGGTCCGCGGTTTAGCGCCATAAAGTAGCGTCCGTCCTGGGTGAAGTTGCCGTGGTGGGCTTCCACCGCCTCCTCACCGATAAGGGGCATGTCCATCTGGGCCAACACGGGAAGGTCAGGTTTGGTGAGGTCGTACACCACGATACCGGGTTTGACCTGGGCGTTGCCCTCGTGGATGAGCCATAGCTCTTTGCCATCAGGGCTGATGCAGGGGTAGTGCGGCACGCTGGGTGTGCGGAAGGTACGCACCGACCAGTCGGTGGTATCCACCACCAGCAGGCGGTCATCTACCCGATCCACGGTGTAGAAGTAGCGGCTGTCCCAGCTCCAGGCGTTGTGCATAGAGGTGACGCCTTTGGGCTGGCTCTGCACCGGGATTTCCAGGGTTTTCTCAATGGTGTCATCGCTTGTGCGGATAAAAACCAGGCGCAGCTTGCCGTCGCTAAGGCCCCAATGATCTACCCCTACCCGTTGTCCATCTGGGCTCACCAGACCGTGCTTGGGCCGGTTGCCGGTCTCCAGAACCTTGGCCACCCGCAAATTCTGTAGATCGAGCACCACCAGCCGGGTTTCACCCTCGCCCGCGCCGCTTACATAAACTTTCTGGGCGTCGGGGGTCATGCTGCCTAAAGTGGCGCCTCGAGCGGTGTCGAGGCTGGCCACCACCTGGTCGGTACGGGTATCCACGATAAACGCCTTGGCGTTGGCGTTCAAAAAAACCACATAGTCTGACCAGACTACTTGTGTGGCCTGGGCCGAGGCCTGCTGACCTGCTTGGGTGGTAGCCAGACCGGCGGCTGCTACCCCCAGGGTTTTCAAAAGCTCTCGACGGTTTATTTCGCTCATGAATACCTCCGAAGCCGAACGTCTGCAAGAAAACGGTGTGTAAGGGCTACCCCAACACCGGGCAGGTGGTGGGCACCTTGGTGTGCTCGGCGTAGGGGATTACGGTGGCCTTGGCCACCTCTTCGCGGGCCCGGGCGGTGGTGCGGAAGAGGTCGCGCAGGGCCTGGTTTTGTGCCCGGAAGAACTCGTCGAACTGGGGGTTGCCCAGAAAACCCACCGCATAGGCTTCGTCCTTGGCTGGATCGTACTCGAGGGCCACCGCAGCCAGGGCGTGGGGGGCCGGTCCGCCTTTGACCTCGCCGCCACGGGCCACATCGAAAGCCGATAGGTGCGCGCAGCAGACCATGCGGGGCCCCCGGTTCCCCTCGGGCTTGTAGTAGCCCATAGCCCCTAGATTGGGCGCGGCGTAGCTGTAGGCGTGGGGGCAGATGCTGGTGTAGGCCACCACGCTTTTGCGGGGGCCCACCCCGCCGGGCCAGCGGTAGTTTTTACCGTCGGGCATCTTCACGTCTACCGGGGCGAGCTCGGCGTCCACGTTGACCAGGATGTTGGGGGTGGCCGCAAAGGGATAGGCGAAGACAAAGGGCTCGTGGGGCTTGAGGGAGCTGAGCTTGAAGGGGTTGCCGGCCTTGTCCACCAGCAGGGCTTTGGGGAAGCTGGTAGCGCTGGACTGGGCCCGCACGAACTCGAGCATCCCCAATGGCGATAGCTTGAGCAGCAGGCCCAGTGAAGCGCCCTTAGCCAACAAATCTAGCAAGTTGCGACGATCCATTTGCTAACCTCAAGGGAGCTTGATCCAGGGGAAGCGCTTTTGCGTGGCGGGGTCAAGCTCCAGCAGGGCTCGAGCCGGCATCTGCACCTTGGGCAAGGTCTGGGCGTTCATGGGCTCGCTTCCGTCAATAACCCCGTTCTGATAGAGGATGTAGGCCACCACCGCATATACTTCGCTGTCGCTCAGGATGCCGGGGGTGGCAAAGGGCATGGCCCGGCGGGTGTAGTCGAAAAGGGTGGTGGCGTACTGCCAGTAGTTCCCGATGGCAAAGTCCACCGAGTCTATCTCTTTGGTGATGGGGAAGGGCTCGGAGACCAGCCGGGTGAAGGCCCCACCCTCGCCCGTGGCCCCGTGGCAGCCAGCGCAGTGAAGGGCATAGACCTTGGCCCCTTCGTCCACCGTGCCCTCGCCAGGGGGAAGCCCGACCCCGTTGGCCAGAATGGAGGGGCGGATGTTCCACTCTTGCACCTCCTGCTCGCTCAGCGGGGTACCGATCTGATAACGCCCCTGGGCCAGCACCAGGGCCGAAAGAGCCAGGGCCGAAAGAGCCACATAGAACCACTTGCGCCGCATCACGACTCACCTCCACAGCCGCCCCGGCCCACCGCGCTGAGTCGGGCGGGGGCTCCGGCCAGGGTCTTGTCGCCGTTGACCACCTTGCCGTCGGCCCCAATCCGCCAGGCCTGGATGGCGTTGTAGTGATAGCGGTTGTTGCGGGCCCACTTGGCGAAAAACTCCTCCTGGGTGGGCTGGGTGTTGCCTTTTTCGTCCCAGGCCCGGCTCATGATGACCGTCTCGCGGCCATCCCAGACCCAGTTGTACTTGAAGCGCACCACCGAGAGCGCATCGGGGGCGGGCTCGAGGTTGGCTTGCTTCCAGGTTTTGCCCCCGTCCAGCGAAATTTCCACCCGGCGGATGCGCCCGTGGCCACTCCAGGCCAGGCCGCGGATCTCGTGGAAGCCCCGCTGAATCTGTTGCAACCCCGAAGGATAGGTGATGATGGACTCTGGATCCATTACCCAGGTAAAGGCGTAGATCTTGCCGTCGGCCATCACGTCGGTGTATTCCGAGGTCTCGTCCTTGCTCATGACCGGGGTGTCGGTGACCTGGATGCGGCGCAGCCACTTAACCTGGATGCTCCCCTCCCAGCCCGGCACCACCAGGCGCACCGGGTAGCCCTGCTCGGGCCGGATGGCCTCGCCGTTCTGGGCGTAGGCCACCAGCACGTCCTCGAGGGCCTTCTCCAGTGGCAGGCTGCGGGTGTAGGCAGCGGCATCCTGCCCCTCCGGGATCAGCCAGCGGGCGCCTTCCTTGAGGCCGGCCTCCTTCAGCAGGATCGAGAGGGGCACCCCCGTCCAGGAAGAGTTCGAGACCAGGCCCCGGCTGCGGGTGGCGGTCAGGGTCATGTCGGGGGGGTTGCGGTAGCCGTTCTGCCCGTTGCCTGCACACTCAATAAAGTAAGTGCGGGTGACCGAGGGGAAGCGTTTGAGGTCTTGCAGGCTGAACATCAGGGGCCGCTCGACCATCCCGTGAATCACCAGCCGGTAGTCGGCGGGGTTCACGTTGGGCACGCCCCCGTGGTGCCGCTCGAAATGCAGCGAGCTGGGGGTAATGATGCCCTCGAGCTTCTCCAAGGGGGAAAAGTCGGCGCCGGTATGCCGGCTACGCAGGTTGGGTGAGATGTAGCGAATCACGTCTTTTTCGAACTCGCTGCGCTCGCCGTACTCGCGCAGGGTGGCTCCCAGCACCTTCATGGTGTCGGTCGCCCCCTGGGGAATTTTGCTCTGGGCTAGGCCCCCGGAGAGCTTGACGAAAGCGCCGGCAGCCGCACCTTTGCTCAAGAGTTGCAACAGTTTACGACGGTTCATCCGGTGTGTTCTCCCATGGTGGGGTGGGACGGGGCTCGCCCCACCCCTTTTCCCAGGCTCAGGCCCCTGGGCCAAACATGTCGCCCCACAGGCCCCGGGCCCATTCAATAGCCAGGGCCCCGTTGGGCTTGGAGCGGTTGTTGTCTACGGTAGATTGCTGCCGAATCTGGCGGGCGGCCTCGTCCCAATTGTGCTTATGTGATACCCAAATAGACTCCTCGCTGCTCACAAAGCTGTAGCAGATGTTGTCGGGGAGGGGGTTGGCAATTTCGTCCGGGCGCTTGCCAGCGATGCGCTGGGCGATGTGCTCGGCGATGATTTTGCCGTCGTTGTAGGCCACCTGCCCGCTCTTGGGGTAGGGCACGTTGCCGATCACGTCGCCGATGATATAGACCCGGTCGTCCCGCTCGGAGAGGAAGGTGGGCAGCCGCACGTTGGCCCAGCGGTCGCCCAGCCCCGCGGTGCGCACAATCTCGCCAGCTTTCATGGGCGGGATGATGTTGGCCAGGTCGAACTTGAACTCGCCCAGCGGGGTTTTGACCTCCTTCTTGGCATAGTCAATGGCCGTCACCTCGGCCTGGGGGATGTACTGGATGTAGTCCTTGTACAGGTCGTTGTAGGCCGCGGTGAAGCCGGGGCCCTTGGAGACGGGGCCGGGGTTGGCGTCCAGCACGATCACCTTGCCCTTGATCTGGTTGGTCTTGAGGTAGTAGGCCAGCATGGCCGCCCGCTCATAGGGGCCTGGCGGGCAGCGGTAGGGGGGCTTGGGGATGGCCAGCACCAGGTCGCCGCCCTCGAAGTTGTCGAGCTGGCGCTTGAGGGCGATGTGCTCCCAGGGCTTAAAGCCCACCGGCAAAAACTGCTTAACCTCGTTGTAGCCCTGGATGGCTTCGTACATGTAGTCGATGCCAGGCGAGACCACCAGGTAGTTGTAGAAGATGATGCCGCTGGTGGTGCGCACGTAGCGACCGGCCCGGTTGACCTCAATGGCCCGCTCGTTAACGATAGTGACCCCGGCCTTGGCCACGTTGGCGTAATCGAAGACGATAAATTCGAGGTCTTTTACCCCGCCCAGGTATAAGTTGCTCATGGGGCAGGACATAAAGGCGGGGTTTTTCTCGATCAGCACCACCTCGATGTTGGGGTTTTTGCGCCGCAGGTGGCGGGCCGTGCTCACGCCCCCCCAGCCCCCACCGATGATCACCACCCGGTTGCCCCTGGCCGGCCCCAGCACGCTGCTGGGCTTGCTAAAAAACTCCTGGGCAAAAGCGCTGCTGGCTGCTGCCGCACCTGCTACTGCACCTGCCTTGAGAACCTTACGACGCGTTACCTTGCTCATGCTTCCTCCCGTGACCCGAGCCACCCCGGAGGCTATCTCTCCGGCAGATTTCGTAGGCTTGGGCTTGTCACAAAGTTTATCAGATTTCTTCCAGCCCTGCGAAAACAGCGGTGTTTGGATTTGCCCTTACTGCCGGGGGCGATAG
>Ga0326763_1000204_pt1 | contig 22528 bp, 20 predicted proteins | sample NORPS_P_FD_207671 | JGI IMG/M metagenome (GOLD analysis project Ga0326763, IMG submission 207671) | Hot spring water microbial communities from Norris Geyser Basin, Yellowstone National Park, WY, United States - NOR.PS_P | ecosystem: Environmental > Aquatic > Thermal springs > Unclassified...
GAATTTCCTTTGCTTGCTCAAAGCAGTTGGCTGCTTCCTCCCACCGCTGAACTAAGGAGTAGGCAACTCCGAGCCAGAAGAGGGCATCAAAGGATTCAGGGTTCAATTGCACCGCTTGCTCCAGCAGGGGAATTGCATCGTGGGGGCGGTTTTGCTGGACTGCTTGGCTACCCTTTTTCACCAGTTCCGAAAACTGGTCGCCCATTCGGGCGCCTTCCATCTCACTCACCCCCTTGACGAGCGCCCAACAAGACGCTCATAGGAAATTTTTGCACCCTAAAAGCAGCATGTCAAGTTTTGAGTTGAGCGTTGCAGGTTAGGGATTTTCCTTGAACGCGCAACTCGCAACTTGTTCAGTCAGCCTGCTTTAGCAGGCTTCGTTTTCGTAGCCACCGACTTAAAACGGGGGCGTGGGACGAGGGAAGGAATGAATTGGGAGGGCGAGGCTCCTGCCGAGCCGAACGGCAGCGAGTGGCGAGTAGCGAATAGCGGGTGATTTTCTGGAGGGCAGTGCTCCCGCACTGCCGAAAATTCTCGGCACATCAGAAGATGTGCCCTCCAGCATCACCAAAAATTTTTTCGGCGCATCAGGAGATGCGCCATCCAGTCTTGTTAGCGCTCGTTTGAAATGGAAACCTTGCACCAACACTGATTGACTTGCGACAAAATGAAGCAACGAGGTGACGAAGCAATGACGCGAAGGGAATGGCTGCGGACGACGGCTCTAAGCCTGACCGTTTCAAGTTTGGTGGCAGCAAATGAGCAAAAAGGAGGGGAAAAGCGGATGGGGAAGTTCAAGCAAGATTTGAGTTGGTGGTGCTTTGCAAGACCCGGCGTTGACATCAAGAGGCTCATCAAAGAGGCGAAAGCGATTGGCTACGCCGGTTTCGAACTCGTCCCCCGTGAATGGTGGGACCCAATCAAGGACGAGGGATTAGAAATCGTGACCATCGGAGGGCATGCGAGTTTAACCGACGGCTTGAACCGTAAGGAGAACCACAACCGCATTGAGGAGGAAATCCTGCGCAACTTAGAACTGGCAAAGCAGTATGGCATCAAAATCCTGATTTGCTTCTCCGGCAACCGCAGGGGCATCAGCGACGAGGAAGGTTTGGAAAACACTGTTGAGGGCTTGAAGCGAGTTGCCAAGGCTGCCGAGGAAGCAGGAGTTACCCTTGCCCTCGAACTCCTCAACAGCAAAGTTGACCACAAAGACTATCAGGCTGACAGAACTTGGTGGGGCGTTGAAGTTTGCAAGCGCGTTAACTCGCCTCGCGTCAAATTGCTTTACGACATCTACCACATGCAAATCATGGAGGGCGACATCATTCGCACCATCCAGCAAAACATCCAATGGATAGCCCACTTCCACACCGCTGGCAACCCGGGCAGGCGCGACTTTGACGACGACCAAGAACTCAACTATCGCGGCATCATGAAGGCGATAGCCGCAACAGGATACGACGGCTATGTTGGGCACGAGTTCATCCCGAAAGGCGATGTCTTTGAGGCGATGAGGCGAGCCTTTGAAATCTGCAATGTCTGACATGCGTTGCAGGTTCAGGGTGCTGAGTTGAGCGTTGGAGTTTCAATGCCACCGTTCACTTCAATTGTCGGATGGCTTTGTCGGGAAGGAGCAAGATGCCAGCGGCGATGGCAAAGCAAACAGCCCCTAACGCCAACGCATTCGGCGCCCCGAGATGCTGACCGAGGAAGCCGTAAAACAGGCTGCCGAGCGGCGCTATGCCAACCAAAACGAACGAGTAAACGCCCATGACGCGACCCCTAAGTTCGTCTGGCGAAAGGATTTGCACTAAGGTGTTGGTGGTCGCATTTTGCATCACCATTCCAAACCCGACAAAAGCGAGGGAGACAAGAGCCAACGGGAAGGATTTGACGAGGGAAGTCGCCACCAACCCTGAAATCGCTATTGCGCTTCCCATCATCACTTGCAACCCTCGTTTGCGCTTAACTTCCAGACTCGCAGCGACGATAGCACCCAAAACGGCACCGAGCCCGATGCTGGCGACGAGGAAGCCGTAACCTTTTTCCCTGACGCCGAAAACCTTGTCCGCTAAAACTGGCAGCAAGACATCAAACTGCCCGCCGAACAAACTCCAAGCCCCGATGAGAAGCAGCAACTTCAAGACCACTTTGTTCGTTAGCAAGTAACTTGCCCCTTCCCTCAGGCTCACTAAAATTGGCTCGCTTTGCCTCGCTGAGGCAAGGCTTGGCGGCATTAACAGAAGGACGAAAAAAGGTGGCAGGAAACTGATGGCGTTGATCAGGAAGCAAGTAGCCGTCCCGACCTTCGCGATGACAATGCCAGCGATAGATGGACCGAGGATGCGAGACAAGTTGACGACAGCGGAGTTGAGGGTTATGGCGCTCATCAAGTCCTCCCTGCCGACCAACTCAACCCAAAAAGATTGACGGGTTGGGACATCAAAGGCTCGGACAATGCCCAAGCCTAAAGCCAAAAGCATGATGTGCCAGACGGAAATCAACTTCGTTGAAGTCAGAAGCCAAAGCAAAGTGGCGATAGAAGCGGCTGTTATTTGCGCGCCCATCAAGATGCGTCGCTTCTCAAATCGGTCAGCGACAGCGCCGCTGAAGGGAGCAAGTAAAGCGACGGGCAAAGTGTTCAATGAGTTGACAATCCCGAGCAATGCCTCCGAGCCCGTCAACTCGTAAACGAGCCACCTTTGAGCGACAACTTGCATCCAACTTCCCGTCAGCGAGATGCATTGCCCAAACCAAAACCACCGAAAGAAACGGTGGCGAAGGGCGCGGAAAGGACCGCGAAAAATTGACCTGTTTGAGCGAAGACTTTCGCGCGCCTTTCGCTCCGAATCGCTATCCATCGTTGCACCCCTTTCTGTCCCCAAGTGCTTTGAGGTAGTTGGGCTCAAAGGCTTTCAGGCATCGCTAATTGCCCTAAATCCCGAAGTCGCCGGAAGATTTCTAAGGTCTCGCGGAAACCTCGCTCCACAGGAGCGACCTCAATAGGTCCGACATCGCGCTGAAAGGCACTATCGTCAAGGTCAAAGACGAGTGGCAAAGGTGTTGGGTCAAAAGAGAGCAAGTTTCGGGCTTCAGGTTCAATCTCCGCCATCACTTCAACGATGTCAGCCACCGACATCGGTGTCCCTCTCAAGTTGTAAACCCTTGCGCCGTCCAAATCTGTCAGAGCGCACCTAACGAAGGCTTCAGCGACATCGGCTGCGTATTGCAAATCAACGAAGCCACCGAAGCGAATTCGGAAAGGTTGGCGGAGCACTATCGCTTTGAGGGCAGTTGTTATGTCCGCAGTTACTCCCACATCGCGCCCAAAGCCGTAAACGGTGTGCGGTCTCAAACCTGCACTTGGAATCCCGCTCTCGTGCCAATAAGCGTTGGCGCAAAGTTCGTTGCAGACTTTGAACGCGCCGTAGTGGGTCACTGGCTTCAAAGGCACATCCTCAGGAATTGGCGTTTGAGCATACATCTCGGGCGGACCGAAGACAGCGACGGAACTTGCGTAAACCACTCGCTTGATTTGCCCCTGAAGTTGCTTAGCCGCTTCAAAAACCCTCAATGTCCCGATGACATTGACCATCGCGCCGCCAACCGGGTCTTTTCGGCAAAGAGGAATTTGCCAAGCCGCCAGATGGATGATGCGCTCGACTGAGAATTGCTTGGCGACCTCAAGGAGGAAGTTCGGCTCGGTGATGTCTCCTTCAACGAAAGGCAACGACTCCCAATTTGGCACAAGAACCGAAAGCCTCGTCCCATCCCGTTTCAAATCTGTCAAGACGACGGGCAAATTTCGTTCGCACAAATTTTTGACGACCCACGCACCAATGAAGCCACAAGCGCCTGTGACGAGTATAGCCATCTCCCATCGCACCTCACACCAATCGGTCAAAGAAAGGCTCATCCTTCCTGCGGTAGCGGTAGGCAGCGTCCTCGTTGAGTTCAATTCCAATGCCCGGCTTTTCCTCGTCCAACTCAATGTAGCCGTCTCGGATTATCGGACCGTCCCAACCGAGCGCTAATTCTTCCCAGAAAGGAACATCAATCCCGTGATGCTCAAGGGCGAGGAAGTTGGGGATGGTGACGCATAAGTGAGCCGATGCCATCGTGCCGATGGGGCTTGAGATGTTGTGAGGGGCAACGGGAATCGCAAAAGTCTCTGCAAGGTCAGCAATGCGCTTGCCCTCCAAAAGCCCAGTTTTTTGAAAGTCAGGGGCAGCGATTTGGATTCCACCGCGCACAATCAAGTCGTAAAACTGTTGGCGCGTGTAGTGGTTTTCGCCAGTCGCAATCGGGACAGGCGAACGGCGAGTCACCTGCGCTAAAGCGTCAATGCTGTCAGGAGGCGTTGGATCTTCAAGCCAAAGCAAATTGAAAGGGTAAACCGCTTCCGCAAGCCTGACGGCGCTTTCGGGCGAAAAGCGCCAGTGGCAGTCAATGGCAATGTCAACATCGTCCCCAACTGCTTTCCGCACCGCTTCAACCACGCTCGCTATCAGGTTAACTTCAAGTTTGTCAAGGCATCGGTTGAACTCGTCGCGCATGTAGGCATTTGGGATGTCGGCATCAAACTTGAGGGCAGTGTAGCCCATCTCCTTGACCTTCTTCGCCCGTTCCGCATATGCCTGCAAGTTTACGGGCTCTTGAGCCTCTTCTTTCAGACCGCCGTGAGCGCGAAAGTGGATTTCGTAAAAGTTCTCCGTTTCGCCTGACCTGCTCATCCACCAAGGGATTCTGGGGGTGCAGATTGACGAGAGGCTTGCCAATCCTTCGCCGGCGTGGCAATCGGCGTAAATTCGGATTCGCTTCCTGAAGGCTCCGCCGAAAAGCCTAAAGAGCGGGACATCCAACCACTTGGCGTAAGCGTCCCACAAAGCGGTCTCTATGCCGGCGATAGCGTGAAGAATAATCCCGCCCGTGCCCGAACCTGAAGTTGCTCCCGCCTCTCTCAGCAAACGACACAATCTGTCAATTTCCCGCCCGTCTTCGCCGATCAGCAGTGGCTTCAATTCGTGGATGACTTTCGTCAACCCTGGGGCGAAGAAGCATTCTCCGTAGCCGATGATGTCCTCGTCAGTGATGACCTTGACAATCGTCCAGTCATAGTTGGCTTCTATGACTGCGGTCTGGATGTCGCTAATTTTCATTTCCCGTCACCTCCTCATCGCAAGGGATGATCGGGTCGCCGACACGAATTAAGCCTTCAGTCAAGATTTGAGCCCTCAGTCCGCCTCTGTGGACGAGGGCTTTAAGAGCGCCCGACTTGTTAGCCAGTCGCTCAAAGTGCTGGCAAGGTTCGCACAGCCTTATGCCTTTGAGAACGACTTCGCCCACTTTGAAAGTTTTGCCGACAAGGTGGTTAAGTGGAACTCCCTCGGTCACGATGTTTCGCCTCGTCTCTTGAGGCTCTAAAGGGATTTGGTAATCTCGCCGAACAGCCTCAATTGCTTCCAACTCAATGAGGGTAACTTCTCGGTCTGGACCGCTGCGGTGAGAGTAAGTTCCAACCGAGTTGAAGTATCTGTCGCCTTCAAGACCTTTGCCCGGGACTGCTTTAACCTCAAGCACAGATTTCATTGGCGCTGCAGCCGCAGGGGCGATGAAAATTGCCACAACCTTACCGTGCCACATCTCAGTTCCTCCTTTGCCCTGAGTTTCCTCACGCTTCATTTTGGCACGAACCTTTGCACAAATTCCGTTTCGGTGCTACATTTGGTTCGGCAGCGAAGAAATCAATGACAGGGGTGGGTAGCATGAAGGCTAAACTGACGCACCGATGGGATTTGACCGTTGAGGAAGCCATGAGGCTTCAGTGGGAGTTGTCGGCGAAAGTCATTGAGGAAGACGAATTGCCTGAGACAGTGCGATATATCGCTGGCGCCGATGTCCACCAAATTGGAAACGACCAGATGCAAGCGGTTGTTTGCGTTTTGACTTTTCCCGAGTTGGAACTCGTTGAGGTTGCGAGGGCAACTGTCCCAGTGACTTTCCCTTATGTCCCCGGCTTGCTGGCTTTTCGGGAGAGCCCGGCAGTTTTGAAAGCTTTTGAACAACTCCGCCACGACCCAGACATAGCCCTCTTTGACGCTCAGGGTAGAGCCCATCCGAGACATTTCGGTTTGGCATGCCACATGGGCATTTTGTTGGATTTGCCGTCAATAGGTTGCGCCAAAAGCAGGCTTTACGGTCAAGCCAGTGAAGTGGGCGAAGAGGAAGGTTCAATGACTCCGCTTCATGACCCCATAGATGGTCGCATTTTGGGCATGGTCGTGAGGACGAAAAAGGGAAGCCCCCCACTCTATGTTTCGGTCGGTCACAAAGTTTCGCTGGAAACAGCCGTTGAATTCGTGCTGAAATGCACGAAACAAGGACAACGAATTCCTGAGCCTCTTCGGCTCGCGCACCTTCATGCTCGCCAGCGCCCACTTGAACCGCCAAAGACTTCAGCGACGCAGGGCACGCTGTTTTGACAGACTTGTGCAAAAAGTTGTGAAGGGAGGCGAACGCGAATGTGGTGGCTGATGGCACTGCTGATTTTTGAGCCGCTTTCCCAAAGCAAGTTGGGCATCCACCTTATTGGGCGCTACACTGAGGGAGCGAAGAAAATCATCGCTGCAGGTCCACGCGTCATCAAAGTCCTTGACCCGCAAGCGAACAACCAGATGGTTGAAGCGATGCGCGACTACAAGCGCCGCTATCCGAAAGGCATCGTGGTCATGAGGGTTTGGGAGCGAACGCCCCAAGTTCGCTATAGCCTTTCCGATGACCCAGTGGCAAGTGCCGACGATTTCTGGCACAGGGTGCTTGAACCCGCTGTCAACGCCCTTCCACCTTCCGACCGAAAGTTGGTTGACTTTTTGGAAGGACCAAACGAAGGCGAGAACACGCCGACTTGGGAAAGCGTTGACGCTGCAAGGTGGTTTGGCAGGTTTTGGATGCAGTTGGCGAAACGAATTGCATCTGCTGGCTTCAGACCTTGCATTGGAAGTATCGCTGTCGGCAACCCACCTGGAACTGTTGACGAAATTTTCGCCAAACTTGATGCCTTCGTTCCCGCTCTAAGGGCAGCAAAGCAACTTCGCGGGGCTTGGAGTTATCACGCCTACTCGCTGGAATACACGACCGATTTGGGCGTTGAACGGTGGTATTCGCTGCGATACAGGCTGTTTTACGAGTTCCTGAGAAACAAGCACCCAGACATAGCCGACATCCCGCTTATCCTGACCGAGGGAGGGATTGACAGAGCGGGAAACCCGAAAACTGATGGGTGGCGCGCTCGGGGCGATGGTGAGAAGTTCCAAAGGTGGCTGCAATGGTTTGACTCGGAGTTGCGGAAGGATGAAGAGGTTATCGGCGTTACCCTCTTTCAGATTGGTGACCCGCAAGGTTGGTGGTCTTTTGACCTTGAACCCGTCGCTGACTGGCTGGCAAGTTACTTGACGAACGCCAAATCCAAATGAAACTGCAAACGCCAGAATATGTCCATGCATGATGCAATCAACGGGCAGAAGGTTCGCTGACTAAACATGCCACTGGCTTCAGCCAGTGAGGGACAAGGGGCACGGGACAAGGGACATGGGATTTGACAGATTTTTCTGAGTGCCGAATTCGTTCGGCGTTTTGGGATTTGGGAGGGCGAACCTTCTGGTGAGCCCAATTTGAGCGCGAGTTGCGAGGTGCAGTGCAGGAACACTGCCACACAAAACTACTCGCCACTCGCTATTCGCTACTCGCTCTCCGTAACTTGAGCGGTTGAGCAAGGTGAAGGAGATGGCGGAAAAGAGCCAAAAAGTGACTTGTCAACTTTGCGGGTTTCAGTTTCCCGTTGAAGAGGCACGGTCAACCGTTTGCCAGAGTTGCCCTCTTCGCGGTGGCTGTCGCCTTTTGATTAAGTGCCCAAATTGCGGTTACGAGATGCCTTTGGTGAAGGCGCCTGACTGGCTTGGGAAGTTGATGAGCCGAATTGGTGGGTGGATTAGCAAGCAAAGGGCAAAATGAAATCCCATCGAAACAGCACAGTTGCTTGCTCAAGCCCAATCAGGTCTTAGATTCAGTTGGCACTAAGTTCCTCAGCGCTCCCCACTCCAGCAAGTTCCATTGTCCCGACCTTGATGACAATTTCGCCTGTGGTTGGGTCACAGTCAACAATTACGGTGTCGCCTTCTCGAACTTCGCCGGCAAGGATTTTTTCTGAGAGCGGGTCTGTCACACAGTTTTGAATTGTCCGCCTGAGAGGGCGAGCACCGTAATATTTGTCGTAGCCGAGATCGGCAAGCCTTTCCCTCGCAGCATCCGTAAGCACCAATTTGATGTCCTTTTGGGCGAGTTCCTCTCGGACAGGGCGAAGTTCAATATCAACGATTTGCAAAACATGTTCGCGCTGGAGAGGTCTGAAGACAACTACTTCATCCACTCGGTTTCGGAACTCAGCGCTGAACCGTTCCTCGTAAAGTTTGCGCATCCGCTTCTCCATCTCAACGAAGACTTTCCGTTCCAAGGCTTCATCAGTCTCAGGCTTAAAGCCAAGCCGCGATTCGCTCAATTCGTGCTGGAAACCACGATAACCGATGTTGCTGGTCATGATGAGGATGGCGTTCCTAAAGTCCACTGTTCGCCCTTGGGCATCTGTCAAGCGACCTTCGTCCATGATTTGGAGCAAGATGTTGGTGACTTGGGGATGGGCTCGGTCAAATTCGTCAAGGAGGACGACACAGAAGGGACGACGGCGAACTGCTTCCGTCAATTGACCTCCCTCTTCGTAGCCGACATAGCCGGGAGGCGCACCGACAAGTCGGGAGACAGTGTGGGGTTCGGTGTATTCGCTCATGTCAATGCGGATAAGGGCATCTTCAGTGCCGAACAAGAATTCCGCCAGTGCTCTCGCCAGCAAAGTCTTTCCAACACCTGTTGGACCAAGGAACACGAAGACACCCGTCGGTCGGCGCGGGTCTTTGAGACCAGCCCTCGCCCTTCTAATCGCTCGCGCAACGACACTGATGGCTTCATCTTGACCGACAACCCGTTGCTTGAGGAACTCTTCCATCTTGAGCAATCTCTTCGTCTCGTCCTCGGTGAGCCGTGAGACCGGAATTCCCGTCCATTCGGAGACGACTTTTGCGACATCCTCTTCGGTGACGGTTGGGACATCTTCCATGGAACGCTCCCGCCATTCTTGGTGGAGTTCTTCCAGTTGCTCCTGCAGGTTTTGGATGCGCTGTCGCAAGATGTTGGCTCGCTCAAAGTCTCCCTCCTGAATAGCCCTATCCCTTTCCGCTTTCAGCCTCTCTATCTCTTGGCTCAGAGTGCGGATTTCCCGAGGCGGTGATGAATGTCGCAGTTTGACTCTGGCACACGCTTCGTCAAGGACATCAATGGCTTTGTCGGGCAACCTGCGGTCAGTGATGTAGCGCTGAGCCAACCGCGAGGCAGCAATCAAAGCACGATCGTCAATCTGGACATGGTGGAAAGTCTCGTAGGTCGTTCTCAAGCCGCGCAGGATTTCAACTGTTTGCTCCAAAGTTGGCTCGGAAACATAAACGGGCTGGAAGCGACGCTCCAAAGCGGAGTGCTTTTCAATGTAGCGGCGATACTCCTCCAAAGTTGTGGCTCCAATGCATCGGAGTTCGCCGCGAGCCAAAGCAGGTTTGAGGATGTTTGAAGCATCTATTGCGCCTTCCGCCGCACCGGCACCGACGATGGTGTGCAACTCATCAATGAAGACGATAATCTGCCCTTGCGATTGGCGAATCTCGTTCATTATGCGCTTCATCCGCTCTTCAAACTCACCGCGATATTTTGTGCCGGCAACTATGGCAGCCAAGTCAAGGGCGACGAGACGCTTGTCCTGCAAAATTTCTGGGGTTTCACGGTTAACGATTCTTTGAGCCAAACCTTCCACGATGGCTGTCTTGCCGACACCAGCGTCTCCGACCAAGACAGGATTGTTCTTAGTTCGTCGGCAGAGAATTTGAATGACCCGCTCAATTTCTGCCTCTCGCCCAATAACTGGGTCTAATTTGCCCTCAATAGCCAGTTGAGTCAAATCACGGCTGAAAGCATCAAGGGCTGGGGTGTTAGTCCGCTTGCGGAAGTGGGGCGTTGGACCTTCCGCCTCGGCTTTCAAGTCGTAAATCCGCCTTCGGACATCTTCATAGCGGACATTGTATTTGGCAAGGATTTTTGCCGCCAACCCTTGCTTCTCCTTCAACAAACCCAAAAGCAAATGGGCAGTGTCAATGTGACTGTCGTTCATTGACCTTGCTTCATCGGCAGCGCGGATGAGAACCTGCTTTGCAGGAGATGTCAAAGTTGGCGAGCCAACAGGTGGATGGGCAGGTGCTTGAGCCCTCAACTGGCTCTCCAGTTCTGCTCTCAACCTGTGAATGTCAACACCAAGTCGCTCCAGTATCTGGACTGCAAGAGTGTCTTCCTCTTCCAACAGCCCGAGCAAAATGTGCTCGGACGAAATGTAGGGCGAGCGCAGCCTTATCGCCCAATCTTCGGCGTGCAACATGACTTTGCGCGCCCGTTCAGTGTAACGCTCCCATAACATCTTCGGTCTCTCCTTTGCCGGCGCTCAAAGAATGAGCGCCTGAGATGATGGCAACCTCACTGCCACCACCTTCGCTTAAAAGTTTGCCATGCCCAATCCCATAAGGAAAGGGCTTTGACGGCACTTTGTGCGCGTTTTTGAGCCTATAGGTGTAGACGCCTGCCGCCGATCAAAGGTTTCAATCCTGCCACCATCATTCAATTGGCACGCCCACCTGCTGGGTGTATTGCCTAAACTTCTGGATGAGGGTTTTCGTTATCGGTCCGGGAACGCCGTCACCGATTACCCGCCCATCAAGTTTGACCACAGGGACAATTTCCGCTGCCGTGCCCGTTATGAAGCATTCGTCGGCAGTGTAAACATCGTGAAGTGTCAAGACAGCCTCATGGACGGGAATCCCTTCTTCCTGCGCCAACTTCATGACCACTTGCCTCGTGATTCCCTTCAAGATGCCCATGTATGCTGGCGGGGTGAAGAGTTCGCCACGCTTGACGATGAAGATGTTCTCACCAGTCCCTTCAGCCACATAGCCGTCAAGGGTCAACATCAGCCCTTCAGGTTTGCCTGCGTTGATGGCTTCAATTTTCGCGAGGATGTTGTTCAGGTAGTTGAGGGACTTGATGTTGGGGTTCAGGGCTTGCGGTGAGTTGCGCCTCACGGAAACTGTCACCATCTCAATCCCGCGCTCGTAAAGTTCTTCGGGGAACAACTCAATCCTGTCGGTGATGATGACGATGTTGGGTTTGGGACACTTGCGCGGGTCTAAGCCCAAATCGCCTTCGCCTCGACTAACGACGACGCGGATGTAAGCGTCCCTGAGTTTGTTGGCTCGCAAAGTTTGCAGGATGGCATCCCTCATTTGCTCTTTGGTCAGCGGGATGGTCAGCCAAATTGATTTGGCGCTGTCGTAAAGCCGGTCCAAGTGTTCGTCAAGCATGAAAACTTTGCCGTTGTATGCCCGTATGCCTTCAAAAACGCCGTCGCCATACAAAAACCCGTGATCAAAAACCGAGACCTTCGCTTGCGACTTCGGAACCAACTCGCCATTCAGCCACACCAAAAGTTCTTCTGCCATTTTCCTCTCGCCCCCATTTTTCCGCTTTTGGACTTTTGCCAATTTACTGCACTCAATTTTGGCACTTGTCGGCGGTCTTTGAAGGCAACAAAAACAGAAGGCTGCCAGCCTTTTGCTGGCAGCCCGCAAAGCGGCGGGCAGGGAGGCGGCACGGTGGCGGCGTGGCAACTTTTGGGGTCACTTCTTCTTCGCTTCCATCGCCAACAACTCTTCAATGCTCACACCAACTTGCGAGCCCTTCGCGCCAAACATTGAACCGACGATGCGCTTGTTGAAGCGTTCCAACGCCAATTCGTAAGCCCGTTTGGGCAAGGGCACATAACGAACTTCCTTCGCCAGCCTCGCAGCGTTGCGCAAGTAGAATTCCACGAACGCCTTCACTTCAGGTCGGTCAGCCGCTTGTCGGTTGACATAGATGAACAGCGGGCGAGCCAAGTGGTAGCGGTCTTCAATGACCGCCTTTTCCGACGGAAGGCACGGCTTGCCGTTGTTGTGGCACTGGCATTGAATCGCAACTGCCTTCAAGCGGTTTCGGTTTTCGGCGTAGTAGGCGAAAGGAATGAAGCCAAGCGCATTGGGATCGGATGCAACCCCTTGAACCAAGACATTGTCGTCCTCACTTCCGGTGTAATCGCCTCGGCTGGCATGTTCCTTGCCGACGATGGCAGCGGTGAAGAAGTCGTAAGTTCCGCTGTCAGCGCCCGCACCGAAGAGCCTCAATGGTCGGTTGGGAAAGCCGTTCCGAACTTGCGACCAGTTGACGATTTTCCCTTGAGCCTCTGGCTCCCACACTCGCTTGAGTTCCTCAACGGTCAAGTAATCGCACCAGTTATTGGCTGGGTTGACGACGACAGCGAGGGCATCGTAAGCGACGGGCAACTCAATGTAAGCGATGCCATTCTTGCGGCACTCCTCGTCCTCAATGGGTCGGATTGGACGGGATGCGTTGGAGATGTCCGTTTCGCCACGACCGAACTTCTTAAACCCACCGCCAGTCCCAGAAATGCCGACGGTGACCTTGACGCGAGGGAAGCGCTTTTGGAATTCCTCGGCAACGGCTTCGGTCAGCGGATAGACCGATGACGAACCGTCAATCTTGACCGAACCCGAAAGTTGTGTTTGGCTGACAACGGAGACAGTGAAAACCGTCATCGCTGCCGTGATGCCCACCAACGCGGCACCGACCATTTTGCGCCATCGTTCAAGCATGACCATCAACCTCCTTCAAGGTTTTTGTTCGTCCGCTCTCATTTTGCCCCACAGTGCTTCAAAGTCGTTTCAAGGCATCGTTAAGGTTCGTTTAAAGGCAGAGCCCAAGCCAGCATCTCTGCGGCAAAATCAACGCAGGCAAACTGACCGAGGTGATGAGATGTGCCGAAGCGAGTTTTGTTCGTTTGCACGGGCAATTCCGCTCGCAGCCAGATGGCGGAAGGTTTTGCGCGGGCTATGGGCATAGAAGCCTTCAGCGCTGGCACGCACCCGAAAGAATCCGTCCACCCATTAGCGATTGCCGTCATGGCAGAAAAGGGCATTGACATCTCCCACCATCGCCCCAAGCCCCTTGACTTGGAATTCGCCAAAACCGTTGACTTGATTGTGACCGTTTGCGGTGAAGCCGATGCCGAGTGTGCTCATCTGCCTTTGCCCGTCCCGAAAATCCATTGGGATTTGCCCGACCCAGCAAAAGTTGAAGGCGACGAGGAAACGCGCTTAGCCGCTTTCAGAAAAGTTCGCGACGAAATTGAAAAGCGGGTGCGTGAGTTGATTGCCGAAAGCGAGCGATTGTGAAAGAAGGAGACCACATCGCAGGAAATGAAGTCTCATCGGTGCGATCCATCATTGCCTTTCCTCGCCAACCAGTTCGCAAGGCGACACGACATAATCTCTGTCAGCGAGGTGAAAAAGATGAGCGAGCAGCAAAACAGTTACCGCTACCTTGAGTGGCGTCCTCACCGCTGGCGCAAAACGCCTTACATCAAGGGACGACGAATCTGGGTCTGGCACATATTGGAGCAAATGTGGGCGAACAACATGACGCCGGAGGAAATCGCTCAAGACTTTGGTTTGCCCGTTGAGGCGGTTTACGAGGCGTTGGACTACTACGAAAAGCATCGGGAGTTGTTGGAAGCGGAAGTGGAAGAGGAAAGGCGACGGTTGAGGGAACATGGCATCAATGTCTGACTTCACCGTCTATCTGGACGAGTGCTTGGACCGTGATCAGTTGATTGCCCTGTTGAGGCGTGAGGGCTGGACAGTCATCTCGCCACGAGATGTCGGCAGCCTGAAGTGGAAGGATGAGGAGCATTTGGAATTTTGCGCTCAGCATGGCTATCCATTGCTGACGAGAGATGCCGACGATTTCTCTGCACTTCATCAACAGTGGCAGTCACAAGGGAAGCAGCACGCGGGCATCTTGGCAGTCTACGCTGAAAGAGACGCCAGCAAACACATGAGTGACTATGACATCGTTCGGGCGATCAAAAACATCCTGACCTTCGGCATCCCTATCGCTAACCAGTTTATCGTCCTGAACCACTGGCGATAGAAAAGTGGCAAAATTGCCCACTGAACGAGGTGAAAAAGATGAGCGAGCAGCAAAACAGTTACCGCTACCTTGAGTGGCGTCCTCACCGCTGGCGCAAAACACCATACATCAAAGGACGACGAATCTGGGTCTGGCATGTGATTTGGCAGATGAAAGCGAACAACATGACGCCAGAGGAAATCGCTCAGGACTTCGGTTTGCCCGTTGAGGCGGTTTACGAGGCGTTGGACTATTACGAGAAGCATCGGGAGTTGTTGGAAGCGGAAGTGGAAGAGGAAAGGCGACGGTTGAGGGAACATGGCATCAATGTCTGAATTCACAGTCTATCTGGACGAGTGCTTGGACAGCGACAAATTGATTGCCCTGCTGCAGCGGGAAGGTTGGACGGTTATTTCGCCACGCAATGTCGGCACTTTAGGTCGCAGCGATGCTGACCATCTTGAATTTTGCGCCCAACATGACTACTCCTTGTTGACGGCAGACCCTGACGATTTCCTTGCCCTTCATCGTCAGTGGCAGGCGCAAGGGCGAAAACATGCGGGCATCTTGGCGGTTTATGCCGAGCGGGATTTGAGCAAGAACATGAGTGACCATGACATCGTTCGGGCAATCAAAAACTTTCTGGCTTCTGGCATTCCTATCGCCAACCAATTCGTCGTCCTGAACCAATGGCGATAGAAAAGTGGCAAAATTGTTCACTGAACGAGGTGAGGAAGATGAGCGAACAGCAAAACAGTTACCGCTACCTTGAGTGGCGTCCCCACCGCTGGCGTAAAACACCATACATCAAAGGACGAAATTTGCCTGTCTGGCATTTGCTTTGCTCCATGTGGGCGAACAAGATGACGCCTGAGGAAGTGGCGCAGGACTACGAGTTGCCCGTTGAGGCGGTTTACGAGGCGTTGGACTACTACGAGAAGCATCGGGAGTTGCTGGAAGCGGAGGCAGAAGAGGAGCGGGAGTGGCTGAGGCAGCATGGCATCAACCTCTGACTTCACCATCTACTTGGATGACGATTTGGACAAAAACCGCTTGATTGCCTTGCTGCGGCGGGAAGGCTGGACAGTCATCTCTCCGAGAGCTATCGGAACGAGTGGCTTCAGCGATGAGGAGCATTTGACCTATTGTTCGCAAAGGGGTTACCCTATCTTGACCCGCAACGCCCGTGACTTTCGCCAACTCCATGAAGCGTGGCAGATGCAAGGGCGAAAACATGCGGGCATCTTGGCGGTCTATGCCGAGCGGGATTTGAGCAAGAACATGAGCGACCATGACATCGTTCGGGCGATCAAAAACTTTCTGGCTTCTGGCATTCCCATCGCCAACCAATTCGTCATCCTGAACCACTGGCGATAGAAAAGTGGCAAAATTGCCCATGAGTAAGGTGTTGGTCGTGAAAGTCGTTCGCTTGCGGAGGGTGAAAGGATGTGAACGAGCGCATCCTCATCGTTGAAGATGAGGTGGCGATGGCGGAAGCCATCGCTTACGCCCTCAAGCGGGAGGGTTTTCAAGTCCGCATCGCAACGGACGGGCAGGAAGGGTTGCGAATGGCTCTGACAGAAAAGCCCGATTTGGTCATCCTTGACTTGATGCTGCCAAAGTTGGACGGATGGGAAGTTTGCCGAACCTTGCGAGCCAAATCCCCTGTCCCCATTCTCATCCTGACGGCGCGGGGCGAAGAGCACGATAAGGTCATCGGGTTAGAACTTGGCGCTGACGATTATGTCGTCAAGCCCTTTTCCATGCGTGAGTTGATTGCACGGGTGAGAGCGTTGCTGAGGCGAGCGAAGATGACTGCGATGCCCGAAGAACCTGAAATTTTGCAGAGCGGCAACTTGACCCTCTATATCGCCGAACACCGAGCGGAATTGAACGGCAAAGAGTTGCCGTTAGCGCCCAAAGAGTTCGCCTTGCTGAAAGTCCTCATGCTCAACAAAGGTCGTGCGATGTCAAGGGACCAACTTTTGGAGTTGGTTTGGGGAGGCAAGGAATTCATTGACCCTCACACCGTTGATGTCCATGTCCATTGGCTGCGGGAGAAGATTGAGCCTGACCCGAAAAACCCACGCCGCATCGTGACGGTTCGTGGCGTCGGTTACCGCTTCGTTGAATGACGCATCGCCGTCGTTAAGCCAAGTGGCAAATCAGAAAGGCGGAATTGACGGAGGCGTTTGCAGTTGCTGGGGCAGCAGCAAAATTTCGCCCAAGTCAGTTTCAGGGACGGTCACAGTGATGGTTTTGGTGTAGCCACGATAATCGCTGGATGAGAACTGAAGTTGCCCCGGACCCTCAGGGACATCGGTGACAGCAAAGAAGCCATCGTTGCCCGAAGTGGCTTGGCGCTCACCCACTTGCACCGTCACGCCGACGGCTGGTCCGCCTGTTCGGGCGTTCACCAGCCGACCGATTACGCTGGCAAAGTTTGTCAAGTTCAACTCCAAATCCACTGTCGCTGTCTGACCTGCAACGACGGTTGCTTCCGCTGAACCGATGGCTCGGCGCGTCCCGTAGCGGTCTTCGGCGTTGGCAGTCACCGTCTTGCTGCCGACAGGCAAATCGGTGAAGACAACTGTCACTTCACCGCCTTCAGGTGAAGGTCGTTCAGCGATTTTTTCTACAGGTTCGGTCAACCCTTCGCCGCTCACTTTCACCCTTACCCGTTGGGTTTCAGGAGGGATGATGCGTTGGGGCGGGAAAACGATGCGAATGCTCAAAGCGCCCGTCAGCGTTCGGTTTACTCCGCCCCCGCAACCTGCCAACATTGCGATGCCCACAAGGCTCAACATCAACCATCGCCCCATAGCAGTTATCACCCCTGTTTTTGATGGCGGTTGAGAGGGCGAACCCGCACGATTTCCCCGCACGAGTTCGCCCCCTTCGGTCTTGATGCGTCACTTCAACCGCACCGTCGTCACCGCTTGAACTTGTCGCCCTTCATCGTCTGTAGCGGTCATGCGGACGAGGTAAATGCCGCTAACAACTGTCAACCCGTTAGCGCTTCGCCAGACAAGTTGGTGGGCACCCGCTTGCCGAGTCTGCTGCGGTTCCAAGACAGCGATGCGCCGCCCTGTCAAGGTTAGCACTTCAGCGGTCGTTTGGGCAGGTTTGGTGAGGCTGAAGGAAATGACGATGCCTTGCCCACGCATCGGTTGCGCTTTCAAGTTGACGATGCGCAGGACACCTGTTCCACCTTGCTCCAGCAAAAGTTGGAAGCGCCGCTCCGTTTCCCCTTGCTGAGGCGTGAAGCGGTAATGGCTGACCGTCCGCAAGTAAAGGCGTTTGCCTGTCACGGTGTCCACAAGGTAGGCGCTGACATTTTTGGGCAGGTTGACCAACCCGTCAAAAGTGAGGGTCACTTCGCCGGCAATGCCGCGCTTGGGTTGCCATCGCACCAGCAGTTCCCACGAGGCTTTCGGGGCGTTACCGCCTTTGACATCGGCGGCGACAGGTTGACCTTGGCTCAACACGGAAATTTGCAGACCGCTGCCCGTCGGCGGTGTCGGAGGCAGGAAGGCGCGCAAGGGTTGCCCCATGCCGACGAAAGCGCTGGCGGTGTCACTGCCTTGCTGGGCGGTGAGTTTCAAGGCGAAACTATCGGCGGGCAATGGGCGCTTCCGAATGGGGGGTGGCGGCGCCACGAACCCTGACGGGAAGACCAACTTCAAGTTGTCCACATTCGTCCGCACCCAGTAAGCCGCAAAAGGCTCAACGGTCGTCACGACGCCTGGCAAGATTTGGGCATCGTAAACGAGGAAGTAACTGCCCGTGTTGGGGTCGCTGGCGTTGGGCTGCCAACCCCAAGCGTAACTCTCCATCCAACCCGCTATCTGGGCTTCCCGAAGGGTTTTCTCTTCCGTGCCCCGACGAACTTTGATTCGGTTGATGTCCCATTGGGCTGCTTGATTGAAGGGATAGCCGATGGAATGCCAACCAGCGACGGGAAGGTCAATGACGACTTCATCGCCGCCGCCCAGCAACCTGCCGACGATGGCGATTTCTTTGGCGCTGTCCAACTTCACCCAGAAACCACGACCGACAGCGGGCTTATCGGCAGGCGGACCGACCAAAGCGCCAGGTGGCGCCGTAGTGGATGAGGCGTAAGCGTAGGCGTTTTGCGAAGCGACCCAAGTCGCCACCCGCAATTGCTCAGGCGCAAGGTTCAGCAACTCTTGCCAACTTTGGTCGGTGGCGAAGGGCAAAGTGACGAAGGAAAGTCCCGCAGGGATGGTTCGGGTGGCGGCTTGCACCCGCAAAGTTCTAACGGCGCTGTAGTCGCTTTCGGCGAACCCATCGCTGGCTTTGGCGCGCCAACGGTAAGTGCCCGATGCTAAGGCTTGGTCGGCAGGAAGGGTGACGCTCACTTCCGCCCCGCTATCCGCTTCACCTGTCGCCAACCGTCTTACTACATTGCCCGCTGCATCTTGCACTTCAATGATGATGCGCACTTTCCCGCCTTCAGGGTCGCTGGCTTTGACCGTGAAAGTTGGTGTGGCAGAAGTGACAGCGTTATTGGCAGGGGCGATGAGTTGAGGCACCGATGGCGGTTGGTTAACGAACAACTCAAAAGCCACGATGTCGCTGACGGGGCTGACGACACCAGAGTTGTCAATGGCGTAGGCGCGCAGTTGGTATGTCCCTGCGGGCAAATCGTTGGGCGCCACAAACAACGCTGTCTCGCCCGATTGATAGTTGGGCTGGTTCCACCCCGCTTGCGAGGCGGTTTGGTCAAAAGTGCGGGCGATGGTGTTGAAGTTGTCGGTGCTCAGTTCCAGTTTGAACTTTAGCCGTTGACCGATGTCGGGGTCGGTCGCCGTCAGTTTCACGATGAGGGGCGTCGGGACGCGACTGTTCGCCAAAGGCGCAAGGATGGTCGGTTTCGCTGGCGGCGAATTGGCAGGGGCGTTCGTCAGCCAGTCAGAAAAGTCCACCCTGTCGCTCACCGTGTCGCCATCGCCCTGCGGGTTGGAAGGGTGGCGCGGTCCGTTGGGCGAATTCCACCAGTTCTGCTTGGCGTCCACCGTGACATTGGAATTGTCGTTTCGGACAGCGAATTGGGCGTTGGCGACGAACATGCTGTTGCGGATGGTCGCATTTCCGCTCCCGCTAACTCTGAGGCCGACGGCGTTGCCGAAAAAGGCGCTGTCGGACACAACCAACGAACCTTGCCCGATGTCAATGCCGATGTCGTTACCGTTGAAAAGGCTGTTGGTGACGCTGAAAGTGGCGTTGAAGCCGGAGCCGGCGGGAATTCCGATGCCTGTCCTATTGTTGCGGAAGGTGCAGTGGCTGAGGGTCGGCGGGGTGTTGGAAGTGTTCTGGACGGCGACGGAAGCCCCTTCAAAGAGGCAATGTTCCAGTTGCCCCGTGCCGTTATTGGCGAAAGCGAAACCGACCCACCAATCGCGTCGGTTGGTGGGTTGGGTGGGGACGAAACGGATGGGCGCATCCGCCGTCCCGACGGCTTGCAAGCCGCCTTCCACGATGATTTGTGCTCCCTGCTCCATCAAAACCGTCGCCCCCGCAGGCACCGTCAAGGCAGTGTTTGGGCGAATGCGGAAACTACCCAACGCTAACGGCTGACCATCCGCCGACGACGGCAAGGTTAAGGAAGCCTGCAGAAGAAAGTCAGTGTGCCCTCCAAAAACAATGTTGACGGCGTTGTTGATGTAGGTGTTGTTGCTGATGCGGTTCAGGTCATCGGCGGCGAAGGTGTTGCCGCCAGTGGACGGTCGCAGGCGGATTGCCACTTGCAGGTTCTCAAAACGGCAACCAGTGATGGCGTTGAAACGCGGCGACGCCACGATGCCCGTCACCAAATTGCGGAAGGTCGTGTTTTCTACGGTCAGGGAACTGGGCTGACCAAGAAAGGTGGTGGGGTCGCGATGCTCGTAAATTCCCGTCCCGCCATCGGTGATGGTGCAATTGCGCACCGTCACGACGCCACTGTATCCCATGCTATCCGCCGTGAAGGGATGGATGGCGGTCAGGGCTCGTTCTATGATGCAGTTGTCCAACTCAGCGGTCCCGCCATTCATCACCGTCAACCCGCTCCATCGCAAACTGGGGTCAGTGCAAGTGAAGCGGATGGGGTTAGCAGCCGTGCCTTGGGCGACCAAAACGCCACGATAACCCTCGACTTTAAACCCGCCGTGCAGACCTGACGGCACTGACCGAACGGTCGTCCCCGCTGGGATGATAACGCGTCCTTCAACAACCAACTGACTGACCACGACGGGCAAGCCCATGATGGTGTCGCGCCAAGTGTAGTCGGGGGCGAGAGTATCTGACGACGAAGTAAAGCCGAGAGTCACACCATCCATCAGGGCGATATTTTGCTCGTTGTTGGTGAAGGTGTTGTTGGCGTTGTCCCAACGGCTCAAGTCCTCGTAAGGGAAAATGCCACCGATGGAAAGTGCCAAACGGTTGTTGGTGATGGTGCAGTTGCGGATGGTCGGAAGGCGGACAAACCCGAACCCGCGTTCGGCGTTCGTCGCCACCCGCAAGGCGGTGTCGCAGTTTTCTATCCGACAGCCGTCAATGGTCGGGAAGGAGGAGTTGCTGATGGCAATGCCTGTGCCACATTGACGGATGGTGCAGTTGGAAACGGTCAGGTAGTCAAGGCTATAGCCATACACATTCACCCCGATGTTTGCCCCTTCTATGACGCAATGGACAAGACGGGGCAAGAGAGAAGGTGCCTCTATGTTGGTGTATCTGACGCCGATACCTGCCCAGCGCTGGCTGGGGTTCAAAGGGCGGAAAATGATGGGATTGGCACTCGTCCCTTCCGCAACGATGGTGCCTGAGGTGCCCATAACACCATTTGTGTCGCCGACAAAGAGGGAACCGTTAGCGACGAAAGGAATCGTCGTGCCTGCTGGGATGCGAAGGACGCCCCTGTTGCCCAAGCCGACTTGCAAGTTTCCGATGACGATGGGCAAACCGTCAGGCGTTTGGCTTCGCCAAGTGAAGTCCGTGGAAATCACCTGGGCGCCTCCACCTGGGTCTCCCAGTTGCAGGAAGTTGTTGGTGTTGTCGGCGTAGGTGTTGCCCGACATGTTGTCCAAAGTTTCCGCCAAGCGGGCGTTCCAGAAGTTGACAGGTCTGAACAAGCGGCGGAAGGTGTTGTTGCGCAGGCGAGGGGCTGCCAACTCGCCCTGAGTTCCCAAACAAAAAACGCCGTAGGTGGAGTCTTGGAAGGTGCAGTTTTCAATGACAGGGCGGATGACCGTTGTAGCATTGACGACCACACCTGAAGCCCCACAGCGTTGGAAGGTGCAATTGCGGAGGGTGACTTGCCCTTCGTTGACCGAGGAACGGATGGTGACGCCATCATGGGCGCGGTCCACCACGCAGAATGTCATCAGCCCCGTTGACCCGTTCTCAAAGACGATGCCCCGATAAGCGCTTGGACCTGCTCCCGCTTCGTTGTCGGGGATGAACTGGATGGGGTTGTTGGCTTGCCCTTGCGCCACCAAGCGAGAACCGCTTTGGATGGTCAAGGTGAAGTTGCCCGCAAACCGAACGACGACGCCTGCCTCAATGGTCAAAGTGGCGTTGTTGCGGACGCTGATGCTGGTGCGAATGATGAAGGGACTGTCCGCAGCCCGCCAAGTCGTGTCCGTCGTGATGTCCCCACTGACATCCGTCGCCCAACCGAAACTCGCCAACACAACGACACCGACCAGCAAAGCGACGCCCATCCTTCCGAACATCTCATCAACCTCCCTTCAAGGCAGTTTCGGTCGCCCCAATTTTACATCGCAACTCTGACAGAACTCTGACAAGTTTTGAGTTGGGAGGGCGAGGTTCCTGCCGAGCCGAAACTTATCGGCTTCTGCCAAAGCGTTCCATTAAAATTAGGTTTGGGCAGAATTTCAGAGCCGTTGGTGAAGGTGCTTTCAGGGATGAACAAGTTGGCAAAGCGATTGACCGTCGCACTAACCTTCGCCTTTGCTTTGGGGGCAATTTTTGCGATGGCGGTAGCGTGGTGGCTGCAATTGCCTTTGAGCAAAGTAGCCATCTCGGTGGCGGTTGCAATCCTCATCGCCTCAGGCATCCTCATCGTTTCCCTCGCCTCACTGACCGAACCGTTGCAGAAACTTGCGGCGTCGCTTAAAATGGGCGAAAAGCCCAGCGATTTGCTGTTGCAAGAACTGGGCGAATTGGGGGACGCTATAGCGACGGCGTGGCAGCGGTGGCATGGCGCTTTGGATGAGTTGCGGGAAGAACGGACTTTGCTGTCGGCGATTTTGGGGCGGATGGCGGAAGCCGTCATCGCTGCCGACGAGAGTGGGAAAGTGCTACTGGTCAACTTCGCCGCCGAAGGGATGTTTCGCTT
>Ga0326763_1000206_pt1 | contig 22251 bp, 21 predicted proteins | sample NORPS_P_FD_207671 | JGI IMG/M metagenome (GOLD analysis project Ga0326763, IMG submission 207671) | Hot spring water microbial communities from Norris Geyser Basin, Yellowstone National Park, WY, United States - NOR.PS_P | ecosystem: Environmental > Aquatic > Thermal springs > Unclassified...
AGGAGGGGAGATGGGAGGAGAGGCGGCTGAAGGGCTTTGACCAGGTCAAGGAGACCCTGGAGGAGATGCTCTGTGAGCGCTATGCCCCCCGGACACAGAGGTCTACACAAACTTCTTGACACAACCCATCAGCCCGTGGGGTGACGGGTTATATACGGCAGACCTCTGGTATCTGGACGTCTGGACGGCTTGGGGGTATCATTGTGTAGGACTCTGGCCCTTCGACTACGAGTACATAACCTAGGCCACGTGCGAGAGGTCGTCGAAGCTGCCCTCGCCTCCCAGCACTGGCTGGACGAGGCGCGGAAGGAGCGGACGGGGGGCGACAAGCCACCGTATGTGCTCGTTCGCTCCACTGATGTGGCTGGCGTAGTTGAGATCGGGCCCCGCTCATGGCTAGTGGGCTTGGTAAGACAGGTAGAGGCCCCGTATCTCACGCCAAAGGAGCGGGTGGAACTTGTAGTCTGGCGCATCGACCGCGGTGAAGCTGGCTACCGTGCTGTCGAGGCGACGACCGAGGCTTCGGTGGCGAGGACTCGGCTGTCCCCGTTGCTGATAAGGTCCAGTTGGTGGAGTGTCCGACTGAAGTATCTCTGGAGGCGGAAGGAGGCTCGGTAGTATGGAAACCGTCTCTACCCCAGGCGCGGTGCTGGCAAGTCTCTTCGGGGGCTTCTTCTTGCTGGGAGGCATCGTTTTCATCGGAATGGTGGTCCGCCGCCACGGCCGACGCGCCTCTGACCGCGCCAACGAATGACTGTTTCACGCTGCCACTGCCATGCGACGGAGGAACCTCGAGGCCGTAACATAACAGGTTGGCCTCGGGGGTAGGTGGAGGGCGGGCCCTCCCTATAATCGGCCTAGAACGTCATCGCAGGACCGCGAAGGGGCTCCCGCCCACAAAGGGTCTCCTCATCCGACTGCCCCCGCTTGGGGCTCAGACCCAGGGTAAGTTCCGCCCCTGATCACCGCTGCCTGTCCGCCACCCTCGAGGCCTAGAGGAAGTGTGAGCGGCCAGTGACCGAAAGGGAGAGCGGCACGGGCTGTTGGGACAGGCCACGCCTCGTGGGCTTGTCATGCACAGGGGCAGGAGGTAGGCTTGGTATGCTATGGCGAAAGGTAGCGGCCTCGAGGCGCCCAGGCCCATACCAGCTCGAGGGCACCAGCGTTCACCCTCCTCCCAAAAATCGCCCACCGTACACGTGACAGCAGCCAAACTTCTTGACACGCTCGACTGCATGCGCTATCGACCAGTGGTGGGACAACCGAGACCGCTCGAGGAAATGATGCCGTGAGCAAAATCGCTCGTCTCATGCCCGTCCCTTTGCGCGAACTCTGGGGGCATGAGGCGTTGCGCTTCACTCGCTGGCTGGCGGAGAACCTTGATTATCTGAACGAGATCACTGGACTGACACTGACCCTCGTCGAGTGGGAAGCTAGCGTGGGAGACTTTAAGGCTGACCTTCTGGCGGAGGATGAGCAGGGAAATCTGGTCGTCGTCGAGTGCCAGTTGGAGAAGACCGACCACGATCATCTGGGCAAACTGCTGACTTACATGAGCAACATGGGCGCGGCCGTTGGCATCTGGATCACCTCCCAGCCACGGCCCGAGCATGAGAAGGCGGTCCACTGGCTCAACGAGATCCTGCCTGCTGACAAGGCCTTCTACCTGGTCCAGGTAGAAGCCTACCGCATTGAAGACTCACCGCCCGCGCCCAAATTCACCGTCATCGCCGGCCCCAGCGAACAGGCCCGCCAAGCCGGCGACGTGAGCAAGCGAATGGCCGAGAGGCACCGCTTGTACCAGCGATTTTGGCAAAGCCTCCTTGAGCGGGCCAAAGGTAGGACGCTTCTGCACGCAAACATTAAGCCAGGGATATCACACTGGCTAAGCGCGGGGGCAGGGAAAAGTGGCCTTCTCTATAACTACGTGATCCTTATGGACGCAGCGCGGGTCGAGCTTTTTATTTTCACCGGTGATGCCGAAGCCAACAAACGCTATTTCGACCGACTTTACGAACACAAGGAGGCCATTGAGCAAGCCTTCGGCGCGCCGCTCGAGTGGCTCCGCCTAGACGACAAACGGGCCTCGCGCATCGCCTATAGCATCAAAAAAGGCAGGCTGAGAGACGAGGGGACCTGGCCCGAACTGCAGGAGGCCATGATTGACGCCATGATCCGTCTCGAGAAAGCCCTTGCGCCGCATATCAGGAGCTTATAAGGAGGAAGTTATGGGTCTGGAGGGAGCAGTCGCCGTTGTCACGGGGGCGTCGCGGGGCATAGGGAAGGCTACCGCCATAGCCCTGGCGCGGGAGGGTGCCACGGTAGTGGTGACAGCCCGCTCTGCTGAGGGTGCCCCCAGCAAGCTGCCAGGCACCATCCATGAGACGGCCCGGCTCATCCAGGAGGCAGGAGGCCGGGCCCTGGCCATCCCCTGCAACGTGGCCGATGAGGGAGAGGTGGAGGCCATGGCCCGCCGTGTTCTGGAGGAGCTGGGGCGGGTGGACATCCTCATAAACAACGCCGGGGTGAGCTACCCAGCTTCCTTCCTAGAGACGCCCATAAAGCGCTGGGACCTAGTGCTGAACGTCAATCTGAGGGGCACCGTGCTGTGCACCAAGGCCTTCCTCCCCCACATGGTGGAGCGAGGAAGCGGCAAGGTTATCAACGTCTCCTCTGGGGCGGCGGCCAATCTGGAGGTGGCGGTGGGGGCCGGCCTTCTCTCTTACTCGGTGGCCAAGGCGGCCATCGAGCAGCTGACCCGTGGCCTGGCCCTGGAGGTGAAGGACAAAGGGGTAGCCGTCAACTGTCTGCGCATCGAGATGAGCGTGGTGACGGAGGGGTGGACATACCTGAACCCCGACCTGGACTATTCCACCTGGGAGAAGCCTGAGACGGTGGCCCAGGCCATGGTTTGGCTGGCCCAACAGCCCACCTCCTTCACCGGCCACGTCCTCACCGTGGGCGAGATCAAGGAACGCATGGCGGCGGGAGGCCCATGATGGCTGTCCTGGAGGAGCTGGAGAGGGCCCTGGTTGCCAAGGGGGTGCGCATCACGCCGCCGCGAAGGGCCGTTTTGGCAGCCATAGCATCGCAGGGTGAGCAGTTCACGGCCGATGACGTCCTCAAGAAGACGCCCGGAGCTGGCCGGGCCACCGTCTTTCGCACCATCCGCCTCCTGAACCGCCTGGGCCTATTGTGTCGTGTCCTTCAGGAGGACGGACGGCTGCGCTATTCGGTGGCGGGGAGCCGCCGTCATCACCACCATCTGGTGTGCCTAGGGTGCGGGCGAGTGCAGGACCTGGATGAGTGCGCCCTGGCGCCCTTAAGCAACATCATCGCCCGGCGCACCGGCTACAGTGTGGAGGGCCACTGGCTGGAGATCTATGGGCGTTGCCTGCAGTGCCAGGAGGTGAGCACTAGGAGATGAGAAGGAGCCACGCTACGGCAAGAGGATGGGCACTCATCTTTCTTTTTGTGTGCCCGCTAATGATACTAGGTATCACCAGTTGCCGTTCGGGCGGCGATGCTGAGGTGACGGCGGTGGCCACCACCCCTATCATCGCCGACCTAGCACGGGCCGTGGCTGGGGAGAGGGTGGCTGTGATATCGCTCATCCCAGCCGGGGCCGACCCCCACACTTTCGAGATGGGGCCCTCGGTTGTGCGGCAGGTGGCCCAGGCTCGCCTTATACTGGCCAACGGCCTAGGCTTGGAAGGGCAGCTCCTGCAGGCCGTCATGGCCAACAAGAGGCCCGACGCCCTTCTGGTGCTGCTGGGGGAGAGGCTGGCCCCCAACGCCACCGACCCCCATCTGTGGCTGGACCCTACCATGGCTTCTGGGTATGTGAGGGAGATGGCGAGGGCCCTAGCGGAGGTGGACCCGGAAGGCGCTTCCTTCTACCAACAGAGGGAGCAGGCCTTCCAGGAGAGACTTCAGGCGCTGGACCGGTTCCTTTGGGAGCAGGTGGCAGCCGTGCCCCTTGAGAACCGGGAGCTGGTGGCCACCCATGCTGCCTTCCATTGGCTGGCTCAGCGGTATGGGCTGAGGGAGGTGGGCTATTTGGTGACTGGGCCTGAGGAGGAGCCGGGGGCGGGGGCTTTGGCTACCCTGCGGGAGCGCATATTGGCCCAGGGGGTGCCAGCCGTCTTCGTGGAGCCCCAGCTGGAGGCCGAGGACAGGGCCCTGGCCTCGTTAGCCTCCGACCTGGGCCTGCCCGTGTGCACCCTCTACTCGGACGCCTTCACCAAAGAGGTGTCTTCCTACCTGGCGATGATGGAGTTCAACGGCCGGGAGCTGCGCCGCTGCCTAGGAGGAGGGAGATGAGCACTGTCCCTGCCCTGCTGGTGGAGGACCTGTGGGCCGGCTACGATGGCCATACCGCCCTGGAGGGGGTCTCCTTCGTTATTGAGGAGGGTTGTATGGCTGGCCTGGTGGGCCCCAATGGCTCGGGCAAGTCCACCCTCCTGCGGGCCATCCTGGGGCTCCACCGTCCCTGGCGGGGGCGGGTGCTGGTCTTTGGGGGCCCCCCTGATAGGCGGCAGATGGGCTACATGCCCCAGGTGGAGGTGGCCGATTGGGCCATGCCCATCACTGCTCTGGACGTGGCCCTCATGGGCCGCTATGGCCGCCTGGGCCTCCTGCGACGCCCCGGCCGCCGTGACCGTGAGAAGGCCATGGAGGCCCTGGATCGGGTGGGCATGGCCCATAAGGCCCGTTGCCGCCTCCAGGAGCTATCGGGCGGGGAGCAGAGGCGGGTCCTTATCGCCAGGGCCCTGGCCCAGGAGGCCCGCCTCCTACTCCTAGACGAGCCCTTCGCTGGCTTGGATGCCCCTGCCCAGCATGAGCTTTTGCACCTCTTCCAGGGCCTAAGAGGTGAGGGGCGCACCCTTCTGGTGGCCACCCACGACCTGAGCTGCGTGGCCACCCACTTCGACCATGCCGTCTTCCTCAATCGGCGGGTGGTGGCCTTCGGGCCCATCGGTGAGGTCCTCAACGAGGACGTATTGCAGAAGACGTTCCAGCGTCACCTCCTCCTGGTGCGGGAAGGGGGCATATATGCTGAGCATAGCTGATGCCTTGACCGAGCCTTGGCGGCTAGAGTTCATGCAGCGGGCCCTGGTGGCCACTGCCCTGGCCAGCGCCACGGCGGCGGTGGTGGGATGCTACGTGGTATTGCGGGGCATGGCCTTCCTAGGGGATGCCCTTCCTCACGCTACCTTCAGCGGTGTGGCCGCTGCTTTCCTCTTGGGGGGCAACGTCTACCTAGGAGGGGCGGTGGCTGCTGTCCTGGCCTCCCTCCTCATGGGGCTTTTGGGGCGGCGCGGCCTCCTCAAGCACGATACGGCTGTAGGGGTGGTGTTGGCCATGGCCTTCGCTTTGGGCCTCTTGTTGGCCAGCCGCCGCGCCAATTACGCCGTCAACCTCTCGTCCTTCATCTTCGGCAGCCCTTTGGCCGTCGGTTGGGGGGATATCTGGGCTGTGGCGGCCATCGGCGGCGGGGTCCTGGCCTTGGTGGCCCTTTTCTGGAAGGAGCTGTTGGTGACCACCTATGACCCGGCCATGGCCGCTGCCCTGGGGATACCGGTAGCCCTGGTGGAGCAGGGGCTCATGCTGGCGGTGGCCCTTTGCGCAGTGGTGGCCCTGAAGGCCGTGGGCATCGTCCTAGTGATGGCCCTGCTGGTGGTACCGGCAGCCACCACACAGCTGTTGGCCAGGAGCCTTCCGGCCATGATGGCCATGGCGGTGGGGGTGGGGCTTTTGTCCTCCCTGGTGGGCCTCTACCTGGCCTACTACGCCGACGTCTCCCCTAGCGCCTCCGTGGTGCTTACTGCGGCTGCCATCTTCTTCCTGACGCTCCTGGCGCGGCGGGGGCCTCGCCTCCTCATCAGGAGGGCTCCATAAAGTGGGCAATGGGCTGCACCTCTAGGGCCTCTACCGCTATCTCCGGGGCATAGACGATCTCATCGGCGGCCCACACGATGGTAGGGCGGGCCTCGCGTCCCACACCCAGGATCCCCTGCAGGACGCGGTGGATGTTATCGTTGATGCGTAGGGTGTTGGGGCGTATGGGCTCGGCCAGCTGGCCACCCCTGATGACGAAGGAGTCGCCCACCACGGTGGCCGTGAAGTCGCCCGCCCGCAGACCATTGACGGGATACGTATACCAGATGCGACCGATGTACAGGCCGTCACCCACCACGCGCAGGAGATCTTGGTGGCTCATGTCCCCCGGGATGATGATGTTGGTGGCGTGGATCCCCGGCTGGGAGTCGTAGTGGCGGCCACCACCACGGGCGAAGCGGAAGCCGTTGCGGGGCGTCAGGGCGTGACGCCATTCGTGAGGGTCCACTCCCAGCTTCTCCCGTGCCCGAGGGTCCCTCAGGATACGCTGGGATTCGTAGTAGTTGGAGAGTAGCCCCACTAGCACCCCGTCGCGGATAAGCTCCGTTCGGCCAGTGGGGAGGCCTTCACAAGTGATGCCTTTGGAGGCAGCCAGGCCAGGGGCGGCCCCGTCATCGATGATGGTTAGCTTGGTGGAGGCCACCTGTTGGCCTAGCCGGCCCAGGAAGGGGGAGGCAGCGGCATAAAAGGTGCCGAGGGATAGGCCAGGGATGATGAGGTTCTCCAGGAGGTCCATGAAGGCCTGGCGACCTAGCACCACCCGATAGCTTCCCCCGGGCACCCGCACTCCCCCCATGCCGCGGATGGCGTTCTCCGCCGCCTCCCGGCCCGCCTCGCCTGTGAACTGGCCCAGGTGGGTGACAGCATCGTAGCCGGAGCCCTTGCTCCCTTCCCCCTCTACCATGGCCGTGATGAAGGAGAGGATGAGGGTCGATTCATCTGTCTGCACCTGGGGCATGTGGGTGGAGCATATGGCCATCCGCTCCTGAAGGACGGTGACGTCCCCTCCCAGGATAAGGGCCAGCTCTTGGGGGTCCCTGTGGATGATGGGCTCAGCAGCCTGAAAGGCGCGCAGGCCTTGGCGCACCACTCGCCAGCCCAGGTCCACCAGCTCGGCCTCGCCCAGGTCCATGATCCGGGGGTCGTGGTAGCTCCATAGGCGCCGCGGCTCTCCTGTGGGCCGGGGTAAAGTTGTGAACTCGGGGTCGACTACCGCCCCGCGGCGGGCCTTCTCCAAGGCCAACCGCACCCCCTCTAGGGACAAATCGCCAGGCTCCGACCCGAAGCCCACTAGCCTCTCCTCCCCTCCCTGTCGGCGCAGGACTACCCGTAGGCCGATGCCGAAGTTCTCCAGGGACTTGGGTTCCTCGACGCCGTTGCTAGGGATATGGGAGGTATAGTTGAGGCGGCAATGGAGGATGCCATTGCAGGAGATGAATACCTCCGCCTCCTCCACGTCCTCCTGGGTCCCGAGGAACTCCAGGGCCTTCCTAGCCGCCTCCTCCAGCTCCCTTAGGGAGAGCATCTCCCTAGCCTCCCGTGGTCTGGTGGAGGGCCTGCAGGGCCGCTTCGTAGTTGGGCTCCTGGGTCACCTCCGGCACAATCTCCTTATAGCGGATGACCCCATCCTTGTCGATGATCCAGACGGAGCGCGCCAGGAGCTTCAGCTCCTTGATGAGCACCCCGTACTTGAGGCCGAAGTCGTGGTCCTGGTAATCGCTCCAGACCCGGATGTTTTGGACCCCCGTGGCGCCGCACCACCGCCGCAGGGCGAAGGGGAGGTCGACGGTGATGTTGGCGATGACCACCTCGCCAGGGGCCTGGGCTGCCAGCTCGTTGAACTTCTTCCCCTGGGTATCGCACACCGGCGTATCCAGGGAGAGGGATACGGTGAGGAGGACTGTCTTGCCAGCGAAGTCCGAGAGCTTCACCGGCTTCAGGTCCAAGTTCACCACCCGGAAGTCGGGGGCCGGCTGTCCCACCTGCAGGTCAGGCCCCAGGAGGGTGAGGGGGTTGCCCCGGAAGGTCACTACGCCTGGTCGCTCCTCTATTTGGCTCATGGCCCGCCCTCCTTTCCTTTACTAGGTTTCTCTCTCGTCATGTCCTTTCCAGTTATTGGCGGCCGCTGAGGCGGGCCCGCGAGCGCAAGGTGGGCCCGCCGTTGCTCATGCGCTTGGTCTGCATGGGCTGCCCCTTGCCGCAGTTGGGGATGGCGAAGAGGCGGAAGTCGTTGCCCACAGCGTCCACGTTTATGAAGAAGTCACGGGTGTCGGCCACCAACCCGCCATCGCGGTAGAGTTGGCCCAGCCGGCCGTCCCTGATCTCGTAGACCTTCATGGCGGTGATGCGGAAGTTCTCCCGGGACTCGGCCACCGAGGGGATGCGGTGGCCCACCACGTAGTAGCCGCGGTCCACCTCCCGGATGATGTCCTGGGGGTCGCGATCGCCAGGGGCGAAGGCGGTGTTGGACATGCGGATGAGGGGCACCAGGTGGGCATCGGTGGCCTTGTAATGGCCGTTGGGGGTGGCCCCTATGATGGCTGCCGTCTGGCGGGAGTTGAGGAACTCCTCGTATATGCCGTGGCGGATGTGATAGGCGCGGCGGGCAGGCGTCCCCTCGTCGTCATACATGTAATGGCCGAACCCCTCCATGGTAGGGTCGGAGAAGGCCGAGAGGAGGGGGGAGCCCACCTGCCGGCCTATTTGGCTTTCCCCGAGGCTCTTGAGGAACCAGGAGCGGCCGGCATAGGCCGTCTCCATCTTCAGGGCACGGTCCAGCTCGGAGGGGTGGCCCACCACCTCATGGCAGAGGAGCGCGTTGTAATGGGGGTCGGTGACCACTACCACCTCCACATCGGTGGCTGGCAGGGGAGGGGCCTTGGCCAGCTCCACGGCGTCACGGGCCAGGGCCAAAGAGAAGTCCAGCAGGTTGGGGTACTTGATGAACGGCTCGTCCACCCCGTGGGCGATGACCTCCCAGCCTCCCTGGTGGCCGGTGAAATCGTAGAGCTCCTGGAAGGCCTCCGGCCCTTGGGCCACCACGAAGCAGGTGCCCTGGGTGATGGCCCACGTCTGGTCGATGTCCGCCCCTTCAGAGCTGACGAAGAGGAGGCGCTCCAGGTGGGTCTCGGCACCGATGTAGTTGTAGACCACCTCCTGGCCTAGGGCCAGGACCTGGCGGGACACCTCCCGCACATAACGGACCACCTCGGCAAGGGGCACCTGACGCGGGTCCTGCTGGAAGCGGGCGGGGATGGTAGCCCTGTGGACGTCGATAGGGGCTAGGGCCACATCTTGGAGGGTGCTTCCCAGCCTGGGGAATTGGTCGCGGGCCGCTGCCTTCTGGCGGGCGTTCCAGAGGGCCCGCTCGTAGGCGCGGTCTAGGCCCTCCTGGACATGCTGCAGGATCCGGTCCAGGTCGGCCGAGCCCAGGAGGCGGCCGAAGTAGCCGGCGGCAGTAACCCTATCGCCGGCGATGGCCCGAACGCCGAAGGAGAAGCCATAATCCTCGGCGCTGAACTTGTCCATGCCGTTTTCGGCCACCGCCCCCTTGCCCTGGGATACCTCCACGCGCACGTCCACGTAGCGGCAGTGGGCCTTAGTGCTCGGGTAGCGAGTCACCAGCTCAGCTATCTCCTGGCGGAAGCGGTCGATGGCCTCCAGCTCCACCCTGCCGTTCATATCTCTTCCCTCTGGGGGCCATTTTAGGGCCTGGGCAGGAGGGCGTCTACAAGGCCCGAGGGGTGTGGCTGTGTTACCCTTTCCCTTGGCCCTATAGGGGGAGCAGATGGCCAAGGGGCGTGGCCTGTTGGCTCATATCAACGTCATGTTTGTCTCCCAGGTGGTGGGCTATGGGCTGGCCTTCGCCCTGAGGGTTATCCTCGCCCAGGCCTTGGGCGATGTGGGGCTGGGCACGTATTCCCTCTTCTATACATCGGTGCTGGTGGCCGGAGGGGCTATGAGTTTGGGAGTGGGATGGGCCAACGTCTACTACCTGAATAAGGGGGCATACAGCTTGTCCACCCTTCTGGCGGCCAGCGCCCTTTTGTGGGCAGGGGTGGTGGCGGCGGCAGCCCTGGGCACCACGGCCTACGCCTGGGCTCGGGGGGCGGAGGCCTTCGTGGCTGGCAAGGCCTACTGGCTGTATGCACCAGCGGTCCCTGTGCTGACAGGATACCTGCTGCTGAGTTCCTTCCTGCAGGGTCAGGGGCGGTTCCCTGCCCTCATGATGGTGGCCTCCGCCCAGGGCCTTACGGCGGTGACGGCCGCTGCTACACTCTGGGTCGTGGGAAGGCTCACTGTCGGCCGGGCGGCGGGGGCGTGGGTGGCCTCCTTCGCTCTGGCCGATGTCCTGGCCCTTATGGTGCTTTCGCCCCACAGGTGGCGGTGGGCGGGGGCCCTGCGTATGGTGAGGGCGGCTTTCCGGGATCAGGTGCGCTACGGTCTGCAGAGCCAGCTGGGCAACCTGGCGCAGTTCCTCAACTATCGGCTGGACCATTACCTGGTGGCGGCCTTCGCTGGGAGGGGGGCGGTGGGACAATATACGGTGGCCGTGGGCCTCAGCGAGAGCCTATGGTGGATATCCTCAGCGGTAGTGACGGTGCTGGCTCCCAGGCTCAGTGGCATGAAAAAGGAAGAGGCGGCCGACCTGGCCCTCGCCGCCGGCCGCAACACCCTTCTGGTCATGGGGGCCGCCTCCGTGGGGCTGGCCCTAGCCTCTCCTCTTGTCATCAGGGTGGTGTTCGGCGAGGAGTTCCTGGGGGCGGTGAGGGCAGTGGTGATCCTGTTGCCGGGAACGTTGGCCAACGGCGTGGCCATGGTGGTGGGGAGCTACCTGTTCAGCCAGGGAAAGGCCATCCTTAATACCTACTCCATCCTGACTGCCTTGGCGGTCACCGTGGCTCTGGACCTGGCCCTTATACCCCCGCTGCAAGTGGAAGGGGCGGCCTTGGCCTCTACCCTTGCCTACAGCTCAGGGTTGGCCTTGTCTCTCCTCTGGTTCGGCACCGTCTCAGGGAGGCCGGGGTGGCGCATCCTGGCGCCGCGGCGCAGTGACCTAAGGCTATATGTTGAGATATGGCGAGGAGTGTGGCGTCGCGTCTTGGCGCGAGCCCAGACGGACGAGCCATGGAGATAGGGCGCTTCGAGGGATGTCTTGTGGGGCTGGCGGTGGGCGATGCCCTGGGCATGCCCGTCGAAGGCATGTCGCCCCAGGAGATCGCGGCCCGCTTCGGGCGCATCACCGACATGGCCGCGGGATGGCTGCCAGCGGGCTCCACCACTGATGACACCGCCCAGGCCCTTATTCTGGCGGAAAGCCTGGCGGAGAGGGGCCACTTCGACCCCGAGGATGTCATGGCACGTCTGGTAACTTGGTATCGCCGCGGCCCAGTGGGCATAGGCGGTCATACCAGGCGCGTCCTCTCCCTGGTGGCCTCTGGTCGCCCGTGGCGGGAAGTAGTGGAGGAGGTGGAGCGGCAGGAGGCGCCTTACACCGTGGGCAACGGCTCCCTTATGCGGTGTGCTCCCATCGCCCTCCGCTACTGCCGGGACATAACCATGCTCTTGGAGGCGAGCCATGAGTCGTCCCGCCTGACCCATCCCCATCCCTTGGCCCGCTACTCGTGTGCCTTCTTCAATGTCCTTTTATCTCGCCTCCTGCGGGGGTACGGGAAGCTGGAGGCCCTTTCCTATGCTATGGAGGCCATGGCCCACGCCCCGTATGAGCTTTTGGAGCGTATGGAGGAGGTGCCCTACAAGGAGGCCCACCAGGTGGGGACCTCCGGGTTCGTCCTCGACACCTTGGAGTGCGCCGTGTGGGCCTGGTGGCACCACGATGATTTCTCCCAGGCCCTTATCACGGTGGTCAACATGGGGGGCGATGCCGATACCAATGGCGCCGTCACGGGGGCCCTCATGGGGGCCTACCTGGGCCTGCAGGCCATTCCCCGCTCCTGGCGGGAGCGGGTGGCCGAAGTGCCCCGTTGCATCGAGCTGGCGCGGCGGCTCTTCCGGCTCGCCCAGGAGGGGTGAGGGCTCCCTCAGACCTCCACCCCAAGGCCTCGCAGGGCCAGGATGGTGGTGGGGAGATCGCCCCGGTGGAGGATGGCGTGGAAGCCGGCCTCCCTAGCTCCTTGCACGTTCTGGGGAAGGTCATCGATGTGGACACAGGCATGGGGAGGAAGTCCAGCCCACGCTGCTGCCAGGCGGAAGATGCGGGGGTCGGGCTTGGCCATGCCCACCCGCGATGAGTTGACTATGTGGTGGAAGAGGCCGTCGATGCCTTGGGGTTGGAGGACCTCCCGCTCCAGCCTGGGGGTGGAATTGGATATAATGCCCACCACGTAGCGCTGGCGTAGCCTGCGCGCCAGCTCCAACACCTCCTGATCCAGCTGGCGCCAGACTATGTGCCAGTCCTTCTGGATGTCGGGGATGGGGCGGCCAGCCATCTCCTCCAGACGGCGTAGCACGGCCTGCAGCCACTTCTCCTCCGGCAAAAGCCCCCTCTCGGCCTCCTGCCACTCGGGGATGCCATAGAGGGCCTCCAGGAGGCCGCCGCGGGGGAGGCCGTAACGCTCCTCCAGGGCCCGCACCTGCTCCCGGTCCAGGCGGGCGATGACGCCGCCGAAGTCGAAGAATATGGCCTTGATGTCGCTCATCTTCCCCTATAAGACACGGTAGCGGTTGGCGATGGGCAAGCGCCAGTCGCGGCCGAAGGCCCTTGGGGTGATCTTGACGCCCGGGGGCGCCTGCCGCCGCTTGTACTCGTTGCGGTCTACCATGTGGATCACCTTGGCCACTATCTCTGGTTCGAAGCCCATGGCCATGATCTCCTGGGGGCTCTTTTCCTCCTCCACGTAGGCCTGAAGAATGGGGTCGAGGACCTCGTATGGGGGCAGGGTATCCTGGTCCGTTTGGCCTGGGCGCAGCTCGGCTGAGGGGGGCTTGAGGAAGACGTTCTCGGGGATGACGGGCGAGATGGAATTGCGGTACCGGGCCAGACGGTATACCAAGGTCTTGGGGACATCCTTGATGACGGCGAATCCCCCAGCCATATCGCCGTAGAGGGTGGCGTAGCCGGTGGCCATCTCCGACTTGTTGCCACAGGTGAGGACTAGGGCACCGAACTTGTTGGAAAGGGCCATGACGATGTTGCCGCGGATGCGGGCCTGGATGTTCTCCTCCGCCACCCCCGGCGGGGTGCCGGCGAAGGGCTCGGCCAGCATGTCCAGGTAGGCCTGGTGGGCCGGCTCGATGGGTATGATCAGAAAGCGGATACCCAGGTTCTGGGCTAGCTGGCGGGCGTCGGCCACGGAGGCCTCTGAGGAGTAGCGCGAGGGCATGCTGATGCCCATCACATGTTGGGGCCCCAGGGCGTCTACGGCGATGCACGTCACCAGGCTGGAATCGATGCCTCCCGACATGGCCACCAGGACGTCCTGGAACCCCGTCTTGCGTACGTAGTCCCTGGTGCCCACCACCAGCGCCTTGTACACTTCCTCCTCCAGCGCAAGGGGCGGGGCGATGCGTGGCGTCAAGGGCGGGCGCGGCTGGCCAGCCGGTGCCGGCGCTAAGGGGATGACGGGGGCGGTGGCCTGGTACTGCCACCGCTCCATGCGGCGGCGCGGGTCGCGCAGGCGCAGCCGCATGACGTCTCCCACGTCGATGTCGCACACCAGCAGCTCTTCCTCGAACAGGGAGGCGCGGGCCAGCAGGTGGCCTTGAGCGTCCACCACCATGCTGCCCCCGTCGAACACCAGCTCGTCTTGTCCCCCCACCATATTGACATAACATAAAGCCACGGCGTAGTCGCTGGCCCGCGTGGCTATCATCTGCTCGCGAACGTATCGTTTGCCCATGTGGTAGGGGGAGCCGTTGATATTGATGATAACCTGGGCGCCGGCCAGGGCCTGGGTGCGGGTGGGGTCACCGGGGTACCAGATGTCCTCGCAGATGTTGACACCGATGCCCACAGGCCCCAGGGTGAAGACAGGGCACTCCTTGCCTGCCTGGAAGTAGCGCACCTCGTCGAACACGCCATAGTTGGGCAGGCGTTGCTTGTGGTAGACCCCTGCCAGCCGCCCGTCGTGGATGATGGCCGCGGCGTTGTAGACGTCGTCGTCCAGCTCGCCCCGCGCTGAGGGCTGGTCGATGAAGCCCACCACGGCGGTGATGCCCCGGCAGGCGGAGACCACATCTAGCAAGGCCCGCACGTTGTCCCGCACGAAGCTCAACCGTAGCACCAGGTCCTCGGGGGGATAGCCGGGGATGGCCAGCTCGGGGAAGGCCACCACATCTGCCCCCAGGCGGCGGGCCTCTTGGACATAATGGATGACCTTGCGGGCATTTCCTTCCAGATCGCCCACCGTGGGGTTCATCTGGGCCAAGGCCACCCTGAGGACAGCCATCATCGCACCTCTGCGCAAGCCTAGGCTAGCATCGGCCCTAGTGGCGGTCAATTTGGCCAGGGTATGGCTCCTTGTAAGGGACGTCGGGGCATGGGAAAATGGGAAGACAGGGGTGGCGGCCATGGACGACTTCGGCCTAGACATGGACGAGGCGCTGCGGGCCATCGACGCAGCGGAGGTGCTGGTGGTGCGCTTCGCTGTCCTGGATAAGAGGCTTCTGGTGGACTTCCGCACCAGCCAGTTGGAAGGGCCCTTCATCGCCTTGGTGCCCAAGGCCGGTTCCCTGGAGGAGCGGTATAAGAGCCTCAAGCGCCTGCGGCCCCGCTTCCCCCTGCCTGATAAGATCGTGGCCCTCATGTGGCACCGCACATCGGTGGACACCTTTCGCCTCTCAGGCCTCTGGGATCACATCGTGGCGAGGTTGGTCTCCATCGGGGGAGAGGAGATGAGGGAAAAGGCGGAAGAGGTGTACCGGCAGCTCCTGCTGGAGGAGAGGAAGGAGATCCTGGCTGCTATCCGTGGCGATAGCTCTTATCATTCCTTGTGGGAGCGGCCCCGCCACCAGTGAAGGCCTTGGACTGTGAGAGCCGTACCACCACTTGCCCGCCGGGTGATTTCTCGGTTTTAAGTGTCGGGGCGGGAGGTGCCTTGTGAGGTTGTGGGCTATGGCGTTAGTGGTGGCCTCGGTCATCTTGCCCCTAGCATGCGGCGGGCAGGAGAGGCCGACGCCTGTCCCTACGGCGGAGGTGGTGCACCAGATCCCTTGGGGGGAGCGGGAGGAGGCCATATACCGTGTCCTACGGGGAGAGTCGGTTGTTGGGCGCGGCGTCATCTCTCTGCAGCGAGAGGGGAGGGTGCTCATCATAAGCCAGGATTTCACCGATGCCCGTGGCCGCTTCCGAGACGTGGTGAAGGCCAGTGTGGACGCTGCCACCCTCAGGCCTCAGGTGGTGGAGAGGGTCCTCACGGGCCCTGAAGGGGAACGCCGGTGGCGGGCCCAGTATGAGGACGGCCGGGTGCGCGTCTTCCAGGAATCCGATGGCGATACTCGCACCGATGAGCTAGTGGTCCCTCTTGTGAGCTATGACTCTTGGTCGGATATTGCCCTCTGGCGCACCATGCCCCTGGCCTATGGCTTCCGGGCCTCGTATATGGGCGTGGGCACCGCCATTCTCCGCAAGCCGGCCACTGCCATCATAACGGTGGAGGTGGTGTCCAAGGAGGCTGTCATTGTCCCTGCAGGCACCTTCCAGGCCTGGCGAGTGCAGGTCCGCAACGGCCATGAGGTGCAGACGGTGTGGATGGCCGACCTTCCCCAAAGGCCGGTGGTGCGGTACGACAACGGGACGTACGTCTTTGAGTTGGAGGAACTTCGCTGAATGGCCACCGTGGTGCTCATCTCCCGACATGGCGGGTTGCTGACGGCGGTGCAGCAGGCCCTAACCCTACGTGGGCACCAGGTGGTGGCTGTCTCTAGCCCCCAAGATGCGGCCACCACTGTACTAGAGGTGGAGGCAGATGCGGCTGTCCTATCCACCGATGTGGGCGAGAAGGAGGTGGCCCGTCTGGCACGCTTGCTGTGGGCCCGGTCCCTGCCCGTTTTGTTCTTGGCGGGCCCGGAGGAGAGGTGGTTGCCGGGGGCCCTACCCCTGCGGCCGGGATTGGACGCCGTTGTGGTGCGCCCCTGCCCCAGCGAGGAGGTGGTGCGGGCTCTAGCCCCCTTGCTGGAGGCCAGGGCCCGCTCTGACCTCCTGCCCTTGGGCTCGGCCTACTTCCACCGCCCTTCGCGGGAAGTGAGGGGGCCTGGGGGAGTGGCAACCCTCACCCCTGTGGAAGCATCGCTGGTGGAGCATCTAGCGCGGCGGCGGGGAACGACGGTAGGGGTTAGGGAGTTGCTGCGGGAGGTGTGGGGCTTCCCGGAGGGCGTGGGCTCCTCGGAGCTGGTGCGGGCCCATATGCACAACTTGCGCCTCAAGCTGCGTCAGGTCACAGGTGGGGAGTCAGTCATTCAGACGGTGCCGCGTCAAGGTTACCGCTTGCCTTGAGGTAGTGCGGAGGGCGAGCGTGACGACCCAGGCTGGTCGGGGCGGCCGGATTTGAACCGGCGACCTCCACAACCCCATTGTGGTGCGCTCCCAGGCTGCGCTACGCCCCGACCACACAAGATGCTAGCACAACAACCGCCCTCCATCAAGGTGAGGAGCCGCGGGTCTTCCGGGACAAGACACGGTCGGCATGGTGTCGTGGGCTCATTTTAGGATCAGGTCACCGCCGCCCGTCGCGGTGGCCTCACCATCAGGATGAGGGGTAGCGCCAAGGCGGTCACGCCCATCCCCAGGGCAAAGGCCCCGCTGTAGCTCCCCATCGCCTCGTAGATGACCGCTGCCGTATAGATACCGATGCTGGTGGCACCCGCAGCCAGGGAGAAGATGGTGCCAGCGATGGAGGACAAATAGCGGCGGCCGAACATATCGCCAGCATAGGCAGCGTAGACAGGCCCCGTGGAGCCATACCCCATGCCAAAAAGGACCGCCGAAGGGTAGGTGAGGGCGAGGCTTTTCAAAAGCGATGCCGTCAGCATCCCAAGGAAGCTCACCATCTGCAGAAGGGTGGCCAGCACCAGCGTGGGCCGACGTCCTATCACATCGGAGATGGCGCCCCCCATGAGCCGGCCGAAGGTGGACCCCATGGCGATGGCCGATATGGTGAACGCTGCTTGCCCTGTTGACGCCTTAAGGGAGGTCTTGGCAAAGCTGGGAAGATGCACCACCGGCAGGAAGACCATGGACCAAAAGACGAATAGGAAGGCTGTAAAGAGCCAGAAGGCCTGCGTCCGTACAGCCTCCGAGAGGCGGAAGGAGCAGTCCTCCCCTCCATCCCCCTCGCTGACCATGGGAGCCGCCTTGGGTGAAACGTAGGGCAGGAGGCCCTTGGCCTCGGGGCTCTTCTCCAGGAGGAGCCCAGCCAGGGTGAAGCAGGCTATGAGCCCTAGGCCGTAGATGAGGTAAGTGGAGCGCCATCCCAGCGACCCCAGGAGGGCGGCAGATAATAGGGGCACCGTGAGCTGGCCCAGGCCCGAGCCCGCTGCCGTGAGCCCCACCGCCAGGCCGCGATGGCTCACGAACCACTTGGCCACGGTGGAGGTGTTGGGTACGAAAGCTGTGCTCATCCCCAGGGCCGCTAGCAAGCCATAGGAGAGATAGAAATGCCACAGGTGCCTGGCCCGTGAGGTGAGCAGTATCCCTGCCCCCAGCAGCGCCCCTCCCATCATAACCACCCGCCGTGGCCCCCACAGGTCCGTCAGGCGGCCGCTCAACAGGCTGAAGAGGGAGTAGAGGGCGGAATAGACGGAGAACCCCAGGCTGATGGCTGCGCGGTGGCCGGGCGCTATATCTTCCTCAATACTGGGTAAGAAGACGCCAAAGCTGTACTGGACGCCGTAGCTGGCAAACAGTACCGTGAAGGCGGCGCCAACGACCACCCAGCCGTAGTACAGGCCGCGCCATCTGGCCGAAGCCACATGCATCTCACACCCCGGGCGGAGGTTCCCGCCTGAAGGAGCCAGCGGAAGGCATCCCCCAGCCTCAAACCCTCATCAGCTCCAACGGCTTAGGGGAGCCCCTGGCTTGGATCTCTATGTTAGTGACGGGATAAGGGGAATAACAACCCCGCGCTGGGCTAGCGCTTCGGCCCTACGGTCTCAAGGAGGCTGTGGCAGCCACGGCCTTCTCGCGACGGCCATACCCCGCCGGCACATATGGCGCATTGCCCTAGCATATCCAATCTTGGTCATCACCACTCACCGGGTCAGGATGGGGCGGGCGACCACGATAACCCCATCCTCTTCCTCTCCCAAGGCGCACGCTTGGCCATGTCGCCACAGGATGGCGGTGTAGGCAGCTACCACCGCGTCCAGCTCGTCGTGGGAGAGGAGACGGTCGGGGGCGAGCCCATGCACCCAGCGGGAGAGCCCTGCCTGCAGCCACTGACGGCCCGCGGCGGTCGTCTTTTTCGCAGGGGGGCGCCCTAGGAGGGCCACTTTGCTAGCATAAGGATAGACCTCGATGACCTTCTTACCGGCCCTCTCCAGGGCCTGGCGCTGGGCCATGGCCCACTCCACTAGGGGACGGAGGATGGTGCGCTTGGTAGTCCACATGACCCCCATGCCAAGGCGAGCTAGCGCCCTCTCGGCAGCCCGGCGGGCACTGGGGCCTCTTTGACACCGCCCACATGTGCAGGGAAAGTCTAGACATCCCCATCCCGCAGGGAGGCCAAGGGGTGCATCGATAGCTATCATCTCTGCAGCCAGTTCTTGGGCCAGGGACAGGAGGTCCACATAGCCCTCTTGTCGGCCCAGGCGGAGGAGGCGGGCATCCTCGTCCAGGAGGGCGAAAGCCACCCCGCGGCCGGGGAACGCCGGGTCTACACCTAATACGAAGGTGGCACGGGACATGGGCCATCCCGCCCACGTTTAGAAGAGGCGCTGGACAGCGATGACCCCACCCATGCCCAGGGAGGCCACACCGGCGAACTCTAACACGGCCACCGGTCCCAGCTGGCCGGCCAGGATGTGTTGCGCCATCCCCGTCAGCACGTAAAAGCACAGGAGGAGGAGCACGACGCCAGCGCTGGCGTTCAAGGGCAGGAAGGTCAAGGCCCAAGTGGCCTGTCCCATCACCGTCCCCATGGCCAGCGCCAAGGCCACCGCTCGCATGGGCTGAGAGGCGGCATCGCGCAGGGCCTCCAGGGCCAGAAGGGAGCTCACCAGGCCAGCCGCTGCTGCCCGCGACCACCACCCCAAGGCCACCTGCTCTGAGAGGATGGCCACCAGGAAAAAGAAGGCGGTGACGTAGCAGGCGCTGTGGAGGATGATCCTGGCCCGCAGATATTCAGAAGAGCGGTGGTCTAGGCTGTGGCATTGGGCGTGGACGATGGTGCCCAGGCTTGCAGCCATGGCCAGGGTCACGGGCACCGCCCAATAGCCTTCCACCATCAGCTCCACGAACACCGCCGCGCCCACGGCGAAGAGCACAGGTAGCGTTAGCTGAACAGCGGTATCGTCCAGGCGACGGAGGCGTCCCCTGGAATACGCCCGCAAGATGCCATCGGTGCCAAGAGCGACCAGCAGGGCTAGGATGGCCAGAATCCAGACCTGCGTGGGCTCGATGAGGACATATGCTAAAAGCCCCACCCCATAGACCAGGGCTAATAGAAAGACCCGCTCCCTATGCTCCACCGGCCGCTGGGCCTGTCCCTGCGGGCCGGGGCGGATGGTTACGGACTTCACAGCCCGTCATGTTATTTATCGACGCCCGATCTGTCAACCTCCGCCAGGGCCTCCAGGACCTGGTGCAGCAGGTGGGGCCAGTCTTCTCCCAGGCGGACGGGGTCGAGGCGGAAGGTGGTGGGCCCCACCTCCAGCCAACGCCTGAGGGCAGGAGGGATGGGCGGCAGGGGGCGTTGGTCGGCCATGCGGGCCACGATCTTCCCGCCCTCCAAAGCTAAGGAGCGTATCCCTGCCTGCCGGGCCAGGGCCCGCAAGCGGGACAGGAAGATGAGGCCCTGGGCGGGGGGCGGTAGAGGGCCGAAGCGGTCCTCCATCTCCTCCTTTAGGGCCATCACTGCCTCCACGTGGGGAGCGGTGGCCAAACGTTGGTACAGGTAGAGGCGTTGCCCCATCTGGGGGACGTAATCCTCGGGCAGGTAGGCGGCGATGGGGAGGTCCACCAGCACTTCTTGGGGCTCCGGCGGGGGTGGCTGACCCTGTCTGGCGGCCTGGAGGCGACGGGTGGCTTCGGCCAGAAGCTTTGTATAGAGCTCCAGCCCCACAGCGGCCATGTGGCCGCTCTGCTCGGGGCCCAGGAGGTTGCCTGCCCCCCTGATCTCCAAGTCGCGCAGGGCTACCTGGAAGCCGGCTCCCAGCTCATGGGCCTCGAAGATAGCCTGCAGGCGCCTCTGGGCGGCCTCCGTCAACCTCTCCTGGCGGTCGTAGAGGAGGTAGGCGTAGGCGAGACGGTCGCTGCGCCCAACCCTTCCCCGTAGCTGGTAGAGCTGGGCCAGGCCCAAGCGGTGGGCATCCTCCACGATGATGGTGTTGACGTTGGGGATGTCCAGCCCGGCCTCGATGATGGTGGTGCACACCAGCACGTCCACCTCCTGTGCCCGGAAGGCGTCCATCACCAGGGCCAGCTCCTCCTCGTCCATCTGGCCATGGGCCAAGGCCAGCCGGGCCTCAGGCACCAGCTCCTGGACCCTGCGTAGGGCGTGGGCGATGGTCTGGACGCGGTTGTGGACGTAGTAGACCTGCCCGCCACGGCCTAGCTCACGGCGAATGGCCTCTTTCACCAGGCGGGGGTCATAAGGGCCTACATAAGTCCTGATGGGAAGGCGGGACTCGGGGGGCGTCTCCAACAGGGACATGTCCCGCACGCCTCCTAGCGCCATGTAGAGGGTGCGGGGGATGGGGGTGGCAGAGAGGGTGAGGACGTCTACCTGGCGCCGCAGCATCTTCAAATGCTCCTTGTGGCCCACTCCAAACCTCTGCTCCTCGTCGATGATGACCAAACCCAGGTCCTTGAAGTGGACGTCGGGCTGGAGGAGCCTGTGGGTGCCGATGACGATGTCCACATCCCCACGGGCCAGGGCTTCTATCACTTCCCTCTGTTCTCGCTCCGATATGAGACGGGAGAGCATGGCCACGCGCACGGGGAAGGGCGCCAGGCGGCGGCGAAAAGTCTCCCAGTGCTGTTGGGCCAGGACGGTGGTGGGCACCAGGACGGCCACCTGCTTTCCGTCCATCACCGCCTTGAAGGCTGCCCGCAGGGCGATCTCCGTCTTGCCATAGCCCACGTCACCGCAGACGAGGCGGTCCATGGGGCGTGGGCTCTCCATATCCCGCTTCACCTCAGCGATGGCTGCCAGCTGGTCGGGCGTCTCTAGGTATGGGAAGGAGGCCTCCAGCTCCAACTGCCAGGGGGTATCGGGCGAGAAGGCGTGCCCGGGCAGCACCTCGCGGTCGGCATATAGCATAAGGAGCTCCCGCGCCAGGTCGGTCACCGCCCGGCGGACGCGTTGCTTGGTGCGCTGCCACTCGCCGGAGCCCAGCCTGGTGAGGGGAGGTTCGAACCCGGAGGGCCCAATGTAGCGGGATATGCGGTCCACCTGCTCTACGGGCACCAGCAGGCGCTGCCCCTCGGCGTACTGGAGCTCCAGGTATTCCCTCTCGGTGCCGTTGGTGCGGGAGCGGACCACGCCGGCGAAGCGGGCGATGCCGTGGTCCATGTGCACCACATAGTCACCAGGGCGAAGCTCGGCCAAGGTGGCCTCCAGGGTGAAGTAGCGGCGGGGGAGGGCCCGCCTCTCCTTGGTGAAGCCGAAGATCTCGTGGTCGGTCACCAAGGTTAGGGATGTCTCTTCCAGACGCCATCCACCAGGCAGGGAGCCATGGACCAACACCAGTGGCCCTTCCGCCATGGCGGAAGAGGAAGTCTCCATTCCCTCCTGGGCGAGGAGCTCGGCCAGGCGCGGGGCCTGCTGAGAGACGATGACCGTCTTCTGCCCCCGCCCTCGCCATTCGTGAAGGTCGGCGGTGAGGCGTCGCAACTGCCCCCCATAGTGGGGGAGAGGCGAGAAGGGGAGGTTGTGCATCCCCTCCATCTGCCACCGGTGGAGGGTGATGAGGTGATGGCAGGCCTCCAGGGACTTGAGGATGTGAGATGGCTCGGCAATAGGGGGCGGCAGGCCCCTGGGGAGCTCAGAGGCCAGCTCCCTGGCAGCCTCTCGGGCCCGCTCCTGGGCGTCGGTCAGGGCGGTGGCCACCTCTTGCCATTCGCTCACTACCACCAGGGCATCCGGTGGCAAATGATCCAGCAGTGTGGCCTGAGCTAAGAAGGGGACGTAGAAGTGGTCGCCTTGAAAGCCGCCGCCACAGCGTAGGCCCTCC
>Ga0326763_1000210_pt1 | contig 21994 bp, 21 predicted proteins | sample NORPS_P_FD_207671 | JGI IMG/M metagenome (GOLD analysis project Ga0326763, IMG submission 207671) | Hot spring water microbial communities from Norris Geyser Basin, Yellowstone National Park, WY, United States - NOR.PS_P | ecosystem: Environmental > Aquatic > Thermal springs > Unclassified...
TGGTCATGCCTGCTTTCCTTTGAACTTGGGGAACGGAAAGCAGACGACGAACCAGGGCAGCCAGCGGAAGATGAAATCGAGCAGGGTGACGATGATGATCAGGAGGATTAGCGCGCAGAGGGTGATAATTGGGATTGAGAGGGAGCAGATCATGCCGATCTCGCCGCCGCTGCCGTCCTTGCAGCCGCCGCCGTCGCCGATGTCGATATCCTTGTGCAACGGCCAGGGCAGGACCTGGCGGACCAGATCGACGAAGCCGAGCCCCTTGGCGCGCTGCACCTGGCCGCACAGCATGTCGGACATGACGAACGCCGCACCGCGGCCATGCTTGCGCAGCCCGGCGGGCGAGGTGTCGGCGGGCAGGGTGATGGTGATCGGGCGGACCGGCGCCTCGGGATCGAAGAAGCTCGCGAGTTCGAACCGCTCGGTGGGATTGGACAGCGTCGGCGGATGGAGCGGGCCGCAATCGGCGTTGAGGTGGACCATGCGGACCACGAACAGCCCGTTGTCGCCGGCGGTCTTGAGCCGGATGTTGCGCAGATTCATGGCGTGCGGCAGCGGGGGCGCGGTGGTTTCGGGTCGGGCGGGCAACGCGCGGGCGAGCGTCGCGGTGAAGCGGTCGAGCTTTTCGGGGTCGGGCGCGCCGGGGACCGCGGGCGCGTCGGGCGGGGTGGCGATGGTGCCGGCCGGGTCGAGCTCGCCGGGATCGGGATCGGGTGCGGGCGAGGTGATGATGGCGAGCGCAGGCCCGGCGACGGCGCCGAGCGCGGTCAAGCCGACGAGCGGGAAGTGGAAGTCGGGCCAGGCGACGCCGGAGGCGGGTGGGGCGGTGGTCCTGGTGTAGTGCTGGGTTGCGGCCTCCAGCGTGTCGCTGAACGGCAGGATCCGCTGGAGCGCGTCGCGCATGGAGGACGCGAGGGGGCGCAGCTCGTTCAGGGCGGGGCGCAGCGCGTCGGCCTTGGCGCCGTCGAGCATGTCCCAGGCGGTTCGGGCGGGCGTGCCGACGGCGGGCGCGGCGTTGGCGGCCAGGGCGGCTTCGAGGTCGGGCAGCCATTGCTGGATCCAGGCGCGCAGGTCGAGCAGCAGCAGCCATGACTGCATCTGGAATTGGAGGTTCTGGGAGAAGGCCGCGTCCTGCAGCGCGGCGGGAGAGTCGGCGGACTTCTCGGTGATCGCCTGGTTCGCCTTGATGGCCGCGCGGACCATGGCTTTCCACGGCTCGCTCACCTGCATGCGGAGCGCGGTGGTGCGCGCCACGGTGGAGTTCGCGGGCGGCGGGAGCGGCGCGGGCGGCCGGAGGGCGTCGGCCTGGCCTTGGACGAGGCTCACGACGGTGTCGCTGACGGGCTTGCCGACGTAGTCCTCGCGCCGCGCCGCGGGCACCAGGCCGCCCCAGAGCTTCCGCGGGTCCCCCTGCTCGTCGGCGTAGGCGAGCGGGAAGAGCGGGAGCATCTCCTCGCCGGGCGCCAGATCGGTGCCGGAGGCGAGCTTCTGCCACTGCGCCTGGTCGCCGCGCTTGACGTAGGCATATTCGGCCTTCGCACCGTCGCCGGTGGCCGGCATGAGGCGGCGCACCACGAAGTGGACGGTCTCGTGGCCGCCGGCGAGGGTGCGCTCGGGCAGGCCCGGCAGCGCGCAGGCGAGCGTGCCGGCGACCACGTAGTAGCGCTGGTGGGCGGGCTGGTAGAGCTTCAGCCGGCGGGCGGCGGGCACGGGCGGCGGGGTGACGGCGGCGCGCAGCAGGCGCCGCCGCCGGGCGTCCCGCATCGGCGCGGGCAGGGCGACGCGGACGATCGGGTCGGTCTGGTCGATCGGCTGGACCGGGTCACGCCAGGTTTCGAAGCGGGCGATGCGGTCGGAGATGCGGGCCGGCTCCTCGGCCAGGGTTGCCAGCAGCTGGTCCATGAAGTCGTCGCTGGCGAAGCGCAGGATCTGCGGCGCCTGCGCGAAGGACGGGGCGAAGGGCTGTGCGCCGCGCCACAGAGGCCGGGGCGCCTGCCACGCGGTGCGGTGCAGGGCGGCGCTCACCAGATGTTCCCCGCGCCGGGCGTGTAGGTGGCGCCCATCACCGTGGTGGCGATCAGGGTGTCGCACTGCACGACGCCGGAGAAGCGCGACATGCCGGCGTCGACCGTGACCAGGCCGGCCGAGATCGCGACTTGCGCGGCGTTGACGGTGACCTTGGCGGCAGCGGTGACCGTTATGCCCGCGGTCTCGAGCTTCACCGAGTTGCCGTTCGAGTCTTCGATGGTGACGGCGCCCGGGCCGTCTTTGAGGGTGAAACTCTGGCCGCCGGGGGTCTCGAGCCGGAGCAGCTCCTGGCCGTCGGTGTCGTCGAGGGTGATCTTCACGCCGTTTCGGCTGCGGATCACCTTCTTGGTGTTGCGCTGGTCGACCTGCTGCGGCGGCGCGTCGTGACCGTTCCAGAGGCCGCCCAGGACGTAGGGCCGGCGCGGATCGCCGTGCTCGAACGCGACCAGCACCTCGTCGCCCACGTCGGGCAGGAAGAAGCTGCCGCGGTTGGCGCCGGCGAACAGGGTTGCGTTCCGCGCCCAGGCCTCGAAGCCCTGGCCGCCGCCGCTGTCGGGGGACCAGGGCAGGCTCACCCGGACGCGACCCTGGCCATCGGGGTCGGCGATGTCGGTGACAATGGCGGGGGCCACGCCATACCAGCGGCCGCCCCAGCCATCGGCCACCCGTTCGCTGACCTGCCGCGCGGTCCGGTCGAGGTCGAGCAGGCTCATGCGGGCCTCCCGATGCCGGGCCGCTCGCAGCGGAACTCGGTGCGCAAGCCGGCCGCCTGGTCGAAACGATGACGGATCGCGGTCGCGCGATAGAAGCCGTCGAATAGCGGGCCGAGCCCGGTGAGCGCCAGTCGGGCGCCGACCCTGAGCGCGCCGTTCGCCTCGGCCACGCCTTCCCCCCGCACGAAGGCGCGGGCGACGTGGCGGAACGTGCCTTCGGCCACCGCGCGCGCCTCGGTCTGGTTGCGCGGCATGGCGTGGGCGATGCAGTCCACGCGGTCGCCGAGCGTGGCGGCGAGGATTGCGGCGCCGCCGTCGTCGCTGCCGAGTTCGGTGCCGATGGCGGCGCGGTCGGCGCGGTAAGAGACGCCGGTGCGCAGGCTCACGTCCCAACCGGACGCGACGAGCGCGGTGCGCTGCCCGGCGAGATCGGCTTCCACGTGGAATTCGCGCAGCGACCCGGCCCAGCGCAGGTCCACCTGCGTGTCCGGGCGCAAGCGGGCCAGGTGCAGCTCGCGGTTGTCGACCCACACCGTGGCGTCCTCGCGCCGGGCGAGATCGTGCAGCAAAGCGAGGTCGCTCTGGTTGACCTGGGCGATCAGCGGCTGTGTGACGGCGTCGAAATCGATGCGCGGCACGAGTCCGTGCTCGCCGGCGATGCGCTGCGCCACGTCTGCGAGCGTGGCCTGCTCGAAGCTGCGCGAGCGGCGGGTCATCCGCAGGTCCTGCAGGCGATCTTCGGCGAGCACGGTGACCGTCGGCGGGCCGCCATCGGGGTAGTCGGCACACAGCGCGCCGATGCGGCCGACGAACAGGGCGTCGTCGCCGAGCTTGAGGGTGATGGGCTTGCCGAACTCGAGCGTGCGGCGGTCGAAGAACTGGAAGCCCGGCGTGTCGCCACCCCAGTTGCCGAAGGTCAGCTCCGCATGGGCCATGCCCTCGACACTGTCGGCGACGTCGAGCGCGAGCAGGGCGGATTCGAGCCGGTCGATCCGCTGGCCGTCGATCTCGACCGTCGGGCGCGCCGGACGGATCGGCAGCGGCGTGATGGTCGCCGTGGCGGGCATCAGTGGGCCTTCAGCCGTTCATGACGCCGCGCGATCCGCCGGAGCGGCGCGAGCAGCGCCTGCGGCTCGATCTTGGGGGGCGGGGCGGGCAGAGCGGGGGCGGCGCTCGGCGGCGCCGGCGGTTCGGCGACGGCTTCGAACTGGTTGATGACCACGGGCATGGGGCCGATCCTCCTAGGTCGCGCTGAACTGCAGGCCGGGCAGGGCCGGCGTGCTCAGCTGTAGGTCGAGGAGCTGGCCGGGCTGGAGCCGCAGCGGGTCCTCGATGTTGTTGGCCGTGGCAATGGCTTTCCAATCCGCATTGCCGTTTGCCGCAGCCAGCGACTGCACCGAATCGCCCGATTTGGCCGCCGACAGCGGCGCGCGGCCGGGCGTGGACGGGACCCGGCCCTGGCCCTTGAACTCGGTGGCCAGGATCTTCTGCTGGCTGAGCGTGAGGCCGATGCTGGCGCGGAGCGGCTTGCCGTCGGCGCCGAAGAACTCGAGCGATTCCTCCAGACCCTCGACGATGCCGTCGAACAGGAAGGAGCCCCAGACGAACCGCGTCGCCGGCGCCACCATCTTCTTCTTGTCCTGCTTGTCGCCGGTCGGGGTCATGAAGAAGATCACGTTCTGCGTCAGCCGGCGCACGTCATCGACGGCGTTCTCGGTCATGGCGGTGACGTCGAACCACAGCGTGAGCGCGAGCTTGGTGGTGCCGGCGCCGACGAACTGGCGCCCGGTGTTGCCGGCGGCCTGGTCGCCGCCCTGGGGCTGGACCAGCTGGTTGGCGAAGGTCACCTTCAAGGTTTCGGGATTGAACTGGACCTCGACCGACTTGCCGCCGGACTTCTCGTTCTTGAAGTCCTGCTCCAGCTCGATCAGCTTGGCCTTGACGAGCTTGGTCATCAGCCCCTCCCCGGCTTGAAGTCGAGCGTCTCGTAGGCGATCTGCAGCTCCTCGACGGCAATGGCGGTCGCGGTGGCGTTCAGCGCGGGCGCCTTGAGCTTGACCGGAAGGCAGCGCGACAGCTGGAAGCGGGCGCGCTCCCCGGTGCCGTCGGGCGCCAGCATGACCACCTCGGCGTCGGCGCGCAGCCTGGGGTTGGCGACCGAGTCGTGGAACCAGGTCCACAGGCCGAAATCCTCGGTCATGCCGCGCTTGAGCGTGAGGTTGGCGTAGGAGGCGGGGCCATTGAGGCGGATGACGCGCCCGGCATCGCCGCCCTCGCGGATGGTCTTGACCTCCATCGTCATCTCGAGCCCGTCGCACTCGGCGAAGGCCGCGCCGACCAGCGGCCCGCTCTGGCCGTCGCGGTGGATCTCGACGGAGAAGTTGAAGGCGATGAACGGATAGGGGCGGGTTGCTGCGTCGGGCATCTCAGCGCTCCTCGACCACGGCCAGGCGCTCGCCGACCTGGTTGAGCACGATCGTGAGGAATCGCAGCGGGCGCGACGGCGCGACGGCGAGTTCGATCACCAGCCGCCCGTTCATGCGGTCCGAGCCCGCGGCGCCGACCATCAGCCGATAGCTGTCGTCCCCGCCCTCGCCGGCGAAGGCGCCGCGCCGCAGGAGGTCGGCGAGCAGATGGCTGAAGACCCGCTCGATGACCCGGCGCAGCACGTCGCCGTTCGGCTCGAACACGTAGGTGGCGCCGCGACGAGCGGCAGTGCGGCGGAGCAGGGAGACGAGGCGCCGCACGTTGATCTCGCGCCAGTCGCTCTCGTCGGAGAGCGTCATGGCGTCCGTCATGGTGAAGCCGTGCGGCAGCTGCGCCACGGTGTTGACCATCGCAGCCGCCAGCTTTTCGCGGCCGGCGTCGGGGACCGGGTCGGCGAGCGCGAGGATGTCGGCCAGCGGCACCAGCGCCGGCCCGATCCAGGCGCCCCGCTCGCGCGCGCGCCGGGCGATCACGCCGGTGGCGGCGCCGTCGGGCGGCAGCTCGAGGAGAGCTCCGCCCGGGCCGTTACCGGTGACGAGCCACGGATGATAGAGCGCGCCGAAGCGCAAGGCTGGCAGCTCGTTGAAGGCGAGCCCGACGGCGAGGCGGTCGCGATGCGCCGCCGCCTGCTCGGCCCGGTAGTGACGCGGCAGCGCGAGCACCGCGAACTGGTCGCCGAGCGCGGCGCACATCCGCAGTAGGGCCTGCTGCACGGTCACCAGCGCGTCGTCCCGGTAGTGGGCGGCGTCGCTGATCCAGGCCGAGAGCGCGATCAGCACGCCGGTCGCGTCGGCGGCGCTGACGTTGCCGTCGTGCTCGGCGCGGATGGCGTAGCAGTAGCTTCCAGGGCGCGGCGCGGCAGCGACATATTGAAGGTCGGTGCCGCGCCAGATCTCGACCCGGTCGGTCATGTCGGCGCGGCCGGCCTCGAACAGCACGTAGGTCGAGCCCGGCTCGCTCGGCGTCCATTGCAGCAGGACCGGGCCGGGCGCTTCGGCGTGCAGGGGGAGGAAACGCGGGGCGGCCAGCAGGCGCGTGCCGCAATCCAGGAAATGGCCGGCGTCGGGCTGGGAGAGAGCGTCGGTGCCGGCCGGCGTGCAGGGGCCGCGGTGGTCGCGCCAGCTGGCGGGTGCGGCGAAGGGGGCGGGGCGGGGCGGATCGGGCACATTGCGGGGAGCCTCGATCCAGCCGGGCTGCACGAGGTCGGGCACGGCGATGAGGCTCGGCTCGGCGAAGTCGCTGCCGCCGGGCAGCGCCAGCGCGGCGTGGATGCCGAACAGGTGGCCGCCTTCGGCCTCGCGGACGAATTGCGCCTGCGTCACCAGGCTCGCGCCCCGGCAATCGGCGAGCACCGGGTCGAGGAACAGTTCCGCGTCGAAACGCGAGAGGCCGTCTCGCTCGAGGGAAGTCGCGGGCGTCTCGACGGGGCCGACGAGCACCGACCAGTCCTCGCCGAGGTCGCCGGGCAGCCAGGCGAGGGGCGGCGCGTCGGGCAAGGGCGCGAGCGGCGGGCGGAGGGCGGCGAGGGCCTCCTCGTCGGCGTAGTAGCCGTCGTCGTCCATCTGCGACCACCAGCTGTCGGGGGCGTCTGGGGTCAGTCCGAAGGGACCAAATTGCGTGAAGCCGTTGCCGTCGCCGACCCCGAGCAGGAGACGCAGGCGGTTGATCCGGTCCGGCAACTGGGGCGGCGAGGCGGAGGCGGCAAGCGGCTCGATCGTGGCGCCGGCCGCGAGGCGGCGGACGATGCCGAAACTGGGCGCCGGGTCGGGCCCGATCAGCTCGACGAGGTCGCCGTCCTGCAGCGGCGTCGCCGGCGCGACCGCGGTGCGCTCGATCCGGACGGCGACGAGCAGACTGTCGGACCAGGAGCCCAGGCTGGCGGCGCGGAGTTGCGCCGGCCCGGTCGTGCCGTCCGGCGCGAGGGCGACGAGGCCCGGCAGGACGAAGGTCGCGGCCTCCGCCACGCCGCTGGCGGACTCGCTTGGGGTGAGCGGGCGCTGCGCGCGCCAGGCCTGCTCAAGCGCCGGGGTCCGGGCGGTGCGCACCACGTGGCAGCGGGTGCCGCCATTGGCGAAGAAGGCCTGGACCGCCGGGCCGAGGGCGGCGTCGGCGTCGGCGGTGAGGGCGAGCGGGCCGCCGAACACGGCGGCGAAGGCGTCGGCGCTCTCGATCGCCACAGGGCGGTGCACCGGGCCCTTGGCCGCGAAACCGACGAAGAGCGCCACGTCCATGCGCGGCAGGGCGTCGGGCGCCACGGGCGGGCGCGGCGCGATCGCGAGGCCGGGGAAGAGGTGGCGCAGCGACACGCGCTCACTCCATCTCGAGGCGTTCGTAGGCGACGACCATTTCCTCCATCGCCACGTCGGTGCCCTTGGCGTTCACCGGGCCGAAGGTGCTCTTGATGATGCGGGCGCGGAGCAGCTTCCAGGTCATCACCGCGGCCGTGTGATCCTCGTTCTGCAGCGTGACGGTGATGGTCCGGAACGCGCCCTGGTCGCCGTTGCGGATCTGGTGGAGCCATTGGTAGAGGTTAAGCGAGCCGATGACGCCGCGCTTCATGGTCACGTCGGTCGACTTGTTCATGCCGGTGATCTTCATCACCGAGTTCTCGCGGCTGTTGCCGGTACGGTATTCGGAGACGGTGACCTCCATGCCGATGCCGGAGAGCTCCTGAAAGCCGGCGGCCGGGCCTTCGGTCTGGCCGTCGCCGATATCGACGAGGAAGTTGAACTGGACGTACGGTCGGTCGCGCAGGACGGCCATTGGGGGTTCTCCTTAGATCTTGCTGTCGGCGGTCCACTGGCCGATGCGGAAGATGACGAATTCGGCGGGACGCAGCGGGGCCACGCCGACGAGGCAGACCAGACGCCCGTTATCGAGATCGTTCTGCGACATGGTCGAGCGGTCGCATTTGACGAAGAACGACTTCTCCGGCTTGTCGCCGAGCAGCGCGCCGTTCTGCCATTCGTTGAGCAGGAAGTCAGAAATGGTCGAGCGCACGTTGGCCCAAAGGCGCTCGCCGTTAGGCTCGAACACCGCCCATTGGGTGCCCTTGTCGATGGAGCGTTCGAGATAGGCGAAGTAGCGCCGCAGGTTGACGTATTTCCATTCGGGGTCGCTCGACATGGTCCGCGCGCCCCAGAGCCGCATGCCGCGGCCCTCGAAATAACGGAAGCAGTTGACGCCTTCGGGGTTCAGCACTTCCTGCTGCGATTTGTTGAGCATCGTTTCGAAGCCGAGCGCGAGCGTCACGACTTCGTTCGCCGGGGCTTTCCAGACCGCGCGCTCGATGTCGTTGCGGGCGTAGATGCCGGCGACGAAGCCCGAAGGCGGGTAGTAGTTCTCGAGCCCGGTCACCGGGTCGAGGATGCGGATCCAGGGATAGTAGAACGCGGCGTAGCTGCTGTCGTAGAGGGCACGGAGGGCGCGGACCTCCGAGACCGACTGGCCCCTGACGCTGTCGACGACGCCGATCCGGTAGCGCATCCGCTCGCAATGGCCGATCAGCAGGGCGATCACCGTGTGCGCCGCGGGCGTGTCGCGGCGGGTGGCGCCGGGTGCGGCGACGATGGAGATATCCTCCAGCGCCTCGAAGGTGACGAGCCCGGAGGAGCGGTTGCGGTCGTCGGTCTGGCCCTCGTAGGCGGACGCGTCGGGCTCGAGCCCGTCGTTGCCGCCGGTCAGGCGCACGGTGACGCTGCGCTGGGCCGGGCTGCTGTCGCGGTCGAGCAGGGCGGGGGTGAACAGCTCGTCGGGCGGCGAGGGCGGCGACGTCAGGCTGACATCGTGCAGCGTGCGGAAGTCTTCCATGACGGAGAGCCCGGTCGAGGCGGCGGCCGGGGTCAGCACGATGGGGAGTGTCCGCGCCCGCGACAGGCTCGCCGGGTCGGCGGCGAAGTAGGCGAACATCGAATCCGGGGCGCCGCCGGTTTCGTGCCGGGGGTCGAGCGGCAGGTCGGCGGCGACGAAGGTCGACAGGTCGGCGGCTTCCGGCTCGAAGGTGATCGTGGCGGTCAGGGTGCGGATCTCGAGGCCGTCGGCGGTGAAATCGGCTTGGAGTTCCAGCTGCGGGTCGGTGTCGGAGTCGAAACGCCAGGTCTTGTTGAGCTCGTCCCGGCGCAGCAGGCGATAGCCGGCGACGGGACCGCTCACGTAGACGACGTCGCGGTCGGACGCGCCCCGCAAGCCGACGGTGCCGTCGCCGTTGCGGGCGAGCCGGTTGGGGCCGAGCTGGAAGGTAAAGGTGACCCGGCCGTTGCCGGCCTGGCCCGGGTAGCGCGCGGCCACGTCGAGCTCGAGCTCTTGCGGCGGGGAGGCGCTGGCGGCGTATGCGGCGCGGGCCCGGCCGTCGTCGCTGCCGCTCGCCGGGGTGAAGGCACGGGCGACGTAGAGCCGCTTGCCGCCCTCCTCGAAGAAGGCGCGGGCCGCGTTCCACATGTAGTTGTCGATGACGCCGACGCCGTCGCCGAACTCGAGCCGGGTCTTGCCGCCGTAGACGCGCTCGAACTCGACGAGGCTGGTGATCAGCTCGGGCTCGATGTCGATCGGGCCGTAGCGGGTTGCCCCGACGAAGCCCGTGGTCGTGGTCGATACGCCCTCGATCGATTTGGCGCGGAAGGAGACTTCTTCCACGAATACGCCGGGAGCGAGATATTCTGGCATCAGCTTACTCCTCTGCTCGTCATGCCGCCGCCATGATGAGGAAGGACGAGGGCCCGGTTGGTGTGTGGTCGGTCCGCACGGTCAGCGGGTGGCCGAATTGGAGAAGCTGCGGCGCGAGCGGCTCGGACGGAGACTGGGTGGAGGCGAACAGGTCGCGCGGCATGGTCAGTTGACCCATGATCTCGGGGAGCGACGGGACCGGGAACGGCGGGAGCAGCGCCGAGTAGGCGACGAGCTGCAGGGTCCATGAAGGCGCCGGGGCGGACGCGGGCGGCGAGGCGTCGGGTGGGGACAGCATCGACAGGTTCGCGCGCGGCCATTCCGGCCAGGGCATGAATACGGCGAAGCGTCCCTCGTCGTCGGCGAGGCCGAGTCCTTGCGCCGTGCCGTCCAATTCGGCCGCGATCAGCGTCCAGGCGGCGGGCGCGTCATCGTCGAGGCGCCGCAGTTGGCCGCGGATGGCGGCGTGGCCGGGTGGGGCCGCCCGCGCCGGCGCGGAGAACAGCGGCAGCGCGCCGGGGCACGGATCACCGCCGACCTCGTCGCAGAGCGGTGCGAGCGGCCTTGCGGGCAGGGCGGACCAGCCGTCCCAGTCGTAGAGGCCGCGGTGGGGCAGGCTGATGTCGAGCCGCAGCGGCAGGAAATCGCCCAGCGGATCGTCGACGCTCAGCGCGTAGGATCGGACCGGCACGCTGCCGACGCTAGCGGGGTCGAGGTCGGCATCGCGCAGGCCCGGCAGGCGGAACGCGATCCACACGGCCCGTCCGTTGCGGGCGAGGATCTGCGCGGTTCCGCCCGGCGGGGCGGCGGACACCTCGAACTGGCCCGCGGCGATCTGCGCGGTCGCGACGTCGCGGAGCCGTAGGCCCAACGGTGCGATCCGGCTGAAGCGGTCGAGGGTCGCCACCCCGCTCACTTGAGCACGCCCATCTCGAAGGCGCGCTCGACCACCAGGGGCGCCTCGATGATCTCGGCGGTGCTGTCGATCATCAGCATCCGGACCAGGTAGTTGGCGAAGAGCGGCATCGTCTTGATGCGGTCCCACAGCGTCAGGTGGTCGGCGACCGGCAGCGAATCGAGCACGAGTTCGACCGCCTCCTCGTCGCGGAAAACCCCGCCATCGGGCACGGCGTCGTTGAGCCGGCTGGCGAGCAGCGGGCCGATATCGTCGACGGTGCGCAGCATCCAGCCGAACAGGCGCTGCTGGCGGTCGGCGTCTTCGGCGAAGGGCACCAGCAGATAGGTGAGGTCGACGGGCAGAGAGGGGCGGAAACGGCGGCCCAGGGCGTCGGTGCGGACGCCCGGATTGCGGCGGTTGCCGTTCGGCGCCATGCGCCACAGGAACAGGGCGATGCCTTCCTTCATGGGCTCGCTGAAATCCTTGGTCTGATACAGTTCGGCGTTGAGCGAGCTGCCCAGGCCCGAGCCGGGGTAGGCCTCGCGCAGGATGTCGCGGAGCGTCAGCGAGACCGCGGCGATGGCGCGATGCTGGGCCATCAGCCCTGTGTTCCGTGTTCGGCGATGAACCGGGGCAGCTGGGACAGGCCGGCCTCGTCGAGCGCGATCGGATGGCGGTGCAACGTCAGCAGCGCGCCCTCGCGCCCGTCGGCTGCCAGCGAGAACACGGCGACGCCCTCGAGTTCGGCGATCGGCTCCAGGGCCGGATCGGTTTGGCAGAGGACGAGGACGGTCGCTCGCGCCTCGCGGGCCGCGGCGAGCGGGTCGCTGGCGAGTGGCGCCCGGCCGACGACCTGGAGCTCGGGATGGACACGCAAAGCCTGCTCGACGACTTCGCCGAGCATCTGAGGCATGGCGCCGAGCTGGATCCTGATCGGGATGACACATTCCCTTCCGCGGCCGGAAGGACATTCGTAGCGGGAGGATTTTGTTTCGCCTATGGACGGATTGGCCAGATTCCGGCCTGGGCCGTTCGGCCATTCGAGGGGGACCGGACGGCACGCCCGCAGATGCCGTTACGACACTGGACCGACCGGCGCGCCGGCGTTATGGTGGGGTAGAGGCCGCGTGCCACTCGATACGACGCGGAACCCTGTCCAAAATGGAGGGAACGATGCCAGCCGCGGTTCGTCTTGGCCGAGCCGATACTGACGACCCGAGATGGTGCGGTCTGCCGATGGGCTGGGACCGGCTTGGCTCGTGCGCCGCGGAATGGCCAGATGCTCGAACCAAGGCACCGTAAGGTCGAGAAACGTCCGCGCGTGCTGGTCGTGAGCGACGTGTTGCTCTATCGCGAAGGCGTGGCCCGCGGGCTCGAGCAAACCGGTCATTTCGAGATCGTCGGCGCCGCCTCCGGTGAGGAGGTCATGGTGGTATTGTCGGCCGGACTGGTCGACGCGGTTGTGCTCGACGCGTCGGAGCCCGCCGCGTTGCAGACCGGGCGTGCGCTGCGGGCGCGCTGGGACGCGATTCCGATCATCGGGTTCGGCATCGCGAGCGACGCGGGCAGCCTGGCCTGCGCCGAGGCCGGGCTCAGGGGCTTCATCGGGCGCGATGGGTCGGTCCGCGAGTTGGCGCTGGCGATCGAGCGTGCCCTTGCGGGCGAGGTGCTCTGTTCGGCCGGGCTGGCTGCCCTGCTGTGTGATCGGCTGGCGCGGCTTGCAGGGATGTCGCCGACCGTGGCGTCGGGCGTGCTGACCCGCCGCGAGTGCGAGATCGCGGAACTCGTGTCCGAAGGCCTGTCGAACAAGGAAATCGCGCTGGCGCTGCATATCGGCCCGGCGACCGTGAAGAACCACATCCACGCGATCCTGGAGAAGCTGCAAGTCGCGCGCCGCAGCGCCATCGCGGGTCGTTTGCGACCCGGCCTCCGCCCGGCCTCGCCGCTGCCCTCGCTCGATCCCAGCCAAGATGCCGAGGTTCGACTGTGAGTGCGGCCGACGGCCGAACGACGCTCGAGCGGAAAGAGGACGCCGAACTCCAGAAGCTCGAGGCCGAGGCGAGGAAAGCGCGGGCCGAGGCGGAGAGAGCGACCCGGCGGTGGTCGCCGGCCGGTGTGCTCTCGGGGTTCGTCTCGGGCGCGGCCGTCATCGTCAGCGCCGCCCAGGTTTGGATGGCATGGACGGCGCATCAATCGTCGGTCGATCTGGCGACTGCCGAGAGCAGGCTGCAGCAGACGCGAACGGCAGCAGACACCGCGCTGCGCTGCATGGATACGGCGCTCAAGACCGCCGATTACGCGATCAAGCTGCGAGACGACTTCGTGAAGGCTTCGGCCGACCCGACGCGCCAGCTTGCCATCATGAACGTCGTCATCGCGACATTCCCGCCGGCGACCGCCCGCCGAATCCTGCAGGCCGCCGCAAGCGAGGGCGGCGGTTCGCCCACCGTTCTGGCCCGCTACGACGAGGCTAGAACCGAGTTACCGACGCATGACGACGTGACGAGTTGCCCGACGAGCGAGGTCGTGCTGCAGAGCGCCTTCACGCCCCAGGATGTGCCTGCGAGCCTGCCCACCAATGTCGCGCTCGCCGCGCCGGGCTGCCCCACGACGGGGCCTCAGCAAGCGATCCCGCTGCTCGTGTTTCCGCAAATCGTCCGCGCGCAGGACCGGGAGGCGGCGCGGCGCGTGCTTGCCGGCCTCGTCCAGATCGCACCCGGAACCAAGGTCCAAGCGGTGGACACGGTGCCGGCGCGCAACCCGCAGAACGCGACGGCGCAGGTGCGCTACTACTTCCCCGACCAGGCCGACACCGCGAGCGCCCTGGCGAAGCTGCTCGACGCCGCGGGATGCCTCGCAGGGGTCCCCGGGGTCGGCAAGTTCGATACGCGCTATATCGGCGGCAACTTCAGCGGCTTGCGGCGCGATCGGATCGAGGTCTGGTTCCCGGCGCTGAACCAGCCTTCTTAGTCATACCTGGATGGCTTAGCCCATCTCCTTCGGCCAGCGCAGGCCGCCCTGGAAGAGGGCGGTGACCGGGTATTTCGTCACGTCCACCTCGTCGTGCTGATTGCCCGCCAATAACTCGAGCTTGCCGCCTTCCTGCCCGACCCAGAAGCCGACATGCCCGGAGGAGCCCGGCGCCTGCGGCTTGAGCACGGCGATGCAGCCGAGCCGCGGAGCCATCAGCGGCTCGCCGAAATCGAGCCAGTCCGCTGCCTTCGCCGAGCCCCTGTCGATCAGGTTCACCTGTTTCAGGCAGAAGCTCACGAAGGCGCCGCACCAGGAAACGCTGTCCGGATGCGCGCCGAACGTGGTGGCCCGGAAGTATTCGACGATCCGGGGGTTGTCGGCGTCGCCGGGTGCTTCCTTCTCTCCGACCTCACGGCGAGCAATGCCGAGCCAAGCGGGTTCGGCGCCCGGTGCCGCAGGTTCCGGCTCGAGGAGTGCCACCGGCACGGGCGGGCCGCCGGCCGGCACGGCGCCGAGCAGATCTGCCGCTTGGAGCATTGCCCTCTGCATCTTCCCCGCGAACGAGGCGATGACCTCGCCGACGGTGCGGGTGCGCCCGTTCTCGATGAAGATCGTGCGGTTGGCGCTGATGACTTTGCCGGCGGAGTCACCGAGCGCCGTATCGGCTCGTGTCTCGGAGCCGCCCGCGAGCAGGCGCGCCGCGGTGCCGCAACCGAAGAAGTGCGCGGCATAGCATTCCTCCGGGCGCGGCTGCCGGTTCACCGCCCTTTCGAGCGCGCGGGTATTGTCTTGCAGGAAGGCTGCCCCCATGAGGCACTGGGCGCGGAGATCGCGCCGGTCGCCCACCACGACGCCGCAGGCGGACCCGTGTTGACGCACGACCTCGCCCCAGGTGCCGTCCAGGAACTGGAAAAGTCCGAAGGCGGTCGAGTTCTGGTTGTGCGCGTCGATGCGGAGGCCAGACTCGACGATGGCGATGGCCGCGAGCGTGTCGGGATCGGCGCTGAAATGGACTGCGGCTTGCCGCATCGCCTCGGCGATTTCTGCGCGACCAGGCGAGGCGTCGGCTGGGGTGACGACGATGGACCGCAGCGCCGGGAGCGGTGCCGGACCGGCCGGCGCCGCGTCGCCCGCGAGAGTGCAGCTGAGGCTCACGACGTGTGCGGGCCAGTCGTGCGAGTCGGCGACGGCCATCGCGGCGTTGAAGCAACCGAGGAAGCGGTCGATGTAGGCGCCGCTGCCGATCGGATATTGCAGCAGGCGCCAGCGGTTGGCGGGTCCCGCATTGTAGCGCAGCACGCCGGCATCGTAAGCGGCGGCCGCGAGCGGCGGATCATAGCCGGTTTCCATCGCCTGCTCCTCGAGGCAGGCGGCGCAGGCCAGGATGGCGACTTCGGGTTTCTGCAGTTCGGCGAGCCGCAGACCGGGCTGACGCAGCACCGCGCGCGCCGTGGCCAGGGACGTCAGCCCAAGGCCGGCGGCGACGCGCGTCGGCGTGGATTCGGGATCGGCGGTGTCGCAGCCCGGCGCGAACAGGACCGCGTCGGGATAGCCCGCGCTTTCCGTCGCAAGGCAGGCCGCGATCAACTCGAGCGGCACGGGGTGCATGGCGAGGGCGGCGGCCAACTCGGATTTGAAGCGCGTGAGAATGCTGCCGAGCAGCGTGCGGTCGGCCATGGTGGCGACGGCGCCCGTCTCACCCTCGACGGCCACTCCCTGCGGGGTCAGGCGCCAGCGGCAGCCATCCTTGTAGCGTCCGTGCAGCGTGGCGAGGGCGGCAAGCGCCTCGCCGCCGACCGGGTCGGCAGACGGTCCGTCGCCTGCGCCGAACAGCGCCGCCCAGGTCGCCGGCCCCACGATCCCGTCGACGTCGAGGCCGCGGCGGGCCTGCTGGAAGCGGCGCACGGCGCTTGCGGTCGCTTCGCCGAACAATCCGTCTTGCGCGGGTCCGTCGCCCGCCGCCGCCAGGGCGCGCTGGATGGCCAGGACGTCGTCGCCGCGCATCATCGGCGAGGTCGAAAACAGGACGCGCCGCAGCGTTGGCATCACGCGCAACTCCGGTTCTTCATGGCCTGGGCGAAATTGTCACGCAACGTGCCGAGGCGGGGCCCCAGGTCGGCAGGCGCCTCGCCGGCCGGGAGTCCGGCCGCCGCATCCTTCAGCGTGGCGCAAGCCTGCGCGGCGGGGACCTGGCGCGTCAGGACGCGGCTCAGGCTGTTGTCGGCCGCGTAGTAGGCGCCGTAGGCGGCGCCGCCCGGCATGGTGCGCAGTTGCCCCGCCACGCCGTCGAGCGCGCGGGCGTTGGCGGGGTAGTCCTCGTTGTCGCGGGCGATGCGCGTCGCGTCGGCGAGGCCTCGTGTGGCGACGAGCCGGTCGGCGTTGGGCGGCAGATGGGCGAGTGCGGCGCGGAAATCCTGCAGCGCGCATTGCCGCATGGCGGCCCGGGTCGCGGCGGCGGCCGATTCCACGAGGTCGAGGCAGGCGGCCGCGTGTTCCTCGTAGAGCCGCCCGCACACGGCGCTCACCTCCGTGCAGGCGACCGGGTGCTGCGCGACGACCCGCGGGTCGCGCGTGCCCTCCACCTGCTCGAGCGTCTGCGCGTCCTGTCTGCCTGGGCAAGCGGTCAGCAGAAGCAACGCGAAGCTGGCCGCCAGCGCCCTCGGGTCAAGCTGCGGCATTGCGGCGCTCCTCCGTCGGCCGGGTCGTGCCGACCATGGCCGCCCCGGCTTCCAGGCCGCTCGAGACCACGCCCATCAGCTTGGCCGGATCGAGATGCAGGTCGCGCAGCGCCTGCACGACGTAGACGACTTTCTCGAGCGCATCGCCGGCGCGCGGGTCCTCGCGCATCTTGAGCGCGCCGGTGAGCAGGGTGCCCATGTCGATACTGGCCGCCGCCGCGCCCGCGATCGGGGGGATCGCGACCTGTCCCGCGAGGGCGTCACGGGCCCGGAGGAACACGGCGCTGCCGCGGTATTCCTCGAGCGCTTCGGTCATTTCGGCGGCCGATGCGAAGCGCGAGCGCAGCCCGAGATCGTCGGCGGCGTCGGCCATGAGGTCACGCGCGAGATCGCCGCTGCTCTTGGGATTGCCGTCGGGGCCGGGGATGAGGCAGGCCCGCAGCAGCTCCGTGGCGACATTCGGGGCGCTGCCGTCGAGCCGCTTGGCCATCAGCGGCGAGAGTTCCAGCGCCAGCTGCGCGGTGTTGCCGTCCACCGTGTCGGGCAGCAGGGAGCGGTCGAACGGCTTGGCGAGCAGCGCCGCCTTCCAGGCGTTGAACTTCTGCTCGTCCGCCGCGACCTGCAGCCCGCCCAGGACCAGGCCGGCGACGACGCCGACGGGTCCGCCGGGCAGCCCGGCGATCGCGGGCCCGGCGAGCTTGAGCGCGCCGCTGAGGACGGAGGCGGCGCCGCCCAGGATCCCGGGCAGCCCGGCGTTGTCGAGCGCGCCGAGCACGGCTGTCGCGGCCGACGCAGCCTGAGCCGCGGGGGGCGCAGCCGGGTCGTTTTGCAGCACCTTGTCGATGGTTCCGAGCACTTGATCGGCGGCGCCAGCCACCATGTCAGCCTTGCTGACGAGCTGTGACCCGACGCCGAGCTTGCCGAGGGCGGAGACGACCTGGCGCCCCGCCTCGATGTCGCCGCGGATCGATTGCAGCGGGCCCGGGTCGTTGGCCGCGACCGGACTCGCGCCCGCAGCGGCGTTCCCCCCTGCGCTTTGCGCGCCCGCTGCCGCGGGGGCGATGGCCGGCGTGTTGACCGAGGCGGACGCCGTGGCGACGGTTGCCGCCGTTTTTTCCAGCAGATCGGGGATCAGGCGCTCCGAGAACCCACCGGCGAAGGCCACGACGAGGGCCGATAGCCAAGCGCCGTCGACCGTGTCGCCCACCGACAGGGTGCCGAGCGAGAACGACACGGCCTTCAGCTTGAGCAGGCTGACGAGTACGCTGGCGGCGATCGCGCCGATCACGACCCGGAGCACTGCGTCGGCCACGTTGTCCCGCAGATGCAGGTCGGTCAGGACGGTTCGGTTGCGGATCCCGATGGCGATGGAGAAGAAGGCGCCGATCGTGCCTCCGGTGAGCGAGAACCAGAGCAGCCAGGCCGCCGGGTTGGAAGGGATTCCGCCGACTTCGCTCCAACGGTTCAGCACAAGCCAGACGACCAGGATGACGATCGCCGAGGCTGCGAAGGCTGCAAGAAGGTAGACGAAGCGTGACCACGACGTGCGCTCGTCGATGATGTCGGTCTTGACGATCTTGAGCACGTCGAGCGCGCCGGTCGTGTCGTTCTCGAGGGCGACGCTCAACGCGTCGGCCACCCTGCGGTCGAAGTGCACCGCCTTTGCAAGCTGCTTCGGGCCGCCGGCACGCCAGCCGTCGATCAGCCCGTTGATCTCACCCCGGATGGGATTGAGCGGGGCGAGGTTGGCGCTCTGCGCTTTCGCCTCCACCTCGTCGTCGGCGTAATGGGCGAGCACGCGGGAAGCGGTGCGGTAGATCGCGTAGTGGGGCGCGCTCTTTTTGTAGACGTCGGTGATTTCGACACCGGCCGGGTCAACGCCGCCGACCTTGACCTCTGAAACGAGCATGGCCTTTTGCCTTTCGTTACGGTCGGCACGCTATCTGAAAGCGAATGGGCGACGCCACAGAAAACTACCGGTTCCGTAACGAGACCGTTTGACGGTTCAGTGATTGCCGATCAGCGCGTCGTACTCGTAATCTCGAGCCCGCCGGCTTCTTTCAGACCGCCCTGGAGAACTTATGGGAGAATTGCTGCCGCGCCGCCGCTTCGCATCGGCCGTGCTTGCGGTTTGGTTAACCACGGGCGGAATCGTCTTCGCTGCAGCCAGCGTCGGCGGCAATGATGGCACTCCTGATGACGAATTGCGGATCGGCGGCATCAAAACTTATCCGTCAGAGGAAAAGGCTCGGCTTGCCTGCAACAAAGACCCCGTCGTTTGGGCGGACCGCTATGCGGGATACATCTACTTCCCGCGCGAAACGCAGTACGGCCGCACCGCACAGGGCGCGTTCGCTTGTTTTGACAAGGCGAGCAAGGGCAATTACTGGACGACTGGGCCGATGGGCAGCATCGGCCAAGGCCACGGGCCAGGCCGCCAATTCCCGGAGCGTTTCCCGCCGCCGACCTCATAAGTTCAGTGGAACGGCTTGGTCAGGCCGATCCGCACGATGGCGCTGCCCGGCAGCACGTCGGTCGGCGAGACGGTGGGAAAGCTTTCGAGTTGTTGCGGCGTGTAGTCCAGCACGGCGACGTATTCGCCGAGCAGGCCGACGGCCTCCGATGGGACCGCGATCGGGCGGCCGCCGACGCCGAGCACGCCGCCGAGGCGCAGGATCAGGTCGGTCCCGCCGTCGGGCCGCCGGGTCACTGCCTCGACGTGGCCGAGCACCGGCTGCGCCTCGACCGGCTCGAGCACATCCCGCCCGATCAGGCTTTCGACGCGCACCGGCTGCGGGAAGCGGTGCGCGGCCCGGGCTGCGATGTCCGGAGGAACCTGGGCGGAAGCGGTGCCGATCGAGACGCTCATAAGAACCGTCGCCGCCCGTAGGAACATGGTCGCGCTCCGTCGATATTACAAAGTTGAAATAAAGCACACTGTCGGGATTACTGCATGTAAACTAGCGCCGGAACAAAACAGGCGAGCCCCATGAGCCCGACCGTTGCCCTTTCCGCGCCGGAGCGCGTGCTGCATCCGTGGCCGGTCCGCGTGATGCATTGGATCAATGCCGTAGCGATGATCGTCATGATCACGTCCGGCTGGGGCATCTACAACGACAGCGTGCTCATCCACGGGCTGCATTTCGCGGGCGGCCTGACGCTCGGGAGTTGGGCGGCAGAGCATCTGCTGTGGCATTTCGCCGGCATGTGGCTGCTGGTGCTGAACGGGCTGGCCTACCTCGTCTACGGCGTGGTCACCGGGCGGTTCCGCGAGCGGCTGCTGCCGATCCGCGTGCCCGAGCTGGTGCACACGGTGATCGACACGTTGCACTTCAAGATCGCGCACGAGGACCTCACCGTCTACAACGCGGTCCAGAAGCTGCTCTACGTGGTCGTCATCCTGGCGGGCATCCTCCAGGTCGTCACGGGAGTGGCGATCTGGAAGCCGGTCCAGTTCTCGGGCCTGATCGAAATCCTCGGGGGCTTTCAGGCCGCGCGCTGGCTCCATTTCCTCGGCATGGCGGTGATCTTCGGGTTCCTTGCGGTGCACGTCGCGTTGGCCCTGCTCGTGCCGGCCACCCTCAAAGCGATGATCACCGGCGGTCCGACGCTGGGCAGCAAGGGAGCGGCGCGATGATCAGCCGGTTCCGCCATGCCGTCGTCCCGGACCCGGCCATTCTCGACGACCATCGGCCCGCGCTCCGCGCCATCGAGCGGCGCGGCCTCGTGCGGGGGACGCTGTCGCTCGGCGCGCTGTCGATGCTGACCGGCTGCGACGTCTCCGACAGCACGGCCGTCGGCACGGCGTTGCGCGCCGTCTCGTCTTTCAACGACCGCGTTCAGGCGGCGCTGTTCGACCCCGGCCACTTGGCGCCGGAATACCCTGTCGCACTGGTCCAGAAACCCCCTCGCTTCAACGCCTACTACGACGTGGACGAGGTCAAGCCGGTCGATGGCGACAGATGGCGGCTCGAACTGGCCGGCCGCATCGCCGACAAGACGCCCTGGACCCGCCAGCAACTCGAGGCCCTGCCGCAGCGCGAGCTGATCATCCGTCATATCTGCGTCGAGGGCTGGGACTATATCGGCCAGTGGTCGGGGGTGCCGCTCCGCAGTTTCCTCGAGCGTGTCGGCGCCGACCTGCGCGCCCGCTACGTCGCTTTCCGCACGGCCGACGACTACCCGAGCAGCATCGACATGACGACCGCGCTGCACCCGCAGACAATCCTGGCGACACGTTATGGGGGCGACACGCTGCCGGACCCGTTCGGGTTCCCGCTCCGGCTGCGGATGGCGACCAAGCTCGGCTACAAGAACCCGAAATGGATCACCGCCATCGAGGTCACCGACACCTATCCGGGCGGTTACTGGGAGTCGCGGGGCTTCAACTGGTTCGCGGGTATCTGACTAGGTTCCGCGCTTCAGGCGACGCGGTCGTATCGCAAGCGGCGGGCGAGCCAGCAACCGAGCTGCACGCCGGCCGGGCTGCCGTCCGGATCGCGCTGGATGGCGAGCGTCCAGTCGCCGGGCGGCGTGTGGTCGAGGGCGCGCGGGCAGGGTAGCGCCCAGACATCCTCGGCCACCGGGTCGAGAAGCTCCATGCGGCCACGGCCGAGGAAGCCGGAGAACGCGCCGTAGAGAATGCCGCCGGTGTTCTCGATCGTCAGTTCGGCACCGAGTTCGGCGCAACGGTATCGCCCGGCGACGTCCACCCGCACGCCGCTCGCGCGGGGCTCGAGCCGGCTGCTCTGGTGGTCGACCGCGCGATTCATCCAGACCGCGTCCCCGTCGCGACGGAGCAGCACGTCGCCCGCCGATCCGGCCGTGCCGTCCGCGTTGCAGTCGAGCCATTCGGGGAAACGGTCATAGCGGAGCGAGAGCTTCCCGGGCGGGCCCGGCTCGATCCGGACGGCCAAGCCGGTTTCCGGTTCGAGATAGGCGCCGATCATCGGCGGGGCGGGCGACGTTGACACGGGCTCGTCGGCGGCCTCGCCGAGGCAGGCGGCCAGGAGCTGATGGGCCGCACGCGACGCGTCGGCCATGTGGTTGAACAGCACGACGACGGAGAGGCGCTCGGCGGGCACGTGCAGCCGATGACTGCGCCAGCCGCGGAGCGCGCCGCCATGGGCCGTCATCGCGCGGCCGAACAGGGTCCGGCGGCTCAGGCCGAAACCGTAGGAGGCCGGGCTCCCGTCGGCGAAAGTGACGGGAGCGGAGAGGCGGCTGTAGAGCCCGGCCGGGTCATCCCGCGTCGCGTCGATGAAACGCTCCCAGGCGATCATGTCGTCGAGCGAGGCCGCGATCCCGGCGTCGCCCGTCCAGATGAGGCGGTTGATCGCGGGGCGGAACCCGAAGGCCTGGCTGCCCTCGTAGCCCTGGGTGCCGTCCGGCAACGCCGTCGTGTCTGCCGCGAGCAGGGCGGCCGGCATGCCGGCGCGGTCGAACAGCCGGGTGCGGAGAAGCTCACCGAACGGCCGGTCCTCCCGCGCCTGCAGCAGGTCGGACAGGATGCGGAAGTTCTGGTTGCAGTAGGAGTAGCGGGTGCCGGGGTC